>Ga0302347_1001463_pt1 | contig 28267 bp, 27 predicted proteins | sample PhyWR1_FD_202178 | JGI IMG/M metagenome (GOLD analysis project Ga0302347, IMG submission 202178) | Leaf surface microbial communities from wheat plants in UC Gill Tract Community Farm, Albany, California, United States - DLSL W.R1 (v2)... | ecosystem: Host-associated > Plants > Phyllosphere >...
GAAAATTTTCTTTTGAATGTAGATGAATTATACCGTCAGCAAAATGATACAGATGCGTGGCACATAGAGGGTGCTGTTACCGATATTTATTCTACAATTGCACGAAAAAGTAAATCCGAAGCTGAAAATGCTTTAAGACTATTTTTTAGCGGTAAAGTAAATTATCCTTTACGTGCATATGTTCTGAATGTGGTGATGAGTGAAAACATTATGACAGCAGATGAACTTTTGAGCATAATGAAAGAATATGATTTCAAAGGGAAACCTTATTGGGAATCTGTATTGGTTACAATGATACCTGCTGAACAAGTGAATGAATCGTTTTTAAATCTTTTAATAGATGTGTTTCAAAATACAAATGAATATCTATATATCCATCGGATGCTAGATTATCTGAAATATGAAACTGTATTCAATAAATATAAACAAGGAAAGCCAAAGTTAGAAAATCATAATATCATAACGTACCTCACAAATATAATTTTTCAAAAGCCACGCAAGACAAAATATGATTTTGGACTTCACTTTTGTGAAGAATGTGCTTCTTATTTTACTAATCATACTCAACTTCTAAAAGATGCATTTTGGTCTCAGTATGAATTAGACCATCATTTTGATTACAAGGGTAAAGAATTAAAAGCAATTTTAGATATTGACAATAAATTTCTTAATGACAGTTTGAAAAACGGTAAAATTGGATTAGGGTATTCCTCAAGAATTAGATTGGAGAATATTAATACAAGTGCATTGTGGGAGTATAAGGAATATGATAAACTTATTGAAGATCTATTTTTAACAGCATTAGAAAAAGAGCAATTTGCTTTTTTAGTGGAGCAGGATATTTATTCACTATTTAGATATAGCGGTGCTAATGAAGATGCAACTGAAAAAATGAAATCTCTAATTTTAAATCTTACTAGGAAGTATAGCAACAATGAAAAAATTTCATTAATGCTTATTGAAGTGGTTTATCATAATTTTAATGCATGGTTTATTGATTATTTTAAGGAATTTCTTCTAGTTAATAAAAATATTGAAGTAGCTAAATATATTAATTTTGGAACATCAGAAAGCTGGTCAGGTAGCAGAGTGCTTTTAATTCAAAAGAAAATTGAATTTTATCAGGATATTATTAGAATGATAAACACATTACCAAGTATTTTAGATTATTCCGAACATATTGATCATTTTGAACAAAAAATTATTCGGAAAAAACAGGAAATTGAAGATGAGCAAAGAAGAGATTTTATGGAAGAGTTCTATTAATTGAATGCCTTGTCGTGGCACAAGAAATAGAACTTTAGTCATTTTTCCACTTTACCTCTAAAATAGTTTTCTATGTTATTGCCGCCGCCAACAAAAATATTTTTTGTGTTGTTTTTGTTATACACAAACAGCACATTGCCTTTGTCATTCTTGTATGCGGTGTCAGAAAGATGGTATAAAATAAATCTTTTAAATTTTTATGAATACATAGATAATGGACAAATAACACAATAGTGGTATTTAGCACGATTAATTAGCTCTAAATGATATTATTGTATTACAAATTGGTGAATGAAAATTATACCAGCATGTGACTTTACCTTGTTTTATGAATGAGGATCGAAAAAAAACTATGTTAATGGGACAAGAACGAATATAATATTCAAAAATCTTATTAAATTAGGGATGGTAAGAAAATTATCATAAGAATTAAGTGAGAATTAATAAGTAGATTAATTAAAACATTTTAATATAAAATTTGAGCTATAACTGATCGAACTGTAAATTGTTTTCGTCTTTAAAATAGGTAAAAATTGAGATGTACAGGCGAAATCTATCAATTATCACCGATGCAGTCGGGAATTGTTAATTGTTTAATTTACAGTATTTTATAGGGTTAGAGGTGTACTAAAGTAGTACAAATGTATTTTTAAATTTATCTTTAAAAAATATAAGACATTGATTTGTAAGCATTTAATGTGACGAGATTCGTGCGGAAAAGTAGAAAAAAAAGATGTTGCAGCATCTTAATCCTGTACCACTTTTGTACACCTCGACCTGTATAAACCGCCATCAATAGAGGCTTCTTTAGATACTGTATCGGGAAAGTAATCGCCATTTTCTAAACACCATAATATTGGAGTTGCTAACTTTGTTAGGACACGATTCTTATACTCTTTAACTTTGAGTATGAAAAATATCAGAAAAAATTACAGTTTAGAAATCGAAGATTCGACGGAGGCAATTTAAGATCCAAGCAGTATCTTTAAGTGAGCAGCGAGGCAATATATCCTCGGTAGCTGAAGAATTGGGAATCTTTAAATAAAGTCTAATTAATTGGCGAAAACTTCACAAAGAAGATAAACTTAGCAAGGAAAACAAATCTCCGATAAGGGAAGAGTTATTGAGACTTCGCAAGGAACTGGAACACGCTGTAGTGTTTCCTGTCAGGAAGATATGTGAGGTATTAAAGGTAAGCAGGAGCAGTTTCTATCATTGGAAGAAAAGAAAATCTACTATGCGATCAGAAAGAAGAGATGTTTTATCTGCGAAGATCTTCAGTATCTATCATTGGAGCCGAGGCAGATATGGAAGCCTCCGGATTGTCAGGGAACTTGAATCAAAAGGAATAAGAGCTTCTCGCCCTTTTGTTGCCAAACTGATGAGAGAGTGTGACCTGCGAAGTATTGTAAAGAAGAAATTCAAGAAAACCACCAATTGGCTACGCCGAAGCACTTCGTTAGGTTTCTTCTCACCGATACCCTGTTGTTGAAAATTATCTGAATCTAAAGGCAGCAAAGAGGTCTGGGTCTCTGATATTACCTATATCCGAACAGGGGCTGGTTGTATCTCGAATCTTCGATTTCAGCATTAGGAAATTTAACCATAAGAGAGTATCAAAATTTAATGTCTAATCCATCTAAAAATGTAGCATAAGGAGTATGTAAATTTTGTCTCAAAAATAGTTGCAAGTTCATATTTCGTCTATCTGGAATAAACGGAATGAAACGCAATTCACCAAAGCATAAGATAAATGAGCAATTAAACAATTGGTCATTTTTTGTTTTCAACTTGTGTAAAGTTGTAGGATGGAATTCGTTTCTTTGTCTTTTAAAGTCAAAATCATTCAAATCAACATAAAATGCCCGAAGAGAAAAAATTTAAGCTAATCAATCTTTATCGTCATACTGCTTTGGTAGAAGCTGTTTCATATTTGATATTACTGATTATTGCGATGCCTTTGAAATATATTTGGGATATCCCCGAAGGTGTGAAATATTTTGGATGGATCCACGGGGTATTATTTCTTTTTTATTTCGTGATCCTGATTGCGGCCACTTTCAAGTATCGCTGGAGCTTTTTAAGAATTATATATTATCTGATAGCGTCTGTCGTTCCGTTTTTACCGTTCCTTATTGACAAGAAATTAAAACAGGAATCTTTGACTGCTTAGATATTAAAAAAAACGGACTCTTTATGAATCCGTTTTTCTTTTTTTAAGTTTTATTATTTAGCCCACTTTCACTGTTTCCAACGCCTTAGGTAAAAAACTATTCGGAAAGATCTGTCTGGCCTCATCTGTCATGACACTCAGGTCACTGTAACGATTGGAGAAATGTCCTAAAATCAATTTTCCTACTTGTGCTTTTTTTGCAATAGTTGCGGCTTCCAAAGCTGTGGAATGGCCCGTGTAATCTGCCATTTCCTTTAAAACATGAAGAAAAGTAGATTCGTGGTAGAGTACATCTACTTTTTCGATAATGGGGATGATATCTTCCTTATATTTCGTATCGCTGCAGAACGCATAAGAAACTGAAGGTTGCGGATCTGTGGTCAATGATCTATTGTCGATCACGTTTCCATTTTCTGAAACGAAATCTTTTCCTAGACGCAGATTCTGGAAATCACAGATCTCGATTTCTTTATATTTCGAGATTTCCTTCATATTCAAATGACGCTCTTTCGGCTTTTCTTTGAAGAGATAGCCGTTGCAATAGATTCTGTGATTCAGAGGAATGGTGTAAACTTCAACCCTTTTGTCCTCGTAGATTTTTACAGACTGTTTTCCCTCAAGCTCGTGATAAATGACTTCAAAACCTTTGTACGTTTCCGTGATTTCAAAAATGGTGTCCATCATCTTTTTGATACCTTTTGGACCGTAAATATTGAGAGGTGTTTTTCTTCCCAATAATCGGAAAGACGCAATCAATCCAGGTAAACCAAAACAATGGTCGCCGTGAAGATGTGAAATGAAAATATGGTTGATCTTGGAAAATCTGACCTTGGCTTTGCGCATTTGAACCTGTGTTCCTTCTCCACAATCAATGAGGAAATGACGTTCTTCCATTTCCAAAAACTGAGATGTTGGAGAGGAATTGATGGTGGGAATTGCTGAATTGAATCCCAAAATTGTAAGATATGTACTCAATTTTCTTTTGTGTATTGAAAATTAAAAGGGTAAATATACGAAAACATCATAAAAACTACAAAAGACCCCCTTTGGAATTAAGAAAATCTAAAAATAATTTCAAAGCTTCGCTTCTGTGGCTGATTTTGTTTTTTTCTTCCGGAAGCATCTCTGCGAAGGTCATATTGTAATCGTCCGGAACGAAAATTGGGTCGTAACCAAATCCATCTGCTCCGAAAACTTCTTTGGTCAAATTGCCATAAACGCGACCCTCGAAATAATGTTCCCCATCGTTGTCCTTAAAACAAAGCATGGTGATGAAATAAGCTCTTCTGTTCGGTTCGTCTTTCATCTCTTCCAAAACCTTTTCGATATTTTTTTTGAAATTATGATTGCCTGCATAACGTGCGGAATAGATTCCTGGTCTTCCATCCAACGCTTCTACAACCAAACCACTGTCATCACCAATACTTGGTTTTCCGGTTTGTTCGAAGCAATATTTTGCTTTGATTAAGGCGTTTTCTGCAAAAGTAATTCCGTCCTCGATGATTTCGTCATTCAGGTTGTAGTCTGACAGACTCGTGACTATATATTCTGAACCGAGAATCTGCTGAATCTCTTCTTTCTTGTGTAAATTATGTGTGGCTACAAGGATTTCCATTGATTTTATAAATGATAGTTGATGAGTGATAAATGGGACCAATTTAATTTCTATGACAAATGTTGATTACGGCGAAGCGCAGCCCGGCTTGAACGGGAGTGGGAGACGGAAAAGCTGCCCAAATCATACTATTAATCTATTTTGTTTTTTTTAATTTTTATATATAATGTTTTTATGAATCGCAAAAAAGTAAAACGGAACGGCAAAAACGACGATTCCGATTATCAAAACCATTTCTTTGCTGATGTGTAAAATGTCAGAAAAATTCTCTGATTCTGAGTACAACATCAAGATTGCTGATACCGAATTGTTGAAGGCGTGCAGCAACATCGGCATCAGCAGCGATTTGGTTTTGTAGTACACCAAACCTAATACCAAACCGAGCAAAAATGCGCCCGCAAATTGCCAAGGATTGAAATGTACAGCTCCAAAAATGAATGCGGAAACGATAATTGCGGTTGCTGGCTTGACATTATTATTGATCATTCCTTTCATAATGATGCCTCGGAAAAGGATTTCTTCCAAAATCGGAGCGAGAATCACGGTCATTATTATCAATGAAACTGGACTCGTTGCGAGTTTTGCAAATTGCTCGGTGTACATTTTGTAAATCTCTCCGAGCAAATCACCTGTCGTAGGAATCAATTGTGTGGTGTAATCTGCGACCATCATCATCCCAAACATCATCGGGAATATGAGAAGATAAACTCTGAATGGTTTGGGAGAGAGATCGAAATTGAGTTTTTTTCCGTCTTTTCTTGCGACGAAAAAATCAAAGAAAAGTATCGGGACCACCATTGTCGCCGTATACATAAAAATGTTGAAAATACCGCTATCACTCACATCTTCACTGAATAATGTCGATAATCCTAAACCAATCGCATAAGCAAAAGACTGACCGATAAAAAGTCCCACCACAAGAAGAATTCCTACGAAAATATCGACTTTATAATTTTGTTCCTGCATTATTTCAGTTCTTTCATATAGATTAATGGTTCCGATTGGAAAGTTACATCTTCTGGATGGAAAATCTTGAAATAATCTCTCAAAACCAAGTCACATCTCACTACTCCGGTTTCAAAATAATCATTCGCACCATCCTTCTCACGGTTGTTTATCATATATAATTTTCCGGACTTGAATATTTTCATTTTACTGTAATTTTGATTCAGAGTTAATAATTCTTTTTTATTTTGATGAGGACTGATATTGATCCAATAATCTGCATTTTCTGACTTGATGAAAACTTCCTCAAAACTCAATGGAACTGAGGAAGACTCTTTGTGGTTTTTCAGAATGTAACTTCCTCCAGCATCATTGATCAATCTTGAGACAAAAGACCTCCCGCCTGGCAAAAACCATTGGCTTCCATACATTTCGTTGCAGAGAATATTCGGTTTGTTTGTTGATTTTGAAGCTAGGTTTTGAATATTTTTGTAATTATCTTCTATGTTTTTAAATGCTTTTTCAGCTTTCTCTACTTCTCCAAATAATTTTCCAAACAGCAGAAGATATTTGGATTTTTCTAATGGATCTTGTTCCAGAAATTCATCGAGGAAAATAACTTCTATTCCGTTGTTTTTCAGAATATCATACGTGTTTGCGAAATTGGGGACATAGTTTGTGAAAATGACATCCGGTTTGTTGGAAAGAATTTTTTCGATGTCGTATTTTTGCTCGTTTCCGATATTCAGAATTTTATTTTCATTGATTAAGTGATGGATTTTCTCAGAGAAAATATATTCTGGACTGGAAACACCTATGATTTTATTTTCTAAATTGAGTTCAGAAAAATAGCCGATCAAGCTAGAATTAAGCAACATTGCTTTCTGAAAAGGTAATTTTTCTTTTGAAATGACATTTTTAAATTTTCCAGAGTTGATGGTCAAATTTTTCGAATCATCCAAATAATTAACTCGTGATGAGATAGTTATATTTCCGGAATCAATTTTAGAGATTTCTTTTTTACAGGAGATTGTGAAAAGAAATAAAATTAAGAATAAAAAAATACGTTTCATCTTTCAAAGAACGTAAAAAAGTCCTATATTTGCAAACCTTTAAAAAGGCCTCGTGGCGCAACTGAATAGCGCATCTGATTACGGCTCAGAAGGTTACAGGTTTGAATCCTGTCGAGGTCACTTACGGAGACAACTATTTATAGTTGTCTCCTTTTTTTGTATCCATATCAAACCAAAACAATCCCTATCTTTGGCTAACAGGCTAAAACAACACTAATGAGTTTGGAACTAAGGAAACATTTTGAGGAGTTGATACCGTTGTCAGACAAGGAATTTGCAACACTCGCTTCTTATTTTAAATTGAGAAAACTGAAGAAACACCAATATTTGATTCAGGAGAATGAACCCATTACCAACATCTATTTTGTTACCAAAGGTTTGCTCAAAGCATCTTATATTGATACCCATGCCAAGGAGCATATTATCCAATTCGCTATGGAGAATTGGTGGATCTCGGACTTTCAGGCTTTTTATACAGGAGTACCGTCGACCATGAGCATCCATTGTCTGGAAGATGTGGAGCTGTATGCACTCTCCAAAGATGATCTGGAAAAGATCTGCTTAGAAAACCATAAGGTGGAGCATTTTTTCAGAATCAAAAACAGTCTGGGTTATGTCGCTCTGCAGAAAAGGATTTTAGCTTTGTTGATGACCGATGCCAAAGAACGGTTTGAGCAGTTCTCTATCCAATATCCAACACTCATCCAGCGGGTTCCTAAAACAATCATCGCGTCATACCTCGGTGTTTCCAGAGAAACATTGAGCCGGATTACCCGGAAATAGTGACCTGCATCACTATGATTTTGTGACCTATGTCCTGTGTTTTTAATCGAGAATGCTTCAATTTTGCCTAATCAATTTTTAAAATCATCAAAATGAACAAGAAAATATTGATCGTGCTTACGAGCCACGAAGATCTGGGAACCACAGGTAAAAAAACAGGATTCTGGACAGAAGAATTAGCAGCGCCTTATTATGCTTTAGCTGATCAGGGCGCAGAAATCACATTGGCATCGCCAAAAGGCGGACAGCCACCCATTGACCCAAAAAGTGAAGACCCATCATCTCAGACCGATGCGACACGTAGAATGGCAGAGGATAAATTATTGCTGAACCAATTGGGTAACACCAAAATACTTTCAGAAGTTAGCGCTGCGGACTATGATGCTGTGTTCTATCCTGGCGGTCACGGTCCACTTTGGGATTTGGCAGAAGACGAGACTTCTCAGCAGTTGATCGTTGATTTTTACAAAGCCGATAAACCTGTAGCGTTTGTATGCCACGCGCCCGGCGTTTTGAGACACGTGAAAATCGATGGCGAATATTTGGTTAAGGATAAAAATGTAACTGGTTTTACAAATACCGAAGAAGATGCTGTTCAATTGACAGACATTGTTCCATTCCTTGTAGAAGATATGCTGAAACAGAATGGAGGGCAGTACAGCAAAATAGAAGATTGGCATCCGTATGCTGTGGTAGATGGAAAACTGATCACAGGACAAAATCCGGCTTCTTCCGAAAAAGTGGCGGAAGAACTGGTAAAGATGTTATAAGAATTTTTTGAATAAGAAAATATAATAGCACAGATTAATTAATAGTCTGTGCTTTTTTGATTTCGTCCAAAGTAACATTCCCTAACAATTGTCAACTAATAAAATGTTGCGTAAATTACGCTCCAGAAAAATAAAAGTATTAGTATGAAGAAAATTTTTATTTCGATTTCATTATTATTTATGTTGAATGCAATGGCACAGAAATTTGAAACACAAACCGCTACAGATAAACAAGGTTACACATACGAGACCGTAAAAAATGATCAGTCAGGCGTAAGAGTTTACACCCTGAAAAATGGACTGAAAGTCTATCTCGCAAAAAACGATGATGCACCTAGAATCCAAACTTATATTCCTGTGAAAACAGGTTCCAACAACGATCCAAGTGATAACACAGGATTGGCGCATTATCTGGAACACATGGTTTTCAAAGGGACTTCTCATCTGGGAACCAGCGATTGGGCAAAAGAAAAAGCAGTTTTGGCACAGATCTCCGATCTGTACGAACAGCATAAAGCAGAAAAAGATCCAGAAAAGAAAAAAACATTGTATAAGAAAATCGACGAAGTATCTCAGGAAGCATCCAAATATGCGATCGCTAACGAGTACGATAAGGCTATTTCTTCTCTTGGCGCTACAGGAACCAACGCCCACACCTGGTTAGACGAAACAGTTTACAAAAATAATATCCCATCCAACGAATTGGAAAAATGGCTGAAAGTTGAAAAAGAACGTTTCTCTGAATTGGTTTTGAGATTGTTCCATACAGAATTGGAAGCGGTTTATGAAGAGTACAACCGTGCTCAGGATAATGATGGACGTCTTGTAAATTATGCCATGATGGAAGCCTTGTTCCCGAAACATCCAAACGGTCAGCAAACGACCATCGGTACTTCTGAGCACTTGAAAAGTCCTTCCATGGTAGCAATTCACAAATATTTCGATACCTACTATGTGCCGAATAATATGGCGGTCGTTTTGGTAGGCGATCTGGATTTTGATAAAACCATTAAAATGGTGGATCAGTACTTCGGAGCCTTTAAGTATAAAGAATTGCCAATGAAAAAAATGGTTTCTGAAGAACCAATGACAGGCATCGTTTCCAGAACTGTGAAAAGTCCTTCTACACCAAGAATGACAATGGCTTGGAGAACCGATTCTAACGGGACTCAGGAAGCCAGATTGGCAGATGTTGTGGCAGAAATATTAAGCAACAGCGGAGATGCAGGTTTGATCGATCTTAACATCAACCAAAAACAAAAAACATTAGGAGCGGGTGCTTATGAATCTCCTTTCAAAACCTACGGCGCATTTGTTTTAAGTGTCGTTCCGAAAGATGGGCAAAGCTTTGACGATGCCAAGAAATTGTTATTGGAGCAAATTGATCTGGTTAAAAAAGGGCAATTTCCGGATTGGATGCTGCACGCTATCGTAAACGATCTGAAAGTTCAGAGAATGAAACGTTGGGAAACGGCTGACGGATTGGCCACCACATTATATTCAACGTACATCGGGAATAGAACCTGGGAACAGGAATTGGACGAAGTGAATCAATACGAAGCGATTACTAAAGCTGATGTCGTGAAATTTGCCAATGAGTTCTTCAAGGATAATTATGTTGTGGTCTACAAAGAAAAAGGTGTGAATGACAAGTTGGTTCGTGTAGAAAACCCAGGAATCACGCCAATCAAATTGAACAGAGAGGCGCAATCTCAATTCCTGAAAGATATCATCAATACGAAATCTTCTGACATAAAACCGGATTTCATTGATTTCAAAACAGCAATTGCGACCTCTACGATCAAAGACAAAAAAATAAGCTTCATCAAAAACAAATACAATGAAGTGGCCCAAGTGAATTACGTTTTTCCATTTGGAACAGATAATGACAAAGAATTGGCATTGGGTGTAACGGTTCTTCAGTACCTTGGGACGGATAAATACACGCCGGAACAATTGAAAGAAGAGTTCTACAAACTAGGGATCTCCAACAGTTTCAGAACTTCTAATGATCAAATGATCATCGCACTAAGCGGATTGGAAAGCAATATGAAAAAAGGTGTGGAGCTCATGAATCATTGGTTAAACAATGTGAAAGCAGACCAGGCAATCTATGATCAGACCGTCAATACCATTTTGGAATCGAGAGAAGTAGCTAAGAAAGATAAGAACAGGATTATGGCGGCTTTGGCGAATTATGCCAAATTCGGGAAAGATTCCAGAATGACAGATGTGATTTCCAAAGAACGTTTGAAAAGCATCAAAGTTTCTGAATTGATCTCAAAAATCAAAACCCTGAATGAATATCCTTACGAAGTTTTCCTTTACGGAGAAGATCAGAAGGGATTGGAAAAAGCAGTGAAACCTTACATCGTCAACACAAAACGACAGGCTGAAAAAGCGAAAGAATTCGCAGAGCCAGCTACTGCCGGAAAAGTGTTTTTCACGCCTTATGACATGGTGCAGATGGAGATGTCCAAGGTCGCAAAAGCGGGTAATGTGGATCTGAACAATTTCGGGAAAGCCAGTGTTTTCAATGAGTATTTCGGACGTGGATTATCTTCTATCGTTTTCCAGGAGATCAGAGAAAGTAAGTCTTTGGCCTATTCTGCCTATGTTTCTTTTGCAAATGCAACAGAGCTGAATCACCCGAATTATGTAACGAACTACATCGGGACACAAGCCAACAAATTGCCTTTGGCGGTAGCGGCAATGAGCGAACTGATGGCAGATTTTCCACAGATCCCGGCTCAATTTGAGAATGCAAAAGGCTCAGCACTTAAGCAAATTGCCTCTAACAGGATCAACAGAACTGTGATATTCTATAATCAGTTATCGCTTAAGAAATTGGGAGTGGATCACGACATCAGAAAAGATATCTACGCAGAGATCCAAAAACTGACCTTGCCGGAATTGACGAGTTTCTATAATACCGAAATAAAACCATTGCAATACAACACGGCAATCATCGGGAAAAAAGAAAACCTGAACATGGATTCTATCAACAAGATGGGAGAGTTCCAGGAAGTAAGTCTGGAAGAGATTTTTGGGTATTAATGCCAATCATCTTAGATCATTGAAAAAAGTGGAGCAGAAGTGCTTCACTTTTTTTTGTTTGTTTTCAAGTTTATATTTTTCCTCTGTTATTCTTTTTACGGCATAAGCAGAATTATAGTCGTTTTTTAAGAATCTGGAATCTCTTTTTACTTTTATTGTTTTATCATCGACATAAGTTTTAACAATTTTATTTTTAAAATCAATGATACAGAATCCAATAAAAGTCGGTGAAATGTAAATTTTATCGGTTGAAATGTTTTTTTTTGATGAACGAAATCTTGGTTTATAAACCCTTCGAGAGCCTTAGTGTGACAATTCTGAATTTTATTGGTACAAAACATTGTCAGGCTGTGGCACTCGAAGCCCAATAAAACAAAATTAAAATTAATTATAAATAGAAATTAAGATTTTCAAAAAATAGATTAATTTTATAGAAAATAAACCATTGATATGTCGATAAACAGAAGAGATTGGCTGAAAACGGCTTTCCTCGGAAGTGTTGGGCTCACACTTTCGCCACTTGAATTTTTAGCGAAAAGCACGCCCAATTTTTCAGAATTGAAGAATGATGAAAAAACCATCCGACTTTGTTTCAACGAAAATCCGTTTGGCGTTTCTCCAAAAGCTTTGGAAGCGATGCAGAAAAGTCTGAATCTTTCCTCGATGTATGATTTCAGATTTGCGGATGTTTTGTGTGAGAAATTAGCAGAGAAAAATCAACTGAAGAAAGAGAATATTTTGGTTTCGGCAGGCTCGTCTTTTCTGTTGGAACTGATCACAAAATATGTTTCTCTGGACAAAGGTCACATCATTATTCCAGACCCGTCTTTCACGATTTTTGAACCGATTGCTGAGTTTCTTGGGATGTCCAAATCTGTGATTCCTATTAATGATAAAAAGAAAATCGATTTGGAAAAGATGAAAAATGCTATCCGAAAGGACACGAAACTCATCTACATTTGCAATCCGAACAATCCAACGGGAGATTTGCTTTCCAGACAGGAAATCGAGACTTTTATACAATCTGTTCCGGACCATATCACGATTTTGGTAGATGAAGCTTACATCGAATTTACGACTCAAAAATCTTTGGGCGATTTGGTGGATCAACATAAAAATCTGATTGTTACGAGAACTTTTTCCAAACTTTACGGATTTGCAGGCGCTAGATTAGGTTATGCAATTGGACATCCGAAAATGATTGGAAATCTGAAGAAACTTCAAAGTTGGAGTGGTGCGGAAATCAGTGTAACGACTATGGCAGGCGCCATTTCTGCAATGGATGACCAAGAATTTATTACGAAGGTTTTGGATAATAATCAAAAAGTGAAAGATTTTACCAATTCCGAATTCCAGAGACGAGGCATCAAAACCATTCCGTCTTCTGCCAATTTTATTTATTTCTCATTGGAAAATTACAAAGGTGATTATTTCAAAAAACTGGAAGAAGCGAAAATTCTTGGCGGAAAAACTTATGAGGAAAAAGGGAAATGGACGCGGATTAGTTTGGGGACAATGGAGGAGATGGAGAGGTATTTTGGAATTTTGTAAACTGAATCAAAATGAAATCAATTATAAAGCTAACCATTTTTATATTAATTAATCTTGTCTTTAATTTTTTGATTTTCATTCAATATCTTATGTCTACACATCATTCTGGAGGAGAAGTCGGGATGGTTCCTATGGTAATATTATTAGCGTCAATAATTTCATTTTTAGTTTCATTAATCATTATTTCAGTTATTAATCATTGCAGATCAATGAACATTTTGAAATCTGTTTTGATTTATAATTTCGTTTACTTTATTGTAATGATGATTTTTGGGCTAAATCCAGCTGATGGAAATGGATTTTACGAAAATGCTGATTTATTTACTGTATTTATTGCATTTATTTCTATGATTTTAACTTTAATTTTATCAAAAGTATTTGAAAATTATTACAATAATATTAGTTAATTCAAAATATTACTAAACTCTTTCCGATACTGTGACGGACTTTTCTGCGTATGCTCTTTGAAAGTTTTGTTGAAGTAACTGAAATTATTAAATCCACTATCAAAACAAACTTCTGTAATGCTCATCGGTTGTTCTGCCAGAAGTTTTAGAGAATGCGTGATTCTGTATTCATTCACAAACTGAGTGAAGGTTTTGTTCGTGATTTTCTTGAAATACCGGCAAAAAGAAGGAACCGTCATATTGGACAATTCCGCCACGGTTTCCAAAGTGATTTGCTCCTTGAAATGGTCTTTTACATAATTGAAAATCACACTGATTCGGTCATTGTCTTCTTTTTGAGTTTGCAAATAATATTTTGAAGCATTCAGGATTTTGTAATCCTGGGTTTGGGAAAGCTCGTCCAGAATCTCGACCAAAATCATCAATTTGGTTAAAGATGACACTTGTGTCAGCGAATCGATTTTAGATTTCAAAGCTTTTTTCACTTGTTCACCATAGACAATTCCGCTTTTTGCTTTTTCCAATAATGATGAAATGCGTACCATTTCCGGTGCTTTCCAAAACTGTGAACCCAGAAAATCCATCGCAAACTGTATCACAACTTCGTACTCGTTTTTGGTGTTTTCATTAGTCATTCCACAATGCGGAAGATTGCTTCCGATGAGAATCAAATCGCCGTCTGTGAAGTAAGAGATGTTACTCCCAATCTGTCTCTTTCCAGAACCTCCAAAAAGGAAAATGAGCTCAATCTCAGGATGATAATGCCAGAAATTGGTCTTGATATTCTCGTTGCTCGAATATTTCAAACAAGTAAAACTACTTCCGACATCGGGACTTACAGACTCTAAAACAGGATTGTAATGTTTCATATGTAGATTTTATTGTTTTTTTAAAGGTCATAGTTATCGCAATTTTTCAATGGATTTTTACCATTTTGAGATGGTGGCGATTTCATAAAACAAAAATACTTAATATGTTTTAAATTACCTTGTTTTATTAATTAATATTTAGTTAATGTTAATATAGGACATATAAATGAAAATTGTATTGTATTATCTGAGGTTTTTCCATCATACATTTGCATAGTAAAACAGTTAAAAAGAAATTATTATGAAAAGTATATTAAAATTTGGTTTTCTTGTAGCAAGTATATTTATCTCTACAAGTGCGATGGCTAAGGATAAAGATTTTTCTGTATCAATAGGAGAGGTTAGTCAGAAAACATTGCATTTTGAAGTTTCTAATGCGAAAAATGTTTCTCTATACGTTTATAACAGTGACAAAGGTGAGGTTTTTTCTGAAAAAATCATCAACAGTGCCAATATCGAGAAGTCTTACAATATGAGCGAAATGGCTTCTGGAACTTATTTCCTGGTTGCAGAATCTGACGCTAAAATTGAGAAATATAAAATTGTAGTGAGTGGCGACAAAGTTTCTTTGGAAAAATCTCCCATTTCTGCGATTTCAAAACCAGAATATACCATCAATAAAAATGTTGTCAAATTAAAAATGACAGATGTCATCGGCGATGTGAAAGTTTCTATTTCCGATACAGCAAACAACACGTATTACAGCAAAAATAACGTTGCTAAAGACGGATTGATCGATTTGACCTTCGATTTGAATCCTGCAAATCCTGAAACATACATCATCAACGTGGAAAAAGACGGCGACAGTTTCAGCAGAATGATTTCTCTAAAATAGTTTTTCGGAACTAAGGTTATATATATTATTTTCTAAAAGCTTCATAATTTTTTTATGAAGCTTTTTTTGTAGTCTATTTTTAGAGACTTTTCACCAATGCCATAAGCGCAAATTTTCAGAAATCAAATTAAATTTAAATAAAGATAAAACTCTTTTGTTGTTTGACAGATATCAGTTTTTAAAATCAATAACTTGTTATAATTACAAAATGAACAAGTTTTTGTAAACAGATGAATAACTTTTTTGAAAAATAGTTGTATTTAATTTAAAATAATTAAATTGCGCCCCCTTCTTGATACAAGAGGTTTATATCGAAGATTTTATGACCAAAAAAGGCCAAATAGTTGAAATACCTGCAAGCTCTCCAATTTATAGAAGAGAATTGCCGAGATTTCATTCAAAGAAAGATGAACTCATCTGGAAATCCCGGAAAAAAGAGTATTCGCTATTTGATGGTTTTCTGGTTGGCGAACATCAGGGTATAGAACATTTCAAGATAGGACAAAGAAAAGGAATCAATGTAGGTGGAAAAAAGGAGCCTTTGTACGTCATCTGGATTGATGAAAAAGAAAACAGGCTTTTTGTGGGCGCAGGAGATTCGCATCCTGGACTTTTGACTGACGTCATCTGTCTTGGGGAAAGTTTGGAATTAAATGATATCAGTTTTTCGAAAGAAGATTTAGAAAAAGGAATCGATATGGAAATTTCAACGTCAACAGATAAGATTTCGGCTAAACTTTATGGATTTGATGAAAGTTTTTTTCTGGAATTTGAGAATAAAGTTCCAATAACTATCAACAATAATCCATTCGATATCATTTATCAAGATAAAATTATAAAGAGTTATTAAAAAAATAATTAAATATTTACTTATGAAATTAAAGGTTTCCTTTTTTGCAAGTATTATTTCGTTAGTTGGTTTTGCACAATCGGCTCCATCTTACTATTCTGGAGTTAACTTCAACAAAACTAAGAACGAATTAAAGAGTGAACTTGCAACTTTAATCACAACAACACACACCAAAACTATTTCTTACAGCGAGTTGCAAACGCTTTTGAAAAGCAGTGATGTTGACCCTCAAAACCCATCAAATCTATTGTTGATTTACGGTTCTCAAGCTTCTGGAACACACCAGAGAAGTCGTGCTATCAATGGTTCTTGGAACCGTGAGCACGTTTATGCAAAATCTAAAGGTACGCCTAACTTAGGAACTTCTGGTCCTGGAGCAGACGGTCACCACCTTCGTCCTGCAGACAATACTTTGAACAGTACAAGAGGAAGTTTGTTATTCGATGACGGAACAGGTGCTACCGCTTACAAAACTAGCCGTGGCGGTTGGTATCCAGGTGAAGAGTGGAAGGGTGATGTGGCGAGAATCCTGATGTATATGTATGTTAGATATAACTCAAGATGTCTGCCTTTGAACATTACAATGAATCCTTCGACCTATTCTTCTGACTTCCCTGACATTCTTCTAAAATGGAATGTAGAAGACCCAGTTTCTGACTTCGAAAGACAAAGAAACAATGTGGTAGCTAACACACAAAAGAACAGAAATCCATTCATCGATAATCCATATTTAGCAACAGTAATTTGGGGTGGACCTGCAGCGCAGAACACTTGGCCGGATACTTTTAATGGTGGAACAACTGGCGATACAGAAGCTCCGACGGTACCAACAAATGTAACTGTTTCTGGAAAAACATCTTCGAGCATTTCTTTATCTTGGACAGCGTCTATGGATAATGTTGGCGTAAATAGCTATGATATTTATTTGAACAACGCCTATAGAACGTCTGTATCTACTAACAGTGGAACAGTAACAGGTCTTGCGCCAGCTACAACTTATTCTTTCTACGTAGTGGCTAAAGATTTCGCAGGAAATAAATCTGCAAATAGTATATCAGTAGAAGGTACAACAGAAAGCGGAACAACTCCGGGAACAGGAACATCTTGTGGAACAGAAGATTTTGAAAATGTAGGTGTAAGTGGTTCTTCTTATACAAATTTTGAATTTTCTAATCAGAATATTCTTTGGACTGTTACCAATGGTAGAGCTGACAAAGCTGTTTACATTGCTGGAGATACCAACAAAGCGATTTGTATCAAAAAAGGTTCATTGAGATCTTCTACAATTGCTGGAGGTATAGGTTCATTAACAGTGAAAACGTTCTTACCTTTCAGCGATTCTGCTGGTAACTATACTTTGAAGGTGAATGGTGTCGTTAAAGGACAGATTCCTTATTCTAAAACAGCTACTACAACTACTATTTCTAATATTGATGTAGAAGGAAGCGTGGTAATAGAATTGGTAGATGAAAGCGATAAGAGAGTATCATTTGATGACCTGTCTTGGACCTGCTACACCAAATTGGCGGTTGAAGATTCTGCAGCTAAAAACCAAAAGCTAACAGTTTATCCAAATCCTGTGAAAAACAGCGAATTGTTCATCAGCGGAATTTCTAAGAATGAAACAGTTCAGATTTACAGCGCAAACGGACAATTGGTTCAAACCATCAATAACGTTAACAACAATGAAAAGATCAACTTGAAAAAGCTTTCTAAAGGTGTTTATTTTGTGAAAACAAAATCTAGCAGCACGAAAGTAATTGTTGATTAATCCAATTCAAATCATAACAAAAAGGTCAGGAGTTCTCTTCTGACCTTTTTTATTTCCCAAAATTAAGTTTCAATAAACTCTTGTTATCTACTGTCAAATATCATTTGTTATCTGAGACTAATACTTTATTTTTGTTGTATTGAAAGCATTCATTTCCTTATTTGTCATTTTCACAATAGCATTGCGACCAGTAATGCCATTGATTGATTATACTGTGAACTATAATTACATCACTAAAAATCTTTGTGAAAACAGAACAAAAAAAGAAATGGATTGTAAAGGAAAATGTTATTTGGCCAAAGAACTTTCAAAGTCTTCGCAGAATTCTGCAAAACAAGACCAATTAAAACTTTCCGTATTTTCAGAATTATTTACTGTAAAGGATATTTTCACAGTTCGAGATGATTTTAATTTCAATATTGACAATCAAAAACAGAATTCTTATTTAAGTTCATTCTACAATTTCTCATTAAATTCAAGGATATTCCATCCACCGTTAGTTTAATAATATATGATCTTTTAACTTTAAAAATAGTTAATAGCCAAAACTTTTCTAAGCAAAGCGCCTTTGTGAACCTTAAAACATTTAGGTTAATAAAAAACTTATGCGCTCTTTGCGTTAAAATTTAATATTAAATCAAATTAAAAAAAGATGAAATTCAATATTTTAATGATACTACTTTCGGTGTCTGCACTGTCTTGTGCGCAGGAAACACCCAAAGTAAAACAGGTTTCCAAAATGAAACCCAAGACCGACCTCAAAGGAGTAAAGGTCGTGAATGCCGATGACCCGATTTGTCATATGAAAACCACCGAATTCCTGAAAGATACGGTAAATTATAAAGGTAAAACTTACGGTTTCTGCAGCGACCATTGTAAAAAAGAATTCAAGAAAAATCCTGCCAAATACGCCCTGAAATGACAAACAGAAAGAAACAGAAGTCCTTCCAAAAAAGCAAACTGATTTTTCCCATCATCGTTTTTGCGGTATTATTTTTGGTCATAGGAATTGGGATGAGTTATTTCAAGAAAAGTCTTTATACGGTAATGAAGGTTCCGGATTTTGCGTTGACAGACCAGAATTCCAGGAAGATTACCAATAAAGATATGCTGGGAAAAGTTTATCTCGTAGAGTTCTTTTACAGCCGTTGTCCCACGATTTGCCCCGTGATGAATTCGAATATGAAATACATCGATGGACAAATCAATAATCCGGATTTTGGAATAATCTCTATCAGTATAGACCCGACCAACGACACGCCGGAAGTGCTGAAAAATCACGCTAGAATGATTGGTGCTGATTCGCCTAATTGGCATTTTCTATCGGGAGACCGAGATTATATCGGTAACTTAGCAGATATGTTCGATATTTATGTGGGAGATAAGGAAGATGATTCGGAGAGTCTCAACCACAGCGGGATGATTGCTTTGGTGGACAAAGAAGGGAATCTGCGTTGCCGATTCGATGAGAACAATATGCCGATTCTTTATTATTCAGGTTTGAATTATGAAGATGAAGCTGGAACCAAAACCAGTCTGCGAGGAAAATATCATCCAGACAGGGAAAAGTTGATAGAAGACATCAGAAAATTATTAAAATAACAAATTGTCTAATTACTTAAAAAAGTACATATGAAAATCAAGAAAATATTCCTCGCAAGTGCGATATCTGCAGCCACTTTTGCAACTGCACAATTCAAGCAGACGCCTCTACCTTATGCTTACAACGCTTTGGAAGGTTCTGTAGATGCACAGACAATGGAGATTCATTATTCAAAGCACGCAGCAGCTTATGTTTCTAATCTTAATAAGGCCATTGCTGGAACACCATTGGAAAAAGAAAGTTTGGAAAAGATTCTTTCGCACGTTTCCAAAGAAAATCCTGCGGTTAGAAATAACGCAGGCGGACATTACAACCACGAGTTATTCTGGACAGTTCTGACCCCTGAAAAAAACACACAGCCTTCTGCTAAATTAGCAAAAGCGATCAACGATTCTTTCGGTAGTCTGGATGCTTTGAAGGAGAAGCTTAGTAAAGCAGGCGCAGACCGTTTCGGCTCTGGTTGGGCTTGGTTGTTGGTAACGGCTGATAAAAAATTAGCAGTTACTTCTTCTGGAAATCAGGACAATCCGTTGATGGATATCGCTGAGGTCAAAGGAACACCGATCTTCGGGATCGATGTTTGGGAACACGCTTATTATCTGAAATATCAGAACAAAAGAGCAGATTATCTAGCCGCACTTTGGAACGTGACCAACTGGAAAGAAATCAGCAGAAGATATGAGGAAGCTGTAAAATAGCACACCTATTCAAAAAATAAAAAAGCACAGATCATTATTCTGTGCTTTTTTGTTTTAACCTAAAGCGACACGGTTTGACGTTTTGGAGTTTCAGATTTGTAAAAAAAATAGAATGATCCTTGAGAAAATTCTTTTTTATCTGGACAAAAATCAAGGTCATGGACAAAGTGACGAATTTCTTAGACATTTTTTGTTGAAATCAAATCTATGCCGTCCTTTTGAAAATTTAGATTCTTGGCAATTAGAATATTATTTTCAGAAGAGAATCATCAGAATTTCAAATCTATTGAAAAATCGAATCATCTATATTTTTCAAAAATCCGAATCCAATAATTTTGATTATCGGAACGATCGAATGGGGTTTCTGAATAAAAAAATTGATGACTGGCGGGAAAAAAATATTAACCGCGGAAGATTGATTTTTTTGGAAGTAATAGATAATGATAAGGCAGAAACTTCTTCAAGCTATTTGCTACTCGAAAATCGGAATATTGTAGAGCTTTTAGAATGGCGTTCGTCCGTTGAAATCAAACAATGGATGGATGTCTGTTTGACTAATTTGGAAGATGAAAACTGGTTTAAAAGTAATTAAAATGATTATCTTGATCGCTTAAAAACAATAACTATAAAATAGAATATAAATGAATAATGATGAACGGATTCTAAAAGAAACATCAGAGATTATCAAAGAATTTTATCATCAAAGACATGATAATGGAGAATTGTTTAATCTCTATTCTTTATTAGGTATCGAACACAGGGAAAATGAAACACATTCTGTTTTGTTGGCAGATTTTTTATCTCCTAAAGGTTCTCACGGTCAGAAAGATAGATTTCTTCAGCTTTTTTTCCAGACTTTGGATATTGAAGTTTCAGATACAGAATTAGCAAGAGTCTATAGAGAACTTTATATTGGAAAGATCGATGAGCATAAAACGGAAGGCGGAAGAATTGATATTGTAATTGAAATTAATGATAACAAATGGCTGATTGAAAATAAGTTATATGCAAAAGATCAGGAAAATCAACTGGAAAGATATCACAAGAAATTTCCGGATGCCGGTATTTTTTATCTCACTTTGGATGGGAAACAATATCATCAAAAAACTGAATTTGATGTAAAATGTATAAGTTACGAAAAGACAATCATTAATTGGCTGGAGAAGATTTTAGAAGAAACCAAAGAAAAAGAATACCTCTCCAACTCGATAAAACAATATTATAATTTAATCAAAAACATAACTTTCACAGGATACACACAAGAAATGGAAAATCGGATATCTGAAAAAATACGGTCTTCTAAAGATAACTTGGAGGCGGCTTTTCAAATTTATAATAATTATAAAACTGCCGTAAAAAATTTGATGATCACTAATCTCTCGGAGTTGGAAAATGAGATGAAAATCAGTGGCTTTATCAGATTGAGTGGTAATGAATTATCAGATTACAGTTGCTATTTCTATAAAGAAAGTTGGAGATCTAAAAATATATGTTTGGGATTCGAATTCGAAAATGATTTTAAGAATCCATTTGTAGGGATTTCATTATTAGATAATTATGAAAATATAGACAAGGATTTGAGAGAGAATATATGCGAGATATATGGAAAAATAGACACTACACATAATTGGATAGCTTATAAATATCTAAAAAGTTTTTCTAATACCGAAGATATAAGTGGTATTCTCAAGTTGTACGATAAGGTATTTCTAAAGGAAATTTACACCAATTTTATTGATTATTCTAATGAACTCGATAAATTACTTAGTTAACCTGATATAAAAAGATTCCCTCGCAAAAAGAGAATCTTTTTTTTAATGGACGTACTTTGTCTGTTTGCTGTTTTAGATTTGCAGAAAATAAACTATGAGACACCATAATTTGTCTGCAAAATACCAACGACTTTTGACGCTTCTCAATGGTTTTGAATATAAGATCAATGAGTTATCAGCCTTTCGAATTTCTTCTAATTATCAATATTCTAAAATCATAGAAACCAGCCAGCTTTGTATATTGGAAAAACACTTAGAGATAGAGCTGATAGATCTTTCTCAGATGTTTGATGTCCCGAGGCGGTCGGCGATTATTTTATGTTCAATGTTTTTTAATAGCTATTCTCAGAAAGGATTTGTTTCAAAAATCGTTTCTGAGGAAGATTTGGCGTTGTCAGTTTGCTTGGATTATCCAGTTATTTTGGATTTGAAGGATGCCATTTCTGAATTGGGAAATAAGAACATCATTACCGTGAAGTTGTTAAAAGATTCTACTAAAAAATCCTTCGCACTCACAGAAACCTTCCTCCGTAAATTAACTAACTAACTTTAAAAGTAAAATTATGAATACCAAATTATTAACCACTATTGATAATGTTTATAAACAAAATTCAAGACAAAATTGCAGGACCATCGAACAATGTAAAACAGATCATGAAAACAGATTAAAGGTCATGTGTGAATCTTTTGAAATCGAAGATTTGGAAGGACTTTTCCTATGATGAACCAGTCTATCAAAATTTCAAAAATCACGGAAAGCAAATTATTGAATGTATGATCCAAATTACGGAAAACCGTAAAAATGATCGCATTAAAATTCAGATTTTAGAAAATTAAAATTAACCAAATAAAACTAAAAATTATGGCAAATTATTATTGCAAATGGTGTGGACACAAATCTTCCAGCGTAGCTAATTTGACAGCAGGTTCCTGCTCAAAAAATCCGGAAGGGAAAAAACACGCCCTTTATGAAGGTTCGGAAAAATCACAATATGTGTGCAAATATTGCGGACACAGATCTTCGGGTCTTAGTAATTTATGTTCAGGTTCTTGTTCCAAAAGTCCAACGAAAAAACATCAACCGGCTTTGTAAATGAAAAGTTTTACAGCAATCGATTTCGAAACCGCTCAAGGTTACAGATAGAGTATTTGCCAGTTGATCTCGTTCGAGTAGAAAATGGAATCATAAAAGATGAAATCAATATTCTGGTGCAAGCTCCGGAATACGAAAAGCATTGTACCTATCGCATTTTCCGGCAAAATTTAGCATCACTCTGCGAACATTACAAAATCAACTTGGATCACCATGATGCGCTGAGCGATGCCAAAGCTTGTGCCGAGCTGTTTTCTATGCATTTGAAAAGTGAGAGAATAATGTAATAAATTTGAGATAAATTAATAAACTATGAATAATATACCTGTTTTAGAGCAAAAGCTGTTTAAAGAGATCTACCAATTTGATTTTAAAATTCCATTGTATCAAAGACCTTATAAATGGAAACAGCATCACGTTATCCAACTATTAGATGATTTGTATGAAAATATTTTTTTGAAAAAGAAAGGTCTTTACAGAGTTGGGAGTATAATTCTTCACAAAGAAAATGAAATAAAAAATGTTGTAGATGGACAGCAAAGATTAACAACTTTCACATTACTATTGAAATATCTGCTTGCAACAGGCATCGATCTTAAAATTGAGAATGACAATTTTTTATTTTCTAATGAAGAATTTAAAAATGAAATTTCTAAAAATAACATCAAATTTAATTATAAAGTCATTCAAAATTGGTTCAATTCCAAATCATTTAAAAAAGATGATTTGCAAATGTATTATAACAAAATCATTGACAGAACAGAATTTGTCATAATTACAGTTTTTGAAATAGATGAGGCGTTTCAGCTTTTTGATTCTCAAAATTCGCGCGGAAAATCATTAGAACCACACGATTTATTAAAAGCCTTCCACCTGAGAGAGATGGAAAAAGATGGGCATAACGAAACCGATTTGGAACATTATGTAATAAAATGGGAAAACTACTTATTAGATGTAAATAAACCTTTAGAAAATATTTTAAATCAACATCTATTCAGAATTAGAAATTGGACAAAAGGCGAGCCTAAATACATCTTTTCTAAAGATGACATTAATGAATTTAAAGGAATTAGCCTTGCCCAGAAAAATCAGTACAACTACGAACAGCAAATTAGAATTTTGGATGGTTTTTCGTCTAATTTTGTTAATGATAGACTATTAAAGAATTTTCAAATTTCTACGAAATTTCCATTTCAGGCTTCTATGCCAATTATAAATGGTAAAAACTTTTTTGATTATGTTTTTTATTACATAGAATTAAAAAAAGAAATTTTTGAAAATAACGAAAAATATCAGTTCGATATTTTTTATAATCAATACTGCAAAGGGTATCAAAAAATTACTTATGTACATGATCAATCAGATTTACAGTACGAAGGTTCTGGCAGAACTGGAGATGAAAAGGTGAGAAATCTTTTTGAAAATATCTGTTTACTATATGTCGATAGATTTGGAATAGATTATTTTGAAAAAATTTATTTTGAAGAGTTCTACAAAAATGCTTATCAATTAAGACTAAATAATAGATCGATCAATGAAAGCAGTATTTTGAACTACGAAAAAGCAGGGAAATTTTTCAAACTAATTCCGAATATTTATTGCCCGGAAGAATTGCACAAAAATCTGTTCTGCAATTTTGAAACAAAAGATTGGATTGATACAAATTATGTAAAAGGTGTAAAGCCGATTTTTAATTTTTTAACAACTAAATACTAATATGAAAGCAAAAGAGCCACAAAACGCAATATCAATTGAGAAAATATTGTCAGAAGATATTTACACAGTTCCAATCTATCAACGGAATTATGAATGGGATAAGCCACAAATTTCAAAACTGATAGATGATATAAATGGAGCGGCTAATAATTATTACCTCGGAACATTAGTGACGGCAAAAAAAGATGATGTGTTTGAGTTGATTGATGGTCAACAGAGACATACAACACTTAATCTTATAAAAGCTGTTTTAGAAGAAAAAGGAAAAGAATTCAATTTGAGATTTGATGCTAGAAAAGAATGTAATTTGTTTTTTAATAATCTGAAAAACAATGGTGTAGAAGTGTTGTATGACAATGTTAAATCCAAAAATCTTCGTAATGGAATTGATATTGTCAAAGATATTTTTTTTGAAAAATCGATTTCAAAAGATGACTTTAAAAATAAATTTTATAACAAAACGTATATTTTTAGAACAGAATTACCTGCTGAAACAAACCTTAATCATTATTTTGAAATAATGAATAATCGAGGAGAACAACTTGAAAATCACGAGATTCTAAAAGCGCAAATGATGAGCGCTTTTAAAAGTGATCAACAAAAATCTGATGCTTTCTCAGAGATTTGGGATGCTTGTTCTTACATGGGAGATTATATTTGGCGTAATTTCAAAAGAGAACAGTTTGAAAGATTGCTCAACAATAATTCGATAAATCTGGAAAATTGGAATTCAATAAACAACAATTCTGAAGATGATTCGGATTTGCATAAGTCTAATTCTGGAAATAGTATTTCCGATATTATAAATAATCATAAAATACCTGACAGGTTCACACAGGAAGAACAGGAAAAGGCTCATAAATACAGGTCTGTGATAGATTTTTCTACTTTTCTTCTGTACGTTCTCAGCATCATAAAAAATAGAATTGATTTTAATTTTGATGAAAAAAAATTGATTGATATGTTTGAAGAATATAAAGTCGAAATTGATTCAGAAAAAAAATTCTCAATAGATTTTTCAGAAGCGTTTATAAAAGAGCTTCTTAGGCTAAGATTTTATTTTGATAAATATGTTATTAAGCAAGATTTATCAACTGGCAACAATGAGCAAAACTGGGGAATAAGAAGCTTTGAGCTGAAAGATCAATCTTTCCAAACCAAAGAGAGAACGTACGAAAATCCAGATGATTTTAGTAATGAAAGTAAAATAGAAATGCATCAAGCAATGTTTTATTATGCCTCGGTCTCAAATAATAAAAAGGAATGGCTTATAAATATTTTAAAAAATCAAATAGAAGATGCAAAAGAATTATATAGTATGATTTTTAAATATTTCCAGGTTGAGATAAAAGATATTATCATAGAAAAACAAAAATACCCCGAGGTTAACACAAAAGTTTTCTATTATTTCGATTATATGCTTTGGGAATTTTATACAGATTTTTTAAGAGGTGATAGTAAAAACAATATGGCAGTTCCTGAAGATTTGGGATTTTTATTTGAAAAAATAAAAAACAATCTGAATCTATTTTCAACCTTTAAATTTCGTCAATTAAATTCTAAAGAACATTTGCTTTCACAAGATAAGTTCCACAAGCTTAAAGAGAAACTTAAAGTTGATGAAGAAGATTTAAATTATTTTAAAAATTTATGCTTGATCTCCAGTAATGAGAATAGTTCTGCAGGAAATAATAATCATTTTGAAAAAAGAGAACTTTTTAGATCCAATAATTCCAGTCTTAAAAGATTAATGATGTTTGAAAGTTTTGATAACCAAAATTGGGGTAGTATCGAAATGAATAATCATCAAAATGACATGCAAAAGCTTTTGGACTTTTATAAAAATAAATAGTACAATCCTCACTTCCCAAAAAGTGAGGATTTTAAACAAACCCCAACAAATGGCAATCCACGACAAAAATATCAGATTGATGCATATCGCCAGTTTTCTGAAAAGCAAGCCAAAAGGCGCAAACTTCAAAGAAATACTGAAGCATCTTGAGGAATTATATTATAAGGAAAGTTTCTCAAATGATCTAGCTTCCAGCCAAAAAACGTTCAAAAGGGATCTTGAATTGCTTTTGGAATTAGGGATTGAAATCAAGTTCAAACGTTCCACAATGACCTATCAAATCATTAATGATAGTTTTTCTGAAAATTCCCAAACGATTTTTGACAATCTTCTTTTGGTAAATGCTTATAAACAAGCCGAAAATAACTCAGAAATTATGATTTTCGAAAAAAGACAAGCGTCCGGATTGCATAACCTGGAAGGATTGATTTTTGCCATCAAAAATTCCAAAGTGACTACTTTCAACTACACCAAACATTGGGAAGGTATTTCGACAAAAAGAGTTCTGGAACCCTACGCTCTGAAAGAATTCAAAAACCGGTGGTATCTTTTGGCAAATGAAGTGGATGGGAAAGATTTTTTCATCAAAACTTTCGGGCTTGACCGGATTTCTGAACTTCAGATTCCGGGTAAGATTTTTAAGAAACAGGAAACAAACATTGATGATTTATTCAAAAACTCTTTCGGAATCATCTCAACTTTAGATTTAAAGCCCGAAACCATTGTTTTGTCGTTTGATTATGAACAAGGAAAATTTGTGAAATCGCTGCCAATTCATCACTCTCAAAAAATTTTAATTGATACAGATTCAGAATATAGAATTGAGCTCACACTTGCTCCAACCTACGATTTTTATCAGGAATTGCTTACCCACACGGGAAGAATGACAATCATTTCGCCCAAAAATGTAAAAGAAAAATATGTTGACATTGTCAATTCTGTGAAAAATAATTAAAATTAAATCTTGATCTTTGCTGAGTTTTACGCCTTTGCGGGCCTAAAAATATTAAAAAATCCTTGCAGCCTTTGCGTTAAAAATTATAATATATTCCCAATTAAATTCCCCCAAATAATATCTTTTCGCTATTTTCGTTGAAAATGAAACAAACTTTGTTAAAGTTGATGCTTTGACAATGATTTTGTCGGTCTGAGGCAAAGTTTATCTTGAGCTTGTCGAAGGAAAGACTATAACAAGGTTTTACGAAAATTCAATCAAGAATGAATTCAAAAAAGATATTACTAGCTTCTATGTTATCACTTTATGGGATTTCAGAGGCACAACAATCACAATATTTTACTCAGAAAGAAGACTACCATTTTGGCTTGGCAGAAAATCTCTACAATACCAAAATTTACAACGCTTCGCAATACGAGTATTCCAAACAATATTTCTACAACAAAAGTCTCAGCAATTCCAGAAAAGAAGCATCCTTGTTTTTCAGCAATGTGATTGGCGTGATTCTGCAACAGCAATATGCGGAAGAAGGCCTGAATGCTTTTATGAAAGAATATCCAAAATCTGCTTACTTTGCTCAGGCCAACGGACCTTTGGCAGATTATTACTTGGC
>Ga0302347_1001464_pt1 | contig 28264 bp, 29 predicted proteins | sample PhyWR1_FD_202178 | JGI IMG/M metagenome (GOLD analysis project Ga0302347, IMG submission 202178) | Leaf surface microbial communities from wheat plants in UC Gill Tract Community Farm, Albany, California, United States - DLSL W.R1 (v2)... | ecosystem: Host-associated > Plants > Phyllosphere >...
CAAGTGATTCCTTCTGCAGAAGCCACGTGAGCCAATGCTTGAGTTGGAATAATGTCTCCAATTGCGTAATAGCCGGGAACAGAAGTTTCGTACCATTCATTAACCAAAACTTTTCCTTTTTCAGTTTTGATTCCGACAGCTTCAAGTCCGATTCCTTCAAGATTAGAAGCAATTCCGACTGCAGAAAGTACGATGTCTGCTTCCAAAGTGATATTTCCGGTTACAGTTTTAACGTTAGCTTTTACGCCATTTCCTGAAGTATCTACAGATTCTACAGAAGCGTTGGTCATAATTTCGATTCCTGCTTTTTTCAGAGATTTTTCTACATGTGTAGAAACTTCCTCGTCCTCCAAAGGAACGATGTTTGGCAAGAATTCTACAACAGTCACCTTGGTTCCCATTGCGTTATAAAAATCAGCAAATTCAATTCCGATGGCACCAGAACCTACGACAATCATAGATTTTGGCTGCTCAGGAAGAGTCAATGCCTGTCTGTATCCGATTACTTTTTTACCATCCTGAGGAAGGTTTGGAAGTTCTCTTGAACGAGCTCCGGTTGCGATGATGATGTTTGTTCCGGAATATTCAGTTGATTTTCCTTCAGCATCTACAACGGTCACTTTTTTACCAGCTTTTACAGTGGCAGTTCCCATAATGACGTCGATTTTGTTTTTTCTCATCAAAAACGCAATTCCACTGCTCATTTTAGAAGCTACACCTCTACTTCTCTGGATTACTTTGGTAAAGTCAAATCCTGGATTCTCAACTTTATTAAGACCATAGTCTTCTGCGTGCTTTAGATAATTGAAAACGTGCGCAGATTTCAAAAGTGCTTTAGTTGGGATACAACCCCAGTTTAGGCAGATGCCGCCAAGACTTTCTTTTTCGATGATGGCTGTTTTGAAACCCAATTGAGCAGCTCTGATTGCAGTCACATAACCGCCAGGTCCACTTCCAATAACAATAATATCGTAGTTCATTGTGATTAAAAAATTTTAGCGAATTTACGGAAAATTATTGAAAGCATGGTATGACAAAAAGCAACTTTATCAGTTGCTTTTGGATTTACTTTTTGATGATTTTAAAGGTTTCAGACTCAGTTCCATATTTAAGTCTTACGAGATAGACACTTTGCGGATAAGCGGAAATGTCAAAAGTATTGGAGCCTTTGGCAAGATTATTTTTCTTCATCAATATTTTTCCGGTGTAATCGAACAATACAAATTCTTCAATATCTCTTTTTGTGTCTATTTTGAAAATACCTTTTGTTGGATTTGGATATATTTTGGTTGAAAAATCTTTCTTATCCAAGCTTTCTACTTCCAGCTTTTTATTGATATATTCCTTTGTAACACCGTTTTTACAATCCGGAACTGATGACCTTTGGAGGATTAATCTTAATAACAAATCATTCAGTTTTTCTACTTCATACGCACTTGCAGTTGGTTTTATATGGTCATTTCCTATTCCGCTGTCATTCGTCAGAAAAGTGTAAGTTCCATTTGTCAGCAAAGCGAAAGTCCGCATCAGATATTCGGTTTGTTTATCCGTGTCACTCGCAGCAATTGGAATAATTGTAATACCTTTTTTCGAGGCCAATTTTATTTTCTGATGAAGTTTTTCAATATTTTCATCTGTAAGATGTGGTGGTGCATCCAAAAGAAGAAACATCAGTTTTGTTGAATTTTCTTTGTTCCAGGCAAGTTCATCAATTGAAGAATCCAATGCTTCTACAACGGCTTCCGGTGTGTCTCCACCTCCATCTGCCTGTTGGTTTTGGATAAATTTTATCATATCTTCTGCATCATTAGAAAAATCAAATTTCCGAGTCAAATAGTCATCGCCATTATCTCTGTAGAAGACAGAACCATATCTAACATTGGTATTTTTAAGGTTTGATTCTACTTTTTTCAAAACATCCAATAATTCGGATTTCAGATAATTGATTTCGTCGCCCATAGAACCGGTTGCATCCACAACGAAAACCAAATCCAACGGTCTTTTTATGATGCAATTGTCATTTAATTTAATCAAATTTTGTCCGTTTCTAAATTCCTTAACATTGTTTGACAAAAGGTTTCCCTCATCATCAATAATCGAAAATTGTTGTGAATTTGTTTTCTGGTCAAGCAATGAAGATATCCACAATTCTGCATTACCACGATTGTCGGTTATGCTTTCCCAAATGATTTCTTTCTTATCATCAATTAGTTTTAATTTCTTTCCAATGATAGGATTGTTATCAAAATTGGTCAATTGTACAGAAACTCTTCTGTTTGGGAAAAACTTCCACGTATTCTTATATTGATCGAGAATCGGAACTGTAATATCCTGCCAATAATCCCATTTGGAGAAATCGTTTACTTCGCCGGCTGTTAGTTTTCCAGCGTCTGGTAAGTCTGTTTCAACTTCAATGATTGGAGTTTCTTTTTTTGAGTTTTTGAATAATTTTTGCCAAAGTGATTTCTTATTATTTACCATAACAACTTCTTCAATGTCTTTGCTATCATCTCCCGAAGAATATTTACTTCTGACTTTCATTTTTGACGAACTTCCAGGACTTCCTTTACTTGGAGAAATTTTCACGCCTGCAACTTTACCAGATAAACTTTCAGAAGTAACTGTTGTTGTAGCATAACCAACACTTTTCTGTACTCTCTTAATTCCCAATGCCGTTACTACTACACCTTCAATATCATTTGCTTTTTCAGTATAAACATAATTACGTTTTTTTTCAGGAACTCTGACAGTTGTAGTTCCTTGTTCCTGAATTTCATAATTTACTGCAGGAGCAATTGCATCTGCAATCGGAGCTGTGTAAATTGGCGAAGGCATCACGCTAACGCCTGGAGCATCCTGATAAGCAATGATTCCTTCCGCATTTGGCTTAGAAATGCTAGTCTCTTTTTTGATATTCTCCTCAAAAGTTTTATTGATTTCTTCAACCTTTTTTGGAGTTTCTATTGTGTTAGGATTAACTGGTTTTCCATAATCTTGTGAAGCGATTTGAGGTTCAATTTTACCCTTATCATCATTCATAAAATATAAAACGCCAAACGTCAAAGCCAATCCGGCTGCGATTCCGTACGGAAACCAAAGTGGGATGATTCTTTTCTTTTGTTCTTTTTTATCTAATTTATTTTCAACGTTTTGCCACACTTTTTCGAAATTCGGGAAAATAGTTTTTTCTTCCTCAGATTTTCCGGCTTCATTGAATATTTTGTCGATATCTTGATTTTCCATTTTTTTAAACTTTAAAGATTAAACAGCTTGAGATTTTAACAATAGTTGCAACTTTTTGCGTGCAAAATTGACCTGAGATTTGGAAGTACCTTCAGAAATTGAAAGCATTTGCGCAATCTCTTTGTGCGGATAGCCTTCCATCGCAAACAGATTGAAAATCGTACGGCAACCTTCCGGAAGGAAATTGAGAAGAGATAAAATACCTCTTTCTTCTGAAACATTTTCTGGCTCTGATTCTGCCAAATCCACAAAATTCTCTTCAATCGAAATAAAAAACGGCTGTTTTTTGCGAAGTTTCTGCAGACACTGGTTAACCACAATTTTCTTGGCCCAGGCATCAAAAACCTGAAGCTCTTTCAACTGGTCAAGCTTTGTAAAAATGATGTAGAAAGAATCTGCTAAAACCTCTTCTGCGTCTTCATCGTTTTTCAGATAACGCTTGCAGGTTACAAAGAAACGGCCGGCGTATTCTTCATAAAGCTTCCGCTGTGCGTTGCGGTCTTTATTTTTGCATCTTATGTATAATTCGTGTTCCATATTGCGGCGTTTATAAGGAAAGATGCAAGTGTTTAAAAAAGGTTGGAAATTTTGTGAAAAAATAAAGAAAAACTTTGAAAGTCAGCTTCCAAAGTTTAGACATAAATAAAGTTTTACAGTTGTTGATTATTTAATGTTAATAAGATTCCGCTGTTTCCCTAATCATTCTGTTTCTGTCTAAAAGAAAGTTCCTGAGATAGTTTTTTAAGAAAATGATATCGAAAAATTTTCCAACAATTCCCATAGGAGATTCGAATTCGAAATGATCAATCATCATCGTCTTTCCATTTTTATCAATGAATAAATGTGTATGTTTCATAGATTTGAAAGCACCGTTTATCATCATATCTGTAAACATTTTTGGTCTTTCCATTTCTATAATTTTGGTTGTCAGAGTTTGATAAAATCCCAAATGTTTGGCGCGCCACGTTACTGTTTCTCCGAGTTCAATTAATCCACTTATCCTACCGCCAATCGCCTTTTCGTTAGTTTTGGCAGTAGATCTTTGATGCAAATCAATGTCTCTGGAAAGATTGAAAACTTTTTGTACTGAAGCATTAATTAACGTTTCGAGGTATATTGTTGACATCTAAATTAATTTAAAGATTTAGAAAATCGGCTCTTGTTCTTTTATTATTTCTGAAAAGAAAGAGCATTATGATTTTAAATAGTAGATTCTTCATTTTTTGAATTTGCAAATAGGATTTTTTCGTGTGATTTTTTGCGTCCTTTCATAAAAAGTAACAGGTTGAAAAGCAGCATTAATCCCAAATAAATTGAAAATCCTCCTACTTTTTTACTCAAACCAACAACCAGAGATTCTCCGGTTATCAGTTGACTGAATTCAATTATTAAAAGTGCAAAACCAATGTTCAAAAGGTAAAATCCGACTTTGAACAACGAATTGGTAGCTAAAGCAATATCAGATTTCTGATGAAAAATGTCCATCATAAATACTTTTGAATTGCGGAAAAGCAGTTCGGAAACAACCACTGTCAGTGTCAAAACAACTGGCAGATAGATAGCGTAGGCTGAAAGATTGTAAGTAGCAGTCATAATTTTAGGATTTAAAAGTTAATATAATTTGTTTTCGAAATTTAACAAGTAGAAAAATATTGATGTAATGCATTATTGCGATTAGTAAAAGAGTTTTTGAGAGTTTTGTTGAAATTGAACCGATAAATAATTCTGATGTTTCTATGTCCAAACCTTCTGAAAGAGAGAATGTAACGTAGCCGATATTCATCAGATAATATCCAATCAGCAAAATTCGGTTGATGGAATTACAGATAGTTATATCAGTCAATACATTTAATAAATATATTTTTCCTACAGTAAAGCACTTCCACCCTACATAAAAAATGACAGGAACTGTGATCAGAAAATAAATCAAATATGAAAGTAAAATATTCATTTCGTAATTTTTATATTTTCAGTAATTTATGAAACTTAAATTGAAATAAAAAAGGAAAATCATTTCCTTTCTACTTTAACAAATTGGTAATCTTCCCAACAAGCCAATGGTCATCGCTCTTTATCGCGAGATCCATAATGTTATTGATTTTGTTGGTTACATTTCCAAAATCGTCCATCAGTTTTATAAATTCTTTAGCTTCAGCTGAATCATCTTCAACATTTTTCAGTTCTTCTAAAAAACTTACAACTGGCTCTATCTCTCGTTTTCTTCGTTCTTTTGTAATCTGTTTAAAAAGAAACCAGACATCTTTTTCTGCAATGAAATACTCTTTTCTATCTCCTTTTATAAATTCTTTTTTTACAATTCCCCAATCCATCAGTGCCCGCAGATTCATGTTGGCATTTCCTCTTGAAATTTGCAGCATCTCCATCACTTCATCCGTCGACAATGCTTTTCCCTCGGCTAAAAGTAAAGCGTGGACCAGCGCCATTGTCCGGTTGATTCCCCAACTTGTGGCAAATGTTCCCCAGGTCTGGATGTATTTTTCTTTAGCTTCGTCAAGTTTCATTGCGGTGATTTATTTCTTATACAAATATAATAAATATTATTGAACTTTCAAAATATACTGAAAAATAATATTGTTGTAATTTTAATAATAATAATCCGTTATTTTTATTAGATTTGCTCAAAGTTTTGCAATGACGTATACATTAATAAAAAGGAATAAGAGTTTTCGAACAGATTCGCATTCTCAATTTATTAGTTGGATGAGGAAGTCGGATCTAATGGATTGGAAAGATAACCGGGAATTTATGGAGGGTTATGCGTACCGCAAACTGACATTTGAAAACATCGTCATCCGTGATCATGACGAAGAATCTTTCGTCGAAGATCTACAAAAAAATAACCTTCTGAAAATTGAATCTTCAAAAGGTTTTTTAGGTCTGTTTTAAACGCTTAATTTAATAAATCGCAGGATATTTCTGCGGGTTTATTTCAGTGAACATAGCATAGATTTTTTCAACCATATCGTCTGTCGATGGCTTGCTGAAATAATCTCCGTCACTTGCATAGGCTGGTCTGTGATTTTCTGCAGAGATTGTCAAAGGTTCAGAATCGAGATATTTAAAGGCTCTCTGTTTTTCCAAAATCTGCTGAAGGATAAAGGCTGAAGTTCCACCTTCCACATCCTCATCAATCACTACCAGTCTGCTGGTTTTCTTTACACTTTCTGCAATTTCATGGCTTAAGTCAAAAGGAATTAGAGACTGAACATCAATTACTTCTGCCGAAATTCCTAATTTTTCCAACTCATTTGCGGCTTCCGTTACTATTCTCCAGGTGGAACCATAAGTTACCAAAGTGACATCTTTTCCTTCTTTTGTGACTTCAATTTTCCCGATTGGAATTGTGAATTCGCCGATGTTATCCGGTTGTTTTTCTTTCAGTCTGTAACCGTTCAGGCATTCAACAATCACGGCTGGCTCATCACTTTGAAGTATAGTATTATAAAAACCTGCAGCTATTGTTAAGCTTCTTGGTACAAGAATATTGATTCCTTTTGAAAGATTAAGAATCCCGGCCATCGGAGATCCTGAGTGCCAAACACCTTCCAGTCTGTGCCCTCTCGTTCGGATAATAACAGGCGCTTTTTGACCGCCTTTCGTTCTGTATTGGACCGTTGCCAGATCATCGCTCATTCCTTGCAAACAGTATAAAATATAGTCTAAATACTGGATCTCAGCAATGGGTTTCAAACCGCGCATTGCCATTCCGATTCCCTGTCCGAGAATGGTTGCTTCACGGATTCCTGTATCGGCAATTCTGACGTCGCCATATTTTTCCTGAAGGCCTTCCAAACCTTGATTTACGTCGCCGATATTCCCGGCATCTTCTCCAAAAACCAAAGCCTGAGGATATTTTTCAAAGATTTTATCGAAGTTATTTCGCACCACAACTCTACCGTCCACTTCTTCCGAAGCATCAGAGTAGATCGGTTTGATCTCTTTTACATTCGTTGCTTTCCATTCAGATTGAGAATATAAATGGGACGAATAATTGTCTTTTTCGATTTTGAAGATTGCTTCATATTTTGACTTCAAAGCATTTCTTTCAGCTGAGTTTTGCGTCCTCGTCATCAACAAAGACTGTCTTACCAAATGGAAAATATCCCGTTTGCTTTTTGAAATAATTTTATTGAAGTTTTCAATTAATTGGGCAATCCCATCGTTTTGATTTTTAAGTCCTTCTATAAATGGCAAAACCTCACTATTCAAATCTGAAATCGTTTTTTGGTAAGATTCCCAGGCTTTTTTCTGACCATCTTTTACCAGTTTTTTAGCTTCAGAATCTATGATTTCCAATTCTTCGACGGATGCAAGATATTCTTCGTTCCCTTCAATTTCTATGCTGTAATCCAGAATCCATTCGCGGAATTTTACCATTCCGTCAAATTCGGTTTCCCAAGTCAGTCTTTCCTGATTTTTGTAACGCTCGTGCGATCCGGAAGTTGAATGCCCTTGGGGCTGTGTCACTTCGGTCACGTGAATCACAACAGGAATACTTTCATATCTTGCAAAGTGCTCAGCTTTCGCATAGGCTTCCATCAATGCCGGATAATCCCAGGCTTTTACCTGAATGATTTCGCAGCCCTGCTTTTCGTCTGCTTTTCTTTGGAAACCGGAGAGCATTTCAGAAATATCCGCTTTTGCCCTTTGGTTTTGAGTGGGAACAGAAATCCCGTAACCGTCATCCCAAATCGAAACAATCATCGGAACCTGCAATGCGCAGGCAGCGTTCAACGTTTCCCAAAAATGACCTTCAGCCGTCGATGCGTCGCCAATGGTGCCGAATGCTACTTCATTACCGTCTTTAGAAAACTTTTCTGAACCTTCAAATTTTACTGATTTATAAATTTTAGAAGCCTGAGCCAATCCCAACAATCTTGGCATTTGCCCGGCCGTTGGCGAGATATCAGAAGAGATATTTTTCTGCTCAGTTAAATTTTTCCAGCTTCCGTCTGCGTTCAAACTTCTTGTGGCATAATGTCCGTTCATTTGTCGGCCGGCAGATGCAGGTTCTCTTTCCACACTTGTGTCTGCATACAGTTGCGCAAAGAAACTCTCTACAGAAACAGCGTCGATTGCCAATGCAAAAGTCTGGTCACGGTAATAGCCCGAGCGGAAATCACCATCTCTGAATACTTTGGCCATTGCCAGCTGCGGCAACTCTTTTCCGTCGCCGAAAATCCCGAATTTTGCTTTACCAGTAAGGACTTCTCGTCTTCCCAAATACGACATCTCGCGGGAGATTCTTCCTAAACGGTAGTCGTCCAGAATGCTGTTTTTAAAATCCTGAAATGAGATTTGCTGAGTTTCTATATAGGTTGTTTGCATAACTTTGAATTTTGACAAATATAAAATTTTTTCCTGAATTTTTTATTGATTTGATATTTTAGTAAAAGTAAGATAATTTTATAAAGTAGAAAAGTTCATCAATTATATTTTTTCAAGAGAATTTATGAATATTTTTGAATCATCAATTTGGACTAATGAAAAAAACTGCGCCACATATTCTGAATGCCTCCACCAATCTTCTGGGATTTTGTCTGGTGATCATTACTTCTCTGAAAATTACAAAGTTCAGCCATCACACCTATTTGGATGAATTTACCGTTGGAGCCATTTTCTGCCTGACTTTGAGCTGTACGTTGTCTTTTCTTGCCATCAGAACGAACAAGGAGAAAACGGCCGACAAATTGGAAAATATTGCTGACATTCTTTTCTTTGCCGCTTTGCTTTGTATTTCGCTGGCGGTTTGTATTGTGAGTATTGATGTGGTTTGAGAAATAAAATTATAAGATTAAGAAGAATGAAATAATTAAAGAATTGGGAGATTTGTTTGTAATCTAAATGTAGATTTTCAAGACAGGAAAACAATTCTTGAATTTGGAATTAATATATACGAAGTTTCAAAGCCTACAAAAAAAATGATATTTGGCAATGTTATTTGGCAGGAGTTCTCACAATTTGATTTCGTGAATATTTTTAATTCACTAGAAATTGACGATAATTTTAAGACATTTTCTGAAAAACACAATCTATATTTTGAGAAAATGAAAAATTACATTTCATCAGATTCATTAGAAGAATTAAAATCTGCGAAAAATAAATTCTACACTTTTAAACAAACAGCCGGATTTGATTGTTTTATTATTACTAAAGATGAAATTAGAATTGAAGATATAATTTAGCAATATCCTACCCAACTTTCACCGTTTCAAGAGCCTTAGGCAGAAAACTATTCGGAAAAATCTGTCTTGCTTCGTCGGTCATCACACTTAAGTCGCTGTAACGGTTTGAGAAATGTCCTAAAATCAGTTTGCCAACCTGTGCTTTTTTAGCGATCGTTGCGGCTTCCAAAGCGGTCGAATGTCCGGTGTAATCTGCCATCTCTTTCAGATTGCTCAGAAAAGTAGATTCGTGGTAAAGTACATCCACTTTTTCGATAATCGGGATAATGTCTTCTTTGTATTTTGTATCGCTGCAGAATGCGTAGGATACAGAAGCTTGCGGATCTGTCGTCAATAATGCATTATTAATGACAGTTCCGTCTTCGCGAATAAAGTCTTTTCCCAATCTCAGATTCTGAAAGTCGCAAATCTCTATATCCTTGTATTTTGAGATTTCTTTCATATTGAGATGGCGTTCTTTGGGTTTTTCTTTGAAGAGATAACCGTTACAATAGATCCTGTGATTGAGTGGAATCGTGAACACTTCTACCCTTTTGTCTTCGTATATTTTTACCGATTCTCTGCCTTCCAGTTCGTGATAGATCACTTCAAAACCCTTGTATGTTTCTGTGATTTCAAAAATGGTATCCATCATTTTTTTGATGCCTTTGGGGCCGTAAATATTCAATGGGGTTTTCCTGCCTAGGAGACGGAAAGAAGCGACCAATCCCGGCAAACCAAAACAATGGTCGCCGTGAAGGTGTGAAATGAAAATGTTATTAATCTTAGAAAACCGCACTTTTGCCCTGCGCATCTGCACCTGGGTTCCTTCGCCACAGTCGATGAGGAAATGACGTTCTTCCATCTCCAGGAACTGTGAAGTTGGAGAGGAATTGATGGTTGGAATTGCGGAGTTGAATCCCAAAATGGTAAGATATGTACTCAATTTTCTTGGTTGTATTGAAAATTAAAAGGGTAAATGTACGAAAACATCACAAAAACTACAATAGACCCCCTTTGGAATTGAGGAATTCTAAGAATTTTTTCAAAGCGGCACTTCTGTGACTAATTTTATTTTTTTCTTCAGGCATCATTTCTGCGAAGGTAAGATTGTGATCGTCCGGTACAAAAATGGGATCGTACCCGAAACCGTCTTCTCCAAAAACTTCGGTGGTGATATTGCCGTAAACGCGGCCTTCAAAATAATGTTCGCCGTCTTCGTCTTTAAAACATAAAACGGTGATGAAATAAGCGCGTCGGTTTGGCTGGTCTTTGAGTTCCTCCAGGACTTTTTCGATATTTTTTTTGAAGTTGTGGTTTCCGGCGTAGCGCGCGGAATAAATCCCTGGCCGTCCGTCCAAAGCTTCTACCACCAGTCCGCTATCGTCGCCAACGCTTGCTTTTCCGGTTTTTTCGAAGCAGTATTTTGCTTTGATGAGGGCATTTTCCTGGAATGTGTTGCCGTCCTCGACGATTTCTTCATTGATGTCGTAGTCTGTGAGTGTGGTGATGATAAATTCCGGGCCGAGAATCTGCTGAATCTCTTCCTTTTTGTGGAGGTTATGGGTGGCGATTAGGATTTGCATATGTTTTTATAAATGATAAGAGATAAATGATAATTGGTGAGCGGTAAATGATTATTGTTGAAGTTACCTTAATGTGATAGGTTTATACTTTTACAAATTTGAATGAGTGACAGATATTGATCTCTGCGAAGCGCAGCCCGGCTTGAGCGGAAATCCTTTTTTGCGTGGCTTCGTGTTCTATTGAAGTGGAAACGGTCTGCAAAAAAGATTGGGAGCGGAAGACGGATAAAGCTGCCATAGTTTTAATCTTTATAAATAATATTTTTGTGGATGGTGAAAAAATAAAACGGAATTGCGAAAATTACCACGCCGGCGACAAGCAGAATTTCTTTGTTGATGTTGAATAATCCGGAAAATGTTTCTGAATCCGAGTACATCATCATCGATGCTGAGAGTAAGTTGTTGAAGGCGTGCAGCAATATGGGCATCAGCAGAGATTTTGTTTTGTAGTACACCAAACCTAATACCAAACCGAGAAGGAATGCGCCTGCAAACTGCCACGGATTGAAATGGACGGCGCCAAAAATGAGCGCAGAAACGAGGATTGCGGTGACAGGTCCCACTTGATTGTTGATCATTCCCTTCATAATAATGCCCCGGAAAAGTATTTCTTCCAAAAGCGGCGCCAGGATGACGGTCATAATAATGAGTGCCACAGGATCGCGCAGCAGTTTCTCGAATTCTGAATTGTAGAGTTTGTAGATCTCGCCCAAAATGCCGCCTGTCGTGGGAATGAGCTGTGTGGTGTAATCGGCGATGAGCATCATCCCAAACATCATTGGGAATATGAGGAGATAGATGCGAAACGGTCTGGATGAGAAGTTGAAATTGAGCTTATGTTTTGATTTCCGCACCACCAGAAGGTCGTAGAATAAGACAGGTGTCAGCATCGTTGCTGCATACATAAATATAGTGAAACCGCCTGTCTCACTGATATCTGTATCCAGTAACGCTGAAAGCCCAAGACCGAGAGCGTAAGCAAATGACTGTCCGATGAATAGTCCGACGATGAGAATGATTCCGATGAAAAAATCGACTTTGTAGTTATTTTCCTGCATTATTTCAGTTCTTTAAGATAAACCAGCGGTTCTGACCGGAAAGTTACGTCTTCCGGATGAAAAATCTTGAAATAATCTCTCAAAACCACGTCGCAACGGACAACGCCGCTTTCGAAGTAATCATTGGCCTGATCATTCTCACGGTTGTTGATCATATATAATTTTCCGGTATTGTAGACATCCATTTTGGCGTAGTTGGGATTCATCGTCAGGAGTTCTTTTTTGTTTCTGTGCGGACTTATATTGATCCAGTAGTTTGCTTTTTTGGCTTTGATGAAAACCTCTTCAAAACTGAGCGGAACTGAGTTGGCTTCCTGATTCTCTTTCAGGATATAACGTCCGCCGGCATCAGCGATCATTTGTGCCGCCGCCGATTTTCCGCCCGGCAAAAACCACTGGCTGCCATACATCTCGTTGCAGAGTACGAGCGAATTTGAGTTGGCTTTTTTGCCTAAAGCCTGGATTTTTTTATAATTCTGTTCGATTTTCTGATAGATATTCTTGGCTTCGTTTTCTTTTCCGAAGAGTTTTCCGAACAGCAGGATGTATTTTGATTTTGACAGCGCATTTTGCTCCAGAAATTCATCGAGGAAAATCAGTTCGATGCCGTTGCTTTTCAGTATTTCGTAGGTGTTGGCAAAGTTTGGGACGTAGTTGGTAAAGATGACGTCGGGCTTATTCGAAAGGATTTTTTCGATGTCATATTTCTGTTCGTTTCCGATGTTGAGGATTTTATTTTCTTTGATTAATTGGTGGATTTTGTCTGAGAAAATATATTCGGGACTGGAAACGCCGGTGATTTTATTTTCGATTTTGAGCTCGGAAAAATAGCCAATGAGGCTTGAATTGAGAAGCATTGCTTTTTTGAAAGGCAGATTTTTGCTGGGAATTACATTTTTAAATTTTCCTGACGTCAAAGTCAAAGTTTCTTCGTTTTCAATATAATTGACTCGTGATGAGATGGTTATATTGTCATTTGATTTCTGGAAATTTTCTTTTTTGCAGGAAATTGAAAAAAGAAATAAAATTAAGAGTAAAAAAAAGCGTTTCATCTTCCAAAGAAAGCAAAAAAGTACTATATTTGCAAACCTTTAAACGAGGCCTCGTGGCGCAACTGAATAGCGCATCTGATTACGGCTCAGAAGGTTACTGGTTTGAATCCAGTCGAGGTCACTATAAAAAACTCTAAACTACTTATCTATAGTATTTTAGAGTTTTTTCTTTTTAATTCCAGCCGGGTTTGCAAGATCTTCCATTGAATCAAGTGCTTTCTCTATTTTCGTTCTGATATCAACTTATTGGCTTTCTGAGACGTATAGAATGTTGTTGGCTACGAATTTCAAATTTCATTAAGATAAAAATGTCTTATAATGTGGGAGAAGGTTCTTGTATTTTTACGCACATTCCTCCAATCTTTTTAACAAGGCAGCTCTAGTCGAGGTATCGGTTTTAACCAAATATAATTGTAGATTTTAATTTTATAAAAAAATAATATTTTTAATTAGACTTATATAAATTGTGATTACAATTTAATTTTATATAATTATCAAAAAAAATATCTTTTTGTTAGAGTATATTTATTAAAATAAATATTCATATTAATAATTATATAATAATAAAAATAATATGGCACGGTTTTAACATATACTTAAAAATATGAAATATTTAAATTTTGTATTTATATATTAATTTTATGAAAAAATTTCTACACATGGTAGTTGTGTCTACCTCAATTCTTTTTACAATGCAGGTTAAGTCTCAGGCACCTGTACTTGGAACCACTGCAAACTTTGCAATTTTCTCATCGAATGGCGCTGTCAGCAATACCGGATTGTCTCACATTACAGGAAATGTGGGTACAAATAACGGATCGAGCACCAACTTTGGCAACGTAGATGGTGTAATGAATGATGCCAATGGAGCAACAGCTACTGCAGCAGCAGAACTGACAATCGCGTACAATCAATTGAACGCCGCGATACCCAACTTTTTTCCTGCTCCGCTTTTAGGAAACGGACAAACACTTACTGCAGGAACTTATTCAATTTCTCAGGGCGCATCACTGGACAACACATTGACACTTGACGGCCAAGGCAATCCAGACGCTGTTTTTATTTTTAAAATTCAGGGTGCTTTTTCCTCTACTTCAGGTTCAAAAGTAGTGCTTATCAATGGCGCTGTTGCGTGTAACGTCTTCTGGAAAGTAGAAGGTCTTGTAGATCTTGCAACCAATACGCAAATGAAAGGTACTGTTGTCGCAAACAATGCAGCAATAGTCCTTAACACAGGCGTTTCTCTTGAAGGCCGAGCACTGTCTACCACAGGCGCAGTTACAGTTTCGGGTGTTACGGTTACCACACCTATCGGATGCGGATCTCCTATTTTGACAGGTCCTATAGCTCCGGCATTGAGATCTGTGGCTTGTTTCACAATTTTCACAGGAAGCGGAACGGTTACAAATACCGGTATCTCAACAGTTGTAGGCGATATAGGTTCCAATGTAGGTCTTACCACTGGTTTTCAGGCTCTGAACGTAACGGGAACTATTCACTCTAATCCAGATCAGGCCACCTTTGTATGTGCTACAGATCTGAATACAGTTTACACTTACCTTAATACTTTGCCTGTTGATATAGAATTGCTATATCCAGCATCATTTGGACAGGATCTTGTCCTTACACCACATACTTATCTGTTGAATGCAGCTACTGTATTAAACGGAAAAGTAATCCTGAACGCTCAAGGAAATGCAGATGCCGTTTTTGTGATCAAAATTGTTGGAGCGTTATCTACAAGTACTTTTGCTTCTGTAGAATTAATAAATAATGCACAGGCAAAGAATGTGTTCTGGAAAGTAGATGGCGCCATCAGTCTTAATGATTATGCAAGTTTCAAAGGAACTGTAATCGGCAACAATGGTGCAGTCAATCTGAACACCGGAACAGTAATCGAAGGCCGTGTTTTAAGCACTACAGGAGCTGTTGCTACAGCAGCTATCACTGCAACAATGACTGCCGGATGTGACCCTGCAACGTTGGCAACCGGTTCTTCAAACATCCGCAAGCAGGCTGATTTCTATCCGAATCCATTCTCCTCTGTTTTAAATATCAATACCAATGATATGGAAAAAGGATCTACTCTGAAAATCTACAACGCATCCGGAGCAAGAGTTTTGGAAACCACGTTGACGGACAAGACAAATACATTGCAGACAAAACTGCCTGTAGGAACGTACTTCTATCAATTACAAGGAAAGAATGGTTCCCAACAGAATGGTAAACTGATATCAAAACCGTAAAAAACAAGATTTTGAGTACATTAACATTAGTACAAATAGCGGAAGTTGACATTGCATTATTCGTTTCCGGCTTTATCCTGATTGGATATTACGGAGTACAAATTAATAGAACCAAGTAAGTTGTTTTTACAACTATATTAATCTCTCATCATTGAAGTCACGAATTTTTAAATTCGTGACTTTTTTGGTATGATCAAGCTACCAATTGGCCGAATTCGACAATACAATAATAACTAGACCAAGATATCTCACCAAATCTATGTATCTAATAAAACCGTATTCACTATTTTTCCTGAAGTTCCGCTCATTTTCTGAGAAATTCTTTCAAACATTAAAATAAAATTTCCTCATCCACTGAAGCTTGCAAATTGTTTATTTTTTTTAGCACAAATTGTCTACGAGCTTGGTTTTAAATTTCATCTATATCGTTTCAATATCCGAATCGCCTTTTTTATGATTATTAGGTTTCAGCGAAGTCTTGTTTTTGGGGTTTTCCTTTTTATCTCTCTGGCGTTAATCTAATTTATCAGTAGATTCACTTTTTTTTTTGGACCTGGTTTAGTTCCAACTAATCCGTAACCTGAAAAAATCCTGTGGCAACCTTAATAAATGCCTGAAGTTTTTTGGGCACAGCAAGCTCATCTGCTTTAGATAAACTTAGAACTTCATTTGCTTTTTGACCTTTCGAAATAAGCTCAACCCAATCCGGATTGATGATGAGTCCGTGCCCAACAGCAACCAGAGATAAGCCTAGGTCTAAAGCCTCAACGGCGTCCTCACACTGTTTGATGCCTCCGGCGGATATCACTGGAATTCTTTGATCTGCGTGATCAAGTATCAGCTTCAAAATTGTATCATTACCACTCGGATGATCTAATGGTTTCTGAGAAAGCAAATCAGCCAATGAAACGTGCAAGTAATCAATTCCGGATTCGATCAACTTATCAATAAGAGGAAATGTATCACGGACTCTGTAACTTTCGGGCTCTTCCGGAGAAAGTCTAAATCCCAACAGAAATGGTTTGTCTGCATATTTTTGAATAATGTCCTGAACTTCATTGATAACTGCTACCGCAAAGTTCAAACGTTTCTCGGGTGAGCCTCCCCAGCGATCAGTTCTCTGATTGTAAAATGGAGAAAAGAAATTCTGCAATAGAAAACCGTGTGCACCGTGCAGCTCAACACCATCAAAACCAGCCTTAATTGCTCTGTGTGTGGTCTCTCCAAAAGCTTTGATCATTTGCAGAATTTCTTCGTCCGTAAGTTCTCGGGATACAGTTCCACCCGCATAAAATGCTGATGGAGCCAGTGCCACTGCACTTGCACTAACCGGAATACCATCTGGGATAAGATCCAGTACTGCTTTATTACCTGCATGGTAAATCTGAAGGATTGCAGGTGCGCCGCCTTTCTTTGCAGCAGCAGCAAGCTTCTCTAGTCCTGGAAGAAAAGCGTCGTCATAAGAAGCATATTCATTAGGAAATCCAATTCCATTGGCCATTATTCTAGTGCACCCGGTGATGACCAGGCCTACATTAGAGCTCCGTGCCTCATAATGTCTGATCTCATCATCAGCAACAGTATAGTCATCATTGCTTGCCCAAGTTGTCATCGGAGCCATAGCAATGCGGTTTTTGGTCTCCATTCCGTTCTTAAACTTAAAAGTTTCTAATAAGTTTTCTGTTTTTGTATTCATTATATAATTTTTTTTAATTGTTTTTTTAGAAGGTATTCGGATTTCACATAAAGACACAACTCTCCATCGCTGTATGATTTCAGTGCGGTATTTTTACGAAAAAAATTAGTTTAACTGATCGTTTCGATAGATCTTTGGCGGAACCCCAACTTCCTTTTTAAATAATCTTGCGAAATAATTTGGATTTTCAAATCCCAAAGAAAAAGAGATCTCTGAAATATTCATTTTTCCTTCCGTCAAAAGATTTTTAGCTTCTTTTATCAAATGGATGTGGATCAGTTCGATTGCAGTTTTGCCGGTTTCCTGCTTTAGAAGATCACTCAGATAACGCGGAGATATATTAAGTTTATTGGCCATAAAGGCAACAGTAGGAAGGCCATTATGATGAAACTCGTTGTCACTATAATACAAATCGATCATCTGCTGGAATCTGTTCGCATAAGCTCCGCTAGCCTCAATACGATTGATAAATTGTCTTGTGTAAAACCGTTGGGCATATGTGAGCAATGATCCTAAATGTGAAAGTAGAATCGATCTGCTGTAATCATCCGTATTATTATGGGCCTCCCGGTGCATAATATTGACCAACTTCCAGATTGTATCTTCTTCGGTAGGCGAAAGGTATAAAGCCTCATTTGTCTCATACTCAAAATAACTGTAATTTTTTATTTCATTGTGTAACCTGTTACCCGCCAGAAAATCTTCTTTTACCAATATTAAAAAGCAATCATCCTCATATTTCGCATTCTTGAATGTAACGGTCTGGTTTGGTTTGAAAAAAATAATTTTGCCTCTTTCGTGATCAAATTCCTTCTTGCCGTACTGGACGCTGCCTGAGATGAACTTTTGAAAAGATATGATATAAAACCCTGCAGTAAAGACGACGTCATCGATACTGCCATTGTTTTTGTGGCCAAAGGTTATGCTGAACAAAGGATGCTCCGGTGCCTCTACTCCCATATCTTTGCTAAAAGAATTCAGATCGTCGTAATGCTTCATCATTTATAAACTATTTACTCTGCAAAATTCGAATTTTAATTGGCACTACAGGGATACAAAAGTATTAACTTATAGCACATATTTACGAGAAAACGAATTCTAGTTATCGTAGCCATTGAAATACAGTCTAATCATAATCTTACATTATGGCATCGTTTTTCTGTAAATTAATTCTCAAAATAATACAATAGAGAGAAAATACTTTATGATTTAATTTCAAATTTATATACTGCATCAAAACTCACGAATCACTTTCGGAAAAATTCATGTGAAGTAAATTTAATTTTCGAAGCTGAAAATTTCAACTAAGTACAAATTTCAGACTGAGCGCAAAACATAAAGCCCGCTATTGTAAAAACATTGTTTGTTGTTTTATCCAGCTAAGTTTGCCTCTTTGTATTTTCCATTTTTATCAACACTTATATCAATTGAATGTCCCCAAAAAATGTCATCATCATTACAGTAAATTGTGGATGTACAATCGTCATAGAACACAATGCTAGAAATAGAAATTCGTTTTCTGAAATTTTCGATAGTCATTAGCGGTTCTTCTTCACCCGTTTCTTCATCTTCGCCAAGCCAAACGTCATTTTTCAGATTTATCATTTTGCTTTCCATTTTGAGAAGCATTTCCTCGTAAAACTTTGCAGTTATTTGCTTATCTACAAAAGAAATTAATTTCTCTAACTCATTTGGTTCGGCATTGTAAACACTTATATCAATAACTATATTTTCCGCTATGAATTTTCCTTCATACCATTCCAGTTTGTCATTGTATGTTAGATTTCCAAGTGCAGTACTTTTTATGGTCTTATTTTTAACCGCTAATTTCTTCGGTTTTTCAAATTGCTCGTTGTTTAAAGTATTAAAAGCTTTTTCAATTTCATCTTCTGCAAGAGATAATTTAAAAAACTTCAGTTTTCTAAATAGTTCGGTAATATTGGTTTTGACGTTTTTCGTATCGGTAACTATTTCAATCTCTTGTCCATTAATTTTGAAATCTTTGTATTCTAAACTGTTTGGTAGATAAACATTGCTTTCGGAAGATATTTCTTCATTGCATCTCGCTATTGTAATTCCATATTGGTAGTTTTCGTCGTCAGGATGAGCATTTAAAACTCGTCTTTCGTCATTCCGATACTGAACATTGAACTGTCTGAATATCAGCAAAAGAGAAAAATCGTTATTTACAAATGTTAAATCTGAATATAGTTTGAGAAAATCATAAAGTTCGGTTTTGTTTCCAAGTCTTGCATTTATGAGCAGGTTCAGAGGTTTATATTTCCAGGTTTCTTTCATTTTGGTATTTGCCGCCTGCCACTCTCTCATTCCGCCCGAAAAATTTTTCACATTTTTAAAACCATTCTTTTTTAGAAGTGAATACGCGATCGCTGCCCTGTCACCGCTCTGACAATGAATGATCACCGTTTTGTCTTTAGAAATTTCATCAAGATGGTCTTCCAAAGTACCGACAAAAATATTGTCTGCATTTTGTATGTGCGCTTCTTCATACTCCGTTTTGTTTCTTACATCCACAATCTGTATATCATCTCGATCTATATAGGTCTTAAACTCATTAATATCAATTATATCCGAAGTTATCAACTCTAAACCAAAATCATTTACATCTTCCACAAAACCCATCATTTGGTCCATTCCAATTCGCATCAGTTTTCTTGTAAGATCATCCATCTTATCTTGTTCGGCGATCAGAATAAATAGTTGGGAGTAATCTAAAATCCATCCCATCCACGTAGAGAAAGAATTATTACCCTGAATATTGATACTTTTAGGAATAAAACCGTTTGCAAAATCCACTTTATCTCTTGTATCGATGACAATCACATCTTCAGAATATGCTTTGAGAAATTCTTCTCTGGAAAGTTTTCTCTGCTGAGGAACTTCGGTCAGTAAAGGTCTTTCCACTTTATTGAGTTTTTTCATCATTGTAAAATATTTTGGTGGTTCAGGTTGCCCGTCCAGTAAATAATCAATGAAACCATCTTCGTTATTTTCATACTGAAATGCCCAATTACGAATCTTTTCATAACCTATGGTAGAACTTGGAACTGCTCCGAGAGATTTTCCGCAAGCAGAACCGGCACCGTGTCCAGGCCAAACCTGGATAAACAAGGGAAGTCTGCTGAAATCCTGCACTGACTGATATAAATCTTTCGCTCCTTTTTCCTGAGTTCCTTTAATACCAGCTGCTTTCTCCAAAAGATCAGGTCTTCCGACATCACCAACAAACACAAAATCTCCGGTGAGTATCATCACGGGCTCATCTGTCGCCGGATGATCGGTCAGTAAAAAGCTGATGCTTTCTGGTGTGTGTCCGGGCGTGTGTATAACTTTCAATGTCAGATTTCCAACTTTTATTTCATCGCCGTTCTTTACACCGATATGTGGAAACTGATATTGCCAGTCCTCACCGCCTTCATCAGAAAGATACAGATCCGCACTAGTCACCAAAGCAAGTTCACGCGAGCCTGACAAAAAATCTGCGTGAATATGCGTTTCTGTAATATGTGTGATCTTGAGATTATTTTCTTTTGCTATCTGCAGATAGGTATCAATATCTCTTTTTGCATCAATAACAATCGCTTCGCCTTTTGCCTGACAACCGATCAGGTAACTTGCCTGCGCTAGGCTTTTATCGTAAATATGTTGAAAAAACATAACTTTTAATTTTATTAAACTTAATTATTTAAATCAAAATTTCAGAATAATCTTTTTGTAAACGGAAACTTTTATCTCACTAAAAAATCTGTCAACAGTCTTTAATGAGGCAATTTTTCTCTAAAATATCCATAAACCCAAGTCCCGAAAATAGCACTCATTAACGTTACAATCACAACTAATGACCCTGTCCCAATTTGTGCAAACAATGGCCCTGGACAAGCGCCGGTTATTGCCCAACCGAAACCAAAAATGAGCCCGCCATAAATTTGTCCTTTATTGAATTTTTTCGGTGCAATGGTAATAGTTTCTCCATCGATGGTTTTGATATTGAATTTCTTGATCACCCAGATCGAAATCATTCCCGTTACTATTGCACTTCCGATAATGCCATACATATGAAATGACTGCAAACGAAACATTTCCTGATTTCTGAACCAACTGATCACTTCAGATTTTACGAAAACGACTCCGAATAAAATTCCTACTACAAGATATTTTATTTGGTAAGACCAATGATTTTTCAGAGAGTTTCCAGTGACGTTTATGCCATCCTGATGCAATGTGTATTTTTCTTTTTTCATAATAATTTAAAGTGAAAGAATAATTGGAAGAATGACATTTGCCATCAGAAACCCACCTGCCATAAAACAAATCGTTGCAACTAATGACGGCCACTGAAGATTGGACAACCCCATTATGGCGTGACCACTTGTACAACCGCCGGCATAACGGGTTCCAAAACCTACCAAAAAACCACCGCCAATCATAATGATGAAGCCTTTTAGAGTCAAAAGATTTGCAAAATTCATCAGCTGTACAGGAATTAGATTGCTGTAATCGGTGATTCCGTAACTACTCAATTCAGCTTTAAGATTTGGGTTTACATTAATTTCTCCAGGATTCATCAGAAATTGAGACGCCAGCAATCCACCTAATAAAATTCCGAAGACAAAAAACAAGTTCCATAATTCCTTTTTCCACTCGTATTGGAAAAAATTGATATTGGCTGGAACGCAGGCAGCACAGATATGCCGCAAAGACGAGCTGATTCCGAAAGATTTGTTACCTAAAATCAGTAAAATTGGGACAGTGAGACCTACCAAAGGACCCGCAATATACCAAGCCCAAGGTTCTTTTATAATTTCTATCATTAATTATTTTTTTAATTTATTTTGAAACTTTTTTTGTGAAAGTATGTATTGACGATTCTTATGAAGTACAAATTTCGATCTTCTCATTCTTTTCTACAGCTACTTTTGTTACATAAAAATTTTATCTTCTGTTTTATTAATTTAAAATAAAACTTCTTTAATGATAATGTAAATTCCCATTGTGAGAATGAAATATCCAAAGACAGGTTTCAGCTTTTTACCGTCAATTTTTTTAGATAATTCAGTACCTGTGAGAATTCCTATTATGGAAATTACTGAAATAGTTCCCAAAAATTTCCAATCAATATTGACACTATTCATCGAAGAAAAAAATCCAATCAGAGAATTGAACGAAACAATGACCAATGAAGTTCCAATGGCGACTTTCATCGGCGTTTTCAACAAATTGACCAATGCCGGAATGATCAAAAATCCGCCGCCTGCACCAAGTAAACCTGTTATGATTCCCACAGCTGAACCTTGTCCCGCTGCGAGAACTGTCTTATTTTTGGATGTGATATTTTTCTCTTTCGACTCCCCATTTTTTCGAATCATTTTATAGGAGGCAATAATCATTAAAGCGGCAAAGATTAATAGTAAAAGCAGATCCTTGGACAGCAAAAAACCACGTACAGCAAATACCTGATCAGGAATCAGAGGCAAGAGAAAATTTCTTGTCAGGAAAATAGAAATAACTGATGGGATTCCAAAAACCAACGCTGTTCTTATGTTGACCAAACCTTTTTTAAAATAGGAAAAAGAGCCAAACAAACTACTGATTCCTACAATAAAAAGCGAATATTCTGTCGCAAGAAAAACGTCAATCCCAAAAAGATAAACCAAAACCGGAACAGTAAGAATACTTCCTCCGCCGCCCAGCAGTCCTAATGAAATCCCGATAAAGACAGATGCTATATATCCAAAAATTTCCATTCTTTAACTTTAACAACGCAAAAGTGGAAATATTAGAATTGCTGCACCGCTACTTTTGTTACATAAGGAAAGTTGTTAGGAATCCGAAAGAAAAATTTTATTTCTTCCCAGTTTTAATTTTCCGGCATCTTCGAGTTGTTTAAGAAGTCTTGAAACCACTACTCTGGCTGTACCAAGTTCATTGGCGAGTTGCTCGTGAGTGGTGACAACAGTTTTAGACTGAGAAATTTCAGACTTTTTCTCAAGCAGTTGTAGTAATCTTTCATCTACTTTTTTGAAAGCGATGGCATTGATGATGTCCAGCAGTTCTTCAAAACGCTTGTGATAGAGCCGGAAAATATACTCTACCCATTCCGGATACTCTTTCATAAAAAGCGCTGCTTTTTCTACAGGTAAAAACAAAATCTCAGATTCTTCTTCAATTTCTGCTTTCAGGATGCTTTTCTCATCGTGCATCCCGCCAAGGAAAGACATAATGCAACTTTCGCCGGCTTTTATGTAATAGAGTAAAATTTCCCGCCCGTCTTCCTCAGTCCGGATGACCTTCATCATTCCTTTCATCACGATGGGTATTGCACGGATTGACGCATTTTCGTCTAAAATAACATCGCCTTGCTGATACTTTTTGATAAAGCCGTTTTGATATAATTTTTCCACCAAGTTACTTGACGAATTAAATTCCAAAGCCAATACCGAGTTTTCCATAATTATTAAATTGTAAACTTAAGCCAAATTCTCTTTTAATTTTATAAGAAAACTGTTTAGACTTCAGATTAAGGATTGGGTAACGAAACAGGAATATGAAACGCTATAGCATCCACTTGTTACAGCTATGACCTCTGCATCTTTTTTCCCGGCTTCTTCAATTACATTAAACTTTTGTATGCCTGTAGGTTAAAATTATTGAAGGTCAGTATGAAAAATTTTAATAAATCTTTCAAGTACTGTCTTGACAATTCTATAAACATTGATATTGATGACATTTTAAACATTCTTATCCAAAATCAGCACGATTATTAGATTTTAGGGAGAAGAAATGTGTGACTAATGTCACAGATTTATGAAACGAACTAGTTATATATTTGCAAAAAATATAGAATACAGTAACCGATTCCGCAACCGATAAAGGTTTTATGGTATTCAGCGTATTTTTCTGTTCATAGATGATGATGACATTTTTCATGGTGCAAAATTCTGTTCTCAAAGCAGCTATACTGGCCTGAAATCAAACCACATTTAATGAACTCTATCAATTATGAAGTATAAAGAACATATTAGAAAAATGTTTGAATATGTAGGGAGCGATTTTTTACAGGAACTGGAAGAATATGCCCTACAAACGAATATCCCGGCGCGAAAAGAAATAATAGCTGAGGGCGAGAAGATTTTTTATATTCCTATTTTATTGGAAGGTTCTGTTAAAGTCTACTCACTATATGATGACAGAGAGCTTTTATATTATTACATCAAACCCTTTGAAACCTGCACGATGACCTTCTCCTCGATCTTCACAGATTCGAAAAGCAGAATATTTGCATGTGCAGAACAATCGTCCGAAGTGCTGTTGCTCCCAGCTCCAAAGGTTTTGAAATGGCTGGAAAAATATCCTGCATTGAATTCGTTTTTCTTTAAAGAATACGACAAGCGATACAATGATATTATGAGAATGGTCACCCAGGCAGTCTTTCATAAGCTCGACAAACGCATCATCGATTTGTTGGATAAAAAAATTGAGGAAAATGGAGGACATCCGGTAAAGATCTCACACAAGGAAATTGCAAATATACTCGGAACCGCAAGAGAAGTGGTAAGCAGAATTTTAAAAAAGTATGAGAATGAAGGCGTGATCACGCAGTCGAATCAATGTATTGCATTGATCAAATAATTCGGGATAGAAATTATCTATAGCTTGAATTTTTATAAATTAAACATTGCGGTGACTAATATCACCGCATTTTTTTTTGGAGTAGAAGTAAGTTTGCCAAATAGAAATACTTGAAACATATGACAAAGACACTGTTATTCGTGTCGATGATCTCTTCATTTTTGTGCTCCGCTCAGGACGATCTGCTGAAAGACATCGATACTATCTCTACAACAGAAAATTCCCAGCCTCCAGCTTTTAAAGCACTGCAAATTGTAACGGGCCAATCCACAAAACTAACCGCAAAAAAGGAATGGTATGTCGTGATTGCCCACAGATTTGGAGATGTAAGCACAGGTTTTAAAAACTTTTTCGGTCTGGATGATGCGTCCACGAAGCTAGGCGTGATCTATGGATTAACCGATGCCATTTCGCTAAGCCTGTCCCGGGAAACCAACATGAAAACTTTCGAAGCCGGCGCAAAATACAGGCTTCTAAAACAAAGTGAAAATGTACCGGTAGATCTTGTAGGCTACAACGTTTTGGCTATAAACACAGATCTGGATACTGATAATTATCCCTTTTTGAAGTTTAACAACAGGCTGTCCTATCTGACACAGGCTCTGATCTCCAGAAGGTTCAATGATAATTTCTCACTGCAGCTGACACCTTCCTATATCCACAAGAATCTTTATGATCCCAAAATTGAAGACGACAATCAGTTTCTTACGGGGTTGGGCGGACGGTATAAGATCTCTAAAAGGATCTCTATCAATGCCGAGTATTTTGTGAATTATGACAGTCACAGTTTCTACAAAAATCCTTTCTCTCTGGGTATGGACATTGAAACTGGAGGCCACGTTTTCCAGTTGCTGTTCAGTAACTCTCAGCTCAACTCGGATATTGGCTATCTCACCAACGCCACGGGAAGATGGGAAAAAGGACAGATTTTCTTTGGTTTTAACCTTTACAGAGTATTTTAAAATGAGAACAACTTTTTATATAACAGGGCTTATTCTTTGTGCGGTCTCTTGCGAAAGCAACACCTACGAAGAGATCTCTGACAATACGCCAATTACCGATCTGGTACGGTATGAATCCAGTGTAAAACCGGTGATAGAAAACAGCTGCATCAGCTGTCACTCTTCGTCCAGCTTTAAGCCACTCAGTAACTATACGGAGGTCAGAGATAATATCGATATGATTATCGACAGAATTCAGAGACCAAATGGGGATCCTTTACGAATGCCACAAGGCGGATCGCTCTCGTCCGGTCAGATTAATATTTTCGTCAAGTGGAAAGCTGACGGTTTAATTGAAAAATAAAAATATATGAAAAAGATAACATTAATAATGATCTTATTCCTGGTCAGCAATCAGATCAGCGCCCAAAAATACAGTTCCAAAAACGGAAAGGTGAGTTTTGAAGCATCGTTGCCTATGGTTGAAGATGTCTTTGCTCAAGATGTCAACAATACCGTGATTCTAAATGCGGACACGGGAGATCTGGCGTCTCTGTCACTTGTCAAAAATTTTAAATTCAAAGTAAAATTGATGGAGGAGCATTTTAATGAAAATTACGCGGAAACTACAAAATATCCTAAAACAACTTTTAAAGGTAAGATCTTGAATTTTGATAAAACCAAATTGACTGAAACGCCTCAGAAATTTACATTACAGGGCATTCTGAATTTTCATGGGGTACCCAGAAATATGTCTTCTACTGCCACGATTTCCTCGAAAGACGGAAAGATTTTTATTAAAGGAAATTTTATCGCCAAGTCAGCAGATTTCAAAGTCACCATTCCAAAAATGGTGATGAAGAAAGTAGCAGAAAATGTGAATGTAGAATATGACTATACACTTATAAAACAATGAGGAAACTGATTTTACTTACAATTCTTCTTTTTAATCTATCCCTCGTATCAGCTCAGGGACAAGGCAAATCCGTATTTGATATCGCCAGAAGCGGTACTCTTGCGGAACTGAGAGATCTAATGAAAAAAAATCCCGACATCATTAATGAAACAAATGAAAACGGATTTTCAGCATTGATCCTCGCCTGCTACAGAGGAAATGCCGAAGTTGCTCATTACTTAATAGACCATGTCAAAAACATCAATTACAAAAGCCAGGAAGGAACTGCCCTAGCCGGACTTTCGGTACGGTATCATAAAGATTTGGCAGAACATCTACTGCTAAAAAATGCAGATCCGAATATTGCAGACAGTAGCGGTACCACACCTCTATTCTGGGCCGTAAAATCGGGAAATAAGGAATTGATCGAGCTTCTATTAAAATATAAAGCGGATAAAACACTGAAAGATGCGATGGGAATGACACCTTTCGAATATGCTTTGAAAACTGAAAACAAAGAAATTATTAACATTTTAAAAAATTAAACAATGAAAAAAATTCTACTTACCACCAGTATTGCTTTTGCAACATTGGCACAGGCACAATTTTCATCAGGAACGGTGAATTTACCGGCCGCTTCTATGAACGTGAAGCTGGACACCAATGCTACCACTGCAACAATCACATTATCCGGTGACAGCAATTCAATGATGGGTATTGGTTTTGGCGATTCTGGTATGGCCAATGGTGCTGACGGCTTCATCTATAATTCTTCATCCAACAGGGACTACACTTTCACGGGGTTTGTGGCCCCAACAGCCGATGCCGTCCAAAACTGGACTGAAATATCCAACACCGTTTCAGGAAACATAAGAACAGTAGTGGCAACAAGATCGCTGGCAGGTGGAACGGGAGATTTTGCAATTTCTAATACGCCGGGAACCATCAATATTTTCTTTGCGAGAACTTCAGGAACACGTTCACTGGCCTATCATGGAGGAAGCAGAGGCTATGCATCTCTAAATATGGTTGCAACTCTGGGCACAAGCGATTTGGCTGAAAAAAGTAACAGAATTATTTTTTATCCAAATCCTGCGAAAGAAACCGTAAGTTTTAAAAATGCAGATGAAATAAAATCTGTCGGAATCTACGATTCCACCGGAAAGATGGTGAAATCTCTATTACTAAACGGCTCTAGCATCAACGTCAGTGCGCTGATCTCAGGAAATTATTATATGGAGATCACGTTGAAAGACGGTTCTAAAAAAATCGAAAAACTGATTGTTGAGTAGAAATCCAAAGGATAACACGATCATCTTTTTAACAACAAAAAAAATCCCGCACAAACGGGATTTTAATTTTCTTCTGTCAATATTTATTTGATCTCTACAGGAACTGAAACTTTATCCCAATCCATTGTGAAACCGTTGCTGTTTACTTTGTAAACTAAATTTTCCTGCGTGGCCGGCAAAGCTTTCGTTTTCACATCAACACGCAAAGCATCTTTCGATTCTTCGTATTTATAAGCGCCCCACTGTTTTGGTTCTTTATTAAAAACCGCAGTCCAGGTTCCGGATTCTTTAGGAATTAAGAAAAAACTGTATTTACCTGCAGGCAATTTTTTCCCCTGAACGGTAATATCCTTGCTTGTTTCGAAAGTAGTTGCGTCATTTGCACCTGCACGCCAAACTTTATTGTAAGGAACTAATTCG
>Ga0302347_1001467_pt1 | contig 28249 bp, 25 predicted proteins | sample PhyWR1_FD_202178 | JGI IMG/M metagenome (GOLD analysis project Ga0302347, IMG submission 202178) | Leaf surface microbial communities from wheat plants in UC Gill Tract Community Farm, Albany, California, United States - DLSL W.R1 (v2)... | ecosystem: Host-associated > Plants > Phyllosphere >...
AATCTGATCCTGATGACAGCTTTGAACATTTCCTGTTCCAATCAAAATAGCAATACTAAGGGAGAACTTGTATTTCAGGACGAATTTAACTATTCGGGTCTGCCGGAAGCTTCCAAATGGGAATTTGAAGTTGGAGGCGACGGTTTCGGGAATAATGAACTTCAGTTTTATACCAAAAACAGAACTGAAAATGCAAGGGTAGAAGACGGTCATCTGATCATCGAAGCAAAAAAAGAACAATGGGAAAAAAACGCATACACTTCAGCCAAACTGACTACCAAAAAAACATTTCCATTCCAATACGGAACTGTGGAAGTGCGTGCGAAACTGCCAAAAGGGAAGGGCACGTGGCCAGCCATCTGGATGCTGAGTGAAAATCTGAAGGAGTGGCCCGATGACGGAGAAATTGATATAATGGAACACGTGGGTTACAACGAAGGTTTTGTGCACGCATCCGTTCATACCAAAAAGTACAATCATATTATCGGAACTCAGAAAACAGATACGATTGTTCTAAAAGATGCTACGGAAAAGTTCCACGTGTACAGAGCCGACTGGACGCCTGAAAAAATCGAAATGTTTGTAGACGGTCAAAAATATTTTACCTACATCAAAACCGAAAAAGAGTACGAGGCGTGGCCTTTTGATCAGCCTTTCTACCTGATTCTCAATCAGGCAGTAGGCGGTAACTGGGGCGGAAAAGAAGGCGTAGATGAGCAAATTTACCCTCAAAAATTTCTGATCGATTACGTCAGAATTTATAAGAAATAACTAATAAAAATGATGCTGAAATCCGGCATCTCATATTTAATAAAAATGAAAAAGACAATTGTATTATTTGCTGCTTTATCACTTTCGGCAAATATAAATGCCCAGAATTACTGGAAAAAAGGAATGAAGGAAGGCAAAGTGATTATAACTTCACAAAAAAATAACGAGAAATTTGCCAAAAAAGGGAATGCCGTATTTACAGATTTTCCTCAGCCAAAAGAAACGGATGTCTGTGTTTTTGTAGATCCCGATTTCAAATATCAGAAATTGATCGGAATTGGCGGCGCAATTACGGATGCATCTGCAGAAGTTTTTGCTAAAATTCCCAAGGACAAACAGAAAGAATTCATAGAGGCTTATTACGGAAAATCGGGGATTGGTTATAACGTGGTGCGAACTAATATGAACTCCTGCGATTTCTCCAGCGACACTTACACTTACGTAAAAGATAATGATGAATCACTGAATTCTTTTGATGTAAAACACGATGAACAGTACAAAATTCCTTTAATAAAATTAGCTCAGAAAGCAATAGATCCAAAAGATTTCAGATTCTATTTCAGCCCCTGGAGTCCGCCCGCTTGGATGAAATCTACCAATAATATGCTGAAAGGCGGGAGATTATTAAACAAATATTATCAGGTTTGGGCCAATTATTATGTTAAGTTCATTCAGGAATATGAAAAACGAAATATTCCGGTTTGGGGGCTAACGATTCAAAATGAGCCGATGGCTGTCCAGACTTGGGAATCTTGCATTTATACTGCAGATGAGGAAGCAAAATTCCTGAAGGAAAATCTGGGTCCTACGCTTTGGAAGAATAATTATAAAGACAAAAAAGTGATTATCTGGGATCACAACAGAGATCTGATGTACCAGCGTGCAACGACTACTTTGCAGGATCCTGAAACTGCAAAATATGCGTCCGGGATCGGATATCACTGGTATGAGACCTGGAACAACAAGTCGCAGCTGTTTGACAACCTTTCAGAAACGCACAGGGCTTTCCCTGACAAATTTTTAATTTTCACCGAAGGCTGTAAGGAACAGTTTGATTTCTCGAAAATTTATGATGTAAGTCTTGGCGAATTGTACGGCAGAAATATGATCAATGATTTTAATAAAGGCACCTCGGCGTGGACGGACTGGAATATTCTGCTTGATGAAAAAGGCGGCCCAAACCACGTCGGCAATTTCTGTTTTGCACCTGTAATCTATGATTCCAGAACCAAGCAGCTACATTATACTTATGAATATTACTACATCGGACATATTTCGAAATATGTAAAACCAAATGCACAGCGCGTGGGAACGTCTACTAACAAAGACTTTCTGCTCTCTACAAGTTTCCTGAATGAGAATGGGGAACTGGTAGTGGTGGTGATGAACGAAGGTGATGTGGATACGGATTTCAATCTCTGGATTGAAGGCAAATCCTCAAAACTCGCTGCACCAGCGCATTCTATCCAGACTATAGTTTTATAGTATATATTATTTTCTTAGAAACAGCAGCTTTAGAGCTGCTGTTTTATTTTATAGAACTGAGAAAATTAGGGATTTGATTCTTATTTTAATTTGGAGGCAATCATCTTACAATCTGCCGGAGTCAGCCTTTGACCTTTGGTATAATTGATGGCTTGTGGAGAAGAGTAGACCAGTTTGGCAGCACTCGGATCTGCATAATCGCCAATGCCTTCCAGCAAAACACCGCTATCCTGAAGAAAATAAATTTCCCGTTCGCTCACAGAACCTTCTGATGAAAATTTATAATTGACTCTCAATGTATCGCCGGCAACTTTTCCCGTGATATCTCCGGAGTTGGAATCTTTTTCAAAGTTTTTATATTTCAATTTACCTGAGACGTTTCCATTTGAGATTTTATAGGAGATAAACATCGAATCTTTTCCAACAACATTCATATAACAGTAATCCACATTTTCTTTTTGAGCAATTTGGTTTGGATCTTCGGAAACCGCCAGTGTATCGGGTTTTCTGTTTTCTACATTAGCTTGTTTTTCGACATTTTTCTCACAGGAAGAAACTAATAATATGGTTCCGGAAAGAATTAGAAATGCTTTTTTCATAATAGTTTACTTATATATAAATAAGGAGTAGAAAATATTATACCACATTAAAACGAGCAGAATTAAAGGCGACGTCTAAATGACTTAAAGCTAAAATTATTGAATTCCAAAAAGTCCTATAATATATATTATGTTAAATAGGAGGTATAAAAGATTGAAGATCAACGTGTATTTATCGACCTAAACGTCTGCTTTTTTTGTCTTAAAAATTATTCTATTGTAAAGTCTACCAAAGAATCCAGTTTAGGAAACTTTTTTTGAGAAATGAATTTTTTGCCGGTACAATCAATTTCTTTCCATGCTTTTTTATGGTTGAGATCTCCGACTTCGATGACGTATGGCTGATAAGTCAATTCCTTGTCGTCATCCAGCATTTCTCTGTACTGTACGGCAATATCCATAATGCATTCAAATTCCGTGTTCAGTTTCACATTTCTGTAGATCAGATCAAAATGCGTTTCCTTGTTCAGCGGAATGTCAAAATAAGTTTCGTAGCTCAGCGTATCGCCTTTAAGCACGGAGATTGCCTTCAACGCAAAATATAAAGCTTGCGTGTAATATTCCCGGGTTTTGACTCTGTCCAGATCGTTCTCATAATAGCCGCCTTCAAATAAAATCGACGGGATTCCCAACTTCATCAGATTGTCTCCGCTGGATGTTGGATAGAATTCGTCTGTGTAAGTTGCAATCCTGTTTGGCAGAATCTGTTTCATCTGCATATAAATAGCTGCGATCACAGCCATACTTTTTTTCCTGTTTTCCGTCACGTCCCGCTCAACATTCTCCGACGACGCCAGAAAAGATAAGGTTGCAGGATGTTGGCCATCAGTTGTAAAAATAGTCCGCTGATCGTGTAGATTCAGTAAGTAAGCATAATTACCTTCCAGTACAATAGATTTGAGCACGCGCATCTCATTACTGGAGTTCATCAGAAAATCTCTGTTGATGTCAATATCATAAGCATTTCTTCGTGTCCAGTTTTCAGAACCGTCCGGATTCAGCATAAAGATAAAATCCAGTTTGATTAACGAAAATAACTTGTCTTTAAGCTCCGGATGCTTTTCAAAGATCGCCAGCAAATCCAGCATTGCCAATGTAGCCGTAGACTCATTCCCGTGCATCTGCGACCAGCCTGCGACTTTAATATTTCCGGTTCCCAGAGAAAGCATATAGATAGGCTTACCCAAACTGGATTTTCCAACCTCTTTAATCTGATCGCTGTAATTGTCCTGTAGATAGGAAAATAATTTTTCAGGAGAAATATAGCGTTTTGGGAAGTTTACATTTTGGAAGTATGGAAAACTATTGGTCATCTGTCTGGATTTTGATTTTGACAAAAGTAAGATTTAATCTGAAATAATACGATTTACATTTGTAATATTATTAAACAGGACCAAATGCCACTTTGTCTGTTAATTATTTTGTGGATTGCTATATTTCTAAATTTAAATTATAAACCATTACATATCAGTTATTTATATTATTGATCTAAAGCATAATTGTAATTTCACTTTAATGCTTAAAATTGTGTGGTGCTGTGGTTTGTTCATCAAAAGATTAAACGTGTATTTGATGGCTAATTGCTGATATTTACAAATGTATAACACCTTAAATTATAATAAATTCCCTATTTTTGCTCTTATTCTTTACTGATGAGCAACGAGTTTTTATTCCTTTCAGGATTTTTAATATTTATAGTGGTTCTGCTGATGCTGGACCTTGGGATTTTCAATAAGAAAGATTCAGCAGTTTCACTGAAACAGGCCGGATTGATGAGTATCTTCATAGTCCTACTCTCTCTCGGGTTTTACATCCTGCTTACTTATTATGGACATCTTATCCACGGAATAGACAGTGTAGAGAGGTTGCAGGAGGTTGTTGCCAAACACAAACATCCGGTAAAGATCATTCCTGGAAATCTGGACCACAGTATTATGCTGTATAATAAAAACCTGGGCCTCGAGTTTCTCACGGGATACCTTGTAGAATATGCGCTTTCTATTGATAACATCTTTGTAATACTTTTAGTCTTTAGCGGTTTTGGTGTTGCACCGCGTAACTATCATCGGGTATTATTCTGGGGTATTTTTGGTGCAATCGTGATGAGATTTCTCTTCATATTTATAGGTGCTGCGCTGATTCAGAAGTTCGAATGGATAATGTACGTTTTCGGAGCGTTCCTTATATATACAGGTGTAAAAATGTTTATCGAAAGGAATAAGGAGGACGAGATAGATCCGCAGCATCATCCTGTTGTGAAGTTTGCACAGAAGCATTTCAAAGTACACAACCAGTTTGTAGGCAATAAATTCTTTGTTGTAATCAACGGGATCAAGAAAATGACACCATTATTTCTGGTTTTGATCATCGTGGAATTCACAGATCTGATCTTTGCAGTCGACAGTATTCCGGCGATTTTCTCGATTACTAAAGATCCTTACATCGTATTTTTCTCCAATATTTTCGCCATTATCGGACTGAGATCGATGTTCTTTTTGCTCGCAGGAATTGTGAATAAGTTCCGATTTTTAAAGATTGGGCTCGCAGCTCTACTTACATTTATCGGACTCAAAATGATTTTTCACCACTATTTGGACGATATAGGATTTGGAACTTCACATTCACTTATTGTGATTATTTCGATCCTGTTTTTGAGTATTGCCATTTCCCTTTTGTTCCCGGAAAAGAAAGTTCGTAAAATAGAATCGTAGTTATTTTAGAGTGATAATTTTAAGATCTTCGAGGTTCTATTATTACCTAAATTTGCTGAGTTATCACTCTGAAACGATTCCAAAATCATTACATTTCTGTCAAAATTTTTGCTCTTAATTCCAATTGAATTGGTTTTAGGAGCAATGTCAGTTCTTTCATTTCAGTCATATCTTAAAGCGATTTCGCTTTTCAGAGATCGTATATTAGTTCATTTGCAAATGTATTATACGACTAATGGTACTATTGCATTGCTTTTAATCCGATCTATATAATTACATTTTAATAACCATTTCGAATTTTAAATTGTTCGTATCACCTATTTTATATCACGGTCAGGAAGCTCACTGAGAAATTAGATGATATCTTACAATCGAAGTACAATGCTGTTGATAACTGCTGTTTATCCCGCAAAATTAGGCTCCCGATTGACTAATCGGACCTCTTTTTAGGTTAAATTAATAGAAACAATACAGTTATCCACATTTTTCACAAATACAATTTTTTTGAATTAATTATAATATTAATATGTTGGTTTATAGTATTATATAATGTTTATTTAAAGTGATTATTAATCATAGAATTAGTTATAATTTTTTCAAGTGCTTTTTATCATTAATCTGTATTACTTTCCACATTGCTCTTTTCCACATTTTAGGAGATATTGCATTATAAAGCTAAGTTATCAACAAGTATCTAATTAAACAACTGAAAGTCAACATCTTAAAAGATATAAAATAATTTACATTTGTAATCATTCAATTGTTACAAGTGTAAATCAACTGTCTTTGATTTTTATTACATTTGTACTATGGAATTTACAGAAAGATTTACAAAAGTAATTGAATATTCAAAGTTGACGCCTGCAGAGTTTGCCGAGGAAATTGGTGTGCAACGTTCAAATATTTCACATATCATTTCCGGAAGAAATAAGCCGTCACTAGATTTCATCACAAAGATTAAAACAGCTTTCCCGGCCTTCGAATGGGACTGGCTCATCACAGGACAAGGCGAAATGCTGATCTCTGATAAAGCTCCTGAACCTGATGATGTACGACCGGAAACTGTGGAAAAGAAGAAAACTTCGCTTCCGGATCTATTTTCTCTTATCAATGATGAAAATTTTGGAGTAACTGAGAGTGAAGACAAAGTCCAAAAAACAATTGTACGAGAATCAGATATTCCCGAACAAACTGCCGAGAAAACAATTTTACCCGATTCTCAGCCATTAGAAAAATCAACAGTTAAGCAGTTGGCAGCAGACAAAAAAATCAGAAGAATTGTTTTCTTTTATGAGGACGGAACTTTTGAGACTTATGAAAATTAGTTAATTTTATAAAAAATAGGCTTCATAGTTCAACGGATAGAATAGAAGTTTCCTAAACTTTAGATCCAAGTTCGATTCTTGGTGAGGCCACACCTATTCAAGATATATAAATCTTATCTTTGCAAAAATTTTCTTTTGAAAGATATTCTTCTGATAACACCTCCCTTTACGCAGCTCAATACGCCTTATCCTGCCACAGCTTATATCAAAGGTTTCCTTAATACAAAGGAGATTACAAGCTATCAGATCGATTTAGGTATCGAGGTTATACTGCAGTTATTTTCAAAAGAAGGTATTCGGCATATTTTTTCAGAGGAAATAGATATCAGCATTATTTCAGAAAATTCCAGGCGGATTTTTGCATTGCGTGAGGAATACATCAAGACGATAGATCAGGTGATTCTGTTTTTACAAAATCGAAACCCAACCCTTGCAAGGCAGATCTGTTCTATGAATTTCCTTCCGGAAGCTTCCAGGTTCAATCAATTGGATGATATGGATTTTGCCTTCGGAAATATGGGTCTTCAGGACAAAGCAAAACATCTGGCAACCTTATATCTGGAAGATCTTTCTGATTATATTGTCGAAAATGTAGATTCCGATTTTGGTTTCAGCAGATATGCGGAACGTTTAGGTAAAAGTGCCAATTCATTTGATGAGCTTTATCAAAAACTGAATGGCGACCATACTTTTATAGACGATATAACATTAAAAATTCTCCATGAAAAACTGGAATTGACGCAGCCAAAACTCGTTTGTTTTTCGGTTCCCTTTCCGGGCAATTTATATGCGGCTTTTCGATGTGCAAATTTCATCAAACAACATTATCCGCAAATCAAAACTGCGATGGGCGGCGGTTTTCCGAATACAGAATTGCGAGAGCTGAAGGACAAGAGAGTTTTTGAATTCTTTGATTTTATCACGCTGGATGATGGCGAACTGCCTTTGGAACTTGTCTATCAAAACGTTTGTCAGGCTGAGGCTCCAGAAGCCACATATAAGAGAACATTCCTAATTGAAAACGAAGAAGTTACGTATAAAAATAACTCTACAAAACAAGATTACAAACAGGCTCAGGTAGGAACGCCGGACTATTCAGACTTGAAGTTGGATCAGTATATTTCGGTCATAGAAATTGCAAATCCAATGCACAGTTTATGGAGCGATGGCCGGTGGAACAAGCTTACAATGGCACACGGCTGCTATTGGGGAAAATGTACTTTTTGTGATATTTCTTTGGATTACATCCGACTTTATGAGCCTGTTTCGGCTAAAATTCTGGTAGACAGGATGCAGGAACTGATCGCAAGCACGGGCGAGACGGGATTCCATTTTGTGGATGAAGCCGCACCACCGGCACTGATGCGCGAAGTAGCACTGGAAATTCTGAGAAGAAACCTCGTTGTCACGTGGTGGACTAATATCCGTTTTGAGAAGAGTTTTAGCAAAGATCTTTGTTTTCTGCTGAAAATATCAGGTTGTGTCGCCGTCTCAGGTGGTTTGGAAGTGGCAAGTGACCGTTTGTTAAAATTAATTGATAAAGGTGTTTCAGTCGAACAAGTGGCGCAGGTAACAAGGAATTTCACCGAATCCGGAATTATGGTTCACGCCTATTTGATGTACGGCTACCCGACTCAGACCATTCAGGAAACGGTAGATTCTTTGGAAATGGTGCGTCAACTGTTTGAAATGGGAATATTACAGAGCGGATTTTGGCATCAGTTTGCAATGACTGCGCACTCGCCTGTTGGCATTAATCCTGAAGGATATGGTGTCGTACCCATAAAGCAGGATATTTTATTTGCTAATAATGACATTGATTTTACAGATAAAACGGGAATCGATCACAGTAAATTTAGTTTTGGATTGAAGAAATCTCTGTTTAATTATATGCACGGAATCAATTTTGAAATGCCGTTGCAGAGTTGGTTTGATTTTAAAATTCCCAAGACGACCATAGATCCGGATTACATTCACGATTGTCTGTTGGAGGAAGAGAATTTCAGTTTCAAACCCAATTCAAAAATTATATTTCTGGATAGAAATCCGCTTTCTGAGGATTTTATAAAAACTAAAAAGGGCAACTCCTGGGAACTTACGAAACTTACTTTTCATCTTAAAACTAATATTCTTACCATCGAGCTGGATCAGGATAAAGCGATCTGGCTGAAAAGACTTCTGACAGAAAACTCAATTGAAAATCCAAAAAAAATGAGTCTCCTCCAGCTTAAAAATGATTTTGAAGCGACTTTTGCAGATTTTGAACTGTTTTGGTTTTCGAAACCAATGCAGCAGTTGAAGGAAAATGGCGTTATTCTATCTCTATAATTTTCCCACAAATTGGCTGGAATGTTCAAATATGCACCAAAGTGCAAGATTAATTATACTAAAGTATTTTCTACGGCAATAATATCTGTCTAGATTTACGCAGTGGTATTTTATTTATCATATGTGTTTTTCGGGTAACTGAGAGGTCAGTTACCCGATTTTGTTTTTAATTATAATTTTGTTAAATATAAAAGTATATGATTATTTTTCATTACTTAATAAATTTTTACTGGTTAAATTTAATAAAATAAATAATTTTAAACAATTTTTTCATTTAAAATTGCGGCAAAAATTTTAAATTTATAAAAAAAAATTGTTATTTACGCGCCACACTTTTAAGATCAGATTCCTCCGTGTTATCAACAACGGCGTGTTGGGCTGCAGGACTGTCGCTCAGAAGAACACGATTCAGATTCTAAATGCGATCTCGGTCTCTGTTCACTTTTTGACACTTCTTGTCAGTTTAGCTTATCTAATCTACGGTTTTTACTGGATGATTTTGATAAACTGTATTATTTTTTCCATTTACTTTATTAACAAAAAATTAGTAACCAAAGGATACCCACTTGCTGCAAAACTGCTTGGAGTTCAGGGAATTATTGCGTATCTGTATTTGGCCGGTCTCTTTTACAGCTTTCCTATAACTTTGACTCATTATTATACCATTCCACTGATTGCCTGCCTCTTTGTTTTTGCGGGTAAGGAAAGGTACTACACTGTCTTTTTTATTATACAGCTGATCAGTTTATTTTTTATTCAGGCTCTGTATTCGGAGCAGTTACTTACTGTGAGTTTCAATGTTCTCTCGACAGAGAGACGGGAATTATTTGATGTTATCCTACTTTTAACGATGGCTATTTTTCTATTTTGGCTGGTTTTTCTCATCGTTCTCATCGTAGAAATCCAGGAACAAAAATTAAAAAAATTAAAGACACGCCTGTTTCTGGTAAAGAAATCACTCAAAGTCCAAAACCACGAACTTCAGATGTTTGGTCTGGCAGCCACACATTCTCTGAAAACACCTCTTTTCATCATCAACAGTTTCCTGAGCAAAATGGAAAACAATATTGCCAATGGCAATCTGCATAATAATGACTATTATCTGCAGCTGGTAAAGGAAAGTAACCGTCTTAGCGAGAAGTATTCTAATGACCTTATGTCATACCTTTCTGTGTATAATATTGCCAATCAGTTTGAGCTTATTGATTTGAAAAGCTTTGTAGAGGCCAGTGTAGATTTGCAAAAAATAAGCTATAAAAATTCAGAAATTATAAATAATGTAGGTGGCGTTTTTTTCATTTCAAATCCTGCACTTTTAGAAATCATCCTGCAAAATATGGTAGACAACGGCTTGAAATATAACGTTTCTCCTAAGCCGCAAGTTCGGATCTACGCGGAATCTGGCGAGAAAAGTTTATCTGTTTTCTTTAAGGACAACGGCATTGGAATCAGCAGTGCTTATGCCGGCAAAATATTCGATCCGTTCAACAGGATCAACCAGATCGAAACTGCATCTGGCAGCGGCCTTGGACTTACAATTTCAAAGCTTGCCGCTTTTAAGATGAATGCATCCCTGGAGCTACATCACAGCAGCAATGGAGGTTCCGTTTTCAAATTAGACTTGCCTTATGAGAACAAACCATTTTAAATATTATATCCTGCTGAGGATTGCAAGGTTAATGTACATCGGTTTTCACAAAGATAACTCGGAGGAAGTGAATGTGAAAATTGTGTTTCTCAACATCCTCAATTTCAGCTATATAATCAATCAATTAATTGCGACGCTACTCTACTTTTTTGCCGGAGTTTACAACAGTGCTCTATATTCTCTCGCACTGATGCCTGCTCCTTTTCTGGTTTATTATTTTAATTCTAAAATGCAGTATCTCTTAGGAAAGGTGTTTATTTTTATCTATTACAATACCATTATACTGCTTACATCCTGCTACTTTTCGCATCCGTATCTTTCGTATTATTACATTCCTGCGATTATCGGCTCAGCTATCGTATTCAACACCAAGGAGATATGGTATCTCTTGGGAGTTAATATGTTATCGGTCTCCTTCTTAATTATAGAAAATACCTCGCTCCGGCAGTATCTTCCACACTTTTATCAGGACAGAAGTTACGATAAAACCACGGTCATTGTCCTTGTTGTTCATATCAACTTTGTGATCGGTCTACTGTGTATGTACGCCTACTATATGCATCTTAAGATCAAAAGGCTGATACAGCTTAATAAAACTTTGAAAGACACGAAAATAAAACTTAAAAGTCAAAAAGCAGATTACGTGCTTTTCAGCGAAGCTTCAAGCAATTTTCTCAAGTCTCCCATCTACATATTCAACACTTTTATAGGAAAAATAGAACAGGGAATCCAGGACAACAAATCGTACGATGAGATGAAAACATATTTTTCTGTGATCAAAAAAAGCATCATGGAAGAGGAAAAATTCATCAACAATATGTTTGATTATAACAAAACCATCATTACACTTCCGCAGAAAACGCCCGTAAATCTCAATCTTACAATTAATGAAGCTCTGGCAATTTTTAGATCAAAAAACAAAAACTTCAGCTTTTCAGTGGATGAATGTGAAATTATATTAAAAACAGATTGCGAACTGCTGCGCAAAATAGTACTGATTATCGCTGAAAATGCCTTCTCTCACAATACTAATGTTCACAAATCATTGGAAGTCAAATTCAGTATTAACGCGGATTCTATAACAGTCGACTTTAAAGACAACGGAAGCGGAATCACTGAAAATTTCCGGGAAAATATTTTTAAACCTTATGTCCGGATCAAAAGCACAGAGATTTCCAAAGGAATCGGCATCGGCCTTCTGAAAGCAAAAAAGATGTCAGAACTGATAGATTCACAGATTATTTTAAAAGAAAGTTCGCCTCTTGGAACTACATTTCAACTCATTATAAACACATATCATGGAAAAATTACTAATAAAAATCGCCTTTATTGAAGACAACAATCTTTTTTATCAGGCACTCAAATTGTTGTTGTTTGAAAGCAAAGAATTTGACATCGTCGGCATGTTTTCCAATGCAGAATCGCTGATCAAGGATTTCCCTTACATCAATCCTGAGATTGTCCTCATAGACATCAATCTGCCGGGAATCTCAGGTGTGGAAGCCGTTTCGATCCTGAAAAGAGATTATCCTGAAACAAAATTGATTATCCTTACAGTCCTGGAAGATGATGACCATATTTTTAATTCTCTCAAGGCTGGCGCAGACGGCTATCTGCTGAAAAAAGATTCGCTGGAAAAACTGGCAGAGAACATTATGGTGATACAGGATGATGGCGCACCTATTACGCCATCGATTGCGAAAAAGATAATCCACTATTTCAGGACTGAAAACGCCGGAACCGTTGACCCCGAGATCAGCACGCTGAGCCCTAGAGAACTGGAGATCCTCAATCACATTTCGAACGGCCTTCTCAACAAGGAGATCGCTGACAGACTATTTTTATCTATAGACGCTATCAAGAAAATAGTCCAGAGCATTTACGAAAAGCTGCACGTGAGAAACCGGGGAGAAGCTATCAAAAAGTTCCTAGATCAGCGAAAATAATCATAAAAAATCCCGAAAATTGCTTTTCGGGATTTTGATTTATATGAATTGGAATATTACTCGCAAAGAATAATTCCCTTATCATTGTTGAATTCCAACACGCCGCTTTTGATCTCGTAAGAAAAAGCACTTTTCGCTTCAGATTCTTTGACCAGGTATTTTTCAGAAGCTGAACTGATTTTGTCAGTATAGATCTTCACTTTTCCACCAACCAAAGCAGATACGATTGCTGCGTGATTTTTATAAATTTGGAACTGCCCGCTTTTTCCGGGAAGAAGAACAGATTCTACCTCGCCATCAAAGATCACAAATTCCGGAGTTAAAATTTTTATATTCATAATTTTAAAGATAATAGATAATAGATAAAGAGATAATAGATTTCTAACTTTAAAAGTCTTTTAGTCTATTTTCTATCCGTCTATACTCTTAATTTATGCGTTTTCAGCCAACAATTTTTGTCCTGCTGCGATAGCTTCTTCGATAGTTCCTTTCAGGTTGAAGGCAGATTCCGGATACTGATCCAATTCTCCATCGATGATCATATTAAATCCTTTGATGGTATCTTTGATGTCTACCAATGATCCTTTAAGACCTGTAAACTGCTCAGCAACGTGGAAAGGCTGAGACAAGAATCTCTGAACTTTTCTAGCTCTGTAAACTACCAATTTATCTTCCTCAGAAAGCTCTTCCATACCAAGAATCGCGATGATATCCTGCAATGCTTTGTATCTCTGAAGAATTTCTTTTACTCTCTGAGCACAGTTATAATGCTCTTCACCGATAATTTCCGGAGCAAGGATTCTTGATGTAGAAGCCAATGGATCTACCGCCGGATAAATACCTAATGAAGCAATTTTTCTATCCAATACAGTTGTTGCATCCAAGTGAGCAAAGGTTGTAGCCGGAGCCGGATCCGTTAAATCATCCGCAGGTACGTAAACCGCCTGTACTGAAGTAATAGAACCATTTTTTGTAGAAGTAATTCTCTCCTGCATCGCACCCATTTCGGATGCCAATGTCGGCTGATAACCTACCGCTGAAGGCATACGTCCTAGAAGTGCAGACACCTCAGAACCAGCCTGTGTAAAACGGAAGATGTTATCTACGAAGAACAATACATCTCTACCTTGTCCGCTTTCGCCACCGTCTCTGTAGTACTCAGCTAACGTTAAACCAGAAAGTGCTACTCTAGCTCTTGCTCCTGGTGGTTCGTTCATCTGTCCGAAAACGAAAGCTGCTTTTGAATCTTTCATTTCTTCAAGATCAACTTTGGAAAGATCCCAGCCTCCATTTTCCATAGAGTGCATGAATTCGTCTCCGTATTTGATAATGCCTGACTCAAGCATCTCTCTCAAAAGGTCATTTCCTTCTCTGGTTCTTTCTCCTACTCCTGCGAATACGGAAAGTCCACCGTGGCCTTTTGCGATATTATTAATTAATTCCTGGATCAATACTGTTTTTCCAACACCTGCACCTCCAAACAATCCAATTTTACCTCCTTTTGCATAAGGCTCGATAAGGTCGATTACTTTGATACCAGTGAAAAGAACTTCTGCTGAAGTTGTCAATTGGTCAAATTTTGGTGCTTCTCTGTGGATTGGCAAACCTCCTTCTCTTGACAAATTTGGAAGACCATCGATAGCATCACCAACCACATTGAATAAACGTCCGTTTACGCCTTCTCCAACTGGCATTGTGATCTGCTGACCTGTTCCAAGAACTTCCTGTCCTCTTTGAAGACCATCTGTAGCATCCATTGCGATACATCTTACAACGTCCTCGCCAATGTGCTGCTCAACTTCCAAAACCACTTTTTCGCCATTGCTCTTAGTGATTTCCAAAGCGTCATATATGTTTGGTAATTGTTCAACTTCATTAAAGACCACATCGATAACTGGTCCAATAATTTGTGAAATTTTTCCTTTAATTTGGTTTGCCATTACTAAATTTTTACTTGTGCGCAAAGATAATAAAACTTTGTATATCTGCATTGTCAGAAAAAAAGATTTTTATCATATTTGCATGACAATTTCATTCACCATTTTTAGGTGTATTTTTAGACGGGCAAAACAGATCACATTTTGCCAAAAAATTTCAGCAATTGAAAATCATCACAGATTTTAAAGACTACCACTCCAGTACGGCGCTAGTATTATCATTAGGAATGTTTGACGGCGTTCACCTTGGCCATTTATCTATTATTAATACCCTCAATCTGATTGCCAAAAATGAAGATTTGGAATCAGCAATTCTCAGTTTCTGGCCACACCCAAGAAAATTCCTGAATCCTAATGACAATGTGAAAATGCTCAATACGCTGGAAGAAAAACTGGACTTGCTTGAAAAAAGTGGAATCCAGAATATTTTTCTTAAAACTTTTGATGAAGAGTTCCGTAATCTGACCGGAACCGAATTTTGCGAACAGGTTTTGGTGGATAAACTGAACGTCAAACATATTATAATAGGTCACGATCATACTTTTGGGAAGAATAAAAGCGGAAATTTTGACTTATTGAAATCGTTATCAACCGAGTTAGATTTTAAAGTGAATCAATTGGAAGCAGTTCAGCAGAATGATTTGAACATCAGCTCTACCAAAATTCGAATCGCTCTGTCAGAAGGCAGAATCAGAGATGCTAACGAAATGTTGGGTTACAATTATCCTTTAACTGGAAAGGTAATTCATGGGAAAAAATTGGGCAGAACCATTGGTTATCCAACGGCTAATATTGATGTTCCTATCAATAAACTGCTTCCAAAAAGCGGTGCGTATATCGTAGAAGTTTACGTTGACGATCAGTTCTATAAAGGCATGCTCAGCATCGGAACCAATCCTACAATCGATGATCTGAATCAATCTTTACACACCGAAGTTTATATTTTAGATTTTGATCAGGATATTTATGATCAGGAAATAACCCTGAAATTCAGAGATTATCTTCACGATGAGATCAAATTTGAAGGTTTGGAAAAATTGATTGAAAAGTTGGATTTGGATAAAAAACTGACTGCAGAATTTCAGTTTTAAGAATTATTAATTTCCTCCTTTAATTTTTTCGTCAAAGATTTGAAAACCAAATCGTAAGAATGATCGATCAGTTTAAAGATCAAATCTTGTTTCAAACCTTCACAAACTACCGAATTCCAGTGGGTTTTATTAAGATGAAAAGCACCATTGATCTGATGAAATTTTTCCCTTAATTCTTCACTCCATTCCGGATCGGCTTTGGCCGAGAATGTTGCAGGATGTGTTTCAATCGGCAGAAAGACAAATATTTTACCGCCAACCTTGAAAACCAAAGTTTCCTGATCGAATGGAAAAGCTTCCGTAACTGCTTTTTTAGATAAACAATATTCGCGGATTTCTTCTACTTCCATGAGAAATTAGAATTTAAAAGTATTCTTCGGCAATTCTTTGTTAAGCTCTATCTTATTGATTGTCATCACGTAATCGCTGTCTTTTTTTGGAGAAGAGGATTCAATTCTGTAAGGCATCAGCAGCGTTCCGTTTTTCCTGTAGTCAGAATACGTCAGAATCTCGTCTTTTTTGATTTCTCTGAAAAGCATATAAGTTCTGATATCAAAAAAATAAATCGTTTTATTGACATTTTTGGTCAGTTCGATCTTGAAATAATACTGTTCTCCTATTTTTTCACGGCCGAGGAATTTTGCTTCAAAACCTTTGTTTTCCCAGTCTATAAAGTCATTATCAAAGTTCTCGGGAATATAATCATTGTATTGCTGCAGCTTGTTTTGAGCATAATTCATCGCATAACCATTCTTGCCGTCATAGCCTTCCACCGGTGTTTCTTTCCCGCCGACGACCAGTGATGTTTTGCTGAGATTCGGACGTTGCTGATAGATTTTTATAGGATATTCGTCATTGACGCCGAGTGTTACTCTGCCCTGAATCTGAACGGTATTCAGAAGTTTCCAGTTGGTAAGACCGCCGGAATTCTCGATGTTTTTATCGATGATGTCTTTCGCAGCCTGAGCATTTAGAAAGAGAGAAAATATAATTGTAAAAAGGATTGTGATACTTTTCATTCAAAAATTTTAAGATTTCAAAGATAGGATTTTTATTAAGTTATAGATTCTGTAGAAATCTTAAAAACTCCTAAAAAAAACGGATTCAGGAATCAGATCAAAGTTTTGGCTTTTTCCAGATCCTCGGGCGTGTCAATTCCGATTCCTACAAAATCAGTTTCCACCAGCCTAATCTTCATACCATTTTCCAAATAGCGCAATTGCTCCAATTTTTCAGCAATTTCCATAGGCGTCATTTCGAGGGAAGAAAATTTAAGCAAAGCTTCCTTTCTGAATGCATAAACGCCGATATGCTTGTAGTATTTAACCTCAAAATCCAAATCTCGGTGAAAAGGAATGACGGAACGGCTGAAATACAGCGCAAAGCCCTTATTGTCTGTGATGACCTTTACATTATTGGGATTCTGAATTTCTTCAGATTCTTTCAGTTGAATTTTTAATGAAGCCAAAGAAATTTCCTTCTTTTCATCGTTGGTAAAAACATCAATCAACTGCTTCAAAGGTTCTTTTTTAAGAAATGGTTCATCACCCTGAACATTGATGACGATATCGCAATCGATATTTTGTACAGCTTCTGCTATTCTGTCGCTTCCTGTCTCGTGCTGTCCTGTCATTACAGCTTTGCCACCGTTTCTGGTAATTTCGTCGAAGATCATTTCGGAATCTGTCGCCACAAAAACTTCATCAAACAAACCCGTTTCCACCACGTTTTGATAAGTCGTTGTGATGATTGTTTTATCGCCCAAAACTTCCATCAGCTTTCCGGGAAATCTCGTGGAATTGTAGCGGGCAGGGATTACAGCAATTGTTTTGTTCATCAATTTTTATATTTTATTGAAAGGCAATGTGAAATTTATCCTTTATTTATATTGTTTAATAATCTGTTCCAATCTGTCATCGGGATTGAAGTCCAGGACCTCGATAAGTTTTACTTTTTTAAAATCCTGATGAAAAGTATTGATGACGACATTCCAATTTTCGGGAACTACAGCAGAAGGCACCTTCAGGCAAAGCTTTTCCTCAGCATCAAACCATTGATTACCAATCTTCTGACATTCGGCGTAATTTCTAAAGTCTCTCCAAGTTTTTGGCAGATCTGTAGATTCTACAATTTGAAATTGTGATTCATCCGGAACTTGGATCACCATAATCCTGAAATCTTTATTGAATCCCAGCCCTTTTCTGTGCGCCAAAGTTTCCAGATACGCCAGAGAAATACTTTCTGCAGTGTACAGTACCTTTTTTCCTTCTGCATTCCATCTGCCTTCTATGCCGCTCGCAAAAAGTGTGTCGGCATATTTCTTATGCACAATCCTGTAAACCAGCATTACACAGGATAACCTTGAGCCAGTTTTTCAATCTCTTCATAGATCAGATCTACACCTCCGGAAGTTGAGATAAAATCTACCGGTTTTTCATCTGAATTCCAAAATGGGCGGTTCATCCACAAGGTAAATTCTTCCAAAGATCCAAAAATCTCCTTGCCAAAGCTATAAAGATTGATCAGTTTCAGAAGATGCTCACTGTAGATCGGATCCAGACCTTTTTCCTGATCTCTGTAATTGCTGATAGTCCTAGGAGACAAATTGATGACAGATGCCAGAGTTTTCTCCGGCATCTTGATGGCATCAGCAAGCGAATAGAACACATCAGTCTTGAGTCCTTCTTTTGCTTTTTTCAAAAGTTTGTAATCGTCCTTGATGGCAAATCTGTTGAAGACGGAATTACCAACTCCATAAGAAGCGACCGGTTCTTCTACCTTATTTTTGCCGGGAATTTGTTTGTCTTTGTTTGCAGCCATTTTCTATATCCTTTCCACAAATATAGAATTTTTTCCAAATACAAAACGAATTTTTTCCAATTATTTCAGATTTTTCAGCGCCATTTCCAATTTTGGAAGGCAGTCTTTGATATCATCCAGGGAACATCCGCCGATTGAAGCTCTAAACCAAGGCACAGATTTGTCATTTCCGAAGGCTGAAAAAGGAACCAAAGCCATTCCTGCATTATTAATCAGATAAAAAACAAGGTCTGTAGAATTTTCTATTACTTTTCCTTCAGGCGTGGTTTTCCCAAGATAGTCCAGTTTAATTGTAAGGTAAAGTGCGCCCATTGGGGAAATACTTTCCACATCAAATCCTTTAGATTTAAGGTGTTGTATTCCTGCATGAAGCTCTTTCAGACTTGCATTGAGTTTTCCTTTGTAATCTGCCAGGAAACTATCAACAGCAGAATCGTCCGCTAAAAACTCGGCAACTGCCTCTTGTTCAGGTTTTGGAGCCCACGCTCCAACGTGAGTCAGCAGCGCCTTCATCTTATCGATAACCAGACTCGGTCCGAATCCCCAACCTACACGTACGCCCGTCGCAGCAAAGCATTTTGAAGTTCCGTCAACATAAATCGTGTAGTCTTTCATTTCTGGAAAAAGACTTACAGGATCGTGGTGATCCGAGCCAAATGTCAGCATGGCATAAATCTGATCGTACATCAGATAAAGTGGTTTTTCGTCCTCGCCTCTTTTTTTATTTTCTTCTAAAACCAGTTCGCAAATGTCCGACAATTGTTCTTTCGAAAACATCGTTCCGGTCGGATTGAGCGGAGAACAAAGGCAAAGCAAAACGGCACCATCCAGATGTGGCCTCAAATCATCAGCTGTGGGCAGGAAATTGTTAGACTCCTGAGTCTGAACTTCAACCGCATTTGCACTGGTCAGATAGGAATAATGGTTGTTGTTCCACGATGGGATTGGATAGATCACCTTATCACCTTCGTCAACGATTGTTTTAAAAACCGCATAGATCAATGGTCTGGAACCTGCTGTTATCAAAATATCATTGGGAGAATAATCTAAGTTCCAACGTTTTTTAAGATCGTTGCTCACCGAAGTTCTTAAGGATTGTAAACCGTTTGCCGGCGGATAATTTGTGAGATTGTTGGTATAAGCTTTATTAATGCCATACTTCAGTTCCTGAGGAATTGGATAGATATTGGAATTTAGATCGCCGATAGTGAGATTGGAGATCTGAGCACCTTTCGCCTTCAGGTCATTCACTTCATTCCCAATTTTGATAATCTCTGAGCCTACAAGGTTGGATGCGAGTTTTGATACTTTCACTTTATTTTATTTTAGGTATTAATTTCAGACTTAGGATCTGATTTATTTCTGTGGTAATTTTACAAAGGTCTTAATTGAAGGTGACTAATTCAAAATTATATCAAAAAAAAGTTCTCAAAATTAAATTACTTTAATAATTGAGAACTTTTTGTTAAAAATATTATTGTTATACTTTTAATCAAATAAAAAATTTTCAATTAGAGATTCAAATCGTTTTTAACGCTCTGAATCTTCTCTTCCAGTTTCGGTAATTTGTCCACAAATTCCTGCTGAGAAGAAATCGAATCCTTCACAGAAACATAGAATTTAATCTTTGGCTCGGTTCCCGAAGGACGCACGCAAACCTTGGTTCCGTCCTGTGTATAGTAGATTAAAACATTTGATTTAGGAATATCATCCATGACTTTTTTCTCGTTTTTGGAAACGACAAGACAAGTCTGTTCTTTGAAATCTTTCACTTCTTCTACCAATGATCCTGCGATCTGTTTTGGTGGATTCTCGCGGAAGTTTTTCATCATATCCTGAATCTCTTCAGCACCTTTTCTACCCTTTCTTACCACGTTGATAAGGCCTTCATAATAAAATCCTACTTCTTTATAAATATCAATCATATATTGATAAACAGTCGTTCCGTTGGCTTTGCACCAGGCAGCAAGTTCGCAGGCAGTCAGGATAGAACCACAAGAATCCTTGTCTCTTACAAAGTCTCCTGTCATAAAGCCGAAACTCTCTTCGCCGCCGCAAATGAATTTTTCCTGACCTTCAAAATCACGGATCATTTTACCAATCCATTTGAATCCCGTCAGACCAACTTTGCACTCAACACCGAATTTCTCAGCTACGTCAAAGAAAATATCAGAGGTCACAATGGTAGAACCGATGAATTCTTTACCAGTGATTTTTCCGGCTTTTTTCCATTGATCAAGGATATAATATGTTAAGATGGTATTGCACTGATTTCCATTTAATAGTTGGATTTCGCCTTCAAGATTTCGCACGGCTATTCCCAGTCTGTCGCCATCAGGATCGGTTCCGATTACGATATCTGCGTTGGTAATTTTTGCAAGATCCATCGCCATAGAAAGTGCAGCTGGCTCTTCCGGATTTGGAGAGGCCACTGTTGGGAAATTCCCACTGGGAATCATCTGCTCCTGAACAAGATCCACTTTCGTAAATCCTGCTTTTTTCAAAGCTTTTGGAACTGTAGTATAAGTTGTGCCGTGGATAGATGTGAAAACGATATTGAGATTGTCTCTGCCAACATTCTGGTAGAGAGAATTTTCCATACATGCATCGATGTAGACGTCATCCTGCTCCTCGCCGATCCACTCTATCAGCTCATCATTGCCATTAAATTTAATATCTTCGAATTTGGTAGCATAGACTTCTCTGATGATATTTTCGTCATCCGGCGGAACAATCTGCGCGCCGTCATTCCAATAAACCTTGTAACCGTTATACTCAGGCGGATTGTGAGAAGCCGTCAAAACGATTCCGGCGTTGCACTTTTTATCGCGCACAGTAAATGATAATTCAGGTGTCGGGCGGTGGTTTTTAAATAAAAGAACTTTAATGCAGTTCGCTGTCAAAACATCGGCAACTACTTTTCCGAATTCTTTCGAGTTGTTTCTTACATCATAGGCAATCGCCACTTTAATCTCCTCACCTGCAAATTGCTGATGGAGATAATTCGCCAACCCTTGAGTCGCCTGTCCTAAGGTGTATTTATTAAGACGATTGGTTCCAACGCCCATCACGCCGCGCATTCCTCCTGTTCCGAATTCTAATTCTCTGTAAAAAGAATCTTCCAAATCCGGAGAATTGGAGTCGATCAGCGTTTGTACAGCTTTTACAGTTTCTACATCAAATGTGCCTGTAAGCCAAAGTTTTGCTTTATCTAATGTTGATAATATTGACATTATTTATAGTTTATTTTTTAGTTAATTTTTCTCTTTTCAATGGTTGCCTTTTCGGTCAGATTTACCTTTTTCGCAGGATCACCGTAATACACCAGTTTTGAGGTATTTTTGATTTTACCTTTTATCTCCTCATCCACATTCAGCTCTGCATAATTTCCGTTTTCAGAATCAATTTCCAAATCCTGGATGTACCAATACGGCGAAATAATACTCGCTGTATCTTTGATGCTCAGCTTTGCTAACGTTGTTTTTCCCAAAAGATTGGCTCTGCTTTTATTCAGCATTTCGATAGTGGATTTCTCTGAAATCACTGAACCGATAAATTTAGCATTATCTTTCAAATGAAGCGAAAAATTTTCTACTTTCATTTGGCTGGAGATGTTAAGTTCCACAGAATCAGCCATTTTAATCTCATCGAACGGATTTTTACCGTAAATGGTAATATTGTAGAAATCGACTTTATCTGTAGGATCATTTTCTGTGATAGTCAGCACCTTATCCTTGGCTTTGATTTTCAAATTATCAAAAACATTGGGATATGTTTCTACATTCACAAAATTGTGTGGACTTTGAATATAAAATACCCTGAATTTTCCTTTCAAATCAAGTTTCGAAAACTCTGCCAACTCCACATCTTTGGATTGGATTTCGCCTTTAGAAGTTACTTTTCCACAAGAAACTGCAGTGAAAATTAGAATTAAATAAAATATATTTTTCATAAGTTTATTGATTAACCAAATTAGAAAAATTATCTTGTTTAAATTAATTCTTCAATATGATAATTCTTATGTTCACGATTGGTTCGGATGATCAATTCGCCTAAGAAGCCCGCTACAAAAAGTAAACTTCCCAAAATCATCATGGTCAAAGCAATGAAAAACCAAGGATTATTAGCAATCAGATTTCCGTAAACTTTGAAAATATAAACGTCAATCAGTTTTGAAAGTCCCAGCCAAATAGCAGACAAAAATCCGATGATGAACATTAAAGTTCCTGCTGCACCAAAGAAATGCATAGGTCTGCCTCCAAATCTGCTTACAAACCAAAGTGTGACCAAATCCAAAAATCCGCGAACAAATCTTTCCGTTCCAAACTTCGAAGTTCCGTAAGGTCTAGCCTGGTGCTGAACTGGTTTTTCGGTAATATTTCTGAAACCTGCATTGGCCGCCAAAACCGGTATATACCGGTGCATATCGCCGTAAACATCGATGGATTTCACAACTTGTTTTTTATAAGCTTTCAGTCCGCAATTGAAATCGTGAAGCGAAACGCCGGATACTTTTCTGGCCGCAGAATTGAATAATTTTGACGGAATATTCTTAGTCATTACGTTGTCAAAACGTTTCTTTTTCCAGCCGGAGACAATGTCGTAATTTCCTACTTTTACCATTTCATAAAGTTCAGGAATCTCTTCCGGAAAGTCTTGAAGATCAGCATCCATCGTTATAATGACATCGCCATTTACCTTTTCGAAAGCCGCGTGAAGTGCCTGGGATTTCCCATAGTTTTTAGAGAATTTGATGCCGTGAATCTGCGGATGCTGGATTTTCAGATTCTCGATGATAGACCAGGAAAGATCGGTACTTCCGTCATCTATGAACCAAACTTCGTAAGACAGCTTGTTGGTCTGGCAGACGGTGTCGATCCTGGTGAACAGCTCTTCCAGAGAGTCCTGCTCGTTTAATAATGGGATGATTATTGAGAGATTCATTGATGAATATTAGAAATTAAAGTAAAAATTTGTTTGGAACGGCGAATCTGCAGCCCGGCTTGAGTGGAAATCCTTTTTTGCTGCTGCAAAAGCCTGGGCAAAAAGATTGGGAACGGAAGACGGAAATAGCTGCCATAATTATTAATAAGATAAAGTTACTCGTAGCGTTTTTTGTTCTTCAAAAACCCCGCGATAATGATAGACAAAAGTAGGTAAAATAGTAAAAATCCACCAAAGACGGCTGACATAAATTTGAAGGAAAAATAATTACGGTTTTCCTTCTGTGCTGCTTCCCTAGCCAACTTGGCACCTGTATAATTTTCTTCGAGATCTTTTACTTTTGTGCGGTCTTTCTGGTTGGCTGCCTCCACTTTCAGTTTGGCGTAGGACTCATCCAGATTGTCGAGTTCTGTCTGGATATATTGGTGATTCAGGAGATCTCTTGCGCCTGTATCGGCATAATTGAGAAATGCAAAAATGGAAAAAACCGATAACAATCCACCCGTAAAAAGCGTCAAAAATGCTTGTTTAAAAGCCTGAGGATAAGTGATTAACCTGCCAACTCTTAACCAATAGGTTGAAGCGAAGCCTGCCAATGCATATAAAAACGTCATTCCAAAGGCATTCACCTGCATAGAAGTCTCGAAATAGTTGGCGTTGGCAAAGAAATAGTAGACGATGAAGAATACAAGCATCGTCACAGCGTATAAAATAAAACCTACGGTTACAGGGTTTTTTGTCATAATTTAAGTGTAATAATTTGAATTGAAAGAAAAAGGACTAAAGATTATTAAAAAAAATCAATTTAAAAATCAGCAGATTACCCGTTTTTAAGGAGATTTTTGGGTCTTTATTCCCGGTTCCTTTTTCATTTTCATTTTTAATTTCTATATTTGCAACGGCAAGTCCTAAACAACCAGCTCCTGAGAACCCTCCAGGGTGGGAACGCAGCAAAGGTAATTGGTCGTAGCGGTGTGATTTAGGTAGCTTGCCATTTTTTATTTTTTTAGATTAAGAGATCAGGACGGTTTTATTTTAAACTACTTGATCTCTTAATTTTTTTTTGTTTAAAATTCAAATTCCTGTCCCAATTCCGGCAACGTAAATTCGATATTTTTATCGGAGAAATGCTTCTTAGCTTCCTCGTGGTTGATTTCAATTGGTGGGAAAGTGTCAAAATGACAACCAATTACTTTAGGCGTTTTTAATAATTCCGATGCTGCAAAAGCTGCTTTTCTAGGGCACATCGTGTAATGTTTTCCAACTGGCAAAATCGATAAATCTAAGTTCCCGAAAACTTGTGGAAACAAACTCATCTCGGCAGTCACACCAGTATCTCCAGCCAAATAAAGGTTTCTACCGTCAGCAAACCTGAAAATATATCCGGAAGCCAATCCGCCGTACGAACCATCCGGAAAAGAGCTTGTATGCAGTGCCGGAACCATTGAAATCTTCAAATCTTCAATCTTGGCAGAGCCTCCAAAGTTGATATCAATATTATTCGAATGTTTGAAATAGCCACAAATTTCCGGCTGCCCAATGACGGTTGCATCTGGATGATTTTCTAAAACTTCTTTCACATCGGCAATGTGATCGCCGTGTGCGTGCGTGATAAGAACATAGTCGATTTTCTGAGCTGTGATGTCAAACCCGGATTTCTCCTTCTGATAATTGTAGAAAGGGTCTGCAAGAATGGTTTTTCCGTTGTATGTGAACAAAAAACAGTTTTGTCCGAGGAATTTTATTTTCATTTTCTTTTAAATTTATTAGTTAAAATAATTAAGTCCGAATGCCGTCAAAACTGCCATCAGGAAAGTCAGGATTCCGACCTGTTTCAGGAACGGATCCAGCAATTTTGGTTCGTTGACAGCCATGATGCTTCTTCTTAATTTGATGAAGGGGAAAATCAGTATCATCACGATGAAAGGATAGTATTTTACCTGTGCCTGAAAGCCGTTGTACATTAAAAATGCCAGCATCAAAAGAATTGGTAATTGCAACAGGATAATTTCATAAATCATTGCGTTTTTAAAACCTAGTCTCAACGCAAGCGTCTTTTTACCGGACAATTCGTCGTTGACGATATCTCTCATATTGTTTAGGTTCAGAACGGCCATACTCAGCATTCCGACGGCTGTGGCGGGAAATAAAACGTCCCAGCTGAAAGATTTCGTAAACAGGAAATAACTCCCGCAGACCGAAACCAATCCAAAAAAGATGAATACAAAAATATCGCCCAGACCCAAATACCCATATGGTTTTTTCCCAATTGTGTAGCCGATTGCTGCTAAAATACAGGCAATTCCCAACCCGATAAATATCCAGAATTCCTTGATAAAATCCGGATAAAATGCAACGTACAATAATGCAACGGTTGCTGCAAAAGATAAAATTGATAAAAGAATCACAGCATTTCTCATCTGGATCTCTGTAATCTTGCCCGATGCTACAGCTCTCTGCTCTGCCTCTCCCAGCCTGTTTTTGTCGGTTCCTTTGATACCGTCGCCATAATCATTGGCGAAGTTTGATAAAACTTGATATAACAAAGTGACTAGAATTGCCAACGCAAAAATCCGCCAGTCCCAAAAACCGCCTTCTGAGGAAATCCGCCATTTTGCGATGAAAGATCCCATAATAATCCCACTCATTGAAAGCGGTAATGTTCTAAGCCTCGCGGCCTGTATCCAATGTGTCATAATTGATAAATGATTGTTGATAAATGATAAAAATGCTGATAAAATCAATAATCATTTATCATTAACCGGTGATTTAAGAAATCCACTGGTCGTCTCCAAAGTTGGGTTTGCGTTTTTCCAGGAACGCATTTCTGCCTTCTTTTGCTTCTTCTGTCATGTATGCTAAACGGGTTGCTTCGCCGGCAAAAATCTGTTGGCCCACCATTCCGTCGTCTGTAAGATTCATAGCAAATTTCAGCATTCTGATGGATGTCGGGGATTTTGCAAGGATCTCCTGCGCCCATTCGTACGCGGTATCTTCCAATTCTGCATGCGGAATTACGGCATTTACCATTCCCATTTCTTCCGCTTCTTTTGCGGAGTAATTTCTGCCTAAAAAGAATATTTCACGCGCTTTTTTCTGGCCGACCATTTTTGCTAAATAGGCAGAACCATAACCACCGTCAAAACTGGTCACATCGGCATCGGTTTGTTTAAAAATGGCGTGCTCTTCACTTGCCAGCGTCAAATCGCAAACCACGTGAAGCGAATGTCCGCCGCCAACTGCCCAACCGTTTACCACGGCAATCACAGCTTTTGGCATAAAACGGATCAAACGCTGAACTTCCAGAATATTGAGGCGGTGTCTGCCGTCCTCGCCAACATAACCCTGATGGCCGCGCGCTTTTTGATCGCCACCGCTGCAGAATGCGTGTCCGCCGTCTTTTAGACTTGGTCCTTCGCCCGTCAATAATACAACTCCGATCGATGAATCTTCGTACGCATCGTAGAACGCGTCGTAAAGTTCTGAGGTTGTTTTTGGCCGGAAAGCGTTTCTGACTTCCGGTCTGTTGAAGGCGATTCTTGCGACGCCGTTTGACTTTTTATAAGTGATATCCTGGTATTCTTTAACGGTTTTCCAATCTGCCATTTTTCTGAAAATTTTGAGTGTAAATATAAGCAGAATTGATGGCTTTAACAATGAATTATGGCATTAAAATATTATAGCAATAAAATGGTATATTTGAAAAAACTTTGACCGCTATGACCAAAAAATTCCTTTCTATCATTTGCCTGAATTGCTTCGTCTTTTCATTTTCTCAAAGCGTAAACATACCGGATATTTACTTCAAAACATTATTGATTTCGATAAAAGCTGCTGATCATTATGCCAAAGATTTGGATGGCAATTACACCGTGGTGGATCTTAACAATGATGGCGAAATCCAATATTCCGAAGCAGAAAATATAAGCTATTTATCAACTGCTTACGAAAACAAGCTCGTTGATCTGACTGGCATTGAAGCATTTCAAAATCTTGCAGAGTTATACGTGGAGCATAATACAAAACTCCAAAGTTTACATTTATCAGATAACGTTAAATTAAAAAAGATTAAAGGTTTATACAACCAGTCCTTAGAAAACATTGATGTTACTAACTGTTTGCTATTAGAAGATCTCGATTTATTTGATACAAGAATTAACTCCATTGATTTGTATCGCAATGTTGAATTGAAAAATTTGATACTTACGGGAAATTATACTTCTTTGGACTTGAGTAAAAATCTAAAGATTGAAAAAATAAGAATCGGATCTGATAATTTGAAAGATCTTAATCTAAACAATTGTAATTTCTTAAGTCAAATAAGAATTGATAATGATAATTTACTATTATTTAATTTTTCCCAACTGGTATCATTACAGAGTATAATTTTTGCGAATACTAAAATGTCTTCAATGGATTTCAGCTCTTCACCTGTTGCGGAAATAAGCTTTTGGTACGGTGCCCAGAATTTAAATTCATTATTACTTCCTGTTCAAAATTCAAAGCTAAAAAGTATCAATGTTCCTCCAAATGTTAAAACAGTAGATTTATCAAATAGTCCGAATTTAGAATTTTTCTCAATTAGTAGTAATGTTATTTCCAAGCTTGATTTTAGTAAAAACGAAAAATTAAAACATGTCAGCG
>Ga0302347_1001468_pt1 | contig 28241 bp, 26 predicted proteins | sample PhyWR1_FD_202178 | JGI IMG/M metagenome (GOLD analysis project Ga0302347, IMG submission 202178) | Leaf surface microbial communities from wheat plants in UC Gill Tract Community Farm, Albany, California, United States - DLSL W.R1 (v2)... | ecosystem: Host-associated > Plants > Phyllosphere >...
CCTGCTGCAACCAGCGGCCAAGCAACGGCTGCAGGCTGTCCAGCGGCTGGTAGCCGTTGGTCAGCAAGGCCAGCTGGCCGTGGCGCTCGGCCAGCAGGGTCGGGAACCCGGCAATGCCCAGGTCCTGGGCCCAGCTGAAATCGGCAGCGGTCGCGGCGCGGGTGTCGGCGCCGGCGAAGGCCTGGGCGAACACGGCGCGGTCGAAGCCCGCCTGTTCGGCCAGGTCGACCAGCTGCGGCGCGGTGGTCACATCCATGCCTTGCTCATAGAACCCGCGCTGGATCAGCGCCAGCAACGGCCAGACGCGCTCGGCGTCCAGCTCGCGGGCCGTGACCAGGGCGCGGCAGGCAGGCTCGGTGTCGTAGACGAAACCGTCGGGCATGGCACCCTCGAAACGGAACGGCTGGCCGGTCGCTTCAGCCACCGCCTGCCAGTGTTCGAGGATGTACTTGCGGGTAGAGCTGTCCAGCGCGCTGCCGCCGGTGCGCAGCCCGCCTGGCACCACACGGGTGGGCACGCCGGCCTCACGCGCCTGGGCGATCAGGGCCGCGGCCACTGGCGCGAAACCCCAGCACCAGGAGCACATCGGGTCCATCACATAGATCAGGCGTGCAGACATGCATCAGGCCTCGGCTTTGTAGTTGAAACCGATCGGGTGCGGCAGGTTGCGCGCCTTGGCCAGTTCGATCTGCTTCTGCCGGTCGATGGCACTGCGCCGGGTCTTTTCGCTCAGGGTGTCCCAGCAATGCGGGCAGCTGACACCTGGCGAATAGTGCTCGGACGCGCGCTCCTCTGCATTGATCGGGTGGCGGCAGGCGTGACACTGGTCGTACTCGCCTTCGCTCAGGTCATGGCGCACCGTGACGCGGTTGTCGAAGACGAAGCAGTCGCCGTCCCACAGGCTTTGTTCCTGAGGCACTTCTTCGAAGTATTTCAGGACGCCGCCTTTAAGATGATAGACCTCCTCGAAGCCTTCACCGAGCATGTAGCTGGAAGCTTTTTCACAACGAATGCCGCCGGTGCAGAACATGGCAACCTTCTTGTGCTTGCTCGGGTCGAAGTTGGCCTTGATGTACTCGGGGAACTCGCGGAAGGTTTCGGTCTTGGGATCGAGGGCGCCCTTGAAGGTGCCGATGGCCACTTCGTAGTCGTTGCGGGTGTCGATCAGCAGCACTTCAGGGTCGCTGATCAGGGCGTTCCAGTCCTTGGGCTCGACGTAGGTGCCGACGGCCTGGTTCGGGTCCACGCCCGGCACGCCGAGGGTGACGATCTCTTTCTTGAGCTTGACCTTGGTGCGGTAGAACGGCTGCTCGTCGCAGTACGACTCTTTATGGTCGACGTCGACCAGGCGTGGGTCGGTGCGCAGCCAGGCCAGCAGGCCATCGATGCCTTCGCGGGTGGCCGACACGGTGCCGTTGATGCCCTCATGGGCAAGCAGCAGGGTGCCTTTGACGTTGTTGTTTACCATGGCCTCGAGCAGCGGCTCGCGCAGCTCGACGTAGTCTTGCAGGGTGACGAACTTGTACAGCGCCGCGACGACGATCGGTTGAGACATGAAGCAGGATCTCCAGGTGGGTGCCCTCGTAAGGGGCGGACCGGGTTGTGCAAAAAACAGGGGGCCGCTGTGCGGTCCATCGCCGACAAGCCAGCTCCCACAGATACTGCACCACTCTCAAGTAGGGCGCTTTACCTGTGGGAGCTGGCTTGCCGGCGATGGGCTGCACAGCAGCCCCCTTTTGGGATGTAGCGAATTCTACCAGAACAACAGCAAGGTTTCAGTGCCCGCCGCCCGCGCACACCGGCGAGGCCGGTGCAACACCGACCTTGGTCCACTCTTCGCCGGTATAGGTATGAATGGCCAGGGCATGGATCTGCCCCATCAGCTCACCCATGGTGGCGTACACCTTCTGGTGGCGCTTGACGCTGTTCAACCCGGCAAACTGCTCGCTGACGATCACTGCCTTGTAGTGGGTCTCCTGACCACGACTGTGCATGTGACTTTCATCGAGCACCTGCAGATGTTGCGGCGCCAGGGCTGCCAGCTGCTGTTCGATACGCTGTTGCATGGTCATTGCGGCGTTCTCACTTTTTCGCCGGAACGGCGGCCTTGCCTGCGTTCGGGTCCAGTTCCTTGGTCATGTCTTCGAGCAGCTTGTTGACCACAGGTACCGCAGGCTCCAGGCTCTGCTGGGTCAGCTGGGCCGACTGCTGGGTGACCTTGGGCATTTCACGCAGCACTTTCTTGCCCAGCGGCGATTCGTAGAACTTGACCAGGTCCTTGAGCTCCTGCTCGGTGAAGGTCTGGGTGTACAGGTCGACCATCTTCGGCTTCAGCTTGTTCCAGCCGATGGCGTTGTCCAGCGCGGCGTTGGCCTTGGCCTGGTAGCCTTCGAGTACCGGCTGCTTGCTGGCCGGGGCCTTGGTCTGAGCGAAGCGCTGGGCAAACATCTGCTGGACCTGCATGTACACCGGGGTGCCCAGCTTGTCGGCGTTGGCCAGGGTCAGGAATTTCTCGGCAGCAGCGTTGTGGCTGGCGGTGGCAGCGAGCACCTGGCCGCTGGCGCAAGCCAGGGCAACGGCGGCACAAAGGACACGGAGACGGGTCATTGCATTTCCTTCAAAGAGGGGGAGGCAGGTACCTCAGGGTAGAGCATTCTGCGCCGTGGTGGCGATGTGCTCAAGTGGCACGACGAGCGACGGAACCGCTCGGTCGAATCAGGGCCTAAACTGCGATTTCGAACTACACAGGAGTGCGTACAGAATGAGCCGTATCGAGACAGACAGCCTGGGCCCGGTCGAAGTTCCGGAGGACGCCTACTGGGGTGCGCAGACCCAGCGTTCGCTGATCAACTTTGCCATCGGCAAGGAACGCATGCCCCTCGCGGTGCTGCACGCCCTGGCGCTGATCAAGAAAGCCGCGGCGCGTGTCAACGACCGCAATGGCGACCTGCCGGCGGACATCGCCCGGCTGATCGAACAGGCCGCCGACGAGGTGCTGGACGGCCAGCACGATGACCAGTTTCCGCTCGTCGTGTGGCAGACCGGCAGCGGCACCCAGAGCAACATGAACGCCAACGAAGTAATCGCCGGGCGCGCCAACGAACTGGCCGGTAAAGGCCGGGGCGGCAAGGCGCCAGTACACCCTAACGATCACGTCAACCGCTCGCAGAGCTCCAATGACTGCTTCCCCACCGCCATGCACATTGCGGCAGCCCAGGCGGTGCATGACAAACTGCTACCTGCAATCGCCGAACTGTCCTCGGGGCTGGCGGAGCTGTCTGCACGCCACCACAAGCTGGTCAAGACCGGTCGCACGCACATGATGGACGCCACGCCGATCACCTTCGGCCAAGAAGTGTCCGCCTTCGTTGCCCAGCTGGACTATGCCCAGCGCGCCATCCGCGCCACCCTGCCAGCGGTGTGCGAGCTGGCCCAGGGCGGCACCGCCGTGGGTACCGGGCTCAACGCCCCGCATGGCTTTGCCGAAGCCATTGCCGCCGAGCTGGCGGCGCTGTCCGGGCTGCCGTTCGTCACCGCGCCAAACAAGTTTGCCGCCCTCGCCGGCCACGAACCGCTGACCAGCCTGGCGGGTGCCCTGAAGACCCTGGCCGTGGCCCTGATGAAAATCGCCAACGACTTGCGCCTGCTCGGCTCCGGCCCGCGCGCCGGGCTTGCCGAGGTACGCCTGCCGGCCAATGAACCAGGCAGCTCGATCATGCCGGGCAAGGTCAACCCTACCCAGTGCGAGGCGCTGTCGATGCTGGCCTGCCAGGTGCTGGGCAATGATGCGGCGATTGGCTTTGCCGCCAGCCAGGGCCACTTGCAGCTGAACGTGTTCAAGCCGGTGATCATCCACAACCTGCTGCAGTCGATCGAATTGCTGGCCGATGGCTGCCGCAACTTCCAGCTGCACTGCGTGGCGGGTATCGAGCCGGATGCCGAGCAGATGGCCGCGCACCTGGAACGGGGGCTGATGCTGGTGACGGCGCTGAACCCGCATATTGGCTATGACAAGGCGGCGGAGATCGCCAAGAAGGCCTACAGCGAGGGCAAGACCCTGCGCGAGGCGGCGTTGGAGCTGAAGTACCTGACCAATGAGCAGTTCGACCAGTGGGTGCGGCCCGAGAACATGCTGGCACCGGGGGGCAAGGGATAAGCTCTTTAATGCCCGCCCCGGCCGTATCGCCGGCAAGCCAGCTCCCACAGGCATCCCACATCTTTCAGGCTTGGGGTTATCCTGTGGGAGCTGGCTTGCCGGCGATAGGGCCGGGGCAGGCGATCAACGAGCCTGGGCCAGCCGCGCCCGTCTCGAGCGCCAGCTGGCCACCAGCGAGGGCCCCAGCGCCACCAGTGCCGAACCCAGCACCACGGTCACCGCCCCCACATAACCCAGGGCATTGATGTCCTCGGCATGCACATGCTCAGGCCATACCACCGCCGCCAGCGCCACCGCGACAAAGGTCACCAGCGGGGTCAGCGCCAGGGTGGCACTCACCCGCGACGCCTCCCAGTGCGCCAGCGCCTCGGCAAACGCGCCGTAGGCCACCAGGGTATTCAGGCAGCAGGCCAGCAACAGCCAGCCCTGCACCGGCGTCAGCTGCAAGGCTTGCAGCGGGTGCACCCAGGGCGTCAACAGCGCAGCGCAACTGAGGTAGATCACCATCATCACCTGCTGCGAATGCCAGACTGTCAGCAGCTGCTTCTGGCTCAGGGCGTAGAACACCCAGATGCTGGTCGCCAGCAGAATGGTCAGCACACCGGTGGTGTAGGTACCCAGTGAAGTCAGCAGTTCTTCCAGGCGCTGGTTGAAAAACAGGCCAAAGCCCGCCAGCAGGATCAGCAGGCCCACGCCTTGCCCGAGGCTGAAGCGTTCACGGAACACGAACACGCTGGCCACCAGCAACAGCACCGGGCCAATCTGCACCACCAGCTGCGCGGTGCCCGGGCTGAGCAGGTTGAGGCCGATCAGGTACAGCACGTAGTTGCCCATCAGCCCGAGCACGGCCACCACCACCAGGCCCTTGCCACCGGCCGACAGCTTGCGCAATGACGGCAGCTGGCGCTTGGTCGCCAGCCAGACGAACAGCAGGCCGCCGGAGACCAGCAGGCGATACCAGGTGACCGTCACCGGGTCGACCACTTGCAGCACCTGCTTGAGCTTGATCGGCAAGATGCCCCAGAGCAGCGCGGTCAGAAGTGCCAGGAACAGGCCAAAGCCCCAGCGGCCGGAAGTGGTGTGCATAGCGTCCTCGATCAAGCCCGTGGTGGGGTGGTTGAATTCTACGGGCTTGGAGGGTGGGGGCGGTGGAGAGTGCCGAGAAAAGAATTCATCAGGTCATTCTTCTGGGGCATGGCTGGGCAAGCGTATGTCCTGTGCCGACCCCTTCGCGGCGGTTCGACGCCTCGATGAACCGATCTCATAGAACTGCACATAACTTACTGATTCAGCAGGGACCCTGTGGGAGCGGGCGTGCCCGCGAACACCGGCGCAGCCGGTGCCATGCACCGCGTTGGATTCTTCGCGGGCGCGCCCGCTCCCACAGGGTACGCGGAGCGCCCAGCATTCACCCGCGAAGAGGCCAGAACAGGCAACCTACTTCTTGTGCTTGGCAAACGCCGCCTCAAGCGCCTGATTGATAGTGCGCAACACCTTCACCCGCGCCCAGCGCTTGTCGTTGGCCTCCACCAGCGTCCACGGTGCGATCTCGCTGCTGGTGCGGTCGACCATGTCGCCGACCGCCTGGGCGTAGTCGTCCCACTTTTCGCGGTTGCGCCAATCATCCTCGGTGATCTTGTAGCGCTTGAACGGGATCTGCTCGCGCTCTTCAAAACGCTCCAGCTGGGTCTGCTGGTCGATCGACAGCCAGAACTTGACCACCACCACGCCCGCATTCACCAACTGCTCTTCAAAATCGTTGATCTCGCTGTAAGCGCGCATCCAGTCCGCCGGGGTGCAAAAACCTTCCACCCGCTCCACCAGCACCCGGCCATACCACGAGCGGTCGAAGATGGTGAACTTGCCGCGCGCCGGAATATGCCGCCAGAACCGCCACAGGTAAGGCTGAGCACGCTCTTCTTCAGTGGGCGCGGCGATCGGCACAATGCGGTACTGGCGCGGGTCCAGCGCTGCCGCCACGCGGCGGATGGCACCGCCCTTGCCGGCCGCATCGTTGCCTTCGAATGCAGCTACCAGGGCATGCCGGCGCATGCGTTTGTCGCGCAGCAGGCCGGCCAGGCGGGCCTGCTCGGTGACCAGTTGTTCCTGGTAGTCTGGCTTGTCCAGGCGCAGGGTCATGTCCAGCGCGCCGAGCAGGCTGCGGTCGTCGATGCTGCGCCCCAGCGGCGCAACGTTGCCCTGGTGCTTGCCCTTCGGGTTGTTGGCCAGCGCTGCCTGCAGGCTTTCGAGCAGAATGCGCCCCACCGCCAGGCTGCGGTAGTTGGGATCGACACCTTCGACGATATGCCACGGTGCATAGTCGCGGCTGGTGCGACGCAGCACGCGCTCGCCAAAACGCACGAAACGGTCATAGGTTTCCGACTGCTGCCAGTCCAGCGGGCTGATCTTCCAGCTGTGCAGCGGGTCGTCCTTGAGCGATTTCAGCCGTGCCTTCATCTGCTTCCTGGACAGGTGGAACCAGAACTTGATGATCAGCGCGCCTTCGTCGCACAGCATCTGCTCCAGGCGCTCGGCGCCGGTGATGGCCTGGTCGAGCACGGCGTCCTTGAACACCCCGTGCACCCGCCCCTGCAGCATCTGGCTGTACCAGTTGCCGAAGAACACCCCCATCCGCCCTTTCGGTGGCAAGGCCCGCCAGTAACGCCAGGCCGGCGGGCGGGCCAGCTCTTCGTCGGTCTGCTGGTCGAAGGTGAGCACATCGATCATGCGCGGGTCCATCCACTCGTTGAGCAGTTTTACCGTCTCACCCTTGCCGGCGCCTTCGATGCCGTTGATCAGTACGATCACCGGGAAGCGCGCCTGCTGCTTGAGTTCGTACTGGGCTTCGAGCAGGGCCTCGCGCAAAGCGGGTACCTCGGCGTCGTAAGCCTCCTTGTCGATGCTGTGGCCGATTTCGGCGGATTCGAACATGCACTGGCTCCTTCAATGGCTAACCAAGACTAGCGGATTTCATTTCTGCCTGTATTGACCTGTTGACGGCCGAAGCCGCTGCCACAGGTGTTGCGGATGGCATAAAATCCGCCCATCCGCTGCAACCGAGCCAACCATGTCCACCCTCCTCCAGCATGCCCAGATCGACTGGGACGACCAAGGCCGCCCCCATTCGCGGCAGTACGACGACGTCTATTTCGCGGTCAACGAAGGCATCGAAGAAACCAAGCACGTGTTCCTTGGCCAGACCCGCCTGGCCGAGCGCTTTGCCAGCCTTGCGCCGCACACCTGCATGGTGATCGGCGAAACCGGTTTTGGTACCGGCATGAACTTTTTCTGCGCCTGGCAGCTGTTCGACGCGCACGCGCACAGCGATGCACGCCTGCACTTCGTCAGCGTCGAGAAATACCCCCTCGGCCACGCCGACATGCTCCGTGCCGTACGCCTGTGGCCTGAGCTTGCCGCCTATACAGAGCCACTGCTGGAACAGTACGTGGCCATCCACCCGGGCTTCCAGCAGTTCACCTTCGACAGCGGCCGGGTCACCCTCACCCTGTTGATCGGAGATGTGCTGGAACAGCTGCCGCAACTCGATGCACAGATCGATGTGTGGTTCCTCGACGGCTTTGCGCCGGCCAAGAACCCGGACATGTGGACACCACAGCTGTTCGCGCAACTGGCGCGGCTGTCGCACCCGGCTGGTGCTGCCGAAGCCACAGTGCTGGGCACCTTCACCACCACTGGCTGGGTACGCCGCAGCCTGGTCGAAGCCGGCTTTGCCATGAAAAAGGTGCCCGGCATCGGCAAGAAGTGGGAGGTGATGAGCGGCGCCTACGTCGGCCCCCTGCCCGGCCCCGAAGCGCCCTGGTATGCGCGCCCGCCTGCCGCACCAGGGCCGCGCGAGGCGCTGGTGATCGGTGCCGGCCTGGCCGGTAGCAGCAGCGCCGCCAGCCTGGCCCGGCGTGGCTGGCAGGTGACCGTGCTGGAGCGTCACCAGGGCGCGGCACAAGAGGCCTCAGGCAATCCGCAAGGGGTGCTGTACCTGAAGCTGTCCGCCCATGGCACTGCCTTGTCGCAGATGATCCTGTCCGGTTTCGGTTATACCCGTCGCCAGCTCGAACGCCTGCAGCGGGGCCGTGACTGGGATGCCTGCGGGGTGCTGCAGCTGGCTTTCGACAGCAAGGAAGCCGAGCGCCAGGGCAAATTGGCTGCTGCCTTCGACCGCGACTTGCTGCAGCCACTGCAGCGCGCCGAGGCTGAGGCCCTCGCCGGTGTCACCTTGCCGGCGGGTGGGCTGTTCTACCCCGAAGGCGGCTGGGTACACCCGCCTGCACTTTGCCAGCAGCAGCTGCAGCACCCGGGCATTCGCCTGCTGACGCACCATGAGGTGCTGGAACTGCGCAAGGTTGACCAGCAGTGGCAGGCCTGGGCTGGCGATCGCCTGCTGGCCAGCGCACCGGTGGTGATCCTGGCCGGTGCGGCCGAAGTACGCCGGTTCGAGCCTTGTGCGCAGCTGCCGCTCAAGCGCATCCGTGGGCAGATAACCCGCCTTGCCGCCACCGCCAGCAGCCGGGCGCTGCGCACGGTGGTGTGTGCGGAGGGCTACGTGGCACCGCCGCGCGAAGATGAACATACCCTGGGCGCGAGCTTTGATTTTCACAACGAGGACCTGACGCCGACGGTTGCCGAGCATCAGGGCAACCTGGCGTTGCTGAATGAGATTTCACCCGACCTGGCCCAGCGCCTCGGCGCGGCGGAGCTGGACCCTGAGCAGTTGCAGGGCCGTGCGGCGTTTCGTTGCACCAGCCCGGATTACCTGCCGCTCGTCGGGCCAGTGGCCGACGCGCAGGCATTTGCCCAGGCCTATGCGGTGCTGGGGCGGGATGCACGCCAGGTGCCGGATGTGGCTTGCCCTTGGCTGGGTGGGTTGTATGTGAACAGCGGGCACGGGTCGCGTGGGTTGATTACCGCGCCGCTGAGCGGTGAGCTGCTGGCGGCCTGGGTGTGCGGGGAACCACTGCCGTTGCCGCGGGGGGTGGCGGAAGGTTGTCATCCGAACCGGTTTGGGGTGCGGCGATTGGTTCGGGAAAAGTGATTGCCTTGGGGCGCATGCCGTTGAATTCATGGCGCCTGCGAATCGAGCGCCGCCAGCGCGGCGCTGGATTTATCGCCACGCCACAAAAACCAGGGCGGACAACCAAAAACTGAAAACCCTTATAACAGATCGTTCTAAAACTCCTGCAAACCACCCGGGTCAGTTCCTTAAGGTGCCCTAATCCGGGGCATCACCTCCCCAACGGAAAAACCGGTAAGGACTTATGTGCGGATTAGCAGGAGAGTTACGTTTCACCCCCATCGACCAAGCCCCTCGCCCAGCCGACCTGGCTGCGGTAGAGCGCATGACCCATCACCTGGCCCCGCGTGGCCCGGATGCCTGGGGCTTCCATAGCCAAGGCCCGATCGCCCTTGGCCATCGGCGCCTGAAAATCATGGACCTGTCCGACGGCTCGGCGCAGCCAATGGTCGACAACACCCTTGGCCTGTCACTGGCCTTCAACGGCGCCATCTACAACTTCCCCGAGCTGCGCCAGGAACTGCAAGACCTGGGCTACAGCTTCTGGTCCGACGGCGACACCGAGGTGCTGCTCAAGGGCTACCATGCCTGGGGCGCGGCCTTGCTGCCCAAGCTCAACGGCATGTTCGCCCTGGCCATCTGGGAACGCGACAACCAGCGCCTGTTCCTGGCCCGCGACCGCCTGGGCGTCAAACCCCTGTACCTGTCGCGCAATGGCGAGCGCCTGCGCTTTGCGTCGACCCTGCCAGCGCTGCTCAAAGGTGGCGACATCGACCCGATGCTCGACCCGGTGGCGCTCAACCACTACCTGAACTTCCATGCCGTGGTACCGGCACCGCGTACCCTGCTGGCCAACGTGCAGAAGCTGGAACCGGGCACCTGGATGCGCATCGACCGCCATGGCGAAGTCGAACGCCAGACCTGGTGGACGCTGCATTACGGCCCCCACCCGGACGAGCGTGAACTGGACCTTGAAGGCTGGACCACCCGGGTACTCGATGCCACCCGCGATGCCGTAGCCATTCGGCAGCGGGCCGCCGTGGACGTAGGCGTACTGCTGTCCGGCGGGGTCGATTCCAGCTTGCTGGTCGGCCTGCTGCGCGAAGTGGGCGTGGACGACCTGTCGACCTTCTCCATCGGCTTCGAGGACGCCGGCGGCGAGCGCGGCAACGAGTTCGAGTATTCCGACCTGATCGCCAGGCATTACGGCACCCGCCATCACCAGTTGCGCATCGCCGAGCACGAGATCATCGACCAGCTGCCAGCGGCCTTCCGCGCCATGAGCGAGCCGATGGTCAGCCACGACTGCATCGCCTTCTACCTGCTGTCGCGGGAAGTGGCCAAGCACTGCAAGGGCGTGCAGAGCGGCCAGGGCGCCGACGAGCTGTTTGCCGGCTACCACTGGTACCCGCAGGTGGACGGCGCCGAGGATGCGTTCGGGGCCTACCGCGACGCCTTCTTCGACCGCAGCCACGCCGAATACCGCGACACCGTACAGGCGCCTTGGCTGCTGGAAACCGACGCAGCCGGCGACTTCGTGCGCGAACACTTCGCCCGCCCCGGCGCAGCGGATGCCGTGGACAAGGCCCTGCGCCTGGACAGCACGGTGATGCTGGTGGAAGACCCGGTCAAACGGGTGGACAACATGACCATGGCCTGGGGCCTGGAGGCACGCACGCCGTTCCTCGACTACCGCCTGGTAGAGCTGTCGGCGCGTATTCCAGCGCGTTTCAAGCTGCCTGACGGCGGCAAGCAGGTGCTCAAGCAAGCGGCCCGCCGGGTGATCCCGCATGAAGTGATCGACCGCAAGAAGGGCTACTTCCCGGTGCCAGGCCTGAAGCACCTCGAAGGTGCGACCCTGGGCTGGGTGCGCGAGCTGCTGACCGACCCCAGCCAGGACCGCGGTTTGTTCAACCCGGCCATGCTCGACCGCTTGCTGAGCAACCCGCACGGCCAGCTGACGCCGCTGCGTGGCTCCAAATTGTGGCAGCTGGCCGCGCTGAACCTGTGGCTGAGCGAACAAGGAATCTGACCGATGAAAGCCCACGAAATCGCTTACGGTCAGCGCCTGCTGCGCGGCCAGGCGCCGTCCTACGAGCGCCTGCAGGCGCGCCTGGCCGGCGACGGCAGCCAGCCCCACGACCAGCCGCGTGCCGTGCACTGCGGCTGGGGCCGGTTGCTGATTGGCCACACCTACCCGGACCCGAACAGCCTGGCCGACGAACTGCTGGACGAGCGCCCGGGCGAGCGCGATATCGCCTTGTACGTGGCAGCACCGCAGCAGGTGCTGGCGCAAGCGCCGCAACAGCTGTTCCTCGACCCGTCCGACACCCTGCGCCTGTGGTTCACCGACTATCGCCCGGCGCAGCGTGTTTTTCGCGGTTTTCGTGTACGCCGGGCGCAGAACCCCGCCGACTGGCAAGCCATCAACACCTTGTATCAGGCCCGCGGCATGTTGCCGGTCGATGCCGATCGGCTGACGCCTCGGCACCTCGGCGGCCCGGTGTACTGGCTGGCGGAGGACGAAGACAGCGGCGCGGTGATCGGCAGCGTCATGGGCCTCAACCACAGCAAGGCGTTCGATGACCCCGAGCACGGCAGCAGCCTGTGGTGCCTGGCCGTGGACCCGCACTGCACCCGTCCCGGGGTGGGTGAAGTGCTGGTGCGCCACTTGATCGAACACTTCATGAGCCGTGGCCTGGCCTACCTGGACCTGTCGGTGCTGCACGACAACCGCCAGGCCAAGCGCCTGTACCAGAAGCTGGGCTTTCGCAACCTGCCCACCTTCGCGGTCAAGCGCAAGAACGGCATCAACGAACCCCTGTTCCTGGGGCCCGGCCCACAGGCCGACCTGAACCCGTATGCGCGCATCATCGTTGACGAAGCGTTGCGCCGAGGTATCGAAGTGCAGGTGGACGATGCCGCAGGCGGGCTGTTCACCCTGAGCCTGGGCGGGCGCCGCATTCGCTGCCGTGAATCGCTAAGCGACCTGACCAGCGCCGTGACCATGACCCTGTGCCAGGACAAGCGCCTGACCCAGCATGCGCTGCACAACGCCGGGCTGCAGGTGCCCGCGCAACAACTGGCCGGCAACGCCGACGACAACCTGGCATTTCTCGACGAGCATGGCGCGGTGGTGGTCAAACCGGTGGATGGCGAGCAAGGCCAGGGCGTTGCCGTGAACCTGACCTGTATCGACGATATCACCCGCGCTGTGGCCCACGCCCGCCAGTTCGACAGCCGCGTGCTGCTGGAGAGCTTCCATGCCGGGCATGACCTGCGCATCGTGGTGATCGGCTATGAAGTGGTGGCCGCCGCCATCCGCCACCCGGCGCAAGTGCTGGGCGATGGCAAGCACAGCGTGCGCCAGTTGATCGAAGCCCAGAGCCGTCGGCGCCAGGCTGCTACGGCAGGCGAGAGCCGGATCCCGCTGGACGACGAAACCGAACGCACGTTGCACGCTGCGGGTTTTGGCTATGACGACGTGTTGCCCGCCGGCCAGCGCCTGGCGGTACGGCGCACTGCCAACCTGCACACCGGTGGCACCCTGGAAGACGTGACCGCACGCCTGCACCCGGTGCTGGCCGACGCCGCCGTGCGCGCTGCACGGGCACTGGAAATTCCGGTGGTGGGGCTGGACTTCATGGTCCGCGACGCCGAGCAGGCCGAGTACGTGATCATCGAGGCCAATGAACGCGCCGGGTTGGCCAACCATGAACCGCAGCCAACGGCCGAGCGTTTTATCGACCTGCTGTTTCCGCATAGCCGGCCTTTGGCGTAAACCAGTCCCGGCCTCTTCGCGGCGGTTCGACGCCTCGATGAACCCGCTCCCACAGGGATATCACCGACCCTTGGGGGCGCGCCTTACCCGCGAAGAGGCCGGCACAGGAGTAGAGGAGCACCCAACATGTCCGAACGACACCCCGAACCCGATCTCGACTACCTCAAGCGCGTACTCCTTGAGATGCTCGCCATCCCCAGCCCCACGGGCTTTACCGACACAATCGTGCGCTACGTGGCCGAGCGCCTTGACGAGCTGGGCATCCCCTTCGAGCTGACCCGCCGTGGCACCATCCGCGCCACCCTCAAGGGCCGGCAAACATCGCCCGACCGCGCTGTATCCGCCCACCTGGACACCATTGGCGCCAGCGTGCGCCAGTTGCAGGACAACGGCCGCCTGGCCCTGGCACCGGTCGGCTGCTGGTCCAGCCGCTTCGCCGAGGGCAGCCGGGTCAGTGTATTCACCGACACCGGCGTATTCCGTGGCAGCGTGCTGCCGCTGATGGCCAGCGGGCATGCCTTCAACACCGCCATCGACCAGATGCCGATCAGCTGGGACCACGTCGAGGTACGCCTGGACGCCTATTGCGCCACCCGCGCCGACTGCGAGGCGCTGGGCGTGAGCATTGGTGACTTCGTCGCCTTCGACCCGCTGCCCGAGTTCACCGAAAGCGGCCATATCAGTGCCCGCCACCTGGACGACAAGGCTGGCGTGGCAGCGTTGCTGGCGGCATTGAAGGCGGTTGTGGAAAGCAGCCGCCAGCCGCTGATCGACTGCCACCCGCTGTTCACCATCACCGAGGAGACCGGCTCAGGTGCAGCCGGCGCCCTGCCCTGGGACGTCAGCGAGTTCGTCGGTATCGACATCGCCCCGGTGGCGCCCGGGCAGGCCTCCAGCGAGCATGCGGTGAGCGTGGCCATGCAGGATTCGTCGGGGCCTTACGACTACCACCTGTCCCGGCACCTGTTGAAACTGGCCGGCGACCACGACCTGCCGGTGCGGCGCGACCTGTTCCGCTATTACTTCAGCGATGCCCATTCGGCGGTGACCGCGGGGCATGATATTCGTACCGCCTTGGTGGCGTTCGGCTGCGATGCCACCCATGGCTATGAGCGCACACATATCGACAGCCTGGCGGCGCTTAGCCGGCTGCTGTCGGCGTACCTGCTGAGCCCGCCGGTGTTTGCCAGTGATTCACAGCCGGCCAACGCGTCGCTGGAGCGCTTCAGCCATCAGCTGGAGCATGATGCGCAGATGGAAAGCGATACGCGGGTGCCGGCGGTGGATAGCCTGGTAGGTAATAAAGGCTGATGGCCTAGGGGCTGCAATGCGGCCCCAAACCATCAGATGTTTCGCGTAGCATGCCTACACCACTTCCAGACAAGTCACACCATGCTGATCCCCTACGAACAACTGCAAGCCGAAACCCTTACCCGCCTGATCGAGGACTTCGTCACCCGCGACGGCACCGACAACGGCGACGACACCCCGCTGGAAACCCGCGTGCTGCGGGTTCGTCAGGCATTGGCCAAGGGCCAGGCGTTCATCCTGTTCGACCTGGAAAGCCAGCAGTGCCAGCTGCTTGCCAAGCATGATGTGCCGCGCGAGCTGCTCGACTGACAGCACGGGTGTCCAAGCGGGTACAGGCGACATCAAGCCCTTCGGGTCTTGCACTTTTCGCCTTCCTTGATGCGCTTGTACACTTCGGCCCGATGCACCTGCACCTCGCGCGGGGCATCGATCCCCAAGCGCACCACGCCATCCCGCGTCTCCACCACCATGATGCGGATGTCATCACCAATCACGATGATCTCGCCTACTTCACGCCCTATTACCAGCATGTTCCGATCCTCCTGCAAAGGGAAAACCGGAGCCTGCCTCGTAAGCATTTGGCTACTCAATAGCTCTACTGCGAATCAGAAGCGCCCTACATTTGCGGGTAAATTGCCCTACAGACAGGTCAGCGCGATTGGGCTTTCGAGCGCATTTTTACCGCCATTTCGGCCATCTCTTCGTACAGCCGCTCGGGGGCCTCGCGCTTCAACTGCCACGCCTGGCGCCCGGCCTCGTGCGGCAGTATGAGGAACTCGCCGGCGGCGACCTGTTGGTGGATATACTCGGCAATATCGGCAGCACTGATCGGCGAACCTTCCAGCAGCTTGCCCACCTGCGCCTTCATGGCTGGGTTCGGCCCGCGGAACGAGTCCAGCAGGTTGGTCTGGAAGAACGACGGGCACACCACATGCACGGCCACCTCCAGCTGCTGCAACTCGACCAGCAGGCTCTCCGACAGCGCCAGCACGCCCGCCTTGGCCACGTTGTAGTTGCTCATGCCGGGGCCCTGCATCAGCGCGGCCATCGAGGCGATGTTGATGATGCGCCCCTTGCTGCGCTCCAGCAGCGGCAGGAAGGCCTTGCAGCCTTTGACCACGCCCATCAGGTTGACCGCGATCTGCCAGTCCCAGTCTTCCAGCGACAGTTCGGCAAAGAACCCGCCCGAGGCGACCCCGGCGTTGTTGACGATCACATCGATGCCGCCGAACTTCTCGTCGCAGGCCTGGGCCAGGGCAGTCAGCTGGCTGTAGTCGCGCACGTCGCAGCGCTGCACAAAGCCTTCGCCACCGAGCGCGCGAACCTGTTCCAGGGTTTCGCCCAGGCCGGCGTCGTTGACATCGGCCAACGCCAGGCGCCAGCCCTCACGTGCCCAGCGCAGGGCGATCTCGCGACCGAGGCCGGACCCGGCGCCGGTGATCATGATGCGGTTTTGCATGGTGGCTAGCCTTGTTCTGATGAGCAATGGAGGCAGTCTAAACAAGGGCCGGGGGGTCAGCAGGGTTAATCAGGGTAGTGAATGGGGGAGCATGACTGTGCTGCTAAGAGGCCGGTGTCGGCGCACATCAATGGAATCTTTCACAAGCGGCAACAGTCCGAACTTACAAGAGGCCAGCAGTCCGAGGCCCTTGACCCTCAACCACGCAAGGACTCCGTCATGACCACGATTCTCATCATCATCCTGATCCTGCTGCTGATTGGTGGCTTACCAGTCTTCCCGCACTCGCGCAGCTGGGGCTATGGCCCGTCCGGCATCATTGGCGTAGTGCTGGTGGTCCTGCTGGTGTTGTTGTTATTAGGCATGATCTAGCCCTGAACCAATAAAAAAACCGCGCCTGAGCGCGGTTTTTTTATTGCCCGGCGAATCAGTGCGAAACAGCCCCCGAAGCGCCCAGGCCAGTCTGCGACCGCACGAATTGCGGGTAGAACAGCGCCCGTTCGTCATCAGCCGCCTTGGACTTGTCGGTGACCGAGAAGAACCAGATGCTGGCGAAGGCGATGGCCATCGAGAACAGCGCCGGGTACTCGTACGGGTAGATCGGCTTTTCATGGCCGAGGATCTGTACCCAGATGGTAGGCCCGAGAATCATCAGGGTCACCGCGCTTACCAGGCCCAGCCAGCCGCCGATCATCGCGCCGCGGGTGGTCAGCTTCTTCCAGTACATCGAAAGCAGCAGCACCGGGAAGTTGCAGCTGGCAGCAATCGAGAATGCCAGGCCGACCATGAAGGCGATGTTCTGCTTCTCGAACAGGATACCCAGGCCGATCGCCAGCACGCCCAGGGCGATGGTGGTGATCTTCGAGACGCGGATCTCATCCTTGTCGTTGGCCTTGCCCTTGCGCCAGACGCTGGCATACAGGTCGTGGGACACCGCCGAGGCGCCTGCCAGGGTCAGGCCGGCAACCACCGCCAGGATGGTGGCGAAAGCCACGGCCGAGATGAAGCCGAGGAACACGCTGCCACCCACCGCGTTGGCCAGGTGCACCGCTGCCATGTTGTTGCCACCCAGCAGGGCGCCGGCGGCGTCCTTGAAGTCCGGGTTGGTGCTGACCAGCAGGATTGCGCCAAAGCCGATGATGAAGGTAAGGATGTAGAAGTAGCCGATGAAGCCGGTGGCATACAGCACGCTCTTGCGGGCTTCCTTGGCGTCACTGACGGTGAAGAAGCGCATCAGGATGTGTGGCAGGCCGGCGGTACCGAACATCAGCGCCAGGCCCAGCGAGAAGGCCGAGATCGGGTCCTTGACCAGGCCGCCTGGGCTCATGATCGCTTCACCCTTGGCATGCACCTTGATCGCTTCGGAGAACAGGGTGTTGAAGTCGAAGTTCACGTGTTTCATCACCATCAGCGCCATGAAGCTGGCACCGGACAGCAACAGCACGGCCTTGATGATCTGTACCCAGGTGGTGGCCAGCATGCCGCCAAACAGCACGTACAGGCACATCAGGATACCCACCAGGATCACCGCCACGTGGTAGTCCAGGCCGAACAGCAGCTCGATCAGCTTGCCGGCACCCACCATCTGCGCGATCAGGTAGAACGCCACCACCACCAGCGAACCGGAGGCCGACAGGGTACGGATCTCCTTTTGCCCGAGGCGGTAAGAGGCGACGTCGGCAAAGGTGTACTTGCCCAGGTTGCGCAGGCGTTCGGCGATCAGGAACAGGATGATCGGCCAGCCGACCAGGAAGCCGATGGAGTAGATCAGGCCGTCGTAGCCAGAGGTGAACACCAACGCGGAAATGCCCAGGAACGAGGCGGCCGACATGTAGTCGCCGGCAATCGCCAGGCCGTTCTGGAAACCGGTGATCTTGCCGCCGGCGGCATAGTAGTCAGCGGCAGACTTGTTGCGTTTGGAGGCCCAGTAGGTGATGCCAAGGGTGAAGGCGACAAAGGCCACGAACATGGCGATCGCCGAAACGTTCAGCGGTTGTTTCTGCACCTCGCCGGTCAGGGCATCGGCGGCCCACACGGCGGGTGCGAAGGCTCCGCAGGCCAGTACGGCCAAGGTTTTGGCATGGCGGATCATTGTTGCGCCTCCTTCAGGATGGCCTTGTTCAGCTCATCGAACTCGCCGTTGGCGCGGCGCACGTAGATGGCGGTCAGGACGAATGCCGAAATGATCAGGCCAACACCCAGGGGGATACCCCAGGTAATCGACGACTCAGGGCTGAGCTTGGCGCCCAGGATATGAGGACCGTAGGCAATCAGGAGGATGAAGGCGCAGTACAGGCCGAGCATGATCGCCGAGAGGATCCAGGCGAACCGTTCGCGTTTGGTGACCAGCTCCTTGAAGCGGGGGCTGTTTTGTATCGAGAGGTAAATGCTGTCGTTCATTGTTTTTGTCCTAGCAGCACAGATAGGGGATGGAACCCACACCCTTACTTTATGCGGCTGCTGGACGCCAACCAGACGACCTTAGTCTTAGATGCAACGGTGTTTTACCAATTGCGTAACAAACTGACGGCCCTTTCGCGGGCATGCCCGCTCCCACAGGGGTATCACGAGGCCTGAGGGCAGTGATATCCGTGTGGGAGCGGGCGAGCCCGCGAAGAAGCAAACTGGCCCTTGCAGGTAGTTACTTGCCAGTCCACTCCTTGACGCGATCAGGGTGCTTGGCCACCCAGTCCTTGGCCGCCGCTTCAGGCTTGGCGCCTTCCTGAATCGCCAGCATCACTTCGCCAATCTCGTCTTTCGACTGCCAGTTGAATTTCTTGAGGAACTCCGCCACTTCCGGCGCCTTGGTCGCCAGTTCCTTGCTGCCGATGCTGTTCACGGTTTCGGCCGCGCCATACACGCCTTTCGGGTCTTCGAGGAACTTCAGCTTCCACTTGGCAAACATCCAGTGCGGCACCCAACCGGTCACCGCGATCGACTGCTGCTTGGCATAGGCACGTCCCAGCTCTGCAGTCATCGCCGCGCCAGAGCTGGCCTGCAGCTTGTAACCGGTCAGGTCGTAGTCCTTGATGGCCTGGTCGGTCTTGAGCATGACCCCGGAGCCGGCGTCGATGCCGACGATCTTCTGCTTGAAGCTGTTGTCGGTCTTGAGGTCGGCGATGCTCACCGCCTTGACGTACTCGGGGACGATCAAGCCGATCTTGGCGTCCTTGAAGTTGGGGCCGTAGTCGACCACGTTGTCCTTGTTCTTGGTCCAGTACTCGCCGTGAGTCACCGGCAACCAGGCCGACAACATGGCATCGAGCTTGCCGGTCGCCACGCCCTGCCACATGATGCCCGTGGCCACGGCCTGCAGCTTCACGTCGTAGCCGAGCTTCTGCTTGATCACTTCGGCGGCCACGTTGGTGGTCGCCACGCTGTCGGCCCAACCATCCACGTAACCGATGCTTACTTCCTTGGCCATTGCCTGTGCACCGCTCATGGCCAATACCAGGGCGGTTCCCACGCCCAGGACACGTCGCATTCTTCTCAAAGCTGCCATCAAAGCATCCCCTCGTCAGGTCTTGGAGATTGCATCATCTGCCTGTCACACCAGTCGACCTGATCCGCCTGCGACCTGTACCCGCCTCATATGCGACAGCACTGTGCCATTAGCGTCATCTGCCTACACCGACCTGCGCGATCCTTGCATGCCAAAGTCTTGGCGCCGGGCTACTATCTACCCTTTTGTGCCTGACGATGGACCGCCCGATGCCCCGTTCTGCTCGCCTGCTGCTGCCGTTGTACCTGCTTGCCTGCCTGCTGGCCCTGCTTGGCCTCGCAGGCCTCTGGTACGGGCTTGGCAAGCCGGTGCACCTGGCCGATGCGGCCAGCCCCACGCACAAGTTGCAATGCGCTTCGTACACACCGTTCGACAAGGACCAGTCGCCCTACGACCAGCCGTTTCACCTGCGCCCGGAGCGGATGGATGCCGACCTGGCGTTGCTGGCTGAACGGTTCCAGTGCATCCGTACCTATTCGCAAACCGGCCTCGAAGCGCTCCCGGCGCTGGCGCGCAAGCATGGCCTGAAGGTGATGCTCGGGGCCTGGGTCAATGCCCACGCGGCGGACACGGCCAAGGAAATCGACCTGCTGATCGCCGCTGCCAACGCCAACCCCGACGTGGTCACTGCCGTGATCGTCGGCAACGAGACGCTGCTGCGCAAGGAAGTTACCGGCGCTCACCTGGCCAAGCTGATCGCCAAGGTGAAAAGCCAGGTGCAGGTACCGGTTACCTATGCCGATGTGTGGGAGTTCTGGCTGCAGCATCCGCAGGTGGCACCTGCGGTCGACTTCCTCACGATCCACCTGCTGCCTTACTGGGAAGACGACCCACGCGGCATCGACGATGCCCTGGCCCACGTGGCCGATGTGCGCCGGGTGTTCGGCACGCGCTTCGCGCCCAAGGATATCGTGATCGGCGAAACTGGCTGGCCCAGCGAAGGCCGGCAGCGCGAAACCGCAGTGCCCAGCCGGGTCAACGAAGCGCGCTTCATTCGCGGCTTCGTTGCGATGGCGGAAAGCAACGGCTGGCATTACAACCTGATCGAGGCCTTCGACCAGCCCTGGAAGCGTGCCAACGAGGGCGCGGTGGGCGGTTATTGGGGGCTGTACGATGCCAACCGGCAGGACAAGGGCGTGCTCGAAGGGCCGGTCAGCAACCTGCCCTACTGGCCGCAATGGTTGCTGGCCAGTGCGCTGCTGATGGCGGCCATGCTGCTACTCGCCGGGCGCCCCGCCACAGTGCAGGCTGCCGTGCTGCTGCCGCTGCTGGCCGCGTTTGGTGCGGGCTGCCTGGGATTATGGGGCGAGTTGATGCGCACCCATGCGCGGTTTGCCGGGGAATGGCTGTGGGCGGTAGTGCTGGCGGGGCTGAACCTGCTGGTGCTGGCCCATGGGGTGCTTGCCTTGGCACAGCGGACGGGCTGGCGCGAGCGTCTGTACGCCTGGCTGCAGGCGCAGGCCGGCTGGTTGCTGCTGGCGGCGGGTTTTGCGGCGGCAGTGAGCATGCTGGCGATGGTGTTCGACCCGCGCTACCGCAGCTTCCCCAGCGCGGCGCTGGCGTTGCCGGCAGTGGTCTACGTGCTGCGGCCGGTGCGCGCGCGACGGGCGGAGGTGGCGTTGCTGGCGTTCATCATCGGTGCTGGGGTGGCGCCGCAGTTGTTCGTTGAAGGGCTGGAGAACCAGCAGGCCTGGGCCTGGGCACTGGTGAGTGTGCTGATGACGGCAGCCTTGTGGCGCAGCCTGCGGTTGCGCCACGCCTGATTACCAGGCTGGGTTCTGGGCAAACACGGCGCCTGGTGGGAGCGGGTTCACCCGCGAATGCGGTGGCGGAGACAACGGTGAATGCCCAAGGATAGTGGCCGGCAGGTCCGGCCTCTTCGCGGGTAAATCGGATCGCCGCACCGCCGCTCCCACAGGGATCACGCACGCTTTTTAAATCTTGCGCAAGACAGTTGCGCCCACAGTCGTAGTTGCAGCAGCTTAGCGAGAGGGCTGCCTGACCAACCGCAACCCCGCCAGTACCAGCGCAAACACGGCAATGCTGGCGGTATACAGCACCAGCGCCGGCACCGCGAACACCAGGGCCAGCACCGCCAACCACCAACCGGCGCGGCCGGCGACCACCTGCGCCAGCAGCGCCAGCCCCAGCCCGCCCCAGGCCATCACCTGGTGATGGATGCCCAACCCCAGCAACGAACGCACCTCGCACTGCCAGTACATCGCTGGCGCGGTGCACAGCCCCACCCACTGGCCGTCCTCCATCAGCCCGTAGCGCACGCCATAACTGGCCGCGAGCCACAGCCCCAGAAACAGCACGAGCAATGCAGCGGGCAGCGAACGAGACATCCTGTTTTTTCCCATAGCGGTAATCGAAAGTATCCATGATCACTCAAGCCCGGTTCTAAGGCAAAATCATGGCTCTGCAGCTATGTTGCAGATAACAAGCACACCAAAGGCAGGCGCACCTGGCAACTTTGCCCGGTAGGATGTGGTCCTAGCCTGCACACTGCTCGACCTTGCGTTCTTTTGGGGGAATACATGCATCTATCTTTGCGCCTCGCTGCCCTGCTCGGCGGCCTGCTCATGGCTGTGGCCGCTTCAGCGCGAGATATCGACGCCGCAAGCTATGGCTACCCCTTGACCAACCCGTTCGAGGCGACCATCGCCACCACCCCGCCGGACCAGCGCCCCACCCTGCCCAGCGACGACGAAATCAACCAGTCCGACTACAGCCTCACCTTGCGCCCCGAGCGTGAGTTCACCCTGCCCGACAACTTCTGGGCGGTGAAAAAGCTCAAGTATCGCCTGGCCCGCCAGGACCACGAGGCGCCCCTGATCTTCATCATCGCCGGTACCGGCGCCCCGTACAGCAGCAGCATCAACGAATACCTGAAAAAGCTGTTCTACCAGGGCGGCTTCCATGTGGTGCAACTGTCGTCGCCCACCAGCTACGACTTCATGAGCGCCGCCTCACGCTTCGCCACCCCCGGTATCAGCCAGGAAGACGCCGAAGACATGTACCGGGTGATGCAGGCCGTACGCGCCCAGCACCCGCGCCTGCCCGTCAAAGATTTCTATCTCACCGGCTACAGCCTGGGGGCACTCGATGCCGCCTTTGTCAGCCACCTGGACGAAACCCGCCGCAGCTTCAACTTCAAGCGCGTGCTGCTGCTGAACCCGCCGGTGAACCTTTACACCTCCATCAACAACCTCGACAAACTGGTGCAAACCCAGGTCAAGGGCATCGACCGCAGCACCACGTTCTACGAACTGATGCTGACCAAGTTGACGCGCTACTTCCAGGACAAGGGTTATATCGATCTGAATGAAGCGCTGCTGTACGACTTCCAGCAGTCGAAACAGCACCTGTCCAACGAGCAGATGGCGATGCTGATTGGCACCTCGTTCCGCTTCTCGGCGGCCGACATTGCCTTCACCTCCGACTTGATCAACCGCCGCGGCCTGATCATTCCGCCGAAGTTCCCGATCACCGAGGGCAGCAGCCTCACGCCGTTCTTCAAGCGCGCCCTGCAGTGCGACTTCGACTGCTACATGACCGAGCAGGTCATCCCCATGTGGCGCGCCCGCACCGACGGCAACAGCATCCTGCAGTTGGTCAACCAGGTCAGCCTGTATGCCCTGGAAGACTACCTGCGCAGCAGCGACAAGATCGCCGTGATGCACAACGCCGACGATGTCATCCTCGGCCCGGGCGACATAGGCTTCCTGCGCAAGGTGTTCGGTGACCGGCTGACCCTTTACCCCCATGGCGGCCATTGCGGCAACCTCAACTACCGCGTCAACAGTGACGCCATGCTGGAGTTCTTCCGTGGTTAACAAACTCCTCTTCGCCACTGCCCTGCTCGTCGCCGGCCACGCGCTGGCGGCCGAAACCGCGCCCCGCGCCAGCGTGGTCGAGGGCGACCCGCAGGTGATGGGTACAGCGCCTCTGGTGCCGGAAGCCGACGGCTTCATCGACCCGCTGCGTGAGCTGAAATTCAACCCGGGGCTGGACCAGCGCGAGTTCGAGCGCTCCACCCTGGAGGCGCTGAACGTGTACGACCCGCTGGAGTCGATCAACCGTCGCGTCTACCACTTCAACTACCGTCTGGACCAATGGGTGCTGCTGCCGCTGGTGAGCGGTTACCAGTACGTCACCCCGCGCTTCGTGCGCACCGGGGTGAGCAACTTCTTCAACAACCTGGGCGATGTGCCGAACCTGTTCAACAGCGTGTTGCAACTCAAGGCCAAGCGTTCGGCAGAGATCACCGCACGGCTGATGTTCAACACCATCATCGGCGTGGGTGGGTTGTGGGACCCGGCGACCAGCATGGGGCTGCCACGCCAGAGCGAAGATTTCGGCCAGACCCTGGGCTTCTACGGCGTACCAGACGGGCCGTACCTGATGCTGCCGGTGCTGGGCCCATCGAACCTGCGCGATACCACCGGCCTGGTGGTGGACTATGCGGGTGAGCAGGCGATCAACTACCTGAACGTGCCCGAGGCCAGCACTGACCACCCGGAGATCTTCGCGCTGCAGGTGGTGGACAAGCGCTATACCACCAAATTCCGCTATGGCCAGCTGAACTCGCCGTTCGAGTACGAGAAGGTGCGTTATGTGTATACCCAGTCGAGGAAGTTGCAGATAGCTGAGTAGGACTGATCTGGGCACAGGGACCGCATCAGGGCTGACATCTGTAAGCCCTGACGCGATCCCCTTGAGAACCACCCGAACAAGCAACCTCAAATTCCCAGGAACAGACACAACTCCCGCTTCTTGGCCAGGGCGTCGCGCCGCCCCAGCTCGATCAGCTCGCTGCAGTAGCTGGCCTCGAACAGCAAATAGCTCAACACCCCTGCCCCGCTGGTGCGCGTGGCCCCCGGCCCGCGCAAGAACAGCCGCAGTGCCGCCGGCAACTCGCGCCGGTGCCGTGCGGCGATCTCATCGAGCGGCTGGCTGGGCGCCACCACCAGCACCTCGATCGGCGCCAGCCCCAGGTGTCGCGCATCCAGGTGTGCGGGCAACAGCCGGCTGAGGTGATTCAGGCGCTGTAGCAGTTCGATGTCGTCTTCCAGGCTGTCGATGAAGGTGCTGTTGAGCATGTGCCCGCCGATCTGTGCCAGGCTCGGCTGCTGCCCACTGAACACCCGCTGGGTCGGCAAGGGTGGCGCCGGCCGCTGGGGGTTGCCACTCACCCCCACCACCAGCACCCGGCTGGCGCCCAGGTGCAAGGCCGGGCTGATCGGCGCCGACTGGCGCACAGCACCGTCACCGTAATACTCGTCGCCCAGCTGCACCGGGGCGAACAGTAGCGGGATCGCCGCGCTGGCCAGCAGGTGGTCGATGGTCAGCGCCGTGGGCACGCCGATGCGGCGGTGGCGCAACCAGCCTTCGATGGTGCCGCGGCCCTGGTAGAAGGTCACCGCCTGGCCAGACTCGTAGCCGAAAGCGGTCACTGCAACGGCGCTCAGCTGCTCGGCCGCCAGGGCGTGGCTGATACCGTCCAGGTTCAGGTGCGCTTGCAGCAGGCTCCGCAAGGGGCTGCTGTCGAGCAGCGCCACCGGGGCCTGGGCGCCCAGCCCGAGCAGGCTGTGGCCAACGAAGCGGCTGGCCTGGCGGACTACACCCGGCCAGTCGCTGCGGATGACCAGGTGGCTGCGAAAGTTCTGCCAGAAAGCGGTCAGCCGTTGCACGGCGTCATGGAACTGGGTGGCGCCACTGGCCAGGGTGACGGCGTTGATGGCACCGGCAGAGGTGCCGACAATGACCGGGAACGGGTTGTGCGCGCCGGCGGGCAGCAGTTCGGCGATGCCGGCCAGCACGCCAACCTGATAGGCGGCCCGGGCGCCGCCCCCTGAAAGGATAAGACCGGTTACCGCGGGTGGGGCCATGGAATCCTTCCTGGGGTTGATCTGTTTTCAGGCCAGACCTGGCTACACAAGGCTCAACGCTTTTTCTTGTCGTACAGCCGCGGTGCGCCCTCGGGCCGCGACTTGAACCGGCGGTGCGCCCACAGGTATTGCTCGGGGCATTCGCGCAACACACCCTCGACCCACTGGTTGATGCGCAGGCAGTCAGCCTCTTCGCTTTCGCCGGGGAAGTCTGCCAGCGGCGGGTGGATCACCAGACGATAGCCGCTGCCGTCCTCCAGGCGCCTTTGAGTGAACGGAATCACCTGCGCCTTGCCCAGCCGGGCGAACTTGGTGGTGGCGGTAACCGTTGCCGCAGGGATGCCGAACAACGGTACGAACAGGCTCTGCTTGGCGCCGTAGTCCTGGTCGGGTGCGTACCAGATGGCCCGGCCCGAACGCAGCAGCTTGAGCATGCCACGCACGTCCTCGCGTTCCACCGCCAGCGAGTCAAGGTTATGTCGCTCGCGGCCGCTGCGCTGGATAAAGTCGAACAGCGCGTTACCGTGCTCGCGGTACATGCCGTCAATGGTGTGCCGCTGGCCCAGCAGCGCCGCGCCGATTTCCAGGGTAGTGAAGTGCACCGCCATCAGGATCGCGCCTTGCCCCGCCTGCTGGGCCGCCTGCAGATGCTCCAGCCCCTCGATATGGGCCAGGCGCGCCAGCCTGGCCTTGGGCCACCACCAACTCATGGCCATTTCGAAGAAGGCGATGCCGGTGGAGGCGAAATTGGCCTTGAGCAAACGCTGCCGTTCGTCGACCGACAGCTCCGGGAAGCACAGCTCCAGGTTGCGCGCGGCAATGTGCCGGCGCTCACCGGCAAAGCGGTACATGACCGCGCCCAGCGCGGCACCGATTTTCAACAGGGCCCGGTACGGCAGCTGGACCACCAGCCACAGCACGCCCAGGCCCAGCCACAGGCCCCAGAACTTGGGGTGAAGGAAATAGGGACGAAAACGCGGGCGTTCCATTGAAGCATCCGGAAAGACAAAGGCCGCGCATTCTACAACGGATCAGCGCATGTTGCGGGCAACCGGTGTTCTCGTTATAAGTCAGGGCACTTTTTTCGCAACAAGCCGTCTATGCAGACCATGAGCCCAAACCACACACCCGACACCGCCTCCGTGTTCCAGCTCAAGGGCAGCATGCTCGCCATTACTGTGCTGGAACTGGCGCGCAATGACCTTGAAGCCCTCGACCGCCAATTGGCGGCCAAGGTCGCCCAGGCACCGAACTTCTTCAGCAACACGCCGCTGGTATTGGCGCTGGACAAGCTGCCGGCAGGCGAAGGGGCAGTCGACCTGCCCGGCTTGATGCGGATCTGCCGCCACCATGGCCTGCGCACCCTGGCCATCCGCGCCAACCGCATCGAGGACATCGCCGCCGCCATCGCCATCGACCTGCCGGTGCTGCCACCGTCCGGTGCCCGCGAGCGGCCGCTGGACCCCGAGCCCGAGGTGGTGAAGCAGCCCGAGCCGGCCCCGGCACCACCACCACCACCACCCGTCGCCGAACCCGAAGTGCGCCCGACCCGGATCATCACCTCGCCGGTGCGCGGCGGCCAGCAGATCTACGCCCAAGGTGGCGATCTGATCGTGACCGCATCGGTCAGCCCGGGTGCGGAACTTCTGGCCGATGGCAACATCCATGTGTACGGCGCCATGCGCGGCCGGGCCCTGGCCGGCATCAAAGGCAATACCAAGGCACGGATCTTCTGCCAGCAGATGACCGCCGAAATGGTCTCCATCGCCGGCCAGTACAAGGTCTGCGAAGACTTGCGGCGCGACCCGCTGTGGGGAACTGGCGTGCAAGTCAGCCTGTCTGGCGACGTGTTGAACATCACCCGTCTTTAACGGATACTTGCCTGCATTTTTAGAGCAACTTTTTTACCGTTGCCGTTATTTCAAGCTATTCAAGATATTTCAGTTTTTTGCAGGGACGACTGTCCCGACTATTTTAGGGGTGAAACACCTTGGCCAAGATTCTCGTGGTTACTTCCGGCAAAGGGGGTGTGGGCAAGACCACCACCAGCGCCGCCATTGGTACCGGCCTCGCACTGCGCGGCCACAAGACCGTCATCGTCGACTTCGACGTGGGCCTGCGTAACCTCGACCTGATCATGGGCTGCGAACGCCGCGTTGTGTACGACTTCGTCAACGTGGTCAACGGCGAAGCCAACCTGCAGCAGGCCCTGATCAAGGACAAACGCCTGGAAAACCTGTTCGTGCTGGCCGCCAGCCAGACGCGTGACAAGGACGCACTCACCCAGGAAGGCGTCGAAAAAGTGCTGATGGAGCTGAAGGAAACCTTCGACTACGTCATCTGCGACTCGCCAGCCGGTATCGAGAAAGGCGCGCACCTGGCGATGTACTTCGCCGACGAAGCCATTGTCGTGACCAACCCCGAAGTGTCTTCGGTACGTGACTCCGATCGCATGCTGGGTATCCTGTCGAGCAAGTCGCGCCGCTCCGAAAAAGGCGAAGAGCCGATCAAGGAGCACCTGCTGATCACCCGCTACCACCCCGAGCGCGTGGAAAAGGGCGAAATGCTGAGCATCGCCGACGTCGAAGAGATCCTGGCGATCAAGCTCAAGGGTGTGATCCCTGAGTCCCAGGCTGTGCTCAAGGCTTCCAACCAGGGCATCCCGGTCATCCTCGACGACCAGAGCGATGCCGGCCAGGCCTATAGCGATACCGTCGACCGTCTGCTGGGCAAAGAAAAGCCCCTGCGGTTCATCGAAGTGCCGAAGCAAGGATTCTTCGCGCGCCTGTTTGGAGGCAAGTAAACCATGAACCTTTTTGACTTCTTTCGTGGCAGACAAAAACAGACCAGCGCGTCGGTGGCGAAAGAGCGTCTACAGATCATCGTGGCGCACGAGCGCGGCCAACGCAGCGAGCCGGACTACCTGCCTGCGCTGCAGAAAGAACTGCTGGAAGTGATCCGCAAGTATGTGAACATCGGCAACGATGACGTGCATATCGAGCTGGAAAACCAGGGCAGCTGCTCGATCCTTGAGCTGAACATCACGCTGCCGGATCGCTGATTCAGCGACCTGCCTGGTTCATTGGGGCTGCGTTGCAGCCCATCGCCGGCC
>Ga0302347_1001474_pt1 | contig 28211 bp, 27 predicted proteins | sample PhyWR1_FD_202178 | JGI IMG/M metagenome (GOLD analysis project Ga0302347, IMG submission 202178) | Leaf surface microbial communities from wheat plants in UC Gill Tract Community Farm, Albany, California, United States - DLSL W.R1 (v2)... | ecosystem: Host-associated > Plants > Phyllosphere >...
CCTTCTTCATTTGGTTTTCCAGTACTTCTGCATTTCCAGAAAAAGGAACGAGGCGGTCCAGGTGATCAGCACCAGGCCCGTCAGCGCCTGCAGGCCGGTGAGGTATTTGAGGTGGCCGGTGGGGACAATGTCGCCGAAGCCTATGGTGGTGTAGGTGGTGAAGGAAAAATACACGCAGTCCAGAAAGCTCCCGTCGAAATTTCCGCTGAGCGTCCCCCAGCCCTCGGCATGGGCCATCAGGTAATAAGCCAGGGCGAAGCACCAGACTTCCACGGCATGGGCCAGCAACGCGCCCAACACCCCCGCGACGATACGGAACCGGTTCCACAGCCTCAGGCGTGGTAGCCAGTCGTTCAAGCGCAGCAGGCATTCGTAGTGGATGACCACCACCAGGATAACGATCAACATATTGATCAGTGTGACAGTGAGCATCATCGTTACTCGGGACGGGGTCGCAGGGTCAATGCTAGCTCACGCCTGGCACCGACCAGGCTGCACGCTCGACGACATCGCGCTCGCGCGGCAAGTGGCTGGGAATCGTGTCATCCGCTCCGATTGGCTCGGTGATTGGCGAACAAATAAGCGCAGTGCGGTTTCGCAGCGCCGAACACCGCGAGCACATGGGTTAACGTACCTAACGGGTCAACCAGTCATTCGGCTAAGTCGCCCATTTCGGTACGGGTCGCCGCCTACCAGCATTATCGCTGTGATCTTTGGTGAGATTCGACGACTCAGAGAATTGGGTTTACCCTGACTCAGTGCACCCCTATTAGTTCGACAGCAAGAGCGCGGAGAGCGTCCTTGTCCTGTTGAATCAAAAGTCCACTGTCCGCGTGTTCAAGCAATCGCTTGGCATGCCGGCTGCTTGAGGATTGAAAAACACGGGGGTTAATCTGCGCCAAGCAGGTAAGCGCTTTGATCAAGCGCACGTTCACTTCTTGCAGAGCGGCGCCGTCCCTGCTGATCGGTGCAAAGAAATCATCGAACAAATCATCTACCCTCAGGGTGCGAACATGTACCTGCGCGCATTCGCTAGCCTGGCTCTGTGTGACAGCCTGCAGTCTGCCCCAACACGTGAGGGATCGAATGCCACGGCCAATGATGTCGATCGCCGTACCTGGATCGTTCACTGCCGGAGACAGCGCCCGCGAGGCGATCTCCGACAGCACTGAAAGCCCGAAACGCGGGTCGTGTTCGAAGGTTCTTCTGAGCCCGATGGTCAAGGCTGCGATAATCTCGAGGTCCAGTGCATCATCGACATCGGCCGGCTCACCGTTCAAAGCCAGGACTCTTGCCAACACCATTCCCTCATGAACGAAGGCCCCTGGCAGGACTTCAACATAAATACGGACCTTGGCGTCGGTTGCAATCTTGCCCAGAGAGAGAACATCGATGTGCTGTACATACCCCGTTTCACTGCTTCTCAAGGCATGTGTAGATTCAGGTAGTACGAAGCTGTCAGGGTAGGCCGCGCCGCCCAGGTGGGGATGCTCGACACGCTGCTGGATGGCTTTGATTACTGCCCTTTCGACACGATCGATCGTTTCGCCCACGCGCCCTAGTTTGGAAAGATGATCAATCCAGCGCAGCAACGTGTAAATGATCAGGATCACGACTGCAATCGTAACGGTGAAAAGCAGCACGCGACCTTGGGTACCGTAGGCGCCAGTGCTCAGTGCAATGATACCGACGAGACTGAACAGAAACGACCCGATAAAAGTGGCCAGCGCGTTCTGGGTCGTCGCGTCCTCCATGACCAGCGAAGTGGCACGTGGGGTTACCCCACTGCTGGCGGCACTATAGGCCGACACCATGGTGCTCAGCGAGAACGTTGTCACAGCAAGCATGCTTGACGCGATGATGCCCAGTTTCTTGTCAACTGCGTCCGCGCCGATGCGCGCAGGCAAAGTGGCCGGCACCGCATCCTTGAATACCACGGCCAGAAGCGCTGTCACCACCCCCAGTAGCGAGAAGAGTGTCGCTCTGAACCAGAGGCGTTTGGCAATCCTCGTAGCCAACCAATGCCACCGAGCTATCATTAAGGTCTCCTTCGCCGAGGGAACAGTCCGACGCTTTGGCGTACTGCCAGAGTAGCCTTTTTCACGTGCAGGCTGCTTGAGCTTCAGCTTGCTCCACACACCCCAGGCCAAGCCAAGCGCGGCCGCGATCACCGAAGCCGATAGCACTTCCCGTTCTCCAGCGTCGTTTCGTTGATCGCGATGCTGATGGTTGTGGTGTTTTTTGTGACGTCGGCGGACTCCGGTGCGCTGGTAGTGGATAACATCCTGGATCAGTACGAGCGCCACCTGCATTACTTGCACGTGGTGTGCTGAAATGGATTCGGTCCTGGTCTGGCGCAGTCAGGGCAGGGCGGTTCGCCTGCTGTCCAAGGGCGGACTTTCACAGGACCAGAAGTCTACGGCAGCAATGCGTTCGCTCGGCGGTCCTAACCAATAGGACAGCGGCTGGCACCAATCTGTCGTGCAGACTTGGTAGTCGCCAGCCTCGGGCGTCCGCCCAGCGTGCAAAGGCTGCAGCGGTGGTAAGTCGCGATGATAATGCCAAGTTCCGTCGCGCAGTTGAGCGTCGTCCGGAATTTCCATGCCGGCTCCGCTGCCTTTGACGCGGGCCTCTACCAGCAAAAGGCCAGCCTGGGTCACGTGGTAATCCTCTTCCCAGCGGACCTTTTCGATACTGTGCTGCCAGGCCAGAGTAAAATCCTGTAGTGGCAGGCTGGCCCAGACCACGCCGGCCAGCCCAAGACAAAGGCTGGTCATGCGGGCTGCCCAGAGGCTGGCCGACTTCGCCAGTAGTGCCAACCCAGCACTGCCGTACCCAACGCAAAACCGGCCTCATCACTGATGGGCGCGGCGAGTATCAACGACACACCAGCAGCGAACGCCAATAGACGCTCCCACCCGGGCATGGGTGCCCGCAAATGCCCAATCGACGCACATCCCCAAAGGACTATCGCGAACACGGCTTTGATCACCATGTACAGCGTGGCGCCCAGGCTTTCGCCTTGCATCATCAACGCCGGGTCATACACCGCCATGAAGGGCACCACGAAGCCGGCCAAGGCAATGCGCACTGCCCAGAAGCTGATCAACAGCCCCTTTTCCTTGGCAATCGGGGCGGCGGCAAAGCACGCCAAAGCCACTGGCGGTGTCAGGTCGGCCAGGATGCCGAAATAGAACACGAACATGTGCGAGACGATCAGCGGTACCCCAAGTTCCAACAGTGCGGGGGCGGCAATGGAACTGGTGATGATGTAGTTGGGGATGGTCGGGATACCCATACCCAGCACCAGGCAGGTGAGCATGGTCAATACCAGCGAGAGGAACAGGTTGTCTCGCCCCAGGTCAAGAATGTATCCGGCAAACGTGGTGGCCAGGCCGGTCAGCGAAATGATGCCGATAATGACGCCGACCAGCGCACAGGCAATACCCACCGGCACCGCATGACGGGCGCCTTCCGCAAGGGCCATGACGCATGCGCGCAGGGTGGCGCGACCGCCTTGGACGAAGCAGCACGCAATGGCCAAACAGGCAATGACCAGTAGGATCACGCCGATCCCCATGCGGAAAAAACCAGAGCACAGTATCCCCAGCGCAACCCAGAAGGCCGCTCGCAACCATGTCTGGTGGGCGCGCAGGATGATGGCCGAGCCAAGGATGACGATCGCGGTCAGGGCCAGGCCGACCATTCCTGAAAACAAAGGCGTTCGTCCGGAAAACAACAGCGCGACCAGGACCATCAGCGGTACCAGCAGAAACCAACGTTGTCGCAACGCGTCCCAGGCACTCGGGCATTGCTCACGAGGCAAACCATGCAGATGGCTGCGCCGAGCCTCCAGGTGAACCATCCAGTAGACCGAGCCAAAGTACAGCAATGCCGGGATGAGTGCGGCTTTCGCTACCTCGGCATAAGGCACGTTGATCGTCTCGGCCATGATGAACGCTACCGCGCCCATCACCGGTGGCATCAGCTGGCTGCCCATGCTTGAGGTCGCCTCGACGCCACCGGCGAATGCAGCTTTGTAGCCGAAGCGCTTCATCAGCGGAATGGTGAATTGCCCGGTGGTGACGACGTTGGCCACGCCTGAGCCGGTAATGGTCCCCATCAGTGCTGAGGAAAACACCGATACCTTGGCCGGCCCCCCGCTTCTATGGCCGAACAGCCCCATGGCGAAATCGGTAAACAGACGAATCATGCCCGCTTGTTCAAGGAAGGCACCGAACAAAATGAACAGGTAAATGTAAGTGGCTGAGACGTAGGTGGGTGTGCCATACAGCCCCTCGGTGCCGAAGGCCAACTGATTGACGATCTGATCGAGGCCGTAGCCTCGATGCGCAAGTTCTCCTGGCAAGTATTGACCGAGCAACCCGTAGGCCAGAAACAGGGCGCAAATGATGGGCAACGCTATGCCCATGACTCGCCGCGCTGCCTCAAAGACCAAACCAGTCAGCAACAGGCCCGCGGCCAGGTCACTGCTCGTCAGCTCACCGGAGCGTTGAATCAGGTCGCCTTCGAAGTGCCACTGGTAGGCGGCAGTCGCCATTCCCGCAAGCCCCAGCAGCCAACCGAGAGGTTGCCACGGCCGACGGTGACCCACGAACGAATAGCTCAGGTACACCACCAGCAACAGGAACCCCAGGTGTACTGCACGCAGTACTTGGGTAGAAATCAGGGGGAAGGCCGCTGTGGCGATCTGGAACACCGAAAAGGCCAGCGCCACGGCAAAAAGCGTGGCAGGCCAACGATCGGTGCTGGCGTGAAGACCTTGTTGGGTATCACTCATGCGCTGCTCCATGGCTTGAGGATGTCATCAGGGGAGCAGGTTTTTCTCCTTGAAGTACCTTTCTGCTCCAGGATGTAACGGAATGGGCAGGTTCTTGGCCGCATTCTCGGTCTGGATATCTTTCGCTGCAGCGTGGGCCGTGACCAGGCGTGGAAGATTCTCGAAGATCAGCTTGGTCATCTGATAGGCCAGGTCATCGCTGATATCGGCGCGGGTCACGAGGATGTTGGTGATCGCGGCAGTCGATACGTCTGCACTCTGGCCATCATAGGTGTTGGCAGGAATGGTGGCGGGCTGGTAGGCGTTGTTGCCGATCTTGGTCACGACGTCAGCCGGGACAGGCACGAACACGACTGGCAAGGTAGCGGCCAAATCACGGATAGCCGCTTGACCGAGCCCTGAGGACTGGAGCGTGGCGTCAAGTTGACGGTTTTTGATCAGTTCGACGGACTCCGCATAGGGCAGGTACTCGACTTTCCCCATGTCTTGGTAGGTAAGCCCTGCGGCTTTGAAGATGGCGCGTGCATTCAGCTCTGTGCCGGACTTGGGCGCTCCAACCGAGACGCGCTTGCCCTTGAGGTCCGCCAGGGATGTGATCCCCGACTCCTTGCTCGCGACGATCTGGATGTAGTTGGGGTAGGTGCCGGCGATGGCCCGGAGTTTCTTCAAGGGCGTTTTGAATCCAGCCTCTGCGTCGCCCTTCCAGGCATCCGCCACCGAGTCCCCAAGCGCGAATGCCAACTCCCCTCGACCGGCTTGTAGCAGGTTGAGGTTCTCGACCGACGCCTTGGTGGCTTGCACGGAGGTCTTGCTGCCCTCGATGCCATGGCTGTAGAGCTGTGAGATGCCTACACCTACCGGGTAATAGACACCGCTGGTGCCGCCTGTGAGGATGTTGATGAAAGTCGGTGCGGCCTGGGCAGCAGCACAGACAGCAAACAAGGTGCTGGCCAAAGCCAGGCGAAGGGCTCGGTTCATGGCGTCGTTCTCCGCTTGTTGTTGTTCTTCCTGCGCCAGTAAACCTAGAACGAATATGCAGCCTCTGCCCAATTTTATGGCTGATTGTTTGTATGACGTCTGCTCTAGAATCGCCAGAAAGCTGGCGAGACGAGTACCAGCACGGTGAGGATTTCGAGCCGTCCAAGCAGCATGCCGACCGTCAGCAACCATTTCGCAGCGTCCGGCAACGAGGCGAAATTACCTGCTGGACCGATAAGTGTACCCAGACCTGGTCCAACGTTGCACACGGCGGTAGCGGCTCCGCTCAACGCCGTCGTCCAGTCGAGCCCTAGCAGAGAGAGGCCAAGGGCAATGACCGCGATGGTGACTGAGAAGAAGAACGAGAACGTCAACAGTGAGCGCACGATCTCTTCATCGATGGGGTGCCCATTGTATTTCTTCGAGATCATTGCCCGTGGATGGATCAACTGTTTCAGGCTGCTGACTAGCAAGGCCGCGGCCACCTGGAAACGGAATATTTTCAAACCGCCGGCAGTAGAGCCCGAGCAGCCACCGACGAACGTCAGGTAAAAGAACAGCATGATGGCGAAGCTGCCCCAGAGCGTGTAATCACCCACGGCGACGCCCGTGGTGGTCACCACCGAGGTCACATTGACCGCAGTGATACGAAACGCATCCCACCAGGGCAGGTCGCTGTGCCAGCAGAGCCAGGTTCCGACCGTGAGCCAAACGAAGACTAGAAAACCCAGGAAACCACGAACTTGATGGTCCTTGAGCAGGATGCGTCGATGGCCACGCAGCGTGGCGACATACAGGGTGAAGGGCAGGCTGCCGAGAATCATGATGACCACGGCCACCCAATGCACCGCAGGCTGCACCCAATGACCTAGCGAGGCATCCGAGGTAGAGAAGCCGCCGGTTGAAATCAGCGACATCGAATGATTGATGGCTTCGAACGGGGTCATACCGGCAGCCCACAACGCCCCTGTCCCCAGTGCTGTCAGGGCCAGGTAGACCAGCAGGATCATCTTGGCTGCCACATGTGAACGCGGCGTCACTTTGTCGGACCAGTCCGAAGACTCGGTCTGGAACAGGCGCATGCCGCCCACGCGCAGCAGTGGCAGGATCGCCACGGCCATGCCGATAAAGCCGATGCCCCCCAGCCAGTGCAGCAAAGAACGCCAGATCAGCAGCCCCGGCGATGCACTGTCCAGGCCGGTCAGCACCGTCGAGCCGGTGGTGGTGATTCCCGACATGGTTTCGAAGAACGCATCCGTGTAACTGATGTGCCGAATGAACACCATCGGTAGGGCCGCACATGCGCACACGATGACCCAGCTTGCCGTCGTGAGGAAATACATGTCCCTGGCCCGCAACTGCGGTGTGTCCGGGATGCCGCGAGCTACCATGACCAGGCCGGCGCACAGAATGATGAGGCTCGACCAGGCGAAAGCGCCGAGGTCGTCGCTGCGGTCATACAACAGCAGCGTCAGCATCGGGATCACCATGCTGACGGCCAGAGTAATCAGGAATACACCAATGATGAAGGCGATGAAACGCAATGCTGGAAGCGGCATTGAGTAAGCTCGTTAGGACAGTGCCGGCAGTATTGCCTGCTGTCCGGAAATGTCGAGTAAAAATGGCGTAAAGTCGTGGGATGGAATTGGCTGTCTGGTGCGTGCTGCCTATGACACAGGGTTTCCACGGTCCTGCCACACGATCCAGTCATCAGTCTTTGACATATTCCAGTTCGGCGCTGATCTTTCCGCTGCATTCCCGCTGTAACGCCACGAACTTCTCCGTAGTACCCTCGGGACCCATCACGGCATCTGGGCCCGACAGATTGATTGCAGCCGTTACTTTTCCCTGTGATCTTTGATAGCCATGGCAATCGTGGTCGAGTAATCCGGACGATGCAGCACCCATCCCCGCGCTCTATCACCCTCAGAGGCAGCGAATCTCTTTAGCTTCCTGACAAGTCTGGAATAAGCAGTGACCGTGGCGGTCAGACGGTCCGCCACGGGAGGGCTGATCGATAGCGGGTTTCAATCCGCCAACCCGGCCTTTTCCAGCACCTTGTCCAGCCAGGATTGATCCACAGCTCCAGTGGCGATTTCAGCCTTTACCCGCTCTTCATGGGCTTGATGAGCATGGGCCTGAGCCAGCACCTGCTCGGCTGCCGCGAGGGGGAACGCCACGACGCCATCCTCGTCACCGACGATGATGTCACCCGGGTTCACCAGCATGCCGCCAACCGACACCGGTACGTTGATTTCGCCTGGGCCAGTCTTGTAAGGGCCGCAATGCACGACACCCCGTGCGTAACAGGGGCTCGAACGGAATGAATCCACATCACGAATCGCGCCGTCGACGATGAACCCCACACAGCCGCGTTGTTCGGCGTAGAGCTTGATGAGCTCGCCGATCACCGCATTGTTGGTGTCACCCTGGGCGTCGATCACCAATACGTGACCCGGCTCGAGCAAGGTCAGGGCCTTGTAGATATAGAGATTGTCACCGGGCCGGGTCTTGATGGTCAGTGCGGTACCCACCAGTTTGCCCGTTGTGTTGTAGCGGGTCAGGCCTCGGGCACCAATGTGGCGGCCGAGGTTGTCGCTGATGTGCGGGGTGACCACCGAAGCGAAAGCTTCGATGACTGACGCGGGGGCCAGAGCAGGTGAAGCGAGGATGCGGGACCCGGGTAATAACATGTTCAATCTCCTGATCAAGGGGTATGCGCCGATGTTAGGAGAGAACAGGCTTTGCTTTTAGCGATATTTTTTTATCAGAAATCATCGCCTCAAGTGATGATTAGCTGGTCGAAATTACAGGTTTGCTGGGCGAGACGGGCCACTTCGACCGTCAGCCCCTGGTAGCGGTCGGCCCTGTGAACGCAGACGTAGTTGATGGCTGGCAATGGCTGCTGCGTGTGGATCACCTTCAAGCGCTCCTGGGTGATAAGCGTGCCCATGCAGGCGAGCGGCAGGTAGCTGATGCCCACACCTGAGATGGTCAGGCCGACCTGCGCCACGAGGTAGTTGCTGGTCAGGGTCTTGCCAAGGCGAATGTCGTGTTCTGCCAGCCAGCGCTCGTAGGTCAGGCCGGTCCCTGAGCTGCCGCCCTGCGTCAATACGGTGAAGTTCGCCAGCGCATTCAGGCTGATGGCGCCGTCGCCTGGATACAAGGCGGGTGCACACATCCAGGCGTTCTCTACGGCCTTCAAGGGCGTGCTGATGAAGCGCGGATCGTGAAAGATGTCGGGCACGACGATGAGGTCCATCTCATCGTTTTCCAGCCGCCGCAACAGGTCGGTGCTGAGTTCGATGGAAGGCTCGAGGTCGACCCGTGGGTAGGTCTGATGTATGCGCTCGACCAGCGAGGGCAGCCAGGTGAGCGCGGTGAGTTCCGTAACCCCAAGGCGAAACCGCCTGATCAGGGTTTCCTTCGAGCTGATGCGTTCGAGCAAGTCGTCACGCTGGCGCAGCATGTCCACCGCGCAGCCATGCAGTTCGATACCCTTTTGCGTAAGCCGGGCAGTGCGCTTGGAGCGATCGAAGATCGATACGCCGAAGGCATCCTCCAACTCCTGGACTCGTTTGGAAATCGCCGACTGCGACATGTTCAGTTTGGTGGCGGCGGCCTCGAAACTGCCCAGCTCGACAATCCAGTAAATGGCTTCGATCTGCTTCAGGGTGATCACGTTTATTACCTCCGCACGGCTGCTGTCTAGGGCGAGTGGGATTCAGACTGTCCACCAAAAGCGATGATTTGAGTTGAGTTTTTGTCGCTTTTTTTCTTGTATCACCGTGCCTAGATTACCCGCGAATTACAACAACAAGGGTGTGCACATTATGTTGACCGCTGAAATAGTCCATGCCAAAGGGCGCAGCAGCTACCGCTGGATCGTTGCCGGGATGATTTTTTCCATCTACACCATCGCAGCGGCGGACAGGGCCAATCTCGGTGTCGCGCTGCCGTTCATCCGGCAGGAATTCGAGATGAGCAACGCCCAGGCCGGCGGCCTCATGAGCCTATTCCTGCTGGCCTACGCACTGGCCCAGATCCCGGCCGGTTTGGCGTTCAGCAAATACGGCGTAAGCCGAATCCTGCCCGGCGCAATGATCATGACCTCGGCGCTGACCGGCCTGGTCGGCACGGCAGGCTCGCTGTTGGCATTGAAACTCTATCGCCTGGGCCTGGGGGTGGCGGAGGGCCCGTTACCGATCAGCATGACGACCACCATCAACAACTGGTTCCCGCCCCGGGAAAAAGGCATCGCCTCGGGCATCTTTCTGTCTGCCGTGAAGTTCGGCCCAGTCATCGTCCCGCCCCTGTGCGCCGTGATCATTTCGGTGTGGGGCTGGCGCGAGGTGTTCTATTTCTTTGCCGTACCCGGGATCCTGCTGTCAATCGCCTGGTACTTCATGGTTGCCGATCACCCCTCCAGGAGCCGCTTCGTTAACCAGGCCGAGTTGGACTACATCAGCGAGCCGGCAGGGACCGGCGGCACCGGAACCGCGGCAAGCAATACCGGGCGACCTGAAGTACGCAGCTTTGCTCGGCTGGATGCCTTCATTCGTCGACGCGAAATACCGCAGCTTGAAACCCGTCGCCAGGTGTTCGGCTCCTGGCAGATATGGGGCAGCGCGCTGAGCTACTGCTTCCAGCTGGGCGTGTCCAGCGTGCTGCTGGCCTGGATCCCGACTTATCTGATGACCGTCAAGGGCTTCTCGGTAATGAACATGGGCCTGGTCTCGGCAGCGCCTTGGGTCGGCGCCGTGTTGGGCAACCTGCTGGGTGGCTACTGCTCGGACCGCTTGCTGGCCGGACGGCGCAAGCCCGGGATGCTGCTGTCGGCCCTGGGTACCTCGGTGATGATGTACCTGTTGATCAACTCGCCTGCCGACCCATTGGCCTATGGGCTGCTGCTGATGGCCACGGGTGTGGTGCTGAGCCTGGGCTTTTCGTCCTATATGGTTTACCCAATGGCGCTGGCCAGCAAGCAGACCTTCCCGATTGCCAATGCCATCGTCAACATGGTTGGCCAGTTGGGCGCCGCAGCCACGCCATTCCTGACCGGTCTATTGCTCGACAGCTACGGCTGGAGCTACGTCTTCTCCTACCTGGCGATCGGTTCGTTCGTCAGTTTCGTGTTGCTGCTGACCATTATCGAGCCGGTCCCCAGAACGGCAGAGTCCTGAGGTCTTGCGCTGCACAATCTTTTATTTGATCACCGTACCAAGGAGCTGCTGATGAATACCGAAGACAAAGAACTGGTTGCGCTGTTCGAGGGCCTCGATACCCCCGGCGTATCGGATGCCATGGACAAGCTGGGCCTGCCAGGGCACTGTTTTGGCGTGATGCCGCTGGCCGATTACAAGCAAGTCGTGGTCGGCCCTGCATTCACCGTCCGCTATGTGTCCGCTAGCGTACCTCCCGGTACCGTGGGTGACTTCATCGAAGAGGTGAGCGAAGGCGATGTGGTGGTGATCGACAATGACGGCCGCACCGATTGCACCGTCTGGGGCGACATCATGACCCAGTACGCCGGCTCGCGAAAGATCGCCGCGACAGTGATCGATGGCGTCTGCCGCGATGTCAGCAAGGCTCTGGGTGACGGCTACCCGCTGTTCACCAAGGGCCGTTTCATGCGTACCGGCAAGGACCGGGTCGAGGTTGGCGCGGTCAACGAGCCGGTGTCCATCGGTCAGGCGCGGGTCTGCGCTCGGGATATCATCGTGGCCGACGCCAATGGCGTAGTGGTGGTGCCACGCGGGCGTGCCGGTGATGTCGCCCAGCTTGCCCGCCAGATCGAAGCCGTGGAGGCCGATATCCGCGCCGCCATCAGCCAGGGCAAGACCTTGAAGCAGGCCCGCGAGGACCTCGGTTACCACACCCTGCAGCGCAAAGGTTAAGCGCCTTTCGCAGGCCCGCTTCGCGCGAAGCGGGCCTGCTGGATTGGCCGCTATTGAACGCCGCATCACCGCTCTTTCCAGCATGGCTGAAATGCCCGGATTCAATAGCAGCCGTTTGCCCATACCATTAGACTTGCGCAGCCGCACTATGCGTTTTGCGCGCATCAGTGCCCCTCTACACGTTGGCGACGGTAAGCACCGACGTCGATCTCCTGCGCACATGAAGGCCGTTTGTGAACGCTGCTCTATGTCTCCCCGGACCCATCGGCATCCTTTGCCTGGGGGTACTCCAGATCATGGTCTGGGGTGGGTCTTTCTTTCTTCTGGCAGTCATGGGCGAGCCGATCCTGCGCGAGACCGGGTGGGATGGCCATTGGGTCTACGGCGCGCTGTCGCTGGGCTTGATGGTGTCTGCACTGCTGGCGCCACTGTCGAGCCGCTTGGTCGCGCGCTACGGTGGGCGCCGGCAGTTGGCCGCGAGTGGAGTCGTGGTGGGGGCGGGGCTGTTGCTCGTCGCCAACGCACACAGCCTGCAAGTGTTCCTGCTGGCCTGGGTGGTGATTGGCGTCGGCATGGCCATTGGTCTTTACGAAGCCCTGTTTGCCACCCTCGGCGCCTTGTATGCCGAGCGGGCGGGCAGGGCGATCACTGGCATCACCTTGATTTCCGGTTTTGCCACCACGATCACTTGGCCGCTGGTGGCGTACGCCATCGACCAGTTCGGCTGGCGGGTCACCTGTACCGCCTATGCACTTATGCTGATTGTCGCGGTCGCGCCGCTTTACCTCTGGGTACTGCCTGCGGGCCCGCACGGGGCCACAAGCAAGCCTGTGGCGGCGGCGACCGACGTCAGCGTCGACCGGCGTTTGTACCTGTTGCTCATGTGGATCTTCGCGTTCGGTGCGATCATCATGACCGCTGTTTCGGTGCAACTGGTGGCAGTGCTGCAGGGGTTGGGCCATAGCCTGGCCACGGCAATCGCGCTGAGTGCGCTATTAGGGCCCAGCCAAGTGGCTTCGCGCGTGCTGCAGATCGTCGCCCGCAAACGACACCCGATCTGGACCGCCCTGGTGTCTTCAGTATTAGTGGCGGTGGGCGTGGCACTGGTTGCCCTGGCGCCTGGCGCAACGGCACTGGGGTTGTTGCTCTACGGCTGCGGCAACGGCCTGCGGGCCATCGTCCGGGGTTTGCTGCCTCTGGCGCTGCTGCCGCCGGCGCAGTACGTGGCGCTGATGGGCAAGATGTCGCGGCCTTCGCTGATCGGTCAGGCGCTGACGCCGCTGGTCGGTGGCTACCTGCTTCAGCAGTTTGGCGCCATGGCTGTGCTGGCAACACTCGCTGCCTTGGCCGTCGTCAATGTCGTGCTGGTGCTGCTGGTCATGCGCTCACTGCCGGGCCGGCCCGTGTGAACGCCAACCATCGAGGAGACAATTGCAATGTCACAATTGGACCGTGAAGAGCTGCTGATCGATGGCCCAGTGGGCAAGCTCCACCTGCTGCTCGATCATCCATCAACCTCAGCGAAGGGGGTGGCTATTGTTAGCCATCCGCAACCACTGTTGGGCGGCAGCCCCCGGCACATCGTGCCAGTGACCCTTGCCCGGCAGTTGTGTGCCAGCGGCTGGCTGGTGGTGCGGCCGAGTTTTCGTGGGGTGGGGTCAAGCGAGGGCAGTCATGATGGCGGCATCGGCGAGACTGCGGACAGCCAGTCGGTGCTCAAGCACATGGCTGGAATCATGCCAGGGCGGCCCATCGCCTTGATCGGTTTCTCTTTCGGCGCCCATGTGTTCGCAAGGCTGGCCTGCGCATCGGTCGGAGAGTTCGACGCCTTGGCCCTGCTGGGGCTGCCGGTCGGCGATGTACCGGGGGGCCGCCATTACCCGGCGCCGGACCTGCCCGACGATTGCCTGCTGGTGCACGGCGAGTGTGACCAGATGGCGCCCCTGGTCAGCCTGATGGACTGGGCCGCTGGCGAGCACCGCCGCGTATCGGTGTACGCCGGCGCCGACCACTTCTTCAAAGGCTGCCTGAGCCGGGTCGCAGAAGAAGTCTGCCGCTATCTGCAGGACAAACTGCCCGAAAGCCCGGTGTAGATGGCCATGCCTGCCAGGCATAGCTGTTAGACCCGAGGCGCCTCTTCCCCCAAAACGAAGCTATGCAAAGCTGTACCCGAGTTGGCACAAAAATAACAACAAGGGTAAGCGATCATGAATGCAGACATGAGCACGGCACGTCCGTTGACGCGCAAAGAGCGTACAACCGCAATTGTGGGCGTGTGTTCCGGCAACCTGGTGGAGTGGTACGACTTCTTCATCTATGCCTACACCTCCATCTACTTCGCATCACTGTTCTTCCCCGCTGGCGACCAGACCAGCCAGCTGCTGGCGACGGCCGGCATCTTTGCCGTCGGCTTTTTCATGCGCCCGCTGGGCGGCTGGATCTTCGGCTATATCGCCGATACCCGGGGGCGCAAGATCTCGATGATCATCTCGGTGTTCATGATGTGCGGCGGCTCGTTGATGATCGCGGTGATGCCCACGTATGCCACGGTGGGTGTCGCCGCGCCGGTGCTGCTGGTGATCGCGCGGCTGATGCAAGGGTTGTCGGTGGGCGCCGAGTACGGCACTGGCGCCACCTACATCAGCGAGGTATCCCGCGCCGGGAAGCGCTCGTTCTACGGCTCGTTCCAGTACATGACGATCATTGCCGGGCAACTGCTGGCGCTGCTGACGGTCGCGGTACTTCAACTGGTGCTGTCGGAACAGGACCTGAAGGCCTGGGGCTGGCGGGTGCCGTTCCTGATCGGCGCGCTGGCTTCGATCGTGGTGGTCATCCTGCGCCGCACCATGCGCGAGACAGCCACTGAAGCAGGGATGAAGAGCAAGGAATCCGGCTCGCTCCGGGGCCTGATGCAACACCGGCGCGCGGTGCTGCTCACCTTCACCATCACCATCGGCTGCTCGCTGTACTTCTATACCTTTACCGCGTACATGCAGAAGTTCCTGGTAGTGAGTGTCGGCATTCCGGCCCCCACGGTCAGCATCATCATGGCTTGCGCATTGGTGATCTTCATGCTGGCGCAGCCGGTGTTCGGCATGCTCGCAGACAAAATCGGCGTGCGCCGCAACATGATCTTGTTCGGCCTGCTGTCCACTTTCCTGGTTATCCCGTTGCTGTCCGCGATCAAGACAGTGCAGGACCCGCTCGCAGCGTTTGGGCTGGTGCTCGCCGGTTTGCTGATTGCAGCTTTCTATACACCGGTCACCGGGGTGCTCAAGGCCGACTTCTATCCACCGACTGTGCGCGCACTGGGTGTGGGCCTGCCTTACGCCGTAGGGGCCGCGATGTTCGGCGGTTCGGCCGAGTATGTGGCGCTGTCCTTCCGCTCTGTGGGAATGGAGCAGTACTTCTACCTGTACGTGGCGGCCATCGGCGCCATCACCCTGGTGTCGGCCTTGTTGATGCCAGACCTGGGCAAGCATGGTTATCTCGATGGCGACGGCAAGGTTGAGGAGAACATCGGCGTACGCAAGTTCATGGGGCGTAAATCCCTCCCTACCCACCCCAGCCATTGAGGCGAGGCGAGCATGACTGCTGAAAGGAAAAAGATCGTGCGCTTCGACGTCTGGTATCACCCGGTGATGGCCCAGACGTTCGAGGCTTCGCCAGGTGTCGTGCTGCAAACCGTTGCCCGTGACCAGTCGCCTGGCGTCATCCTGCAGGCGCTGCGCAGTTGCCAGGTGTTTCAGATACCCTCGGCGCGGGACGAGCTCCCACCGCAGTGGCGTATTACCGAGGCGCTGCTCGGGCAGTTGCCTGACCTGCTTTGTGTCTCTACCAATGGTGCAGGCTTTGACACGGTGGATGTCGAAGCCTGCACTCGCGCGGGTGTCCTGGTCGTCAACCAATCGGGCGCCAACGCCCAATCGGTGGCCGAAGCCACGGTGGGGTTGATGATCGATTGCGCGCGGCGGATCAGCGAATCGGACCGGCGCTTGCGCCGGGATCGCGGCTTTTCTCGCGAAGACCTGATGGGTAGCGAGTTGTGCGGCAAAAGCTTGGGTCTCATCGGTATCGGTGAGATTGGTACACGTGTCGCGCGCATAGCCCAGGCCCTGGGCATGCAGGTCCTGGCCCATGATCCCCTGCTGAGCGCGGAACAGATCGGCCAACGGGGCGCTACCAGTTGCACGTTGCAGAGCCTGTTGCAGCACAGTGATGTAGTCTCGCTGCATTGCCCACGTCTGGCCTCGACCTTGAACCTCATGAACGCGTCGGCTTTCGCAGCGATGCGCAAAGGGGCTGTATTCATCAACACTGCACGTGGCGGCTTGCATGACGAGGTCGCCCTTTATGACGCGTTGGCCTGCGGCCATCTTGGCGCTGCGGGAATCGACGTTTGGGACCAAGAGCCGCCTGCGCTGGATCATCCTTTGCTTGGCCTTGAAAACGTGGTCGGCCTGTATCACACCGCAGGCGTCACGCGCGAGGCGCGCAAGCGCATGGGCGCGTGGGCGGCAGAGCAGATTCTGCAGTTGCTGCGCGGGGAGCCGGGGCCACGCATGGTCAATCCGCAGGCGTTTGAAGCGTTCCGGCAACGGCTAAGGGGCAAGGATCATCGCGATACCTAGTACCGCTTGCAGCGTGCTCTGGCGGGCGCTGTTCCGCCAGAGACGGCTTAGGTCAGTGATCGGGCTGTAGCAAGGCATTGCACATCCGCAAGATGTGCTGCTCGATCCAATTTTCATCGAAGACCGTATTGCCAACCCGCAGACTGTTGCCGCTCTCGATGATCGCCAAGATGGCAACGACAGTTCGGGCAGGGTCGCTCACGCGGTACAGGCCTAGAGCGCACCCCCCCTCGATAATCTGGCGGAGTGGCTCGGCCAGTTGCCCCATTGCCCGCTCCAGCCAGAGCCGGTGGCGGTCGTCCAGGTGCCTGACTTCGTGACGAAGGACCATCTCCTCCTGGGGAAGGGCCACTTGCCGTGCCAGCGCAAAACGCACATAAGCATGCAGAGATTGAGGTTGGGCGCCGTTTTCCCAGGCCTGCTTGCGGCGTTCGATGATCTCCAGCACCACATTGAGCAGCAGATCCTGTTTGCAATCGACGTGATGGTAAAGGCTGCCGGGAAGAATGCCGACGCGCAGGGCCAGCTTTCTCATGGTCATGGCGGTATAGCCAATCTCGACCATCAGTTCGGTTGCAGCCTGGGTCAGGGAGGAGGGACAGGCACGGGCGGCTTCAAGCATAGGCCGGCAACCTCGAAAGTGCTCGCAGCACCTGGCAGAGCAGGCGTTTGCAGTGGCGCCGGGGCCGGGGTGTACCAGTGAGCAGACACATGTGGCACCTCTCTGGATAGGTGCCCCCGGTACCGCTCACCGCTGCGCGTCAGAACAGAGGTGGTGTGCGGTGCCGGGAGCGATAACGGAGGCTTCAGCCGGCTTGGAGCAGCATGGCCCGGGCGCGAAGGATCACGGGGGCGTCGACCATCTGGCCATCGAGGGTGAATACGCCGGCGCCAGTTTCAGCGTGTTCAACCACCCGCTGCGCCCAGTCCAGCTCGGCTGCCGAGGGCTTGAGCGCGGCGTGAATCACGTTGACCTGGCCAGGATGGATGCACAGAGCGCCGGCAAAGCCCATGTCCCGGGCGAAACGCACCTGGCGCTGCAGCCCGTCGGTGTCCTGAATGGCCGGGAACACGCCGTCCAGCGGCGCGGCCAGCCCGGCGACCCGGCTGTGCAGCAGCACCGCGTAGCGGGCATGGCCCAGCACCTGTTCGGCAGCGGCGCTGCCGGTGTTCAGCCCGAGGTCCAAGCCCAGGTCCAGGCTGCCGAACGACAGCCGATCGACGCCTGCTGCAGCCGCCAGGACGGGCAGGGCAGCCAGGCCCTTGGCACTTTCGATAATCGGCCACACCGCTTTGCCGGTGGCATGCACGCGCTCGATCTGGCCGACGGTTTCGGCCTTTGGCAGCAAGATGCCGACGACCCCGGCGTGGCGCTGGCACAGCGCCAGGTCGGCCTCATGGGCCCAGTGGCCTGGCGCGTTGACGCGCACCAGCACCTGGGCTTGGGATTGGTCGCGGAGAAACAGCTCAAGGTTGTCGCGCGCTTGTTCCTTGAGCGCTTCTTCAACGGCATCCTCGAGATCGACGATGACGCGGTCGGCGCCGCTGGCCAGGGCCTTGGGAATGCGCTCTGGGCGGGTGGCCGGTACAAACAGCGCGCTGCGTACGATTTCTGTATTCATGAGCGTGCCCTCTGGACGAATTCAATTTCGCCTACCTGCGCCTGGCCTGCCGGATTGCCCGCCCAGAGCTGCGCTTTGCCGTCGCCGGTCAGCCGTCCGCCGACCTCGAACGCATCCGGGCAGATCAGCGGGCGCACACCCCGATAGCTGAAACGGCGTACGCTCAACTGCGGATTGGCCCGCACGAAGGCGCGAAGGTTCAGCGTGGCGATCAGCGGACCGTGAACCACCAGCCCCGGGTAACCTTCGGTTTCGGTGACATATGGCCAGTCGTAATGGATGCGATGACCGTTGAAGGTCACCGCCGAATAGCGGAACAGCAGGGTAGGATCTGGTTGAACGTTTTCACTCCAATCGCCGTGGGGCATCGGCTCGGTGCCGCCAAGCTTGGGTGGCGAGGGCTCGCGGTAGACGATGTCCTGTTCTTCGACCAGGGCCCGCTGCCCATCCTGCACGTACTCATGCTGCACGGTGACGAACAGCAGGAAGCCGGTGCGCCCGTGCTTTTCCTCGACATTGAGGATGGTCGAGCGGCGGGATACCTGGGCATCGACCCGCAGCGGACGCATGAACTCCATGCGCCCCCCGGCCCACATGCGGTTGCGGTTGTCCGCCGGCGGCAGAAAACCGCCCCGGGCTGGGTGGCCGTCGCCACCCAGCCCGGCCGCTTCGACCGGCTCCTGGAAAAACGCCCAGTGCCAGAGCGCGGGCAAGGCGTCGCCAGGGGCGGGAGCCGGCTCGCTCAAGGTAGCGGCAATACGCTTGACGAGGTTATGGCTGATGCGGTCATGGACGGTCTCGCTGCGGCCGATCCATGTTTGGAGTGCGGGTGAGCTCATTTTCTTATTGTCCTTTACAGCGTCGAAGTCAGTGCCGGGACGATCTCGAACAGATCGCCGACCAGGCCGTAATCAGCTATCTGGAAGATAGGTGCCTCTTCGTCCTTGTTGATAGCGACAATGACCTTGGAGTCCTTCATGCCGGCCAGGTGCTGGATAGCGCCGGAGATACCCACGGCGATGTACAGCTGCGGCGCCACGATCTTGCCGGTTTGCCCGACCTGCATGTCGTTAGGCACGAAGCCTGCGTCCACCGCGGCGCGCGAAGCACCGACCGCAGCGCCGAGCTTGTCGGCCAGGCTGTACAGGTGCTTGAAGTTGTCACCGTTGCCCAGGCCCCGGCCGCCGGACACCACGATCTTGGCGGCGGTCAGTTCGGGGCGGTCGGACTTGGCCAGCTCTTCGCCGACAAAGGCCGACAGACCTGCATCTGCAGCCCCCGCCAGCGCCTCGATTGGCGCGCTGCCGCCTTCTGCCGGCGCGGCTTCAAACCCGGTGGAACGTACGGTGATGACCTTGACCGGAGCACTGGATTGCACCGTGGCAATGGCATTGCCGGCGTAGATCGGACGCTTGAAGGTGTCTGCGGACTCGACCGAAATGATCTCTGAGATCTGGTCGACATCCAGCAGCGCGGCCACCCGCGGCAAGAGGTTCTTGCCGTTGCTGGTGGCCGGGGCCAGCACATGGCTGAAGTCGCGACCCAGGTTGGCCACCAACGGCGCCACGTTTTCCGGGAGCTGATGGGCGTAGGCAGCATCGTCTGCGAGCAGCACTTTGGTCACCCCAGCGCACTGCGCGGCGGCGAACCCCACACCGGCCACGTCCTGGCCGGCTACCAGCAGCGCGATGTCGGCGCCGATCTGGCGGGCGGCGGCCAGGGTGTGCAGCGTAGGGGCGGCGAGGGTGTGATTGTCGTGTTCAGCAACTACCAGAATGCTCATCAAATCACCTTCGCTTCGTTTTTCAGCTTCTCGATCAGTTCGGCCACCGATTTGACCTTGATGCCCGCGCTGCGGGCAGCCGGGGCTTCAACCTTGAGGGTCTTGTTGGTGGAGGCCAGTGATACGCCCAGCGCGTCGGGAGTGACCATTTCCAGCGGCTTCTTCTTGGCCTTCATGATGTTCGGCAGTGACGCATAGCGCGGCTCGTTCAGACGCAGGTCGGTGGTGACGATGGCTGGCATGTTCAGGGCCACCGTCTGCAGGCCGCCGTCGATCTCACGGGTAACCTCGAGCTTGTCAGCCGCCACGGCGACCTTGGAGGCAAAGGTGCCCTGGGCGTAGCCGGTCAGCGCGGCAAGCATCTGGCCGGTCTGGTTGTTGTCACTGTCGATGGCCTGTTTGCCGAGGATCACCAACTGCGGCTGCTCCTTGTCGACAACGGCTTTCAGCGCCTTGGCCACGGCCAGGGAGTTCAGTTCGTCAGCGGCTTCGACCAGGATGGCCCGGTCGGCACCCAGGGCCAGGGCAGTACGCAGTTGCTCCTGGGCAGTAGTCGGGCCGACGGATACCACGACGATCTCGGTCACAACACCTTTTTCCTTCAGGCGCACGGCCTCTTCCACAGCGATTTCGCAGAAGGGGTTCATGGACATCTTGACGTTAGCAAGGTCGACGCCGGAGTTGTCCGCTTTGACGCGAACCTTGACGTTGTAGTCGACCACTCGTTTGATTGCGACGAGCACTTTCATAGGCAGGGATACTCTGTTTAAGCGTTGGCAACGGCGTGAAAAAAGAGGGGTCAGATGACCCCTGCAGTGCGCAGTTGCTGAATACGTTCATGGGGCAGGCCGAGCTCGGCAAGGATGCTTTCGTTGTGCTGGCCCAAGGCGGGGACAGGGTCCATGCGCGGCGCATAGGCGTTGCTGGTGGCCGGCGGCAACAGGCTGGGCACCGGGCCGGCGGCAGTGTCGATGCGCCGCCAGCGGTCGCGGGCCTGCAGTTGCGGGTGGGCCCAGACGCCCTGCATGTCATTGACCTTGGCATTGGCGATGCTGGCCCCATCGAGGCGCCCTATCACAGTGTCGAAGTCCAGTGCAGCAAATGCCTCGACGATCAGTCCGCGCAGCGCATCGCGATTGGTCACGCGCGTGAAATTGGCGCTGAAGCGCTCATCACTGGCCAGTTCCGGTTGCTGCAGCACCTGTTCGCAGAAGAGCTGCCACTCGCGCTCGTTCTGCAGCCCCAGCATGACGGTGCTGCCGTCGCCCACCGGGAAGGGGCCATACGGATAGATGGTGGCGTGCGCCGCGCCGGCACGTGGCGGTGGTGCGGCGCCCTCGTAGGCGTAGTAGAGCGGGTAGTTCATCCACTCTACCAATGCCTCGAGCATGGACACTTCCACCTGGCTGCCGATGCCGGTCTTTTCCCGCAACAGGACCGCCGAAAGGATACCGGTATAGGCATACATGCCAGCGGCGATATCAGCGATCGAGTTGCCGGCCTTGGCCATCCCTTCTTCACCAGGCCCGCCGGTGACCGACAGGAAACCGCCTTCGCTCTGGATCAGCAGGTCATAGGCCTTTTTCTGTTCGTAGGGGCCGCCCGCGCCGTAGCCCGAGATATCGCAGACGATCAGCCGCGGGAATCGCGCGTGCAGCGCCTCGAAGTTCAACCCCAGGCGCGCGGCCGCACCCGGTGCCAGGTTTTGCACCAGCACATCGGCCTGCTCCAGCAACTGATCAAGGATGTCGCTGGCGACTTCCTGCTTGAGGTCCAGGGCCAGGCTTTCTTTCGAGCGGTTGGTCCACACGAAATGCGAGGCCAGGCCGTTGACCCGCTGGTCGTAGCCCCGGGCGAAATCGCCACTGCCGGGGCGCTCCACCTTTATGACGCGGGCGCCGAGATCGGCCAGCTGGCGGGTGCAGAAGGGCGCCGCGATCGCGTGTTCAAGGCTGATGACGGTAATGCCGTCAAGGGGGCGGATGGGCTGGCTCATGGTGTTGTCTCTCTTGTTATGACAGGCCCCCGTGCGGCACAGGGGGGTAGTACGGATCAGAACGAGCGCGGCAGCTCCAGCAGGTGTTCGGCCACGTAGGACAGGATCAGGTTGGTCGAGATCGGCGCCACCTGGTACAGGCGGGTTTCACGGAATTTACGCTCTACGTCGTATTCATTGGCAAAGCCGAAGCCGCCGTGGGTCTGCAGGCAGGCGTTGGCCGCTTCCCAGCTGGCCTTGGCCGCCAGGTACTTGGCCATGTTGGCGGCCGCCCCGGCGTTGCGCCCGCTGTCGTATTCGGCGCAAGCGCGCCAGCGCATCAGGTCGGCGGCTTCGATCTCGATGTGGGCCTCGGCGATGGGGAACTGCACACCCTGGTTCTTGCCGATCGGCCGGCCGAACACCTCGCGGTCACGGGCATACTGGCTGGCTTTCTCGACGAACCAGCGGCCATCGCCGATGCATTCGGCGGCAATCAGGGTGCGCTCTGCATTGAGACCGTCGAGGATGTAGCGGAAGCCTTTGCCTTCTTCACCAATCAAGCTGCTGGCGGGAATTTCCAGGTTGTCGAAGAACAGCTCGTTGGTTTCGTGGTTCACCAGGTTGGCGATCGGCTGCACGGTCAGGCCGTTGCCGATGGCCTCGCGCAGGTCGACCAGGAAGATCGACATGCCATCGACCTTTTTTGTCACCTCGGCGAGCGGGGTGGTGCGGGCCAGCAGGATCATCAGGTCGGAGTGCTGCACACGCGAGATCCACACCTTCTGGCCATTGATTACATACTTGTCACCTTGGCGAACCGCGGTGGTCTTGATTTTGGTGGTGTCGGTGCCGGTGGACGGCTCGGTCACGGCCATCGACTGCAGGCGTAGCTCGCCGCTGGCCAGTTTGGGCAGGTAGTAGCGCTTCTGCTCTTCGCTGCCGTTACGCAGCAAGGTGAACATGTTGTACATCTGGCCATGGATGGTGCCGGAGTTGCCGCCGCATGCATTGACCTCCTCGAGAATCACCGACGCCTCGGCCAGGCCCAGGCCGGAGCCGCCGAACTCTTCCGGAATCATCGCCGACAGCCAACCCTCGTCGGTCATGGCCTTGACGAAGGCTTCAGGGAAGCCCTTTTCCTCGTCGATCTTGCGCCAGTATTCGGCGGGGAAGTCGCCACACAGGGCGCGGACACCCTCACGAATGGCCTTGAGTTCTTCGTTGTTGTTGTCGTGCATCATCATTCTCCAAGGTGGGCCGGGCCGGCAGCGTCATCGTGGTTCGGCCGCCGGCCGACCCTGTAACACGGTCAGATTGGCTGGAAGCCCAGGGCAGCGCGGAAGCGGTTCTTGACGTAATGGCCATCGCGCGGCGGCAATACGCGCGGAGGGTTCTCGGCCTTGATTTTCACCGTAGCCAGCTTGACGCCATCGCGGTTGGCGAAACGCTCGCGCAAAGCATGCACGCCGTCCATCTCACGGATTTCCTGGGTCCAGGCAAAACCGCAGGTATCGGCGACCCGCTCGAGCTGGATGCCGAACCCGGCGTGGCTGACCTGCATGCCTGTCTCGCCGAAGTGGCCGTTATCCAGCACCACGATGGTCAGGTTCTTCGGCTGCTGCAGGGCAACGGTGGCCAGGGCGCCAAAGCCCATCAGCAGTTCGCCGTCGCCGGTGATCACCACCACGCTCTTGTCCGGTTGCGCATTGGCCAGGCCCAAACCGACAGTGATGGCGCTGCCCATGGCGGCCCAAAGGTAATAGTTGTTGGCATGATCGCCAGCGGCCATTACATCGTACGAGGCCGAGCCCAGGCCGGTGACCACCAGCACATCGTTGCGATCGGCGAGCAGGGAACGGACGACTTCACGGCGGCACAGCACGTGGTTGGCACTCACTTGACCCATTTCTTTTCTCCGATCAGACGCTGGCCGAGCAGCAGGGCAGTGGCGGCATCACCGTTGAAGGCCATGGTGGCGGCGCCATGCAGCAGGGGCGCGACGTCCTCTGGCTGGTCGGCGCGCCAGGTCATCACCTTCATCAGGTTCAGGGACGCTTCGGTGGCCTGGCCCATTGGGTTCTGCCAGGCGTTGAACTCGGCCCAGTCACCACGCATGGTCACCACCATCAACAGCGGGAAGCCGGCGCAGTTCTGCAGGGCGAGGGTGTTGATGCAGTTGCCGACACCGCTCGACTGCATCAGCAGGGCGCCGCGTTCGCCGCCCAGCCAGGCGCCGGCCAGGTAGCCGATGCCTTCTTCTTCGGTGGTAAGCACAACGGCCTTGATATCGGGGTCGGCGTAGGACATGCGGATGGCTGCCGAGTGGCCGGCATCCGGGACGAACACGACGTGCTTGACGTCGTGGGCCTTGAGGACACGGAACACGTCCTCTTGCCAGTTCTGTTCAGCTTCTTGCGATGACATGCGTATCTCCCGGCAGTGCTGCTTTTGTTTTTCCACATGATGGGGGGAGTTGAGGTGCACGACGACTACCGTTTTTTTCTTTGAGATATGCCGGGCCGGCATAGGTTGGCCCATGGAATGGCGGGTCGGCGTTTGGTGTGGCCAGCTGCCGGATGGGGGCAGGCATGGCTCGCGCAGGAGCGGCTGCCTCTATAGAAAGCGGGCATAGCTGATAGACACATGCAGCGCTTATGGGCCGCAGGCAAAGACGTTAGGTTGTCCACTGGGTTGCGGCCGCGCCGCTGTCGAATCAAAACAACAATAAGATCGAGGGTTGTCCATGATGCTTCGTTACCTGCGCACACTCGCCGGGTGGCTCATTGCCGAGCCGCCATTGGCCGATACGCCATCCTCGCCCTGCCGGTTCCGGCACCTTGCACTGTCCTACTTCGTTCCGTAATGCACTGCTCAGGCGGTGACGGATCCTAATGCTTGAATACAGGTGCTCAATGAGACTCAAACTACCGTTGGCGGGCTGGATACTGCTGGCCATGTTTCTCGGCGTGATGATCGGCTACGTCATTTTTCTTACCAGCCCGGACAAAGCCGCTGCCGCCCATACCGCCGGGTACATCTCGGTGATCTCGGACGTGTTCCTGAGGCTGATCAAGATGCTGATCGGGCCGCTTGTGTTTTCCACCCTGGTGGTAGGCATCGCCCACATGGGCGATGCCGGTGCAGTGGGGCGGGTATTCGGCAAGGCCATGATGTGGTTCTTGACGGCCTCGCTGCTGTCGCTGGCGGTAGGCTTGATGATGGCCAACATCCTGCAACCAGGGCTGCACCTGGCACTGCCACTGCCGGACGTGAGTGAAACCACTTCGCTGCAGACCTCAGCCTTTACCCTCAAGGCCTTTGTCACCCACCTGGTACCCAGGTCATTCGCCGAGGCACTGGCCAACAACGAGATCCTGCAGATCGTGGTGTTCTCGCTGTTCTTCGGAGTCGCCCTGGCGGCGCTGGGGGAAAAAGCCAAGGGCCTGGTACGCCTGGCCGATGAGCTGGCGCAGGCCATGCTGCTCATCACCGGCTACGTCATGAAGCTGGCGCCCTTGGCTGTCATGGCGGCGATGGCTGCCACGGTGGCAGTCAATGGCTTGTCGATCCTCGCCACGTTCGCCGTGTTCATGCGCGACTTCTATCTGGGCTTGGTCTTGCTGTGGATGTTGCTGGTGCTGGCCGGTGCGATGTTCCTGGGCCGGCGGGTGTTCGCCTTGCTGGCACTCATCAAGGAGGCGTTTCTGCTGGCGTTCGCCACTGCCAGCTCGGAATCAGCCTACCCGAAACTCCTCGCGGCGCTGGACCGCTTTGGGGTCAGCCGCAAGATTTCCAGTTTCGTGATGCCAATGGGCTACTCGTTCAACCTCGACGGCTCGATGATGTACTGCACCTTTGCCGTGCTGTTCATCGCACAGGCCTACGGTGTAGAGATGACCCTCGGCACACAGATCCTCATGCTGCTGACCTTGATGCTGACCTCCAAAGGGCTGGCAGGGGTGCCTCGGGCATCGTTGGTGGTGATTGCCGCAACACTGGTTCAGTTCGATATTCCCGAAGCGGGGCTGCTGCTGATTTTGGGCATAGACACCTTCCTCGACATGGGGCGTTCGGCCACCAATGCCGTGGGTAACTCGATCGCCACTGCGGTGGTGGCCAAATGGGAAGGGGAGTTGCAGGAACCGGAGGTGGAGCAGCCAACCCCACGCGCTACTCTCCCGCAAGCAGATAAGCCAATAGGTTGAGCCAGGCGCTCGGCTTCTAACTGCTATGCTCAAATTCTATAGCTGGTGCCCCGGGCTGTCTTTAGACTGTCAAACACGCCGCTCCAATGGCGCCCCTCTCCCTGCTAGTGGCTTAACGATGGACGTAACGCAACTTAAAACCCTGATCCACGTGGCAGAACTTGGCAGCTTGAGCAAGGCGTCTGACCGGCTGCACGTGGCGCAACCGGCATTGAGCCGGCAGATCCGGCAGTTGGAAAAGGAGCTGGGCGTCTATCTGTTCGAGCGCCATGGCCGTGGGATGGAAATCACCGCAGCGGGGCTCGAGGTGCTGGAGCGGGCCACCCGCATCATGAACGAGCTGGAATCCATTCGTACCTCGGTGGCCGGCGGCCGCGCGGCGTTTCGCGGCATGGTCGCCATCGGCACCACGCCGACCATCGCCGAGATCGTCACGGTTCCGCTGGTCAAGCGCATCAGCGACACCCACCCGGACCTGTCCATCCGCTTTTCATCGGCCTTCAGCGGCTACCTGCTGGACTGGTTGCAGCGCGGCGAACTGGAACTCGCGATCTCCTACGATCCGCAGCCCCTGCATACACTGCGCATCGAACCGGTGATGATGGAAAACCTGGTGCTTGTCGGCCCTCCCGATTCTGGGCTGGGTCTCGATACGGCGGTACCATTCGCACAGTTGGCCAGTGAACCGATGGTCTTGCCCAGCCCCCGTCATGGGCTGCGCAAGATCATGGACCAATGTGCCCTGGAGCGCGGCTTCAAGATCACCACCAGCGTCGAGGCGGATTCATTCGGCGCAATGATCGACCTGGTGCGCAATGGCTTCGGCTACACCGCATTGCCCTTGGCGTCGATCTACTCGCGCTTGAACGACGGCACTTTGTGCGCCGCACCGCTGGTCGACCCCACGCCCATGCGCAAACTGGTGCTGGTGCTGCCTGCTGACCGCCAGGTGAGCCCGGCAACCCGCTATGTCGGCCAGACCTTCGTCGATATTGCCTCGGAGCTTGTGGCCGAAGGCATCTGGGCTGGGCATATGCTGTGACGCAGCCACAGCCAGCTATTCAATTGAGGCATAACTGCTAGAGGGTAGCGGGTCTGGCCGCTATTCAGGCGAGGGCGTAGCTTTGCTCGGGAATAAAAGTCAGTGCGCTTTCGCTGACTTGTAAAATAATAGATCCCAGTAGGTACCCCTCATGATGCGCGTTTCATCGCCTTGCGTTTTGCCGCCCGCTTTTTCCCATCTCGACTCCAAGCCGACCAATCGAACGTAAACCGACGCTGTCGTTCCTGCCTTGCGTTTGCCTTAGATCTGGAGTTGCCCCATGCACGCCAACAATAACAATCCCGCTGCGCCTGATATCCACAACCTGACCAACCGCCAACGAATCCGCGCCATTCTCGGTGCCTGCTCTGGCAACCTGGTGGAGTGGTACGACTTCTTCATCTACGCCTATACCTCGATCTACTTCGCGGCCCTGTTCTTCCCCCAGGGCGACCAGACCACGCAGTTGCTGGCGACTGCCGGGATCTTCGCCGTGGGCTTCTTCATGCGCCCCTTGGGCGGGTGGATCTTCGGTTACCTGGCCGACACCCGTGGTCGCAAGTTTTCCATGATCATCTCTGTGTTCCTGATGTGTGGCGGCTCGCTGATGATCGCCGTGCTGCCCACTTATGAGTCCGTAGGCATGGCAGCTCCGGTGCTGCTGCTGATAGCCCGCCTGATGCAGGGGCTCTCGGTCGGTGCTGAATATGGCACCGGAGCCACCTACATCAGCGAGATTTCCCGCAAGGGCAAGCGCTGCTTCTTTGGCTCGTTCCAGTATTTCACCATCATCGCCGGCCAGCTGCTCGCGCTGCTCACGGTGGTGGTGCTGCAGAACGTGCTGCCGATCGAGGAGCTCAAGGCCTGGGGCTGGCGTATTCCGTTCTTCATCGGTGCGGTGAGCGCACTGGTGGTGGTATATCTGCGCCGTTCAATGCTTGAGACCGCCCATGCTCAGGGCGCGAAACACAAGGAAGCCGGCTCGATCAAAGCGCTGATGAAGCACAAGAAGGCTCTGTTGCTGACCATCGCCATTACGGCCGGTTGCTCGCTCCATTTCTACACCTTCTCCACCTATATGCAGAAATACCTGGTGGTGTCGGCCGGCTTCGATCCCTCGACGGTCAGCTTCATCATGACCGCCGCGCTGGTGGTGTTCATGTGTCTGCAGCCGGTGTTCGGGATGATGGCCGATCGTATCGGCTCGCGTAACAGCATGATTGCCTTCGGCCTGCTGTCGAGCGTGTTGATCGTGCCATTGCTCACGGGCCTGA
>Ga0302347_1001476_pt1 | contig 28172 bp, 30 predicted proteins | sample PhyWR1_FD_202178 | JGI IMG/M metagenome (GOLD analysis project Ga0302347, IMG submission 202178) | Leaf surface microbial communities from wheat plants in UC Gill Tract Community Farm, Albany, California, United States - DLSL W.R1 (v2)... | ecosystem: Host-associated > Plants > Phyllosphere >...
TGGCGGATGGCAGCCATGCAGTCCTGCAGCGCACGCCGGCCACGCACATGCATGTGCACGTCGCCGCAGGCCACCGCGCCGATACCCAGCCTGGTCGCCATGGCGAGCGAATGCTGCAGGCGCAAGGTATCGTCACTGCCCCGGTGCAGGTGCACGGCCAGCCACAGGCGGTTATCGAACACGCTGCGCAGCCACTGGCCAGCAGCGGTATCGCCGCTGTCATCGGCCACCCACAGGGCAAGCAAGCCTTGATGATGGTGCAGCACGTCGTCACGGAATAATTGGTACTCACCCTTTGGCGCCCGCCGCCGGGCCCGGGTGATCAGGGCGCAGAGGTTTTGATAGCCGACCAGGTTCTCCACCAGCAGCACCAGCTTGGGGCCGTCCTGCAATTGCACCTCGCTGCCCACGATCAGTTGCAGCTGATGCTCCTTGGCGGCCTGCCAGGCCCTGACGATGCCCGCCAGGGTGCATTCGTCAGTGATCGCCAGGGCCTGATAGCCTTGCTCACGCGCACGCCGGAACAACTCGTCAGCGCTGGAGGCACCGCGCTGAAAGCTGAAATTGGACAGGCAGTGCAGCTCGGCATAACCCTGGGTGTTCATGCGAACCAGCCCTGCAGCCACAGCGGCCCGGCCTGGCTCAGGTCGCGGTAGGCCCAGCCGCGCAGGCCGTCACGGGTTTCGATGCGGTAGTAGTCGCGGCGCACGTCAGCGCCATCCCACCAACCCGATTCGATGCGTTCGGCCTGCCCCTGCACCTGGTAGCCGGCTTCGTCCAGCGCCATGGGCGCGGCAAACAACCAGCCAGGGCGGCTACCGGGGGCGACCGGCATGCTGCCCTGGGCGCCCTGCTCTCGCGCTTGCCAGGCGCACTCGGGGCGATGATCGGCTGCGGCGCTCAGGCCCTTGACTGCCTCATCCCCCAGCCGGGCGCGCAGGCGCTCGCGCAATTGCTCCCAAGGTTGCGCCTGTTGTGCTCGTGGGTCGAACAACGCATGGTGCTGCGGCACAAAGGCTGGCAGGTCTTCGGCAACCAGCCGCAGGTTGCGCACCGGGGCGGGAATGCGTAGCGGCTCCAGGCGCCCCCGGGCCAGCTCGAACAGCCTTGCGGCATCCCGCTCGGCCGCCAGCAGCCCCACCTTAAGCAAGGTGTCCGGCCCTTCGACGTGTTCCAGGTGCAGGCAAAACCGCTGAACACCACAGTCGCGCCCAGCCAGGAAGGCGGCCAGGTCATTGAGCATGCGCCGCAGCGGGAACAGCAGGGCCTGGTGTGATTCGACGTCGAAATTCAGCTCAAGACGGGCTTCGAAGCGGTCCGGCGGCTGGTAGAAATCCAGGCCGAAATTGCGCAGGCCGAGCAATTGGTCAAGGTGCAACTGCACCTGGGCAGGAAAGCGTTTCGCCAGTGTGTCGCGCGGCAAGGCCAGCACCTGGCCCAGTTGCCGCAGCCCCATGCGAGCGAAGGCATCCGCGGCGTCGGCCGGCAAGCCGACACGCTCGATCGGCATGCCCAGGAGCGCCGCCCGGGTGTCGTCAGCATCGGGCACGGCCAGGCCGTCGTGACCATTGGCGAGCATGCGTGCCGCCACCGGGTTGCTGGCCAGGACGATGCGCTGACGCAGGCCCAACTCTGCGAGTTCCTGCCGCAATTGGGCCTCGAACGAGGGCCAGGGCCCGAACAGTTGCAGGCTGGAGCCCACCTCTAGCAACAGCGCCCGTGGGTAATGCAGGCTGACCTGGGCACTGAAGCGGTAGGCCCAGGCTGCCAGCAGCTGCTGTACCTGATCGATGCGTCTGGGGTCGGCTTCGACACAGGTAAAGCCATCGGCCAGGGCGCGCGCCGCTGTCAGGGTTTGCCCGGCACGGAGGCCGAGCGCAGCAGCCGCCAGGTTGACCGCCTGCAACACGCGTCGCTGGGTGGGCCCGCCAACCAGCACCAGCGGCGTATCAGGGTCGTCACGCTCACGCAGGACGGTGTCGAGCGCCAGCTGCGGAAGCAGGATGCAGGCCCAGAGCATGTTGCATCAGCCCCGGCCCGGGCAGGCGATGGGCAGCGCTGGTGGCATGCCACCACGGCTTTTCAATACACGCCATTGCGCCGGCCGGGTGTCGACGGCAATGCGCAGCGCTGCGGGCGAAGGGTTGTGCGCCGCCTGTTGCGGCCTGCAGGCGAACGCCAGCGCCTGGCCGGTTTCAGCAGCCACCTGCAGGCGCCGCAAGGCACGGTCATCGGCACGTTCGGGCCAGCACAGCACCGCCGCGCAACTGCCCGAACGCAGGCACTGTTCGGCGGCCCACAAGGCATCGGCCGGCTCGGCATTTACCTGCACCAGCCAGCGCAGGTCCACCCCCGCCGCCTGCCAGGCCGGGGCGTAAGGAATGAAAGGCGGGGCCACCAGCACCACCCGGCTGGCTTCAGTACTCAGCCGGGCCAGGGTCGGCCACAGCAGTTGCAACTCACCGCAGCCGGGGCTGGCCAGCAGCAATTCGCTAAGCGCAGCCGCCGGCCAGCCGCCTTCCGGCAGGCCCTCATCAAGGGCCGCATGGCCGGTTGGCTGCAACCCCAGTGGCCGCACCTGGGCCTGCCGGCCACGCCATACCCGGCGCTGATCGAGCAGCCTGTCGAGGTCGACCACCGCGCCCATCAGTCACGCCTCAGCAAGCCGCAGAACACGCCTTCGATGAAGAAGTCCTGTTCCGGCTGTACATCGATCGGTGCATAGGCGGGGTTGCGCGGCAACAGCCGGTAGGCATTGCCCAGGCGTTGCAGGCGCTTGATGGTCACTTCGCCGTCCAGGCGCGCAACCACGATCTGGCCATCACGGGCATCGCCCTGCTGGCGAATGCCGACCAGGTCACCGTCGAAGATGCCGTCGTCCACCATCGAATCGCCGCGGACTTTCAACAGGTAGTCGGGGGTACGGCGGAACAGGCTGGGGTCGAGCAGCAACTGCTCGTGAATATCCAGGTCCGGGCCGATCGGGGCGCCTGCGGCCACCTGGCCGAGCACCGGTAATTCGAGGATTTCTGGCTTGCGCAAGGGTTCGGCCAAGCGAATGCCCCGCGCCTGATTGGGCGTGACATCGATATAACCGGCCTGGCACAGCGCGGTGATGTGCTTGCGCGCGACGCTGCGCGAGGCAAAACCGAAGCGCTCGGCGATATCGGCCAGGCTCGGTGGCTGGCCGTGGTCGGCGATACGCTCGCGAATGAAGTTGAAAATGGCGCGGCGTTTGGGGGTAAGATTGTCCATGGAGCACATTTGTACTCTTTTCGTGGCTCACTGAACAGCCCCCTTCGTCGTCAGCATTGGTTATGATCCCCTGGCTTGTGTTTTCTTGATCTGGATATCCCATGCTGACCGCCCTGCTGTTCGACCTTGACGGAACCCTTACCGACACTGACACCTTGCACCTGCAGGCCTTTCGCCAACTGCTGCACGAACACGACGGCCGCGAGCTGAGCCAGGCGCAGTTCGACGCGCAGGTCAGCGGCCGGGCCAACGGCGAGCTGTTCGCCGAGCTGTTCAGCGGTGCCAGTGCCGAACAGTGCCAGGTACTGGCCGACCGCAAGGAGGCGCTGTTCCGCGACATGTCGCCTGCGCTCGAGCCGATGCCGGGCCTGTTGCGTCTGCTGGGCTATGCCCAGGATCATGGCCTGGGCATGTGCGTGGTGACCAACGCGCCGCGGCTGAACGCCGAACACATGCTGAGCGCCATGGGGCTGGGGCAGCGATTCGAGCATGTGCTGGTGGCCGAGGAACTGGCACGGCCCAAGCCGGACCCGCTGCCCTACCTTACCGGGCTGCAGCGGCTGGGTGCTGAGGCTGGTCAGGCGCTGGCGTTCGAAGATTCGTTGCCGGGGGTTACGGCGGCCAGTGCTGCGGGGATCTTTACGGTTGGGGTGGCGACGACGCAGAGCCCGGAGCGGTTGCTGGCGGCGGGGGCTGGGTTGGTGATTGACGATTTTGAGGACCCGGCCTTGTGGGCGTTGATCGAAGGGCGGGGGTGATTCGAGGTGTATGACTGCGGGTTTTCAGCGCCTGTGAGATCGAGCGCCCACACACAACCCTGAAGCCCTACCCACCCCAACCACCGCGCTGCCAGGCCACCCCATGCTGATCGACGAAGAACTCACCCTCAAAAAGCTGGAAACCTTCCTCGCCTTCATGCGCACCGGCAACCTCGGCCGCGCCGCCGCCGAGCTGTCTACCAGCGCGGTCAGCGTGCACCGCGCCATCCACTCGCTGGAAAACGCGCTGCGCTGCCCGCTGTTCAAGCACGAGGGCCGCCAGCTGATCCCGCTGGAAAGTGCCTACGTGCTGGAGAAGAAAGCCCGCCAGCTGATCCAGGACGCCGAACAGATGGTGCGCCAGACCCGTGAGGCCGCCGGTTTCTACGCCGAACGCTTCCGCCTGGGCGCGCTCTATTCGCTGACGGTGAAAACCGTGCCCAAGCTGGTCATGGGCCTGAAACTGCGCCGCAGCGAACTGAATATCGACCTGACCCTGGGCTCGAACACCGACTTGCTCCAGCGCCTGAAAAACCACGAGCTGGAAGCCATCCTGGTCTCGCTCGACGAGAGCGTCAGCGACCCGGCCTGCGAGCAGCTGCCGCTGTTCTCCGACGACATCTTCCTCGCCGTCCCCACCGACTCGCCCTTCGCCGGGCAGCCCGAGGTGGACCTGGCCGACCTGGCCGACTCCACCTTCATCACCCTCACCCAAGGCTTCGCCACCCACCGCGATGGCGCGCGAGTGTTCCAGCAAGCCGGCTTCGAACCGAAGGTGGCCATGCAGGTGAACGACATCTTCACCTTGCTCAGCATGGTCAGCTCGGGCGTGGGCTTCGCCTTGCTGCCCGGGCGCATCGCCGCGGTTTACGAAAACCGCGTCAGGTTGATTGCCTTGCAGCCGCAGTATCGCCTGCAGCAGCATATCGGTGTGGTGTTTCTGAAGGCGCGGGAGCGTGAGCCGAACCTGCTGGCTCTGCTGGCGGAATGCCGGATGTACAGCCGGGAGCGCTGAGCCGCTGGGCGGCACATCGCCCTTGCAGCCACACCGCCACTGCCGCCAGCCCGGCAGGGATCAACAACGCTGCGAAAACCTGCGCAAAGCTCCAGCCCAGCGCCAGCATCTGGGCCCCGGCAAAGGCGCTGAGCACCGCGCCAATGCGGCCGATGCCACTCATCCAGCTGGCCCCTGTGGCCCGCGCTTCGGTGGGGTAGAACGCTGCCGCCAGTGCATTCATGCCAACGCTCGCGCCATTCAGGCCAAAGCCCACGGCGCTGGCAATCGCGCACAACCAGGCAAAGTCTCCGGCCACTTGGCCGATGGCAAAGATGACCGCGCCACTGAACAGGAAGGTCAGCATCAGCACCCGCTGCGGGTTGCAGCGGTCCATGGCCCACCCCACCGAAATCGCACCCAACGGCCCGCCTATCTGGAAACAGGCAGTGACAATGGCCGCTTCGGATACCGAAAAACCCCCGCCCTCCTTGACCAGCGTCGGCAACCAGCCGCTGAACAGGTAGACCAGGAACAACGCCAGTATGTAACCGGCCCAGAGCATGCAGGTGCCAAAGCGGTAGCGTGGCGAGAGGATGGTGCCGATCGCCCCACCCCTGGCCCTTGGGGTGACCGGCATGACGAAGGTGCAGTCGGCGTTGGCGTGCGCGGGTGACAGCCGGCGGACAATCGCCAGGATCCGCTGACGATCCGCACCTTTGCTGACCAGAAAGGTGACCGATTCCGGCAAGCGCCAGTACAGCAATGGCAAGGTCAGCAGCGGCAACACCCCCGCCAGCACCAGCACGCTGCGCCAGCCCAGGTTGGGGATCATCCAGGCGCTGACGAAACCACCGGCCGCAGCGCCAAGGGAGAACCCGCAGAAGGCCAGAGTGATCAGTAGCGAGCGGCTGCGTGCCGGGGCGTACTCGCTGACCAGGGTGCTGGCATTGGGCATGGCGGCGCCCAGGCCCAGCCCGGTCAGAAAGCGCAGCGCAACCAATGTTTCAAGGTCGGGTGAAAAGGCCGAGGCCAGGGTCCAGACGCCGAACAGCAGCACGCTGCACAGCAATACCGCCTTGCGCCCGTAGCGGTCGGCCAGGGGGCCGGCAATCAGGGCGCCGAGGGCCAGGCCGATCAGCGCAGCACTCAATACCGGGCCCAGGCTCTGCGCGCCCAGGCCCCAGTCGCTTTTCAGCTGTGGGGCAATAAAACCGATGATGGCGACGTCCAGCCCATCCAGGGCAATGATCAGAAAGCCCAGGAACACCACCCATTTCTGGTAGCTGCCAATGGGTTGCTGGTCGATCAGTTGGCGCACGTCTAGCGTGTTGTTCATCTGGTAGCACCTGTTGTTGTTTTTATGGAGGTGTATCGGGGCCGCGTTGCGGCCCGATTTCCGGCACAGGCAGGATTACTGCCGGGCGAGGCTGGGTAACCGAACCGGCCGTAGGATCCGCGTCTCCTGCGCCACCACCAGGTCACGGGTGGCATGCAGATAGGCCGCAAAGTCCGGGTCGGCGTCACGCGCGGCACTGCGCTTCTCGAAGTCATCGAGGCTGGCATAACCCCACAAGTGCACCACCTGGTTCAGCGGCCCGATGCTGCTGGTGTAGAAGGCCAGCGGCGCCCCCAGGTGGCGCAGCAGGATCGGCATCGCCAGCTGGTCGAAGGCGTCGAGAAAAGCCGCCATGCAGCGCGGGCGGATGGTGTAGATGCGGTGATCGACGACGGCCTTGTCCATCACGCCACCTCCTGCGCAGTGCCCACTGCCGCAAGCCCCTGCTCGACACCCGCCAGGTGCCGCCCGGTGATGTAGCCGAAGGTCATGATCGGGCCCAGGGTGATGCCCGCACCGGGGTAGTTGCCGCCCATGATGCTGGCGCGGTCGTTGCCGACCGCATACAGGCCGTCGATGGCCTGCCCGTCTGCCGCCAACACCTCGCCGACCACGCTGGTACGTAGCCCGTCGAAGGTGCCCAGGTCGCCCATGATCACTTTCACGGCAAAGTACGGCCCCTCGCCCACCGGGGCCACACAGGGGTTGGGCCGCTGTTGCGGGTCAGCCAGGTAGCGGTTGAAGCTGGTGCTGCCGCGGCCGAACTGGCGGTCTTCGCCCTGCACCGCGCCAAGGTTGTACTCGCGCACGGTCTGCGCCAGCCCTTGCGCATCGATACCGGCCTTGCCTGCCAGCTCGGCCAGGGTGTTGCCCTTGAGCAGGTAACCGTTGCGCAGCAACGGCCCCAGCGGCATGGGAGCGGGCTTGGCAAAGCCCAGGCCGTATTTGCCCAGGGTGCGACGGTCGCACACCAGCCACATGGCCGTTTCTGCCTGCCCGGCACAGGCCTCGATCATGGCCGCACCAACGTCATGGTAGGAGTTCGACTCGTTGGTAAAGCGCCGCCCCGAACGCAACACGCCAATCACACCCGGCTTGTAGCGGTCGAGCAAATGCGGGAAGGCGATATGCCGCCCGCCCCCCATCGGCACCTTGGACACCGGCATCCACGCCGCTGCCGCTTGCAGGCGGATATCGACCTTGGCACCCAAAGCTTCCGCCATGCGCGCACCATCACCGGTGTTGCCCGCCGGCACCGGAGAAAAATGCTCGCCGCCGCGGCGCACATGCGGGTAGGCCTGGCGTAGCCGCTGCAGGTCATGGGAGAAGCCGCCACACGCCAGCACCACACCGCGCCGGGCCTGGATGGTCAGCTCGCTGTCGCCTTGGCCGACTTCTGCGCCCACCACCCGACCGCCTTCGCGCAGCAACCGGCGCGCCGGGGTACCGGTCAGGATCGGAATGCCCAGGTCCAGTGCCGAACGTACCAGCCGGGCCGCCAGGGCATTGCCGCTGGTGACCTGGGTACCGCGACGGTACAGGGCCAGCTCCTTCAGGTGGGTCATCAGGCGCTTGGCCACATACACGAAGGAGGTCAGCGAACGGGTCACATTGAAGAAATGCTTGAGGTCGGCATTCGACGAATTGAACATCATACCGATGAAGGTGATGGTTTTCAGCGGCGGGCGCAGGCGTGCCATGTCTGGCCCCAGGCCGCGAATATCGTAAGGTGCGGCCAGGATCGAGCGGCCAACGTCGACGCCACCTTCGATGTGCGGGTGATAGTCGGGGTACAGCGTGGGCACGAACTTCACCGCTGTCTCGCGCTCGAAAAATTCCACCATCTGCGGCGCGTAGCGCAAAAATGCCTCGACCCCGGCTGCGTCGTAACAGCCACCGGTTTCGTTGCGCAGGTAGGTCATGGCCGCTGCGTGGCTGTCGTTGGCCCCGTGCGCGGTACCGGGCACCCACAGCACGCCGCCGGAAAACGCCGTGGTGCCGCCAAAGCAGTCGTCCTTTTCGATCACGATCACATCCAGGCCGAGCTTTTTCGCAGTGATCGCCGTCGCCAGGCCGCCCGCGCCCGCGCCGACCACCAGTACATCACAGCTGCGCGTATTCATCGGCCTGCCCCCTCGAAGCCTGGGCGCGGGATCAGTGCCATGGGCATGCTCTCCAGGCCGCCATCCACGGTCAGCTCGGCACCGTTGATGTAGTCGGCACGCCGGCTGGCCAGGAACAGCACGGCGTCGGCGATGTCCTGCGGCTCGCCGATGCGCCGGTTGGCGGTCATCGCGCAGCGCTGGCGCTCGACCTGCGGGTCGGCATAGAACGCCGCCGACAACGGCGTGCGGATCAACCCCGGGCACACCGCGTTGCTGCGCACGCCCCGTGGCCCCCACTCCACCGCAAGCTGACGCGACAGCATGCTGACCCCGGCCTTGGCCACGCTGTAGGCGCCGCTGTCGGGTTGCGGGTAGTGGGCGGCAATCGAGGCCACGTGCACGATGCGCCCCTCGCCGCGCGCCAGCATCGAACGGCCGAACGCCTGGGCACACAGCAGGTAGCCACTGAGGTTGACCGCCAGCACCTGGTTCCATTGCTCCAGGGTCAGCTCGTCCAGCGCGCCGGGGCGCAGTACGCTGGCATTGTTGACCAGTACATCGCAGCGCCCGTGCAAGGCCTGCACCTGGGCCGCAGCCCGCTCCACACTGGCCGGGTCGGCGATGTCGCAGCCCAGCGCGCTGACCTCACCGACACTGCGCTCGCCGAGGGTGGCCGCCAGTTCGCGGCATTTGTCCAGGTCGCGGTCCAGCAACACCACATGGGCCTGCTGCTCTACCAGCGCGCCGGCCAGCGCCGCGCCAATGCCACCGGCAGCACCGGTGACCACGCAAACGGCTGAGTCCAGGCCCAACCAGCGAGAAGGAATATTGTTGTTGTGCATGCTGCTCTCCAGAATGTCGCTTGATCTGGGCCACAGCCTAGGGCCGGCAGGCACACCGGCAGAATGGACAAAACCTGCAACCCGCCCCACATTCCGGTCAATTTTCCCTTGCCCGCTGATGCCTGCGTGCAGCTGTGGCACAGTAGCCAGGTACCGATCAGAACAATTACAACGTCATGAACAAGATCCCCAACTACGCCCTGTACGGTGAAACCGCACAGCCGGTGTGGCACGAAGCCCTGCATGTGGAGCGGATCTCCCAGCGCTCCGGCGCGCACAACTGGGAAATCGCTGCGCACCGTCACGAAGGCTTGCTGCAGTTGCTGTACCTGCAGAGCGGTGGCGGGGAGGTGCTGTTCGACAGCCAACGGCTGCAGGTGCAGGCGCCCTGCGTGGTGTACATACCGGCGCAGGTGGTGCATGGCTTTCATTGGGCCGGCCAGGTCGAGGGCCAGGTGATCACTGCCGCGCAGCACCCGCTGGAAAGCATCACCCAGGTGCTGGCCCCGCACCTGCTGGCGCAAGTGCGCAAACCGCAGGTGGTGCCCCTGCCGCTGTGGGCCGACGACGAAGACCCGTTGCTGCCACTGTGCCGTGCCCTGCGCGAGGAATACCACAACCGCGCCCGCGAGCATGTGGCCAGCAGCATGGCATTGTTGTTGACGCTGTTGATCCAGGTGCTGCGCCATGAACCCCAAGTGCCCCAGGGCGAGCACCGCCCGGCGTCAAGGCGCAGCCAGCAGCTGACCAGCTTTCGCGAGCTGGTCGACATGCACTACCGCGCCCATTGGCCACTGGGGGACTATGCGGCGGCACTGGGCATGACCCTGGCGACCCTGGGGCGGCTGTGCCAGGAGCATCTGGGCATGACGCCGATGAATGTGATCAATGCCCGCCTGGTGCTGGAGGCCAAGCGCATGCTCGGGCATTCGAGCCTGAGCGTGAAGGAGATCGCCCACGAACTGGGGTTTGCCGATGTGGGGTATTTCAGCCGGTTTTTCCGCAAGCAGGCGGGAGTCAGCCCTAGCGGGTTTCGCGAAGGTCAATAGTCCTGCCCGGTACCGGCCCTGTGGAAGCGGGTTCACCCGCGAAAGGGCCGCTAGACCACCAAGGCCCGCTGCACCTCACCCACCGTGCTTGCCAGGCTGTTCAGGTGCAGGTTCAACACCCGTTCCACCGGTGCCTGGTCGAGCGGCCAGTGCAAGGCGATGCTCCCGGCCAGCCGCCCTTCGGCGTGCACCGGCAGGGCAATGGCGCGGATCAGGAACGGCAAGCGCACCGGGTACTCCCAGTGGCCTTCGGTGCGTTGGCCAAAGCCCTTGTGCGCATCCTCCTGCAGATCGCGCAGCACCGTGTCGTCGCGCAGCCGCTCATGGGCCGCCAGGCGCTGCACCTCATCGACCGCCAGCTCCCCCAGGCACGCCCGCCCCATCGCTGAATGGAACAGGCTGGCATGGTGGCCGACGATCTGGCAGGTGTGGGGATAGCGCTTGCGCAATACCTGTGGAATGGCACTTTCCATGACTTCCAGCCGCTCGCCGTCGAAACATGAAAGGTCGGCCACCAGACCGGTGCGTTCGCTGAGCTCCAGCAGCATGGGCGCAGCGCTTTCCACCAGGCGCCGCTTGAAGCGCAGCTGGCGGTCACCGAACAGCCGTCGCGCACTCAGGCGGTAACGCCGGTCACTCAGGCCGCGGTACACCCAACCCTGCTCCTGCAAGGTGGCGAGCATGCGCGACACCGTGGCCTTGGGCAGCGTGGTCAGGTAGTGCAGTTCTTCCAGGCCCAGGGCCTGGTGTTCCCCCAGCAGGTCGACGATGGCCAGCGCCCGCTCCACCGAACGCACGCCGCCACTGTCTGCGCTAATACCCATGTGAATGACCTCCCTGTACTGGATGGTCAGCATAGCCAGCAAGATCCGCGCCTGCCCAGCGCTTTGCTCAGGCTTGCAGGCACCGGGGCGGGCAGCGCTGTACCCAACGGGTGAGCTGCTCGTGGGCGTACGCCAGCTGCAGCACTGCATGGTCGGCCTGGGCCGGGCCTATGATCTGCAGGCCCATGGGCAACCCGGCAGGGTTGAAACCGACCGGTACGCTGATGCTCGGCAAGCCGGCCAGGGTCGGCCCGATCACCACCTCCATCCAGCGGTGGTAAGTGTCCATCGGCCGCCCCCCGACCACCGTCGGCCACGGCTGCCGTGCATCGAAAGGGAACACTTGCGCCGATGGCAACAGCAGGAAATCGTAACGCTCGAACAGGCTGGCCAGCGCGCGGTACCAGTCGCTGCGGTGCAGCGAGGCCTGGTAAACCGCCGCCGCCGTCAGCTGCAGGCCGCCCTCCACTTCCCACTGCGCCTCGGGCTTGAGCAAGGCACGGCTGGCCGGGTCGACATAGGCCGCCGCCAGGTTGCCGTGCACCAGGAAGTGGCGGTGGGTCAGCCAGCATTGCCACAAACGGGTCAGGTCGAAGGCCGGCTGGCAGGCCTCGACCCGGCAGCCCAGTTCAGCGAAGTCGGCGAGGGCCGCCTCGCACAGGGCCATCACCCCGTCGTCCATCGGCAGGTAGCCGTTGTAGTCGCCCAGCCAAGCGATCCGCACGCCACGGAAATCGCGCTGCAACTGCGCAGCAAAATCGCGCCGGCCGTCACTCAGCGACAGCGGCACCCGCGCATCACTGCCGGCCTGAATCGACAGCAATCGCGCCACATCAACCACGCTGCGGCCCATCGGCCCCTCGGTGGCCAGTTGCTGAACGAACAGCTCGGGCGCCGGGCCATGGGGCACGCGGCCCTGCGAAGGGCGCAGGCCGAACACGTTGTTGAACGCCGCCGGGTTGCGCAGCGAGCCCATCATGTCGCTGCCGTCGGCCACCGGCAGCAAGCGCATGGCCAGCGCCGCGGCTGCCCCACCGCTGCTGCCACCGGCCACCCGGACGTGGTCATAGGCATTGGTGGTGGTGCCGAACAGGCTGTTATAGGTCTGCGAGCCAAGGCCGAACTCAGGCACATTGCTCTTGCCAACGATCACTGCCCCGCTGGCCCGCACCCGCGCCACACTGATTGCATCCTGCTCGGGCACGTGCTCGGCAAACAGCGGCGAACCCAGGGTGGTGCGCAGCCCGGCGGTGGCGGCCAGGTCCTTGATTGCCTGCGGCATGCCATGCATCCAGCCGCGCGAGTGGCCACGGGCCAGTTCGCGGTCCCGCTCATCGGCTTCCACCAGCAGCCCTTCGGCCGGGCGCAGCGACACCAGGGCGTTGACCTGCGGGTTGAAACGTTCGATGTGCCCCAGGTAGGCCTGCATCACTTCGCGGCACGACACCTGACGGGCATGGATGGCCTGCGACAACGCCTCGGCATCGAGGACAACAATGGGGTCGATGGCTAGCGGCTTCACGGTTTTACTCCAAAGTTGAAGGCGGCAGGCTTGCTCGCCCGTGGTGCTTCTTTCAGGCAGTAGGTGCCCAGCAGCGTCAGCAGGCAGGCGAACAGCACGTAGAACGAAGGCGCCACCGGGGTGCCAAGCACCTTGGTCAGCCACGTGACGATCAACGGCGCAAAGCCACCAAACACCATCACCGCAACGTTATAGGCGACCGACACGCCGGTGGAGCGCACCTCGACCGGGAACTGCTCGGCCAGGGCGGTGGGTGCCGGGCCGAAGAAACCGCCGATGGCGGTACACAGCAACAGTTGCATCACCAGCAGGCGTTCGATGGATGGCGCAGCGGCCACCCAGACGTACAGCGGGTAGACCATGACGAAGAACGCCAGGGTAAAGGCCATCAGCACCGGGCGCCGCCCCAGCCGGTCCGACAACGCCCCGGCCAGGGGAATGACTACGGTCATCAGCGCTACTGCCAGCATCTGCACCAGCAGCACCTGGTCCAGCGGCAACCCCAGGCTCTGGTGGGCAAAGGTCGGCATGTTCACCAGCACCACATAGAACGACACAGTCGCACCACAAGCCAGGCCCATCGACACCAGCAGGCTGCGCCGGTGCTCACGCAGCACCTGCAACAAGCCGGGCGACTGGCCCTTGGCCTGGCGGCGCGCCTGGATGAATTCCTCGGGTTCCTCCATGTGCTTGCGAATCCACAGCCCCACCGGGCCGATCAGCAGGCCCAGCACGAACGGGATCCGCCAGCCCCAGCTGTCCAGCGCAGCAGGTGAGCACAGGTGCGTGACCAGCGCCACCATCGACGCCCCGGCAAACACCGCCAGGCATTGCCCCACCAGCTGCCACGAGCCATACAAGCCCTTGCGGTGGGCCGGCGCGCTTTCCACCAGGAAGGCCGTGGCGCTGGCGTACTCGCCACCGGTGGCAAAGCCCTGCAGCATGCGCGCCACCACGATCAGCAGCGGCGCGGCCATGCCGATGGCCAGGTAGTCGGGGGCAAAGGCAATCATGGCGATCGACACCGTCATCAGCCGGATGATCAGCTGCATCGCCGCCTTGCGGCCCTTGCGGTCAGAATACATGCCCAGCAGCACGCCGCCGACCGGGCGCATGAAGAAACCGACGCCGAAGGTGGCCAGGGCCATCAGCAGCGAGGCGTACTCGTCGTCGGACGGGAAAAACTGCCGGGCGATGATGCTGGCCAGAAAGCCATACACGATAAAGTCATACCACTCCAGGGCGTTGCCGATAACGGCTGCTGCCACTTGCCGGGTACGCGACACGCCGGTGCTCGAAGTCTGCATAGGAACACTCCACAGGATGATTGGGTGATCGCCCAGACGCGGTCGCGCCCGGGTTCCAGCGGCAGTCGTGAAAAAGGCAGGTCAGGCGGGCGCGAGCCAGCGCTCTGCCAGCGCGCCCCAGTAGGCGGCGCCGGTCAGCAGAATGTCGTCGTTGAAGTCGTAGGCGGGGTTGTGCACCATCGGCCGCGCCACGCCGTTGCCAATGAACAGGTAGGCGCCGGGGCAGCGTTGCAGCATCCAGGCAAAGTCCTCGCTGCCCATCAGCTTGCGGGTGTTGCCGTCCACTGCGTCGGCGCCCAGCAACTCCACCCCTACCTGGGTGGCGAAGGCGTTTTCTGCGGCATGGTTGACCAGCACCGGGTAGGCCGGGCGGTGTTCAAGGGTGGCGCGGCAGCCAAAGCTTTCGGCCTGGCTGACGATGATCGCCCGCACCCGCTCCAGGGTCAGCGCCCGTACCTGGGCATCGAGCGCACGCAGGCTCAGGCGCAGCACCGCCTGTTGCGGGATCACGTTGGCCGCTTCGCCAGCCTGCAAGGCGCCGACGGTGACCACCGCCGCTTCCTGCGCATCGATATTGCGCGCCACCACCGTTTGCAGCGCCATCACCACACTGGCGGCGGCCACCAGCGGGTCCACGGTCAGGTGCGGCATCGAGCCGTGCCCGCCGACCCCTTCGAGGGTGACCGTTAGCAAGTCCTGCGAAGCCATCATCGGCCCCTCGCGAAAGCCCAGGTGCCCGGCTGGCAAGCCTGGCATGTTGTGCATGCCGAACAGCGCATCGCAGGGGAAGCGCTGCAGCAGGCCATCGGCGAGCATCGCCTCGGCACCGCCCTGCCCCTCTTCTGCCGGCTGGAAGATCAGCGTCAGGGTGCCATCGAACTGCCGGGTCGCCGCCAGGTAGCGCGCCGCCCCCAGCAGCATGGTGGTGTGCCCATCGTGGCCGCAGGCGTGCATGCACCCCTGGTGCTGGCTGCTGTAGGCCGCGCCGGTGGCTTCGTGAATAGGCAGCGCGTCCATGTCGGCGCGCAGGCCCAGGCGGCGTGGGCTGCTGCCATTGCGCAGCACGCCGACCACGCCGGTCTTGCCGATGCCGGTGTGCACCTCGTAGCCCCACGCCTCGAGCAATTGGGCGACCAGCGCCGAGGTGCGGCTTTCTTCAAAGCCCAGTTCCGGGTGAGCGTGGATATCGTGGCGGATAGCGTGAAGGTCGCTGGCCACGTCGTTCAGCCAGGCCAGGATGTGCTGATGTCGGGACATGTTGGAGTCTCCTTGCGCGGGTGATTTCCCGTTCTTGTTGTTCGCTTGAGGTCACGACGGGTGAGGCAGGTCGTGCTGTGAGACAGATAAGCGCGAGGCGTGGTGGAGTACAACCGAAACTGGTTTCACACGGTGGAACCGAAAGAGGGCGACTGGCGGGCAAGGCGGTTGGTAGTGCAGTCAGGCGTGCGGGTGAAATGCAGGAAGTGGCCGAGGACGTTCTCTATGCTGCGAAGGTGTCGCCGTTGCGGTTGATTACCGCGGGCAGCTGGCCATGTTCATCGTAGCGGTACTGGGTGAGCGTTTCGACGACCTGGCTGTCGACCACGCGCTTGATGTGGGTCAGTGTGCCGTCGGGGGTAAAGACCAATCACAAAAAACCTCGCATAGAGGCTAGGCAGGGCTGAAGTCTGACGCATATGCAATACATGCCACCACGATGCCGCGAACTTCACGCCCCATCAGCTAAACCCAGTAAATATAAAATTTCGAATGATCATTAAAAAAATACAGGCCAACCAAATGGTCACCAACTCGCTCGACGAATATCTCCGTACCAGCCATGCTATTAGGGGCATATGCAATCATTGAAGACACCCGCCGACCTTCATACCTATACTCATAACACCAGAATTCACCATCATCTTCCAAGCGACACGAGATATAAGGGACGCCGCTTTCAAAGATCACACCAGAAGCGCGAACTGCATCTCCACTATCATCAAATCGAACTGACGACCTAAATTGACCTTCGTTCTGATATATTTCAGCCTCTATTATTGTCGAGCTCACACCGTATATATCTGACCTATAAAAGCCTCCTACCCCAGAACAATAAAACTTAAAGCAATTCCTTTTGCTTTTCGGCTCATTGTCCAGAATAGGATACGGAGTGACCCCTGCCAACTCTAATCCAAAAGGCACTATTGAAAAACCAGGACCCTTCGACCACTTCACATCCTCACCTTGGCCCCGCTGCGCACCCACAACTTCAGGAGGATTCATTTCAAGTTTAGACTGTAAGCTTTCGAGCAAAAATTTAAATTTATCAGGAACCACAACTACCTCCTAAGAGAAAATGTCGGATTCATGTTTTAGACCAGACACAAAAGCATCAAATGCCTCAATAAGCCAACGATACGCATTTAATTGATCTTCAGGCACGCCACAATTATGTGTCATAGAAAAACTGTTTGAATGCATCGGTTAAACCAGTGGATATCTGCCCTTGAGGTACTGCAACACCATTTACATCAACCGCCGACTCAGACTTTGATAACTTTATTGACATGATAACCGCTCAAATAAGCATCTTCCGGTATTGGTTTATGGAGCGTGGCCTGTAAGCCAGCCTTCAGCTGATTCCAAAATATTTTAACGTCATCGTAGACCCGGTTCATTTCAGAACTCTAACTTGTTGGCCGCCGTATACCGGGAAACAAAAACTCTTTTGATGGATCCCAGTTAACACCAGTTTCTCGATAGTTTTTGATTCGCAAAATAATTTTTCCGGAATCACCCACCATCCCACAAAGCTCATAGCGATGAATTAACGCCAAGTCGACATCTGGAGATAGAAAATCCTTAATCATACGCGCACCGATATTCGAATAATTCTCCGATAACTCTATAAGTTTCGCACCGGTATCTCCAGGGCTGCCAAATATTGCTGAAAGCATGAGCTTCTCCGCAGGACGCGCATTCGGCACCACAGAATCACTTGAGACTACACATGAGAAAATTTGTTTTATGTTTTTTATTGATACAAAAATAGTGAACAACAAATCAACGCTATTCAAATCGATATCTTTCCAGTTGTCATCTTCCCTGAAGACATTAAAAACCTCCAAAAGGTGATTATTTCTCATCTGAGCGATAGTATGCACACCCGCTTCTACATTGATACTTAAAACCAGGCCTTCTTGCCACCTTAAAGATTTCAGCATGTTGTGATTCCTTTAACTGTCCCGCTAGCTTTAGCATTACCACTCGGAGCTCTATACTCATCGGCTGCCGCGAGATAGCGAACTTTATGTGGGTTATTCGAACCCACAATATTTTGTTTAAATGGTTCAGGCGCCACATCAAAATGCGCCGTGCATGAATAGCGGTAATACAACTCATCTTGAGCGAAATTCCCTAACCCCGTTTGCTCGGCTAGCCAATAGTCAACGCCTTCCGAAAGGATCTCCTGCGGACTGTTTGAAGTGACGAGAGAAAGGAATATAACGAGCGACCAAAAAGGAAAAATTTAATTTTGAGCATTACCTTAATCACCTTTCATAACATAAGCACAACAGCCTCTACATCCAACCTTCACAAACAAAACATGCACCCTGCAATATCAAATATGGAGAGTCAATACAAATTAAGGAAAGCGCTTCTCTTCGTACCCATTTGAGAAAACATTTATAATACGCAATAACCCTTCATCACCGTACTCAAAGCGCGTCTCAAAATTATTAAAACAAGACGCTAAATGTTCTTTTTGCTGCACGATAACTTTATCTAGCAAATGGCCATCATAAATGTAGCTAGAATCACTGCACCCATAATCCCCCCAATTCAGGTCTCTCACAACTGTATCGCCCTCAAGCAACGAAACGGATACGTTTCTCAGCTTTCCAGTGCTAATGAAGTAAGTGCGCTCAACGCATTCGTCGCTGTACCTGTAAAACTCCTTGTTTATTATATTTTCAGACTGACCATAGATTTCGACAAATAAAATTCTGGCACATTCATCAAGATGATAAACATGAGTATTTTTTATACTGGCAGGGATTTTTTTTAGCCGCTTACCTCGCTTAAAGCCAGCCCGCTCCGATTCATACGGCCGAGAATTGCAAAGCGGACCTTTGCTAATTATCGTGTCGCGCGACCTAGATTGGGCCTCCGACAAGTACGCACCCATGTAATAGTCTCTTTTTGAATCGATTTCGGAAAATTTTTTCTCGAGATCCTTTAGGCTATACAAATTTCACTCCTCCACTTTTCAAGAAAACCCCATGTGAAAGCTCCGATTAGATTTTATTTACCTCATAAACAACCATTCTATTTATGATGCTGGCGATCATATAATTTCTGCTTATAAGCACTCGTGTGTACGCCAGCATGATGCGCCAAAGAAATGCGCGCAGGGAGTTAACCTACAGCAGCGAAGTATTGATGCCGGTGTTGTGTACCTGCGAGCGCGTGTCGAAGGAGGTGGACGCCGACATTGTAGCTGAAGAGCCGGGTCAGGTTCTGCATCCGCATCTCTTCGCTCAGTCGATCAGACACGTCGTAGGCTAAAATACTCTACTGGGTCTCGCGGCCGAGGCGGCTTCTGGCTGACATGACCGAATGTAATGGTATTGCAAGATAAGAGCAGCCATTGCACTTAATGAAGAGCAAGTCGAAAATGACTGAGACAACGTTGGCCGCCACTTCTGCAGCTAAATTTTTAAAGAGCCAAGTCATCAAACGCAGTAATTAGTCGACAATATGAGCATGCATTAACTCCCCACACCTTTCTTTAAACCCGACTCATCTCAGCACTTATAATTCATGGTAATAACTTAGCTTTTTTTGAAGATCGTGCATGTTTCCATGAAATCAAAACACCTTCTACACCAAGCGTGTTATTAACTTCTTCCAGATCCTTAGACTCAACCTTCCAGATCCATCTACTATCTGATATCGGCTTCAGAACGCCGTACCGACTATCACTTAGGATCCACTCTCGCAAACTGATTGACGCCACTGGTAATTCTAGGTGCCCATGATTGATGACGTTGATAGGATAGACCATTCTCAGAGCATGCTTCTTATATCGCTCTGCCCCTTTGTACCTACCACCGGTCTCCCTGTTAAATAAAACAGGATTTTCATAACTGTAAATATTGACCAGATTTTCACCTTCTGCGTAATAAAGCCCCTCAGCAACATCACCCACAGTGTAGAATATTGCATAGTCTAACGAGTCCGACGGATAAATGCTTTCAATAAAGTCCACGAACTGCTGCTCTCCAAAATTCGGAGGCAGGCACTGCGCATCAATGTGATAAAATCCTCCAAATTCGTTAGTCGAGTATCCAAAAGATGCATCCCAAAGAATGCCATTCCTGCTTTCGCAGTAAAGCCTGAAAGATGTTGCGTTTTTTGACTCAATCCTGGCTTTTAGATCAACCAAAGAAGCCTCAACAAACTCAACATCTTCTTCCGACTTGTCGCTTCGATACCTATAGTACCCTGAGGCCGTAACAGGAAATTCTATGGTTTGAAAAAAAAGCATTCCTATTTCATACGCGCGTGCCGGAGTGATTTTTTCAACACCGTAAACCGCCATCGCATTGGCCGAACCCATATCAACTTACCTATATGTTGTCAAATAAGTTATCTAAAGCGCTGTTTAATTTAGAGGCATTATGCGGATGCTTCAACACAATAATATTTTCCCAGCGGAACTCCGCTGATTGCCCATCGTAGTTTGGTTCCGCTCCGTCAACCATGGCCTCAGAGAGTTGATCATAACCTCGCGCCCCATCCTTTGCCCTTTGCCAGATATCTCCGCCCCGTTCACTTCCCGCATAGGGCATGCGACGCGACCGACGAGGTCAATCCATGTTATAGGGCACCGCCTGGCTGTTGATCACGCGCTTGATATCGGTCAAGCGGCCCAGCCGATTGTCGTAGAACCTACATGTTATTAAAGAGCGTCACTTACTATTTTGGTCTACAATCCCGCTAACAGCTTGAAGTGCTCCCTCACTTCCTCATCCCCCATAGGCGAATACAGAGGATAAACATGTCCCTTCCCCGAGCAAGGGGTCTCGTTATCAAAAATATCAACAAGCCTTACATTGTCCGCGACGCCGTATACAAACCTTACAGATTCATCAACTGGAGATTGATAATCTTCTTGGTGAGCAACCACCCTCCAATCACCTTCAGCCTTACGATCAAAAAGCGAATATGAATCCAGAATAACAGGATCACCCAGTCGAGCAAAAGAAATTGAATTTACTACGGGCGAACTAAGTATTTGATCAAATATTTCTGCTACATGACCAAGACTATTCTGTGTCATGATGCGCCCAATACCATATTTTTTCTCGCCCAATGCAAAGCAAAAAATATCTCCGACCCTGATTTTTTTTAAGGCTGTTCTAACATTTTTGCCCCAGTCATGAATCTTGATAGAAAGCATTCACAAACCCTTTTAAATGCAATTGTTTTTATTGAAATTGCTTTCAAAATTCGCTTGGCGCGCAGGTGATCTTGTAGTGTTTGCGCATTATACGAATTGTTTTATTACCACAATTCCTGCGTGAAATCTCCTCACCTACAACGTCAGTTTTTGTTCGTATTGCCGTCTCGCAAGCTCAGGCCGACCATGTTGCCGTTTTCGTCCAGCGCGATGGCGGAAAGCTCGCCGCCGTAGTCACCGCTGGCGAACACGCGGTGATCGGCGTTGTACTGCGCTTCCAGCTCGCGGCCGAACACGTCGGTGGCCCAGCTGGTGCGGGCGTCCAGGTCGTAGCGGAAATTGAAGTATTCGTCGTCGCTGGTCAAGTGCTCGACCACCCGTGGTTTATCGCCCTGGGTTTCCCAGCGGTAGTGGCAGCCCAGCCCCAAGGCGTTGCTGTGGTTCACCATCAGGCCTTCGGCGTAGTTGAAACCGCGCACGGTGTCGCCGTTGCGGCTGGTTACTGCAGTCAGCTGGCCGTGGCGCTGATGCCAGTTAGTGTCTCATTACATTTTAAAGAGCCAAAAAACACAGCAATATACAAAAAACACTCAACTCTACCAATCTACTCGCCATGCCTCGAGGTAAAAAGCTTTCTCTTGATATCCCTACAAGCTCTCCAAGCCTATACAGAACGTCCGAAGGCGTCTCTTTCAGCTGTTTCAATTGACAGTCACAACGCACTAACATCAAACTCCTCCTAAACAGCGGAAGCATTGCCATACCATATTGAGAACACGGAACTCAATCAAATCGACCACCAACTGATTTAATATAGGCAGCAAATCATTCAAGAAATTCGCATCATCTTCCAAAAACTGGAATTGGCCAACAAAAACATCCGTTTTCGCAAGTCCCATTTTCGAGTCCCAACCTGCTCATATAGAGCATGCTAATTTGCGGGGAAATTTTTAGGCCGTTCTAATCCGTGATATATAATTTTTTTTTGCTCGTCCCAATTAATGCCTGTGTCATGAAAAAATTTAAGTCTATTTTTCAGCTTGTCTGGTTCACCAAAGACACCACACAGTTCATGCGAATTGATAATATCCAAATCAGCACTAACAGAGAGATCCGATTTGATCACTCGTGCACCAAAGCTGGAGTATCGATCAGTTAACTCGATAAGATTGGCAGTATAGGTATCCTCGGCAACCCATTCAAAAGAAAGCATTTGCTTGTTAATGGGGCGATGGTTCACAACCACCTCGTCTTTTTCAAGAACTCTTACAAACAACGGCTTAAGTCTCTTTTCTGCAACAAAAATACAGAATAGTAAATCAGCATTATTCAGATCACAACCACGCCAATCATCATTGGCGCTGAAAACATCAAAAAATTCCATCAAGCCATTAACTCTCATTTGGGCTAAAGTAAAGAGAGCATCATCTAACTTTACCGCCAAAATCGAACCCTTAACCCACTTCACACTTTTCAAGATCCAGAAGCTCCTGTTTTCTTGACTTTAGTCGAGTTGGTTTTTGCTCTATATTCAGCTGCGGCTGCGAGGGACGTGGCCGCATTGGGATTTTTGGCTCCCACTGGACTTTGTAAGTTCGATGTTTTCGCAATCCCACCACGCCCCCTAGCCATCTAGGAGGAGTTTATCTTGCGACTATCCGTCAAGGTCAGTGTGGTCAGTCTGCTGAGCGGGGCGTACTCGTAGCCAAGTGTGCCGTCGGAATTAGCAAGGACAGTTAAGCCAGCGTAATGCTTAATAAGTTTCGGCTTAACTTCATCTCTAACGCCACTCTCTTCCTCTACTGTTTCTTTATGGGAACCGCTTGCCTCAGGGTTTGCAAGTCGATACAGATATCTACACTCGAACTATCTTCATCATCTATACGAGTCATTATCACATACTTTCACCTTCAGCAGCGCCATCACCATGACCAGAAGCAATTACTACGGCATTTATCTAGCCAAGCCACTGAGTCGAATGTCAATTTAGGACCAATACACTCTCCTCGTCAAAAAACACGAACCTAGAGCGACAAGTAGTGCAAAAAAATTACTGAACATCATAAATTACTATTCTTTGCTCGCCAAATATAGAGCATAATGAAACAAGCTCACCCTCATCGAAGACAGGATATATTTTTACACCCGGCAAGCTATTAGACGAATACGTTAAAATCCTCTCAAGACACCCTTCACTCCAGTCGTAACCAAACGCCCAATATTCTGAATCGGAGTCAACCCTACAAGCTCTAAGCACTTCACCTTGCTCTATGTGAATTACCTTTAACCACAAGCGTTCTCCATGACGATTAACTTTGAGCGAATAAACGCGATCTCCTTCGTAGATAAAGCTCTCAAAGGCATGAACCTCACCCTTCGCATTGAAAATTTCAACCCTCTTCAAACGCGCTCCAAAATAATAGTATCTATTTATATTTTTTTTGTTTGCAGGCTCCTTTGCAACCATCTTGCTTGGTTTCACACCGGACATTTCTAATTCGTACGGAATGAAGGAAATACCCACGCCCTTCGACCACATAACCTTTGAACACTCATCACAATCAGGTTCAAAAGCGGCCATGAAGTGAGTGTCCTCAAACCGCTCAAAAACCTCATCCTTCAAGTGCTTCAAATTTTCGATCAACATACACCTACCTAATATTTTTAATCAATCAACGACGCCTTAACCTCGGAAAGTGCGCTGAGAAAATCCTCTATGGTGTTCCTTCCTGACAGCTTATCAAACACATGTCGCTTATATGCTTTACCAGCACGCCGGCACCCTTGTGAGGTGTGGCGGTGGTTCCTGGAACCCTTGCAGACTCTGTGTTTGGCAACCAAATCCCATACGCTTGTCGTTGATATCAATATCAAATTCATCCATTTTCTTTCGAATACCAATCATCCAAAATATAGCGCACGGTGACCGCCCTACTTCTTCAAGAATTTTAAATGGTTGCCAGTAAATACGCTTATGCTCAACAAGATCGTAGGCGTACACCTCTCCGATCACCCCGATCTGCTTGCCGATGCCACTGGGGTGGCTCGGTACTGATCAACCGGTCGCCGCTGTCAATCGCGAATGATGCTTGGCGATCAAGCGGCCAAGGGGTCGCGCTCTAACATCGTATGTCGGCCACGCACCTGATGTCGGTCAGGATCCAGCTGAGGTGCAAATGGCCTGGGGCGCTTTCGGCGCGGTGCAGCAGCACCTCAGTGTTGATGCCTGACAGTTCGCCAATAGGACTGAGGTTTGCGCTTCGGTACGTCGTTCTGGATTTTTAAAGAGCGATTGGAAACAGGTACATTTTTACAACACTAATCACAACGCCCTAACCTCCTTGAAGTCCAACCCCTTCAAGTCGACCTCCTTTGCCGCTTCTAAAAATCTATCAGACACATAAATAGAAAGCGGATTTTCGGCCACGCGGAACACATCGCACCCTTGCAATGCCAGACGATTCAACACAAGTTTGTACACCACCAAAGCATTGGGATACTCATCAAACTCCGACAGCTCTCTATTAAAAGCGCCGACAAGTTTCGCATAAACCACCACAGCCAAATGATCTGGATTTGGGGATCGGACATGTATATCCAGGACAGACTCTGGAGCTATTGATTTTAGTAGGCCTCTAGCCTTCGACGTTAAAACAAGTACCGGCTCAAAAAATGTGAATACATCAGAACCATCTTTCTTACTTTTGTCATCAGGATTGAACTCCAACTCATACTGCCTGGAAAACACAGCGGTGGTGTCCTTGCCGAATGCATACTGTTGCGCGGCTTCATGCAAGGCCATCTCTTCTTGCCTTCCGACAAGCGTCTTAAATCATCACTCTGAGCTATAGAATAATATTTTATAATTACCCAAAAATTTTTCACCAGCTTGAGTCCCTAGGAGCATCCAGAAGATTCTGCCGAATATTTCCTATTGCCTTGAGCACTGCCCCCCTACCACCGGTCAGCATCAGCATTAGCTATCATTAACGGATTCGGAATAGCTATTTGGATGCTTACCCTTATACGATATCCTCGGCATACTGACATCCGTATTAAACCTAATGGGCAAAAATACTCCATTGGTCGGGCCATCAACATCAATGCCATACCGTGCGGGTTGTAGACCTGACAACATCTTAATTTTAAGCCAGTAGATCTCCGGATAACCTTCTGAAATAGACAATATAAAATTGTTAACCAAAAGCTGCTCCAACAAGACCTTCTACTCAGCAACATGCCAATTACTCGATCTTAATCTATCCTATCAAGCACACATGGAAAAGTCCTATAATCGCTCACCCAGACGGCACTGAAAAAAGCGAGTACCTATAAGCAGTTATGCACCTATGTTGCAATGCTGAACCTTTCATATCGCCAAAAACCTAATAAGAGGTGCGCCAGAGCCGCACCTCAATACCCACGCAACACAAACTACCCCCCTAAATTAAAACTTCATAAAAGCATCGTTTTCAAAATAATACTTAAAGGCTTCAAAATAATCTTCAACTTTAGCTGAGGGCAATTGTCGATCCGTATACTCAATTACATCTTGTATCATAGGGGTATCCAGCGTTTCAATCCACCCTTCACTCGCCACCTGAGGAGGAAGATAATCAGTGGAATCCGCAGGGAAGTCACGACTATCTAGCGAAAATGCTCCCTTTGTATCTAAATTCCATCCTGAGTTCGGAAGGTAAAACCAAGAGTCTGGCATCTTATCCAGATTTTCTAAGACTTCTCGTATGCTATAAGTTTTCATAATTACCTCAACACGACGTACTTTGTAATTTCTCAAATCTACCCTTTTGATTCGGGTGCAAGCTGGTCTGCACTGGCCCTTTCGTAAACTCCAGCGGCGTACCAATCTGATCCGTATGGAAGTAGTAGAGCTTCTGCCCTTCCCCTTCGACCTGATCAACCCGAGCTAATGGCGCATAGGTACCTGGTTCATACAGGTAGAGAATGCTCTGCCCCGGCGTCTTCTCGCGCAGCATCCTCAACCCTTGCCACAGAAAGCGCTTCTGCTCGACCTGGCCATTGATCTCAGCCTGCTTGGCTACCCGCCGCCCTAGTCATAGCGATACTCACCCCGACTTTCCAGCTTGCCATTGACCAGCGTCTCCGCCCGCACCAGCCGGTTTTCGCAGTCATAGCTGAAGTGCTGCAGCTTGCCGGTCCCCGAACGCTTTTCGATCAGGTTGCCCCAAGGATCATAGCGATACTCCTGATCCCGCCACCGCTTGATCCGGTTGTCCTTGACCTTGTCGAACTGCCGCGCATTGAAGTCCAGCCGGTTCGCCGCTGCGTCATACCGGAACTCTTCGCTACCCACCAGCGAACCGGTATCACGGCTGCGCAACTGACCGTTGGCTTCGTACCCGTACTTGATCTCGCCACGCAGCTTGTCGAGCGTGCGCACCAGTTCACCCGCCGGGTCGTACTGATACCGCCGATGAATCGGGTTATAGGCATGTTCCACCAGCAGCGCGGTATTCACCCCGGTGTTGTGCACTTGCGACAGCTTGTCGGCGGGCAAGGTCGAGGCAAACTGCCAGGCCTTACGCCCCATGGCGTCATAACCAAAGCAACTGGTGAGTTTGCCCTGGGTCCGGTACACCTCGCGGTGCAGGTCATCGCGCTCCATGTCGCTGATCACCTGGCCATCCAGGTTCAGCTGGTGCAGGTGGCCGCTACCGTAGTACAGGTGGTTGACCTTGCGCCCATCCGGCAGGATCAAGGTGGTCAGGTTGCTGAGCGGGTCGTACTCATACCCCAGCGTGCCATCAGGCGTGATTTCTTTCGTCAGTCGCCCCAGCAGGTCGTAGGCGTATTCCAGCTTTTCTTCGGTCACCCCAAGTTGCTTGCCGGTACCACTCGGGTGGCGCTCGATGCTGAGCAACCGGTCAGCGTCGTCATAGCTGAACAGCTGCTGTGCGTCGCTATTCAGTAAGTAATATTTTTGTCGAGAGGGACCATTTTTGCTCCAGGACTAAGCCTTCGCTGTGCGATACAGATGGCTGATATCACAGCCGCCCAGCAACGTAACATCTGTTGAATGTCTGAGGGCGGCGTACTCAATAGCCCAGTGCGCCGCTCTGGCTATACGCAATCTTCACAACAAGCAACTTATTGCCATAAATATCTGTCAGACAAGTCCTTTAGCCTTCACGAAGCGAAGTTATAAAGTTATCAAAGCTCGAACAAACCTTCTCTAAACGCATTTCACCTTGAATCCACAAATACACCACCCCGGCATCTTGTTTTTTCAAAGAAAGCATAAAACTGTTTCCACCATCATCATATGCAAAAGGAACATAGCCTTCAAGACCGCTATCTTGACCTGCATAATCCTGCATTAATTTTTCTATCGTCAGCTTACCAAATTTTATGGAGTTGAAACCATTTATACTAAACACATACTCATCACCTTCGACCTCGGTCGCCTCAGGGAAACCGCCATTATTTTTAAGATAAATTCTCTTAAATAGAGGCGGAAGCTTCCCTCCAGCCAGAAGTTCAATCTGAGAGAAATCCCCCATATCAATACTCGACTCAGACTCTTCTAGATCTAACATGCAGTCCCTCCAATTTTTTTTGCTGCCGCCGGTTTCCTAGCAGGGAATGTATAAGACTTCCCAGTTGCTGCCTTGTACTGGGCCACTCCTCCTTTATGAGGAACGCCTTGGTGAGCTCTCTGCTCCACTAGCTGCATAGTACCTTTATTAGTCTTAGGGTCATAATCATCCAGATGGCGCCAAACATAGCCACGCGGGGTCGTTTTTTGATTCAACTCAGCGACCTTATTCGCTGCCTCAAAATCCTTAATATAGTCACCCGTGTATTCGATAGTAACTATAGGATTGACATTAGGCTTTTTCGCATAAAGCGCATTACTACCAATATAATCCAACCCACCACCCAGTGTTTTCGTTACACCAGAATACCCTCGCTCTGCGAGAATGCTTAATGCATCCAGCCCAAGTGGATCTACCCAAGCGATTGGGTTGGCTACGTATTTGTAAAGATTCCAGTCACCCCTCAAACCAATTGGGTCCTGGCCAATAAATCGGCCTATCTCAGGGTCATAGTATCTAAATGTGTTGTAGTGCAGTCCTGTATCTGAATCAAAGTACTGCCCTTTAAAGCGCAAGTTTTGCTCAATTTCGTTGACAGCGAAAAGCTCAACCGCCCCCCATGGTGACCACCGACGTTGTAGCTGAAGCGCCGGGTCAGGTTGTCCACCCGCACCTCTTCCGTCAGCCGGTCCGACACGTCGTAGGCAAAGCTGTAGGTGGCGTTGTTCTCGTTGACCAGTGCGGTCAGGCGGATGGCCTTGTCGTATTCGTAGCGCACCCGCTGGCCCTTGGCATCCTGGCGGCTGCCGGGCAGGCCGCGGGCGGTGCGCAGCAGGCGGGTGGTCTGGCCCTTGCCGTCGGTGTGGCTGAGTACCTGGCCGTAGACGTTGTAGGTGAAGGTTTCCGCCGTGCCGTCCGGATGGTGGATGCGCAGCACTTCACCGTCGGGCTTGCGCTCCAGGGTCGTGGTCTGGTTCAGCGCGTCGGTCACCGCCACCAGGTGCTGACGCTCGTCATAGCGGTAGTAGGTGCTCTTGCCGGAGCAGTCCTGGTAACGCTCAACCTGGGCCCGGGTGTTCCACCACAGGTACTTGGACTTGTAGGTCGCATCAATGATGGTGTGCGGCAGGCCGTCATCGCTGTTGAGGTATTCG
>Ga0302347_1001480_pt1 | contig 28150 bp, 24 predicted proteins | sample PhyWR1_FD_202178 | JGI IMG/M metagenome (GOLD analysis project Ga0302347, IMG submission 202178) | Leaf surface microbial communities from wheat plants in UC Gill Tract Community Farm, Albany, California, United States - DLSL W.R1 (v2)... | ecosystem: Host-associated > Plants > Phyllosphere >...
GGTCGCTGAGGGTTAACTTAATAGAAACGGCTAAGCATGTAGTACCGACAGCGGAGTACTGGCGGACGGGGGTTCAAATCCCCCCGGCTCCACCAAATAGCTGTCCAGACCTGTCTCAGACAGTCTGAGCAACACCTCAAGAAGCCCGCCTAGTGCGGGCTTTCTTGTTTCTGGCTATCCGTCCCTGCCTGCCCTTTCCTGTACCGCGCCCGAAAAATTCCGGAAACACTCCTTCCCTGTACCAGCCTCATAAATTGAAACTGAGGGGGCACGAAAATGAAGCGTAGTGAAATCAAACGTCGCCCCGTGGCCGATACCTTGAATCGGACACCAAGGAGTACCTGAGCATAACGGCAACAGCCTTTACCTGAGGGTCCCTACTGCCAGAACAGCAGGTCGGCTCCCACACTGAGCACCTGCACTTCTACGAGGCAAGCGCACAGCTGCCGCCTATCAGCGAGGCAGGCACCCTGGAGCAGTGGCAAGAGCAAATCGGCGCCTTGTGCTTTGGTAACGCATCGCTTGGCATTTGTGGTCAGCGTGGTGTTTGCCGGGCCGCTGTTGCACATGCTTGGCCATGAGTCAGATGGCTTTCACCTGTACGGAGATAGCTCGGGCGGCAAAACCACCCATCTGCAAGTCGCTGCCTCGATCTACGGCGGGCCGCGCTAGGTGCGGTCATGGCGCTCGACCGATAACGCACTGAAGTCCATCGCTGCCGCGCACTCGGACGGCCTCCTCGTACTCGACGAAATCAGCATGTGCGACCCCCGCATCATTGGCGAAACCGTTTACATGCTCGGCAACGGCACCGGGAAACCCCGCGCTAACGATCGCGGCCAAGCTGGCCGACAGGTTCAAGAGTGGCGCCTGCTGTTTCTATCCACAGGCGAGAAAACCTTGGCGCAACACATGGCCGAGGCTAACAAAGAGCTTAAAGCTGGCATGGAAGTCCGCATGCTCACCGTACCTGCAGACGCCAGTAAAGGGCTCGGCATGTTCGATGTGCTGAATGGTTTCGAGGACGCAACCGCCCTTTCTGACGCACTCAAGGCCCGAGTAGCCAAGTACTACGGTACACCACTCACAGCATTTCTATCAGCGCTGTGCGAGCCCGGAAAAATGCACGGCTGGGCGATCATCCTGCGCCGCACCCTTGAAGGGTTTATTGCCAACTCCCTGACCGCCTCAGCGAGTGGTCAGGCACATCGTGCAGCCCTTCGCTTTGGCCTTGCGGCTGCAGCTGGTGAGCTCGCTACCGCATTGGGCATCACCGGTTGGCCTGACGGCACCGCGACCAGAGCAGCCCGTGTCTGCCTCAACGCATGGCTGAATGAACGCGGCGGCGCCGGTAACTATGAAGGCGATGCCATCACTGCTCGGCTGCGCCAAGTCATCGAACGCTTTGGTGAAAGTCGCTTCACTCGATGGGAGTCCGCCGCAGCCAAGATCGACGAGCACGGCCCGCGCACCATCGACCGGCTGGGCTTTCGCAAATCATTGGAGCATGGCCTGGGCGACGAGCTGCATACCACCAACACCTACTATGTGCTGCCCGAGGCTTGGCGCTCCGAAGTATTCAAAGGCATGAACATCAATGCCGTGAACAAGGAGCTGCTGCGTCGTGGAGTGCCTGAGCCAGGAAGCGACGGGAAGGCGTCGAGCCTCGTCCGGCTTCCCGGGCTAGGGCCACAACGCTGCTACATCGTAATGACGGTTCCGGGGACAGATGAGAGCGAGGCCAGGGCTGCCTGACGGTTGCCCATTGATCGAGGTAGTGCCGGCTCATTCCCGGCCTCGCCAGCCGCTCAGCCGATCCCAAATCAAATATGAAAGGAACTAGAGACATGAACGAATTCCAAGCCTCCACCCAACAACGTGTACTACAGAGCAATAAACAGGAAAGCCTTGAGATCACAAACCTTGCGGAGCCTATTTCTGACGCCAGTGAAAAAACTGAGCAATGTGAAAAAAGACGTCATCTGCTGGATGAAATCGAAAAGCTGAAAATCTACCGCGACGAACACCTGAGCGAAGCCGAACAACTCTATACAGATATGTCTCCTCTGGAAGTGCTATTGGAGGGCAACGAGGTAATGGACGCTGCTCGCGAATATGAAATCCGGAAGCAGTACAAGGAACTGAAAATCCCTTATGACTCTCGAAAGCTTCAAGCCAACATTCTGAGCAATCAGATTGCTCGTCGCGAGAAGCTCGTTAATCACGAAACCCTGATGGCGGGCTACACCGAGTCGATGGGTAACTGGAAAGCCGACGAGCAAGAACTAAATGAAAAACGGGACAGCCTCAGTACCCGCTTGAAACAAATTCAACAGCAAGCAAACGAGGACATGGCAAAAGCCCGTCAAGCAGAAACCGATGCAGCAACCGCCTATGCTCAGGCCGTAGCATGGGGCGACATCGAGGGTGAAAAAAAAGCCGATGCAGACGCGCAAAAGCATGCAAAAAACCTCGCAACTGCAGCCGAGCATAATCGTCGCCAACATCTGATTATTGCCGCACTGGAACAGGAGCTGATCATCGTTGATCAACACATCGTCGAGGCAAAAAGGGAATATAACGCGATTGAAAGGGAGGCCCTGCTCCTAGCTCATACGGTGCTGGAAGAACAATGGAACGAAAAAGCTAAGGAGCTTTTGGATATGGGGGGCAAGCTCTGGGCTGCGTATCGACTGATAGATCGCGATCAAATCAGCCTAAGGAAGCTATAGCTTCCTGAAGAAGGCGAACGATTCTATAGCTGGGGCAGTAGTGATTTGTCGGAGCGCTCTTACAAGTACACAGTGCAAGACGTCCTTGCAATGTAACCCCAAATCTCTAGAGAAACGGCCTAAAGCATGGCCGTTTCAGTCATCCAAGAGGCCAGACCATGAGCAACGCCATACAAAGCAGAATCAGTCATTCAGAAAACCTGAAAGCCAGAAGGGCTCACCTGAGCGGACTGATCAATCTCATAAAACCAAAGACAGGGGAAATTACAAAAATAGAAACCATGACGATTGCAGCAATCAATGCAGAGATTAGCGTCATAGAACAGCAGCTGAAAAAACGGGATTAATTTAAAGGCGGGAGTCTGCAAGGCTTCCGCCTTAGTCTGAGCGTCAAATCCTAGCCAACAGCGCTCCACCCCTACCGAAAATCTCATAGCCTCTTTCAAAACGGTAGATTTGACTGATTGAAGGTCTTTACGACGGGCCTCTATTGGCCCTAAGCTGCCGCTCGTTCACTGATACTTTCTGGCTTGATAACGACCACAATGAAAATGAGATCAATGTCTTAGCTGAGAGCATTTTCCGGCACGTATATAGGGCTTGCCTAATCGTACGATCGCCTATATATGGACACTGATAATCGCTAGAGAATGGATACTACTAGGTTATGAATCGTATTGATTATCAGAAAAGAATAATTACAGCGCTTTCCTGGTTAAAAACTCAGGTTGAGTACCACAACAGCCTGAGCTTCACGGACATCAATCATGGTGCTGAGGACTTCTACTGTGGCCTGTTGAATTTAGTTTACGGCTACAGCTTAAAAAATATAAATATCACTGACCTTAACGCTGCTGCCATCGACTTAGGTGACGAGCAGAATAAGATCGCTATCCAGGTGACATCTACATCTGCCCTGAGCAAAACAAAATACACTGTCGAAAAATTTATAGAAAAAGGGTTATATAAGAAATTCGACAAGCTTATAATTATTAATATCGTCAGGAAATCCAATCACGAGACCCCTGCTATTGGAAGCTCGGAATACTATCTCGATACAAAGACAGACATTCTTGACGTAGAAGATATTATAAAGAAAATAACTAACAACCCAGATCTTAAAAAACTAAAATCAATTGTGGACTTTTTGGATGCGGAACTTTGTTTACCAGTTCAACAAAGTTTACCCAACGAAGTTCTCACGGTTCTCGGCATCATAGAGTTTATCAGTGATGGAACTCATGAAGACGCGGGGAATGGCTATCTCGAAGAGCCTGACCCAGAGAGAAAAATATATAAGCGCTTTCAGGAATACTCTGAGTTTCTCGTTGGCATGTATAACAATGGGTACATTGAGTACGGTGCTGTATTAGAGGCAGTCAAAAAAGAGGCGGACTTTGGGCAAGTTAAATTGCGGCGAGCCGCCAACTACTTAATGGACTACAGTGACTCTGTTTTAACAGAGTGCGATGGTGATCCCCAAAGAGCTCTTCACGAGATCATTGATACATTCAAGATTCTTTTGGGTGGTAATGGTTATACTTTTGATGCTGGGGCTGCGAAGTTCTATGTCATAGAACAGTTGGTGAAGTGTAATATATTCCCGTTCAAGGTGGGGTCAGTTGCCTAATTTATTCTCTAAAGACGATGACTTGCGCAAGTCAGCGCCCATGCTCGGCTTTGAAATCCTTAAGCTGCTTCAGGAGTCTGAAGATCTACAGGTAAGTATTTTTGACATTGCGAAGACGATGGCTAAATCTGGCGGCATTAACGCTAGAAGCATCTATTACGCGATGCTTTTTTTATATTCGCTGGATATCATTGATTTCCAGGAACCATATCTGGTCGCAAAATGTTAAAGATTAGAAAGCTATATAGTGAGCCTGAGATTTTTGATACCATCATTTTTCAGAACGGGATCAATCTCATCCTTGGCGAGACGACAGAAGGTAACGTAAAAACAAACGGTGTCGGCAAGTCGATGGCTGTTGAATTCATTAACTATGGATTATTGAAGCGCTACGAGGATAGTAGAGTTTCCCTGATCCCGAATGAAACCTTTCCTCATAGCACCCTGATTTGCCTAGATTTCGAGATCAATGGAAAATTCATCACGATCAAGAGAAGTATCGAAAACCATAAGTGTCCAACTTTAATTGTCGATGGCGAAACCAGAACCTGCACTGACGTTGAAGATGCCACAAGCTATCTTACAACATTACTTTTTGGATCTTCTAATGATGAAAGCAATCCCTCTTTCCGCGCTATGCTGGGCCCGCTTATACGAGACGAACGGTCAGAATTCAAGTCAATCATCAAGTGCTTTGATACAGATAAAACTATTCCACCAGACTATACACCCCATCTATTTTTGTTGAACATTGACCCCAAGCCGTACAAGCAGGCGAAAGCTCTTTTTGGAGAGATAGATAAAATAGGTAAGGCCATATCCAAAGCAAAGGAAAACATTGTCGCGATCACGGGGAAAAATGTTTCCGAAGCCAAGGCTGACTTAAATGAATTGACCAGTCAGGTCGCTAGAATACATCAGGAAATGGAGCGCCTCGAAAATATTGAAGGCTATGACATTGTAAAGGATGAAATAATTGAGATTGAAACACAACTAGAATTTTTTCGATCCAGGCAAGCGGTTATAAAGACGGAACTTTCGAAAATCAAACTTTTCCGAGGCGACAACTACATCGACGAACATGAGGTTGCTGAGCTATACAATCAATTCAAAGAAGGGCTTGGCGACCTTATCAAAAAACAAATTGAAGAGGTCACTGCGTTCAAGAAAAAAATTGATCGCTTCCAGAAAACATTGATCGATGGACGACGTAAAGAACTTGAGGATAGCCTCAAGAATATTGAAGCAACAATTCTTCGCCTTGACCGGCGTTACAGAGAAAAACTTTCGCTCATAGACCAGAAAGGCGCTCTGAAAAGCCTCAGGCAGACTATTGCAACGTACCAGAGAAAGGTGGAGGATCACGCATCTCTTTCCGCATTTATTAAGAAACACGCGGATTATGAGCGGGAGAAGAAGGAAAAAACCAACGAGCGGGATGGTCTAATTTTCCTGCTCGACAGCCTAGTAGCCAACTCATCTGACGTAATAGATTCTCTGGAGAAGACGATATTAGACATACATGAATACATCGCAGGAAATCGCTTAAGCTCATTCGAAGTGGAAGTTACGAAGAAAAAGGAAATCGTAAAATTCGAGCTACGCATATATGACGATGGCAGCCATAGCAACGAACGAGAGAAGGTGTTTCTTTATGATATCAGCTTACTTATAAACACTGAAACAGGCAAGCGACACCCAGGCTTACTAGTGCACGATAATATTTTCGATGTCGATTATGATACTCTTATCAAAAGCTTGAACTACATCAGTGACATCAAAGAAACCTTAGAGGAAAAACAATATATTCTGACTCTTAACAGCGACAAGATACATGATACGGATATTAATTCGCGCCTGCGGCTGGATCTAGAAGGTTTAAAACGTGCCGCCTTCACAAAAACCTCAAGATTCCTGAAAGCCAACTATCAAGAACTTTCTTAACCGCATTTATTACAGCTTTCAGAAGCGGTTTTTAGGCCGCTTCAGAATAGGCCAACTGATACCGGTCTTGGATGATGACAACGGGCAGATATCCTCCTAGTGCGAAAAGATACAATCCACCAACAGCTGACACCGAGGACTGATTGTATAAGTTCATCTTGCTTCTTACTAACTCCAACTACAAATAGGAATATTTCAGAGCGCTACTTTTATAATTTTGATTTTAGTATTGAGTTACTATCGGCAAAAGATCAAACTCTTCCAGCTTGTTATTAATCAAGGCAATTAGCTTTCTTCGTAAAATATTATAATTCCCTGCTCGCTCTGCCAAATGATTAGGGGTTTTAAGCTGTCCTTTTACATCCCGAAGAAAAGACTGGTAAATACTCTCAAGAGATGCTTCTATCTTACAAACAAATTTTTGGTATTGTACGTCTCCAATCATGCTGGAAGGTACTGTTTGCGCAACCAAGTTTCTTGACCAAGTATCATAAAGAAATCCAGTTTTTAGCATTGCTTTCGTTGCGGCTAAGGCCTGCTCGAACTCCTGATAGTTCCTCTCAAGCATAAAATCATCAGTAAATGCATTTCGATCAAAGGACAATCTAATTGCCCCTAAGTGGTTTTTAACTTCTGACGCACCAAAATTTTCTTGAAATTCCTTGTAACTTGATGACATCACAGCATGCGACCTATTAATCGCTTGGTTAATGTCATCCCAGAACCATAACTGAACCTTAAATTTTATGTTGTTTGTAGCGTTTATTTTATTTATATGGTTTTGCAGAACTACATCGGTCCTCGCTGTTGTGGCGATAATAAAAAGGTCCAGCGCAGGCTGGAAGCCTTTAGCCTTAGCGATTTCGTCATCAATTATTTTCTTTGTTAAGCTTGAGGCTTTAGTCTCCTTACACTGAATCCCTATGTGCTTATCTAAAGAGTCAACAGCATACACATCAACGCCATTTTGGCTTTGCCCTTGCCTACCATACTCTTGAACTAAGTCTTCAATGTACTTTGATCTTGCTACATCCGCTATCAACGTTTGGAAGTCTTGCCAATTCGAGGGTGGCGGCATAAAAATCTGGACTTGATTCATTCCTACCTCATCTACTAATTATTCTATTTTGGTAAAAACACACCTGTAAGTAGGCCGTAACTGGGCTTTACCGTCATGTATGTCGTATTCAAAAAATCGATATCAGGCACACAGATTACGAAGCACTTTACATCACGCCCGATGCCTGCTTGCTACTACTAAGTGCGATTTTCCGCATGGTGGCTATGCACGGCTCCTCTAGGTATACTTTTCGCAAGAAGCTGCCTTATCCAGCAACTTCTCACCCAAAAAATTATATTCGGTTTAAGCAAAAAGCCAGACGACTCACTGCACATCCTTAGAGCATCAATGCATCCAACAACCTTCACTTTCCGAATCATAGAAACAAACCTGCCGAACCCCTATACCTCGCAAGGTTTCTTCTACTCTTTGCATATAGAGAACGTCATTATTTCTAACAGAAACAGCCACACGTGTGATACTTGATTTTTGCAACTGATTTAAAATGTGCTCATCTTGAACAGATAAATTCCAACCGTAAATAACCAATGAGTCACTGAGTGAAGGTATCACTTCCCTATATACACGCTGAAGATAAGATGCACTTTCAATAGCGGACTTTTTATGCCCCGCAGTTCCTTCACATACAAATAACGGAATAGCTTCACGCCCTTCCCATCGAGCTAATATCACATCAAGCAGTCTATCATCACCGCCAGACAACTTTATTTCAGCACCTGCAGGGGTACGAGAAAGAATCAAATTCCCATGCGGATAAAAAACCAAAGTAGCTCTTTCTGCACCATATGGATCCCTCAATGACTCCCAATCATCCCGGAAGGTCGCAGGCATGAATCCATCTTTGAACCAACGACCTAATGTTCTATTTCCAAACATGATTGACCAGTAAACAATCAAATCGTAATTAAGAGATATTACAGTATCAAATCTTTTAAGAAATCTATAGATATTAGGTAGATGGTCCTCAGCATCAGCGTAGGCAACGTGAGTTTCACGCACTGTCTGGATCAACGCAGTCCGTACTTGTTGATACGCTTGCTCAACAGCGCCAGGCTGGTTCCCAAACGCTTCATTGATCAATGAAGTGTACCAAAGACGTCTTAGAACAAGTTCAAAGTCGCAGGTATTAAATCGCTGAAATACCGTCCGAGCTGCACCATCAAGAAATCCCATCTGGCTAGCAGCCTCATACAACGATCCGTATCCGAAATCAGGATGGACAGCCATACTGGCACCATTTCCCAACAGGACCGTGTGGTTGAAATTGTCGCGAATGTCTCGCCACTCTACGAAATCAGGCATCACCTTTCCCTGGTATGATCATGGAATCAGAACGCTATCAGGCCTTATGAACGCTGTCCACCGATCTGAGATTCACCTGAAAAACATAACAGGACACAAGTTACCCATCCTTGAATCCTTGAATCCTTGAATTACCACTAATTTTCTAAATGAGCCCCACTGGTAACTTATCTAGTCGATAGCGGACCTTCGTGATTGGCCTATCTATGGCAACATCACGTACCAGCGGGAGCATCTGTTACCGTAATTAACTGCTACACGATTTAGTTGCACTGACGTCGCTGAGAGATCTTGCTATCACAATCAAAAATAAAAGGCTGAAACACTAAATACCTATCAAGCTTTTGCCGCAGCTAAGGTATTCAAGCTCCCTCTAGCCCCCCGTTATTCGTTGCTTTCATCGCTTAATAAGCCACGTTGTTACCACTCTCAACTGTCGTGGAAAATATTCTGTGCTTTACCGGTAGCTACGTAATCTGCCAAGCCTTGTAGTCGTCGAAAGTACGCCAGCACGATTTTGACAGCTGATAGCGGGTCATTGCTCGCCAAACTCAAAATATGATCCGTATGGTCTTCTAAACCGAACGCTTTGCAACTCTCCTCGAGAAGGGTCGTAAGTTCAAATATATCTTGAACCGATAGCGTTATATCTGTATCGGACTTACTGAGCCATCCTAGGTTCTGAAGACGTCCGTAAGCTTTTTTGTAAGCTTCCCGAGCAGGACTTTTATCTTCGTTAATCCCGTTAACCAATTCTCTAATTGAGTCTGCAACATCGCCGTTCATATAGAACTCTATCTCGCCCGGAGATGCATACTCAATTTTTCGAATTCCCGCCCGGTCCTCAGTCGGAATATTATTGTAAAGCTCTTTAAAAAAATTTACGGAGCTAAACCCACCTCTCCAAGGATGCTTATGGAAGAGTGAGTTTATTTTTTTAGTTGCTGCTCCGCCTGCAGCACCTAAAAGTGCGAATCCGAATGAATAGCAGTCCTGCACAAGATCAGCGAACTTTCGCAAATCACTAATCTCCCACTGCCCATCAATATTTACAACTTTATAATCACTACTTAGACTTTCCGGTGCATGGCCTGGAATAAACATACCAGCTTCTGGCAGGCTATTCTCAGGTAGCTCAGCGCTACTTTTAGTATTAAACTCGGAGCCTTCACGACCCCAAAGTTCGGCCAACTCGTATTTACCCTTGTGAAGTTTAGTAATCACATAATGGACATCTATTTTTTCAGCATATAACAGCTTTAAATGCTCTGATTTTATCTTTGAAAAATAGAACTTGTATGCAACCTCCCCATCTTCATAATTAATACCAAGATAAAAATCACCATTAGTTTTTTTAGCGAGAACGACCAAAGGTACTTCATAGCTAAGTAAGACTTTCTCTATCGTGAGCCTAGCCATTAAGTTGCTCCACTACACCGGCGATGCTTAGTGGATCAACTGAAATATAAGGCCACCAATTTACATGGGTTGGCTGGTCTTTGTGCCAAACACCATAACTTGGGTCATACGGTACCGGTACAGCATGGCTAAACTTCATTCGCGCCATCCTTGGGCTTTTTATAGCAGCTCTGCATGCTGCGAGTGACGTCACCAAGGAAACCGATCGGGCCATACACTCATCTGGGTATTCACGGTTCGGCAAACGCTCGCGTTGGGAGTCGAAATCTCTGGCAGTTACTGCGTTAGTTTTTACCAGCCGCCAAAGGGTACTTTCAGTAGGAGCTACGACTGCCGTAGGAGGGCAGCTTTCTGGTAGAGGTTCGAGAAAATCAAGTCCATTTGTATCCGTCATCATATGAGGTCCGCAGCTATAGGCAAAATGCAATGATTCCAGCATGTTCGATGAGTCTTCACCAACAGTCAAAACCTATATTTCTATAGTTTTTATCTTATTGATATTACTGGATTTTCCTATATTTTAAGACTGGCTCGCGGCATCGGACATTAGATCCTAGGACGCGCTGTGTACTATTTGGCGACCGCCGTGAAGAAGCCCCCAAGCCGACCATTAATGCAACGCAGCCTCTAAGGCCCAATGAGCACCTATTTTTCAAGGATAAGTCAACTAATTTTGATCTGGGGATCGCTGGAAATACTGAGCAATAAGGCACACCGTAATCCCGATTAGGTGAACTAACCCGCTATTGAGGCACAACACTCGCAGATGTGATCAATTAGCTTTTCAAGCTTCGTGAAATCATAACCGCTTGGGTGAGTCAACGCATGCTTAAATTGCCGAATGTAAAACTCTTTATCTTCCATTGCGCCTTGATACTGTTCCATCGTTTTATTGAAATTGGTCCAGCGAATTGTTGGCGATTTAGAGCACCGATAAGAAAGATCCAAGAAGCACTCGATTGCTACAGCGGCCCCATTAATATCTGCTTTGGAAACTCCGCTTGGGCCTATCGCTTCAACATCTGAGAATTCTATCAAGTATGGCAGCGTTGTTGTTAAAAGGTTCGCTGGAGCGGCTATAGCAAGACATTTATTATATTTTTCCACCCCCTCCGTATCATTATCAAAAATAACGAGACATCTGTTGACTACCCCAATCTTGGCTAGTCCCTGATAAAAATTAAAAAGATTACCTGTTCCTGTAAATGGGTAATGTTCCTTCATGTCTATGTATTTAAAGAAATCTTGAACATCAGGGCGCAGATATGAAATAGCCTCTTTGATTATAAACGTATCGCTTGACCCCTCAGTAATAATCAAAAAAGACTGTGCCTCACTCCAACTTGAAAAAAGCTCTAGCTCAGTAGTCCAGCCACTTTTGACAATATCTCCAGTGTGCCATTCTAGTGGCAGCTCGTGATTCTCAGGATTTGTGGATAATAGCCATAACTGAACATAGGGGTCGAGGTTTTCAAAAAAAGTTAAAACGTCCTTGTCCGATGTCCCCAAAGCATCATGCAGCTCTTTATACTCTGGTTGTTCGAGCATTTCCTTTGCAAACTCTCCAAGATCAAAGTCGCAGTACTCACCTTGACTATTACGAGGAGTGATAGTTATTTTTGAAACGACTTTTGCAAACTCCTCAAAAGCCAGATCCATCGGCGGATAATATCCCGGATAGTAACTTTTATGTTCGTTATAGATTCTTTCGACTGTATGCTCGTTATATCCGTAAAGTCTAAGCCTAGGTACAGCCTGCCCTAGTGTTCGTTTATATCCATAGTGAGGATAGACAACTCCATTGTACTCATGACTTGAAAGAAGTGCCTTATCAGATGGTTGGAATAATTTTGAATGATTGATGTAACTATTGTTTTTACCCCAATCAATTTCCATGCCCCCGATCGTCAGACTTACAATTGATCCCATTGGGCCTCCCTAAGAAAATTATTAACCATTGTAAAAAGCGACAATTTTTAGAAGTTTAGCTTTAGATCATACATTATCCTGTGAAGTGGGCGGCCCGTTAGTTAGGTCAACAGTACCACCATGGTTTTCAACCTCAGGCCTTGGTTGTAAAAAGCCAGGCGCCGTTTTGAATCCTGCGTTACCGCGCATAATCCACAAGCATTTATTGACTCAACAGACTTGGAATTTTTGCAGACACGCCATTTTCACTCCAGTCCAGACTGTCAAATCCACTCTGAAAAATCTCATATCGCGCGGATAAAGAGCCTACTTGGAGCGAGCGCCCGCAATTGCGCCGGTTGCTACCGCAGGCAAACTACAGCCTTGGGTTCGGTAGCAACCATGCCTAGAGGAAATCACGTGTAACACCAGAGACTCTAGTAACACTTCCCCCTGAGTACTGTAAAGAGAGGTGTAACAAATATAAAACCCTTTAGAATCAGACGTCTACATTGAGACGTAACACTGGTAACACACGTAACATTGTTTTTGAGAGAACATCCCCTTGCCCCCTATCGATCATGCCTCCAGCGTTAGGACCAAACGCACTATGCGGCCCGTAAAAAGTGTCAGGGGCCCCTGGAGCTATTGCTAGGTACGGGGCAGGAAACCCGCACGAAATCGTTAGTGGCTGGGTTCCAGAGTTAGTTGACCACACTTGACTGGTTGACCCAGTTGACTCGGCAATCTGTTCAGTATCGACAACACAGCCCGTGACCACTTCAGACCCAATGGCCACCTCCCCTTCACTCCACAACCTTTCACCTTACCAACACGCCCGCCCCACTGAGGGTCTGGCAATTCCAAATCCATAGTGCATATGCACAGGTGAACTGCAGTTCACCCAGTTCACCAGTTAACTAAGCTGTGAACTCATCCACTAACGTAACCCCACGGGTTTCCTGCCCCGTGTAACGAGAAAATCCTCAGGGTCCCCAGCAGCTTCTGAGCCATCCGCAATCATGTTGCGGCATCTGTAGATCCCGATTATTCATCTCAAGAAAGGAAAAGCTGAGGCTCAGATATGCCCCTATGTCTCGTAGAGGCATTACGCCATACTCTTGCCACGATGCTGCACCGCCTCCAGGTTAAAGAAGAGACGCAATGAAGAAGATACTCATGCACATGCTGGTGGCCTTGAGCGCATCACTAGCTATCACGGGATGCTCCAATAACTACAAGCAGTTTTACACCCCAGCTCCAGGAGCAACCCCTCAAGCCATTTCCGCCGCTCGCGCATCCGCTGCACCACCAATGCCCACGCTCGAACGATCTTCATTTGGCGATACAGATCAGATCGTGGCGGGTTACGCGAAGCGAGGGTATGTGGTTATCGGTGAATCGAGATTCAACACCGGCGAAAGCATTTCCGAAATGGGTGCGCTTAAACAGGGCCGCGCAGTAGGAGCAGATTTGGTTCTGGTATTTATCCCGCAATACACAGGTTCAACTACCTCAAGTGTGCCGTTCACGACGCCCACTACCAATACCTCTTACACCACGGGCACTGCAACTGCATACGGCCCGGGTGGCCCCGTCACGGCTTACGGTAACGCAACAACAACGACGTACGGGAGTAACACAACCTACATCCCTATCACAGTTAATCGATCCGATTATGGAGCGATTTACTTTGTCAAAGGACGGTTTCGAATCGGGGCATTCGTTCGTAACCTGAATGATCTGGAGCGCCAGTTGCTACAAACGAATCAGGGGGTCGTGATCACGACTATCGTTGACGACAGCCCGGCTTATAACGCTGACGTGCTGCCCGGCGATATGATCGTTTCAATAAATGGGGAAAGGGTCTCCAACGAAGAGGGCTTTGCACGTATGTCATCTGCTCGGAGGGGGCAACTGATTAAAATGTCCTTAATTCGACAAGGCAACGCCATCGAAAAAAGCCTGACAGTGGGTGACTGAAATGCTCAGCAGGAGGGGTAGTAGAGAACATCGTGTATCCCCACATGTATCCCTAACAAAACATAGCCCGACAAAACTCAATGATTACGAGCACTAAAACCCTTAGTTCAAATGACCCCGGCCCACAAAAAAAGACGTCCCAAGACGTCTTTTTTTGTTCCTGAAATTCAACTACCCCACGCAATCCAATGCCATTAAGCCGATCCCCCCACACAAATAGTCTAAACGAACGATGAGCCCCTCCCCCAGTCAGGCCGAGCATCCGCTCAGCGCCAACCCAACCGGCAGACTGAAATAAAGGGGGCATGATGGATATCAAACAATTGCTGCTTGAGCGCGAGCTCAATGCAGTCCTTGCTCGCTATGCACGGGCTTGCGATCAGCGCGACTGGTCTGCCATGGATGATGTGTTCCTCCAGGAGGCCACTGCCGACTATGGCGGTTTGCATCAGCTTCAAGGTCGCGGGCCGATTGTGGCCATGATTCGTGTGCATCTGGATGGCTGCGGGCCTTCGCAGCACTTGCTCGGCAATCTGTTGGTCGAGTCCAGCGATTCAACAATCGTGAGCCGCGTGTATGTGCGCGCCGCCCATCGCGGCGCCGGCAGTATGCAAGGCTTGACCTATGAATCGCTGGCCGAATATCAGGATCGCTGGGTGTCAACACCAGACGGCTGGCGTATTGCCCATCGGCGTATGGATATCAGTCACGAGCTGGGATGCCGCGATGTCCTGCGCCCGGCCACTGAAAGCGCGCAGGGTTGAGCGCCCTGATATTTCAGGCAATCGGTATCAATGGGTCCGCTGCAGCCCAGGCCACTTCCCGGTTGGCGGCCGGCGGGTAGATCCATACCGTATTGATCTGTGTTTTCAACGATTTGCCTTCCTGGCGGGTTAACTTGACCTGGCGATCCCAGCCTTCGGTGTAGACCGCTCCCCAGCCACCCAGGTCCAGGCAGGTGACGTACTTGGGCTGGCGGTAGGCAACCGGGGCTACACCCAGCATCTGCGCGGCGACGTTATTGCCCGCGTGGCGCCCCAATACGATGGCGTGCTGGCAGGTCATCAGGGCATGGTTGCCCAGGTCATCCGTGGCGGCATAAGCCACGTCGCCGGTGGCGAAGATATCTTGCTGGCCTATGACTTGCAGGTGCGCGTCTACATGCAGACGCCCAAGCCTATCGCGCTCCCCAGGGATTTGTGCCGTCAGCGAGCTGGCCCGTACACCGGTGGTCCAGATCACGGTTTTCGCTTCGATTCGTTGACCATCACCCAGGGTTACCCCTTCCTTATCGACGGCTACCACCGACGATTTCAAGCGCCAGGTCACTCCCAGTTCATCGCTGGCTTCGGCAATCGACTGACTGATTTCGGTGCCCAGTGAAGCCCCGACTTTTTCACCCCGGTCCACGATGATCACTTCCATATCTGCATGCTCGCCCAGTATGGCGCGCAGACGGGCCGGCATTTCGGTTGCCGTTTCAATGCCGGTGAAGCCACCGCCCGCCACGACCACGGTGTTGCGGCCACGGCTCGCTGGCAGATCTGCCAGGGATTTGAGGTGGTTTTCCAGGCGTATGGCTTGCTCGATCTGGTCCACGTCGAAGGCGTATTGCGCCACACCTTGGGTGTCAGGCAGCGCCAGCCCGCTGCCAGAGGCCAGGACCAGTTTGTCGTAGGGACGAATTTGTCTGGCGCCTGCGGCATCGGTGTAAACGACCTGTTTTTGCTGCACGTCGATGGTCTCTGCAGCGCCCTTGATAAAGGTGACACCTACCGCGTCGAGCAGTTCGCCAATCGGTGCGAACAGCTGGTGCGCGTCCGGCTCGTAAAAACGCGGGCGTATGCGCAGCTCGGCCTGAGGGGCCAATACGGTCACTTCAACCTCGTCGTGGCCATGAATGTCGAACAGCCGCGTTGCACTCAAAGCGGTCCACATGCCACCGAAGCCTGCGCCAATAATCAGAATCTGCTGTTTCATTTTTTATCCCCTGATGAGAAGCCCGAGCAAAGCAACCCCGAATGACGATCACCACCGAACCTCAATAACGGCGACTATATTAGTCGTAGTTACAGAGAGCAATCTTTATTTGTGGTCCATGCCACTGCTGTCACGCTCAATGAGCGTTGCTCGCCTGACTGATCACTGCTAAAATATGCGACTAATTCAGTCGGAGATTTTGATGTCTCTTTACAGCGCGGGCGTTGAGTACGGCATTCACTGCCTGCTCTTTTTGGTAGGCGATGGCGGCGAAAGCCGTGAGGCGAGCGTGCGTGATCTTGCAGAGTTGCAAGGCGTGCCTCAGGACTATCTGGCGAAGATCTTCACCAAGCTGGCCAAGGCCAAACTAGTCGTGGCCACCGAAGGCGTGCGCGGCGGATTCAAACTGGCCAGGCCTGCTGACGAAATCAGCATTCTCGATATCGTCAACGCTATCGACGGCCAAAAGCTTATTTTCGATTGCCGGGAAATTCGTGGCCGCTGCGCACTCTTCGAAGGCTCACCGCCTGCCTGGGCGCTGGACGGCCACTGTTCGGTTCACGCGGCGATGATGACGGCACAAAAGCGCATGGAAGAGGCCCTGGCCCAACAAACCATTCTTGATCTTGCCCGAAAGGTCGGCCGTAAATCCCCCGCCGAGTTCCCGGCACAGGTCGGCAAATGGATCAACGATCGTCGAGAGAAGAAAAGCGCCGCGCAGACTTCTGACGACCAGGCCATCCCGGTAACTGAAATCTCGGACTAAGCCCCGGCCCTTTTACAAACCCCACCGCCAGCGCCGACAAGATCAGCACAATCGCAAGCCCTTCGTTGAACCCAATCTTGTGCCCCAGCATCAGCATCGAACCTGCGATGCCGAAAACCGGAATCAGCAGGGACAGCGGCGCCACCCTGGACACCGGGTACTCGCGCAGCAACAGGTTCCAGCCCCAGTAACAGAAATGCGTCGCCGCGTAGACCTGAAACAACAGGGAAAACAACGCCACCCACTCAAAGTGGCTGACTAAAGAGGTAAAAGGCGCAGATCCGTGGGCAAGCCAGGTAAGCGCCAACAGCGGCAGCGGCGCAAACACACTGGCCCACACCACAAAGGCGAACATCTCCCGGACTTTCGACTGTTTGATAATGACGTTGCCGACACTCCAGCTCAACGCACTGATCAGCAACAGGCCATAACCCAGGGTCGTGCCCCGGCCGGGGCTGGCAGCAATAATGCTGATCAGCCCCAACAGCGCCAGCCCCATCCCCAGGATCTGGCCGAACCTCAGATGCTCGCGAAACAGCAATACCCCCCAGCCCATGGTGAAAAAAGCACTGAACTGGATCAGCAACGCGGCGGTTCCGGGCGGCACACCCCATTCAATGCCCAGATTGATCAGGGCCCACATGGCCACCCCAAAAATCAGGCCATAAGCGGCCAGCCACTTGATGGCAATCGGCGGGCGTTTGACGAAAAACACCCACGGCAAAGCCGCAAGGGTAAAACGCAACGCCGTGAGTAACAGCGGATCAATAGCTGCCAGCCCCAGTTTGGTGATGGGAAAGTTAAGCCCCCAAACGGCCGTCACCAGCACGGCAAGGAGCAGATGTTTCTTTTGCATAGGGTTGTGCTTCCAGTGGCAAGGCGGGCGGCGTCATGCACCATCCAAAGTGCCACTATGCACATTTGCAGCATCGGCCCGCTTGCACTATCAGGTCATAAATCATTAAATTCGGGCCATGGGCAAAATTGAATCCGACACCTGGGAAAATATCCCCCGCGACGCTGTCGTCACGGCCACTGACTATGCCGACGGGCAGCACTTTGCCCTGCACCGGCATAACCGCGGGCAGTTTGCCTATGCCGCCTGCGGTGTGATCACGGTGTATACCGACCAGGGCAACTGGGTGGTACCGCCGCAACGGGCCATCTGGGTACCGGCAGGGGTGCCCCATGAGATGAGCATGAACGGCCCGGTCACCATGCTGAACACCTATATACGCGGGCCCGCGTCTGCCCGGCTTGGCCTGCCTGCACAGTGTCAGGTTTTCGGCATATCGTCCCTGCTGCACCAGTTGCTGCTTCAGGCAACGGATGTTCCGGCGCTCTATGACGAAACCCGCCGAGAGGGGCTGTTGATGAATTTGCTGCTCCATGAAATAGCCGACATGCCAGCCCTTTCGCTCAATGCGCCGCTACCGGCTGAGCCCAGGCTGGCCCTTGCCTGCCGCACGCTGCTGGAGCAGCCGTCACTGGATATCGGGATTGATGATATGGCCCGGCAGGTTGGCATGAGCCGCCGTACCTTTACCCGCCTGTTTCGCCAGCAAACCGGCATCAGTTTTGTCGAATGGCGCCAGCAAGCCTGCCTGTTGGCAGCGGTGGTGCGCCTGGGGCACGGCGAGGCAGTCACACGGGTGGCGACGGACCTGGGCTACAGCAGCCCAAGTGCCTTCACCAGTGTTTTTCGCCGGGTACTGGGCGAAGCGCCCAGCCGGTATTTCCCCAAACAGTTGCATTGAAAGCGGGCCATCCCCACCCTCGCCCGGACTGAAAAAGCCGGGCCAGAGCGCTTGCCTTCACACGAGTACAGAGCGGTTTGCGAGCCTGCTGAGCAACACCCGCAAACGTGATTTAATAGCCGCCTTTCACGATTGCGGAACAGGGCTAAGGTACGATTTTTCGGCATGCCCCCCATCACCTTAAGTAGTACTCATACAAGGCTGTCATGGACACGGGATCACGACTCAAACTCATACGCGAAAGCTATAAACTGTCCCAGCGCGAGCTGGCCCGGCGTACTGGTGTGACCAATTCCACCATCTCCCTTATCGAGCAGAATCGCGTCAGCCCCTCCGTCAGTTCCCTTAAAAAACTGCTGGAAGGCATCCCCATGTCCCTGGCGGATTTCTTCACGTTCAACCAGCCGCCCCGCGAACACCAATACGTCTTCCGCGCCAGTGAACAGCCGGACCTGGGGCGTGATGGCCTGCGGTTGCTGCTGATCGGCGCCTCGGTACCGGGCCGTCAGATGCGCTTGCTGCGCGAACAATACGCACCGGGGGCCAGCTCGGGGGAAGAGCCGATCGTGCATACGGAAGGTGAAGAGTGCGGGCTGGTGGTCCGGGGTACGATTGAACTGACCGTGGACGGGCAGATCAGCATTTTGAATGCCGGGGACGGTTATTACTTTCCTACCACCCAGCCCCATCGCTTTCGCAATATCGGTGCGGATGAAGCCGAGATTATCAGCGCGAATACGCCGGCCAACTTCTGATCCTCCCAGCAGGTTTTGTGATCACTGCATAACCTGTGGGGGGCTGGTTTTCCTGCGACCCAAACAACGCGGTCAGTCAGGAAAAAACGAGGCGATACCATCGCGAGCAAGCCCGCTCCCACAGTACTCCGCAGCCGCTTCCAGGTACCCTTGCGGGAGCTGGCTTGCCTGCGATGTAAACAACGCGGTCAGTCAGAAAAAACGAGGCGATACCTTCGCGAGCAAGCCCGCTCCCACAGTACTGCGCAGCCGCTTCCAGGTGCCCTTGCGGGAGCTGGCTTGCCTGCGATGCAAACAACGCGGTCAGTCAGGAAAAACAGAGCGATACCATCGCGAGCAAGCCCGCTCCCACAGTACTGCAAAGCCGCTTCCAGGTGCCCTTGTGGGAGCTGGCTTGCCTGCGATGCAAACAACGCGGTCACTCAGAAAAAACAGGGCGATACCTTCGCGAGCAAGCCCGCTCCCACAGTACTGCGCAGCTGCTTGCAGGTGACCTTGTGGGAGCTGGCTTGCCTGCGATGCAAACAATGCGGTCAGTCAGGAAAAACAGGGCGATACCATCGCGAGCAAGCCCGCTCCCACAGAACGGCGCAGCCGCTTGCAGGTGTTGTTGTGGGGGCTCATGATTAATACTCATATCAGACCCTAGCTTTATCCGTTTTTAAATCACCTACCGCCCCGCCAAGATGCCCGCATATCAAGGCGGGCATGCCTGCCCATGCTCGAAACAAACATGCTCGACCCATGAGTTAATCCCTCCATGCAACTGTCCTTGCTGCTCGTTTATGCGCTTAGTGTCTTTATGCTGATCATCACTCCCGGCCCTGTGGTCGCCCTGGTGGTTAATACCAGCCTGGTGGCAGGGCCCAGACGAGCCTTGCTGACGGCGCTGGGCACTAACTGGGCATCTCTGGTGCTGGTGATGGTGGCCGCGTTGATACTGAGCGGCACCCTGGCGGTCAGCACCACGCTGCTTAACTGGATCAGCCTCGCGGGCTGTGTGTTTATCGGCCATATCGCCTTGCACGGCCTGATGCATTCATCCGCTGCAGCCCCGGCGCAGGCAGCCCCCGCCAAAACCCGCGGCAGCGGACTGATAACCGGGTTTCTGGTGGGTATTTCCAACCCCAAGGACATTCTGTTTTTCGTGTCGTTTTTCCCGCAGTTCATCAACGTGACCTCCTCCTTCAAGGGCAGTATCGCCCTTCTGGCCCTGGTCTGGATCGTGATCGATCTGTCGATTCTGACGGCCTATATCTTCTTGATGCGCCACGCCTTTGCACTCAAGTACCAAAGAAAAATCGCCCGAGCCTCCAGCTTCACCCTGCTGCTGGTGGCTGTAGGCGGAGCGATTTATTCAGGCTGGATATTGTTCAATTAATGGCGAGCAATAAGCCCCCACGAAACCGGACTTACACCCGCGACCGGCGCCCGAAAAATGGATGGCTCGGGTCGTTGTAGCCCGGTGTCGTCGAGTGCCCCGTCACAACCAGGTCATTGATAAAGGCTTCGTCCTGCGCAGTGAACCTGTAGTTCAACGCCGGTACATAGTCTTCCCATTGCTGTTCAGTGCGTGGCCCGGCGATGGCCGAGGTGATCAGTTGGTTGTTCAGCACCCAGGCCAAAGCAAACTGGCCTGCGGTAATGCCTTGCCCCTCGGCATAGTCACGAATGCGCTGGGCCAGGTTCAGGGACTCTGGGCGCCATTCCGTTTGCTGCAGGCGCGGGTCGTTGCGCCCCGCGCGGGTGTCCTGGCCTGGGGCCTGATCGGGGTCGTATTTGCCGGTGAGCACGCCGCGCGCCAGCGGGCTGTAAGAGATCACGCCTATCCCGTAATGTTCCGCCGCCGGCAAGTGCTCGACTTCAATCTGACGGTTGGCCAGGTTGTACAGCGGCTGGCTCACGCTCGGACGCTGGATGCCCAGCAGGTCGGCACTGCGGCTGAATTCGGCAAGCTTCCAGCCACGGTGGTTGGACAGCCCGTAGCCACGGATCTTGCCCGCACGGATCACGTCGTCCAGCGCACGCAGGGTTTCATCCACCGGGGTGTCGTGGTCTTCGCGGTGCAGGTAGAACAGGTCGATATAGTCGGTGTTCAGGCGCTTGAGGCTGGCGTCCACCGAGGCAATCACGTTCTGGCGCGAGGCGCCGCTGTTGTTCGGCCCGCTGCCGCCCGGGTTGGGATTGACAAACTTGGTGGCCAGCACCCAGTGCTGACGACGATCACCGATCAAACGGCCAACCACTTCTTCCGAGGCACCACCGTTGTAGCCATTGGCAGTATCGATGGAGTTGATGCCCTGCTCGAAAGCGCGGTCGGTGATGCGCCGCGCGACGTCGTCCGGGGTCTGCCCGCCGAACATCATGGTGCCCAGGGTAATGGGCGAAACCTTCACGCCGTTGCGGCCCAGGTTGCGGTATTGAATGTCGCTCATGCTGACTCCCTGCGTGGTGATCGTGAAATCAAGTGGCGCAAACAGTAGTCAGCCCTGTTCTGGCGGTCAACGCCCAACGGGGCATAACCATAGAGCGGTTTTATCAGGGATTCGCTTATTCAAAACAGGTCTTTAAACGTCAAAATTAATTATTTATGGATCTAAAAAACCCTCGGTAATCTCATGACTTTTCGGACCGCATGAAAAGGAATCATCATGAGCCGTCGATCCCCTGGCCCTGACTATTCACCTGCAATCGCCCCTGTTGCAGGTTCACGCCCATGAATATCCCTACCGGTTTTCTCGACAGCAGCGGCAGTGTTCCCTTCAGCCTGCCCGAGCGTGATCAACAGGGCGACGACCCCATCGCCGAACGTATCAGCCACAACGTGCGGCGCTTGCGCGACAAGCGCCAGTTGAGCCTGGAAACACTGGCCCATGCCAGCGGTGTGCGCAGGGCGCTGATTGCGCAGATCGAAGCGGGTCGCAGCCTTCCCTCGGTCAAGGTGCTGAGCAAAATCGCCGGTGCACTGAAAGTGTCCATCGCCGAGCTTCTCGCCCCTGACAGCATCGGCATTGTTATCCGCCGCGCCTTGCCCCCAGAACACACCGCCCATGGGGTGACATTTACCGAGCTGCGCCTGGGGCCTCAGGCCGAAGAACAGGTGCCCGGCAACCCGCACAGCGTGCAAAAAAACCTGCAGGTGGCCAAAGGCAGCCTGGAACTGAGCATCGATGACCAGCAGTTCGTCCTCAATGCTGGGGACTCGGTCCTGTTTCGCGCCGAACTGCCCCACCGCTACCGCAACCCGCACACCAGTGAAGCCGTCGCCTATCTGCTGACCAGCCCTGCGCAAGTGCAGGAATAGCCCGCGCTTGCCTATCCTCTGCCTGGAGCCTTCGCCTTGTCACGTCAGCCCTCCCCTCTGGATTTTCCTGAAAGCCCGCTGTCCCGTGCCTTTGAACAACCGTTGTTTCTGGGCCTGTTCCTGCCGGTGCAGTCCGGTGGCTGGAGCCCTTCGGCACTGCCACGCAGCACCACCTGGACCTTCGACTACAACCGCCAGCTGACCCTGCGCGCCGAAGCACTGGGCTTTGACCTGGTGTTTGCCCTCGCCGAATGGCTGGGCAAGGGCGGCTACGGGGGCGATATCCGTTACCACGACGAGTCGCTGGACGCCTTTATCACCCAGGCGGCGCTGGCGTCGGTGACCGAGCGGATTTTGCTGATTTCCACTCTGCATGTGCTCTACGGCCCCTGGCATCCGCTGCACCTGGCCAAGTTCGGCGCCACCCTGGATCACATCAGCAAGGGCCGCTGGGGGTTGAACCTGGTGACCGGGCATCGTCATCGCGAACACCGGCGCTTCGGTCAGGCACCCATCGAGCACGACCAGCGCTACCGCCAGGCCGATGAATTTATCCGCGTGGTGCAGGAGCTGTGGTACAGCCAGGAAAACGTCGATTTCAGCGGCGATCATTACAAGCTTGAAGAGGCCTATGTCAGCGTCAAACCGTCCTTTGGCCGCCCGGTGCTGGTCAACGCCACCGGCTCACCCGCAGGCATCGACTTCGCCGCCCGCCACTCCGACATCGTGTTTACCACCAGCCCTGGCAGTGCCGAGATCGAAAACGCGCTGGAGAAACTGCCCGAGCATTTGCAACGGATCAAACACGCCGCCCACGGCTATGGCCGCCAGGTGCGCACCCTGATCAACCCGCTGGTGATTTGCCGTGACAGCGATGCCGAAGCCTGGGAAGTGCATGCCGCCATCACCGCCGCAGGCGACCCCGGTGCGCTGGAGGGCCATGCCCGCGAGGCCAGCGATGCCCATGCCTGGCGCGGCCACCAACCGGCAGAGCGCTACGTGGGCGGCAATATCCAGCTGGTCGGCAGCCCCGAGACCGTGGTGCGCGACATCATTCGCCTGAAAGCCGCCGGTATCGACGGCCTGCAACTGAGTTTCTTCGATTTTGCCCCCGACCTTGAACAGTTTGGAGCGCGCGTACTGCCACTTTTGCAGCAGGCCGGATTGCGCCGTTAACCCACCCCCAGGATGACCGCCATGCCCTTTACCCGTCGTCAATTCGTTGCTGGCCTGTCTGCCCTGTCCGCGCTCGGCGCCAGTATTCCGTTCCTGCCCTCAGCCCTGGCCGACGCAACGGGTGAAGCCGTCAGCGGGCGGCGGGTATTCAACCTGCTGATCAACCCCGAGCCACCGTCCCTGAGTTCGTTCAACACCACCGCGGGCACCAGTGTCACCGCCAGCAGCAAGGTGCTGGAGGGGTTGCTCACCTATGACGAAGGCCTCAACGCCCGCCCCGCACTGGCCACCGCCTGGGAGGCTGCACCCGATGGCCTGAGCTACCGTTTCACCCTGCGCGAAGGGGTCAAGTGGCATGACGGCGAGCCCTTCACCTCGGCTGACGTGGCCTTCTCCCTGGACCTGATCAAGCGTTTTCACCCCCGAGGCTCCAGCACCTTTGCCAACCTGGAGCGGGTCGATACACCCGACGATCACACCGCCATTGTCCACTTGAGCAAGCCTGCGCCGTACCTGATTCGCGGCTTTGCCGGCGGTGAAACGCCCATCGTCCCCAAACACCTGTATGCCGCGGGTGACCCGCTGAGCAACCTGCACAACAACGCCCCGGTGGGCACCGGCCCGTTTCGGTTCAAGCGTTGGGAGCGCGGCAGTTTTATTGAATACGAACGCAACCCGCAGTACTGGGACCCGACGGCCACCGTGGTCGACACCCTGATCCTCAAAGTCATCCCGGACGGCGCAGCGCGCCTGGCCGCCTTCGAAAACGGCACCCTGGATGCCGGCGGGCAAAGCCCGGTACCGCTCAGCGAGCTTGAGCGCCTGACCAAGTCCGGCCGATTGAAGGCCACAACCCGGGGCTATCGCTACACCATTACCCCGACCATGCTCGAGTTCAATCTCGACCATCCGCTGCTGTCACGCCTGGAAGTGCGCCAGGCGATTGCCCATGCCCTGGACCGCGAAGTGATCCGCAAAGTGGTGTACTACGGCTACGCCGAAACCAGCTACTCGCCCATCCCGAAAAGCTTTGCCAACTACGTCTACGAGGGCCCCAACCCGTACCCCTTCGACACAGAGGCCGCCAACGCACTGCTGGACAAAGCCGGGCTGGTAAAGAACGGCAACTGGCGCTTCAGCCTGACCCTCGACCCGCTGCCCTACGGCGACAGCTACAGCCGCACTGCCACCTATGTGCGCAGCGCCCTGGCACGCATTGGCATCGAGGTGAAGCTGCGCGCCCAGGACTTCCCCACCTATATCAAGCGGATCTACACCGACCGCGACTTTGACTTTGCCGTGGTCGGCATGGGCACCCTGTATGACCCCACCGTGGGTGTGCAGCGCCTGTTCTGGTCGAAGAATTTTCGCAAGGGCGTGCCCTTTTCCAATGGCACCCACTACAACAACCCCGAAGTCGATCGCCTGCTGGAAAGCGCCGCGGTGGAGACCGACGAGCAAAAACGCGGCGAACTGTTCAAGGCATTCCAGAAGATCGTGATCGAAGAAGTGCCCTCCATCACCCTGGTCATGCAGCAACAGGTCTCGGTGTACAACGCCCGGGTCAGCGGTTTTGAAGACGACGCCAATGGCCTGGACAGCAGCCTGGCCAATATCAGCCTGGCTGACACCGGAGGCGCCCATGCTTGAACGGCGCAGAATGTGGCGCCTGTCCCGGCGCACCCTGTGGCAGGCCATCCCCACCGTGGTCGGCATCCTGGTGCTGAATTTTTTGCTGCTGCGGCTGATCCCCGGTGACGCCGTGGATGTGCTGGCCGGTGAGTCCGGCGGCGCCAGTGCCGAAACCCTGCTGCAGTGGCGCAGCCATTTCGGCCTGGACTTGAGCCTGATGGACCAGTTGCAGCGCTACCTTGGCCAACTGGCTCACCTGGATCTGGGAATGTCGCCGCGCTTCAACCTGCCGGTCAGTCATCTGGTGCTTGATCGCCTGCCCAACACCCTGCTGCTGATGGTCGGCGCTCTGGGGCTGGCGCTGGCTATCGGCATCGCTGCCGGAACGATCATGGCCACCTGGGTCGGGCGCTGGCCTGACCGCGTGTTATCACTGGCCGTGTTGCTGCTGTATTCCACACCGGGGTTCTGGATCGGCCTGATGGCAGTGCTGTTGTTCTCGGTAAAACTCGGCTGGCTGCCCAGCAATGGTTTCCAGACCCTGGGCCTGGATCTGCATGGCCCGGCCTGGTTGCTCGACCGCCTGCAACATGCCGTGCTGCCGGTGCTGGCCCTGGCCACGTTCTATATCGCCCTGTACGCCCGCCTGACCCGCGCCGCGATGCTTGAAGTGCAACGCCAGGACTACGTGCGCACCGCCCGGGCCAAGGGCCTGGCGCCCTGGCGGGTGGTGTCGCGGCATGTGCTGCGCAATGCCCTGCTGCCCGTTTCGACCCTGGCCGGCCTGCATTTCGCCGCCCTGCTCGGCGGCGCTGCCGTGACCGAAACCCTGTTCGGCTGGCCCGGCCTGGGCCGCCTTACGCTCGAGGCGGTGATGTCCCGCGACTACAACCTGCTGCTGGGCATCCTGTTGCTGTCATCCATGCTGGTGGTGGTGATCAACATCACCGTCGACCTGCTGCAAGCCTGGCTTGACCCGCGTATCCAGGCCGACTGAAAAGGAGCTGTCCCATGACCACTGCCGTACTGCCAAACGCCCCGACCGGCTACAGCGAAAGCGTCTGGACGGCCCTGTTGCGCAACCCCTCGGCCTTGATTGGCGCGACCATGCTGGCCCTGGTGCTGACCCTGGCACTGCTGGCCGGCACGCTGTACCCCGGTGACCCGCTGGACATGGTGGCCATGCCGATGCTGTGGCCCGGCGACGATCCGGGCTACTTTCTGGGCAGCGACTCACTGGGCCGCGACGTGGCGGCCGGGATCGCCCACGGGGCCCGCGGGTCTTTATTGATTGCCGCCAGCGCCACCCTGATCAGCGTACTGATCGGCGGATTGGTCGGGGCTCTGGCCGGCTACCACGGCGGCAAGCTGGGGGATGTGCTGATGCGCATCTGCGAAGTGTTCCAGACCGTGCCGTCGTTTTTGCTGGTGATCGTCATCGTCGCCATCGGCAACCCGACACTGGGGATCATCGCGCTGGCGATCGGCATCTCCTCATGGCCCACGGTGGCACGGCTGGTGCGCGCCGAATTCCGTACCCTGCGCGAAGCCGACTTTGTGACTGCCGCGCGCAGCCTGGGCTTCGGCAACAGCTCGATCATCCTGCGCGAAATCCTGCCCAATGCGCTCGCGCCACTGGTGGTCACCACCTCGATCCTGATCGCCCAGGCGATCCTGGTCGAAGCCGGGCTGGCCTTTCTCGGTATGAGCGACCCGAACCAGGCCAGCTGGGGCGCCATGCTCGGCAGTGGTCGAGAACAGATCGCCAGCGGCTGGTACCTCACCGCCCTGCCGGGGCTGGCCATCATCTTCGTGGTGCTGGCTCTAAACCTTCTGGGCGACGGTCTTAACGACGCCCTCAACCCTCGCCTGCGACGGTATATCCCATGAGCCTGCTGGACGTACGCGGTTTGCGCGTGAGCTACGACAACGCCGATGCCGTCAAAGACCTGAGCTTCACGTTGCAGGCTGGCGAGACCCTCGCACTGGTGGGTGAATCCGGCTGCGGCAAATCCACCACGGCCCTGGCGCTGATGGGCCTGCTGCCGGACAACGCCCGGCTGGCCGGGCAGGTGCTGTTCGAGGGACGTGACCTGCTGAGCATGGCGCCACGGCAGATGCGCCAGTTGCAGGGCAATGCGCTGGGGATGATTTTCCAGGACCCGCTGTCGAGCCTCAACCCGGTGTTGACCCTGGGCGAGCAAGTCGCCGAAAACCTGCTGGCGCACACCGACCTGACCCGTCGCCAGGCCTGGAAGCGCGCCGAAGAACTGTTCGCACTGGTGCAACTGCCGCGCCCCGCTGCGCACCTGCACGAGTACCCGCAACACTTGTCCGGCGGCCAGCGCCAGCGGGTGGTGATCGCCATGGCGATTGCCTGCCAGCCGCGCCTGTTGATCGCCGACGAGCCGACCACGGCGCTGGATGTCAGTGTCCAGGCACAAATCCTCGAACTGTTGGCGCGTTTGCGTGGCGAGCTGGGCATGGGCCTGCTGTTGATCACCCATGATCTCGGGGTGGTTGGCCAGCATGCCGACCGGGTCATCGTGATGCACGACGGCCACGCGCTGGAAAGCCAGCCGACCCGTGCCCTGATAGAACACCCGCAGCATCCTTACAGTCGCGGCCTGTTACAGGCGTCACTGGGGGCCGAACATGACCAGCACTACCTGAGCAATCGCCTGGCTGAAATCAACGTCGAGCGCCAGCCCGGGCAGGCCACGCGTTACAGCGTCAACAGCAGCCACTATGGACCGGGGCGCAAGCCTCGGGCACCCGCCG
>Ga0302347_1001481_pt1 | contig 28130 bp, 16 predicted proteins | sample PhyWR1_FD_202178 | JGI IMG/M metagenome (GOLD analysis project Ga0302347, IMG submission 202178) | Leaf surface microbial communities from wheat plants in UC Gill Tract Community Farm, Albany, California, United States - DLSL W.R1 (v2)... | ecosystem: Host-associated > Plants > Phyllosphere >...
GGAAACCGTCACGCGCTATCGCTTTGGCGAGGAAAAACCGTCGGTTAAAAACAAAGCTCACAGCGACGGCAAGCTTCCGGACTGGCTGAAGGCGCTGTTGGATAACTTCAACAGCAATACTTTCAAGCCGATCGCCCTGGGTTTGGAGGTGCTGTTGTGGGGGCTTCTGATCGGCGCCCTGTTCCTGCTGGCGTGGCGTTATCGTGAGTGGTTGCGCACCTTTGTCAGTCGGCGCAGGCCTCACACGATCAAGGTTGGCGGGCCCGTTCCTACGCAACTGTTCGGCCTTGAGCTGGACACACAGACGTTGCCCGACGATGTGGCCAGTGCCGCCGAGCATTTGTGGGCCACCCATCCCAGGGAAGCTCTTGGCCTACTGTATCGAGGCCTGCTCAGCCGGCTATTGCATGATTTCAATGTGCCGCTGAAAAGCGCTGATACCGAAGGCCAGGTCCTGGAGCGGGTTCAACGGTTGCAACAACCGCAGCTGCTGGCTTTCAGCGATGAGTTGACCCAACACTGGCAGAACCTTGCCTACGGTCATCACCTGCCTCCTCCCTCAGCCCAGCAAAAACTGTGCAGTGATTGGCGCACCCTGTTCAACCCGGAGAGCAACCAATGAACCGGCCGTTACTGTGGGTCGGGCTATTGTTGGCATGCGTATTTGGAGCCGGTGCCTTCTACGCGTGGACCAAGGCAATTCCCTACGACGAGGTGGTGGATCGTGGCCCTTCTCCAGAAGCCTTGGCCAACCCTTACTTGGCAGCCGAACACTTTCTACGCCAACAAGGCGTGACCGTTGAGCACGCCAATAGCCTGGAGCGGCTGACTACCCTACCGGGCAAGGGCAACAGCCTGTTGCTGCTCGGCGAGCGCAGCAACATGTCACCCCGCCAGGTAGAGCAACTGCTGAGCTGGGCCAAATCCGGTGGTCATCTATTGCTGGTGGCCGAGGCGTTGTGGGATGAGGAGACCGGCAAAAGTGGCGACCTGCTGCTCGATCGCTTGCATATCCACCAGACCTTGAGTGACGAACCCGAGGAACCTGCGCCTTCCAGCAAAAAGCCCCTTAAAAACAAAAGCCAGGACCTCACCAAACTCTACGTCGACAATGAAACCGCCTCGGCGTACTTCAGTTTCGACACGGATTTCAATCTCACCGACCCTAGGCACCAGGCCCAATTTTCCGCCAACAGCTCAAGGTCGAGCCACCTGATGCAACTCGACCTCGGGGAAGGCAGCGTCACAGTGATCACCGACAGTGACTTGTGGAAAACCCCGAACATCGGCAAGCACGACAATGCCTGGCTGCTGTGGTACCTGAATCAGGGCACGGCCGTGACCCTGTTGTTCAACAGTGACTTCGACGACCTGTTCACGTTACTGATGCGGTATTTTCCCCAGGCCCTGATCGCACTTATTTCGTTGATCGCCCTGGCACTGTGGCGGGCCGGTATGCGTCAAGGCCCGACTCGATCGCCAACCTCCAATGCTCGCCGCCAATTGCAGGAACACCTTAAAGCCAGCGCCGACTTCCTGCTGCGCCGCAGCGGCCAGGGCACGCTGCTGCAAGCCTTGCAGCGCGACATCCTGCGCGCGGCCCGGCACCGTCACCCCGGTTTTGAACACCTCGACAGTGCAGCACAGTGCCGGGTGCTTGAACACCTGACGCGCCAACCCCTTCATGTCATCAGCCAGGCCCTTGACCCACTCCCGCAGAAACGGCTTTCCAGTGCCGATTTCAGCCGGCAGGTGGCGTGCCTGCAAACCCTCAGGAATGCCCTATGATCTGGAGCGTTGCGGTCGTTAGATTTATGCGCTATTAAAATCATAGTTCTGCCCAAGGGGAGTGAAGGCTCGCAGCAATAGCTTTCACACACTACAAGCGGACAGAGTCACTTAGCGAATGATCCACGACAGGATGAAAGATGGAACTAGTCTGGGGCAGCAAGGATTTCGTGATCGCAGGACAACCGTATGAAGGGTTTCCGATTCTGCTGTGGGACTCGATGGAGAGCTGCACCCAAGCCAACCAGTTCTTCCGCTATTACCTACTTCGTGGGGAGATCGGCTCGAAACAATCCTGGCCGAGTACAGGACGAGCGCTGTACGACTTCTTCAGCTTCCTACAAGCCCATGATCTTGACTGGCGGGATGTAGAGCGTGGTGAGGCCAAGAGTCTTGTTGCTGCCTATCGAGACTACTGCTTGGTGACATGCGAACTGGCACGCAAAACTACTCGCCAGCGACTGATGTACATTTGCAAGTTCTACGAGTTCGCCCTAACGAAGGGTTGGGTTAAGCGCCTACCGTTCGGCCTTGAAGAACGAACCGCGCCACGCGAAACAAGCTTTCTTGAGCATATTGATGCCAGTGGCGGGAAAGCCTTAGTGAACGATGTGATGCCACGCCTGCACAAGTCGCTGCCAAAGTACCTGAGCATGTCCCAAACTAAGTTGCTTATGGCAGTGGCGGACAACCCGCATCACCGGGTCATGATTCAGTTGGCCTTGCGAACAGGGCTGCGGCGTAACGAACTGGCTACCTTTCCAGTGGCGTATGTTGTCGACCCGGAAAAGGCTGAAGGAACCGAACGTAATGTGCGTATTCGCCTTGATCCTGTCGACGGCACTGGCATGAAAACCAAGGGCACCAAGGAGCGGGATATCTGGGTCAGTCGGAAGCTCATGACTGTACTCTACCGCTACGTGACGAAGCTACGCGGCGAGCGGGCGTCTCTGGGTAAGGATCAGAAGGCCCTCCTCCTCAACCACATCGGAGAGCCTTACGGCAGCGACGGCAAAAGCATAAATCGGATCATTGTCGAGATCGGGAGACGAGCGGGCATTGAAGTGCACACTCATATGCTGCGACACACCTATGCGACCCACACTCTGGTAAATCTTCAGCGCAACCCACAGCAAGGCCTTGATCCCTTAGTGTTTCTTCAGCGGCAGCTTGGCCACAGCTCAATCCAAACCACCATGATCTACTTGCACTTGATCAACGAGATGGCCGACGAAGCCGTGCTGGCGTATGACGACGAGCTGAACGAAGCAGCGGGAGCGATCTGATGGGGAAACGGAAGATTTTCACCAAGACTGACATCAGCGTCCCGCAAGTGGAGCACGACATCAATAACGAAGGCAATGTGGTTGTCTTGCTCGAGGCTATCTCCTCAGCAGGCACAGTTGTCTCATTCGGACGCAATGCAACCACTTCCCGGAAATTTGATTTTGCTCGGTGGTATGGTTCAGGTATTGACGCCATCACCTACGCCTGCCAGCGACAAATTGAGCGTTTCTTAGCAGGGCAAGAAGGCACACTCTCGGTGAATACAGTGGTAGGTTATTGCCGCAATGGATTACCGAAACTCCTTGATTTTTGCGTGCTTCAAGCGATGGCTTTAGAGCGTGATTTGACGCTGAATGATGTGAATCGGAGCCTTATCGACAGCTTTCTAGGCCATCTCGCTAGACAGACATTATCGACCTCCGGACGGAAAAACTGTTACGCGCAAACCAAGCCCGTGCTTCACGCGCTTGGGAGGCGGGGCGTTTTTCCATTAGTCATATCTGGCGATGACGCCACTTTCCCACGTAATCCGTTCCCGAACATAAATCGTAAGGTAAAGGGAGAGTCGGCGCTATCCAAGCGCGAGCGACAAGAGTTTGCAGCAGCATTGAAGCAGGCAATCAAGCCCATATGGATCAATGACACACCGCCAACCGGTGGCGTATTGGTCTATGCCCTGCTGATCGTGGCTCTACATACCGGACGTAATGCGACTCCATTGCTGGAGATGGGCCGCAATTGCTTACGCCCACACCCCAAAGATGACACCGTCTTCCTGGTGCTATGGAAGCGCCGTGGTTACAACACCAGTAAAGTCGCTATTCGAGCAGAGTCGAAGACTGAACGCGTACTGGAAGCAATGCCCAGCGTCAGATTCAACATGGAGCGCCTGATCCGTCGCGTGATGGTGTTGACTGAGCCCCTCGATTCAGAAGCTCCGGATGACCTTAAGGGTCGCGTGTGGCTGTACCGTAGCAGGTCTAAAATCTCAACGGGCCAGGTCACGTCACTGTCTAACCAGACGTTGGAAGCAGGCGCGGCCCGCCTTGTAACTGAGTATGGATTGAAGGACAGCGACGGAAACCCGTTGCGTATCAATATCGCTCGCTTGCGTAAGACTTTTGCAAACCGCATCTTTGAGCTAACCGATGGAGACCTCGCAACCACCGCCGCGGCTCTAGGCAACACGCTACGAGTGGCCGACCAGAACTACCTAGCTCCAAGCGGAAATGCCCGTCGAGACTGGCGGTTTATGGGAGAGTTGCTGGTTGAGGAGCTGCTAACTGCGACTATTGGTGCGACCTATAAGGAAAACCCTTTGGGCCGCTGTGCAGATCCCGTAAACGGCCAGTTCGCTCCGAAACGCGAAGGCGCAACCTGCATGAACTTCATGAACTGCGTGCGCTGTAAGCACTATGCAGTGACCACCGAAGACCTCTACAAGTTGTTCAGCTTCTACTTCAGAGTGCTTAATGAGCGCTCCCGCATGGACAAACGTCGGTGGGCACGTGAGTTCGCCCACATTCCTCGCCTCATCGACGACTATATAATGGCAGAAGGACTGCGTCGTGGCACCTTCAAGCTTACAGCGGTGGAGGCCGCGAAGGAGCGCGCTCGTGTCCAACCCCACCCATTCTGGTCTATCGATTTCGTTGACAGCCTGGAGGTTTTTTCGTGATTGACGAAATCTCGGAAGAACTACCTTTCGCGGCTATCCCCACTCAACCTGGGGATGTGCGCGGTCTATCCGATTCAGAGCGCGACAGGCTGATCATCAGCGCTAACCAAGTTGATGGTCATTGGGTGATTATCAGCAGGTATATTGATGACGTTTGGTATCTCACTGGTTTCCCTAAGAACGTTTCGATAAGCAGCAGAAGGATCGCTTTCGATGCAGTGCCTCCGGTGTTTCGTCAGGTTATAAAGGAAATTTTTTATCGCTTTTTGAGACGAGGCCGGAGAGGAACTGATCGACCTAGGGGGGCGACAATTACCGGAGTCTTTAATGGCTTGTTACCCTTCCTGCGGCACTTGGACGCGCTGAAACTTAGCCAGCTCGGTAGCGTGACACCTGTGATCGTCGCCACGTACGTCACGGCTTGTAAGGCTCATTTACAACCTCTAAACCGCAAGCCATTAACAGCAAGTGGCTTGAAAGCTCGATACAGTGCTGTAGAGGCGTTGTATGAGCTGAGCCAATACACAGAGGACAAGATTCCATATCATCCTTGGCCTGAGACTTCCGCAAAAACCATGGCGGGAATTCTCAGCATGCCCGGCGGTGGGAGGACACCACTGATTCCCGATGACGTGTTCTGCTCCCTCTTCCAAGAAGCTCATCAGCAAGTAGAAAGAGGAAAGCTACTGCTAGACCTTCGGGACGACTTGAATGGCTTCACAACTGAAGCAGGTATTCAGAACGAGTTCCACGTAATTCGCTTTAAAAACAAATGCTTGCGTGATATGGGCTGGAAGGATGGCCTAAGGAGATTCAATAGGTCGCTATTAGACCTACGCACAGCCTGTTACATCGTTTTGGCAAGTACCACAGGCGCCCGAAATCACGAACTTGCTAACCTACAGTCTGGGGCGCATCGGCGTACCGAGGATGATGACAGGACGGTTTATCACTGGATGCGATCCGAGTCAGAAAAGACTGATGAAGGACTCCATGATTGGATGATCCCAGAAGTTGCAGTTCGCGCCCTCCGCGTCATGGAGCGATGGGCTGCGCCGTTCCAAGCGATGATTTCCGAAGAAATCATTAAGCGACGTCTGATCAATCCGAAAGATCCACAGATCACTGAAGCTCGTGCGCATCGTAACTCCCTGTTTCTAGCCTTTTATTCCAATGAAGGTAATCGAGTTCGTACTCTTTCTAGCAAGAGTTGGGACGGCCTTTTAAAGGCATTTGTCAAGGGTTGCGGATTGAAGTGGACGCTCGCCAGTCATCAATTCAGACGCAAGTTCGCTAGCTACGCCGCACACAGCCGTTTTGGCGACCTGCGCTACCTCAAGGAGCATTATGCTCACTGGTCACTGGACATGACTTTGGGATACGCCATGGACGAACGCTGGGGACAACATCTAGATCTTGATCTGCATGCGGAAATTCAAGATGAGCTGGAAGACATTAAGCTCGGCGTCGTTGATAGCTGGATTGGCGATGAGTCGTTGGCAGGAGGCTATGGACGCGCCATTAAGGGCTGGCAGCGAGAGCCGGAGAACCTGCTGATTTTCAAAGATCGTACCTCCATGCTGAACTCCATATCTGAGAGCACAGCAATTCGCAGCAACGGCCATGCCTGGTGCACTGCAGACAACGACGGTTGTGTCGGCAACACGATTGAGCGTACCCGCTGCGGTGGTGGTTGCCAACATGCGGTGATAGGGAGCACCCATGCTCCCATCTATCAGCGACTCTACGATGATTTGAAAGGTCTGAGGCTCTGTAAGGATATCGGTGAAGGGGGTCTACAACGCGTAGAGCGCGACCTAAAACGGTGTCGAGATGTATTGGTACAGTTGGGCATGCCCCAGGAAGATTTGACCGCATGAAGAGCAAAGGCAAAACAGCCAACTATAAGCCTGCCGAGGATCGAGAGAAGGATCTTAAGCTCGCCATCTACCGTCTTCAGAAAGGACGCGCCCATACGAAGGAAACGAAAGTGACCATCGCAGCTGTTGCCCGCGAGGCTGGCGTTTCGACGGCGCTGATCCATAATCACTATCCTGCAGTTGCGGAAGCCATACGTGAGATCCAGGGAAGATCCAGCCGCGCCGTACGTGATGTCAAACATCAAGATCTGATCGCCGAGCGCCAAAAGTCTGCAGCCTACCGTCAGGAGGTTGAGGAGCTCAAAGCCAAGCTCGCCAGCATTGCATCAATTAATGAGGTGCTGCTGGACGACAACCAAACGCTCAAGGATAAATTGAGAGAACGAAACGTGATTGAATTGGCCTTCTCCAACAAGCGCAGCTAGGTATCGCTTCAGACGACGAAGCCATCCATAAATCAAAGTGACAAGCCGGTAACTCACTGAGTTTACGGTTAAAACCTCCATTAAAAGTTAAAATATGATAGTCAGGAAAACTATCAATCTGGCTGTAACAGAGATGCGCTTACAGCAATAGGCATCGGAAGCTAGCCTAGAAATACTCTCAGCCGGGATGCACCTCCAACCAAAAGTTGACGATCCCAAACGACGGAGCTATGAGCGTTTACGGCTTGAAAACTAGGTCGATTCAGAATCGACTTTTCGCCAGTGCCTGTCGACGGTCGTAGTTCCGATGCCGAGTTCGCGTGCGATTTCCGTCTTGGTACGGCCTAAGGACTGCAGAGATTGAACGGCCTTACGATTGTTCTCGGCACGCTTGCCTCTCACGCCCTGGGCACCTCCGTTACTAGCCTCGCTACGCAACCTTCCGGCCCCGACATACTCCCTAACCTGACGCTCTTGGCTTGCTTGATACTGTTCTAGCTTCAGCATGGCCAGACGAGCTTCTACGGTGGTAAGAACCAGGCTCGGGGGTATACCTAAACACTCGCACAAGGATACGAGTTTGGCTATAGAGATGCTTTGGCGGCCTAGCTCTACGTTCGCGAGGTATTCGCGGCTGAGCGCCCCCGAGCAATCCTCTCTTCGAAGCCCGGCATCAACTCGAATTTCCCTTAGGGTCTGCCCAAGCGTCTGCAGATAATCCATCTCTCTTCCGTGCAACCACAAAAGAGAGCATGAGGCCACGCTTTGACACCCCGCATCGCTGGGCTATAACATGTATATGTGGGGCCACAAATGTCCTACAAGACTGGCCGGACAGCTTGGAGATGTAAGCTCGTCGTACTGATGGGCCTGTACAAGCCGGTCCGGCATTCCTCTCAACTGGGCCGCCATACGACGGACCGGCGAATTTGCGGCGGTGTGCTCATTGATCTACGTGCTTGACCCAGTTAGCAAGGCAGTTCATGCACGGTCGCACTGTGAAGTGGAAGACCTTTGCTTCCTATTGACCATTACCTCAATTCAGACCGGCCAGCGAGATCGAGCTGCGATAGTCCGTTGCGCTTACGAACTGCAGTCCTATTTAACTTGCGCCATGGATGTGAAGGTTGAGGAGGTGCAACTGCTGTGTCCGCCGAGCGTGAACGGCAGTGATGCTTGGAGCCTAGAACATCTGGAAAAAATCGCTTTTTACGAAGGGATCGGAACGGGCGAGTCCGCAGTTATTTATCAAACGTCTGTCAAAACCTACAAATTTGGCAATCTAGATCTACGCAAGAAGAAAACCCGGCGAATTTGGTATTCCGAACAGCACCTTTTTTCTCGTATTACTCAACAATCTCATCGGACTTTGGACATGCGAGAGCCGCATTTCTACGCATCCAAGGTGTGATAGAGCAATCATTTCGTCCTGATCTCACACAGTCGACTAACGACAGGCGTTAGCCAAGGTGCCTCCCTGACTGAATTAGAGCTAGCTTCAAACTCGCTACTGAATGCCAAGAAAATCGTCTGCTTCTCCGGAGCAGGTATTTCAGTGGAAAGCGGAATCCCCACCTACCGGGAAAAACAGACTGGATTTTGGGCCTGCCACAACCCCGAGCGTTTGGAAACAGCGAAAGCATTTCGAGAAAATCCAAGCCTGGTTTGGGGATGGTACTTGTGGCGACGACAACAGTTTTCGAAGGCTCAACCCAATGCAGCGCACTTGGCATTGCGCGAAATGGCCGGATCAATGCGAACCGTCTCTATCATCACTCAAAATATCGATGATCTTCACGAGAGAGCGGGCTCCGTAGATGTACTCCACCTGCACGGCAGCCTTTCCACACCAAAGTGCTTCGCGTGTCATCGGCCTGGAATGGTGAGGAATGAGTCGGCGATTATGGAAGAAGGTGCACTAATAGAGCCTCCGCGATGCACAAGGTGCAATGGAAAACTACGCCCCGGTGTGGTTTGGTACGGTGAGGATTTGCTTCCAGGCGTCTGGAAGGCTGCATTGTCGTTGGTGAAAAGCTGCGACGTGCTTATTTCAGTCGGTACGTCTGGAGTTGTCACCCCTGCCGCAGATTTACCTAACATTGCTCTGGCTTGTGGCGCGACCGTCATCCACGTAAATACGGTTGATGTAGGGATGGGGGCGCCCAATGAAATCATGTTGATCGGTAGAGCTACACAAATCCTCTCTCACCTATCTGCTTTTTTGTCTCGCGAGCTCAATTCACCGTAACAAGTACTCACTCTGACTGTGTTTACTGCACCCGAACGCGACGTATTGATGAAACAGCCTGGCTAGAACGGACGGTGCGGAGCTCATTTTTCTATCCCATTAGCGGTTCTCGGAGGTTTGTGATGACGACTCCTAAAGAGCGCAGCCGCGCCGTGATTCATACGGAAGGCTTCCTCAAACAGCTCGCGCGGGATACTTCCCTCCCTGAAAAAGTACGCCGGGACGCCCACTTTTTGCTTCGGCACTATCCTGAGAGGAGCGATGTTTTGCTGGCTGGGCGACTTGAGGAAGAGGCGACAATACTGCCATCGTTCCCGTTCTTGTATCCGATATTCGGATCTACGATCGATGAGTAGCGTCGCAGCACTGATCACCTCTCGATTGGACAGACGCAGTTCGTTAACGTCGCGCGGACGTCATTTTCTGTGCTACGAATCCCCCTCGCCGGCAGATGTCGTGTCCGGGATCAGTTGACCACTACAAAACATCGCTCCCGTCGTCAGAGTTTGATTGAAGGGCTCGAAAGTGTTGGACCGGTGCAGTGTTTTCACCTGCCAAAGATAGAATGATCGCATCACACCTTCCAGTGCGTCCTCCCCCTCCCGATAGCACCGCCCTCGTGAAGTAAGTGCTGTACCGCAGTTACCACTGAACTGCATGGGGCGCGCAGTTCCCCAACCCGCATTCCAATAACAGAGGTCCGCGATGACCTGCTCGTCAACCTTAATCTCCAACTGTCCCCCGCGAGGAGTAAGTTCGGCTTGGTCGGTGCTAGGAAGCGTCGGAAGAAAAAGCCTTCCAGGATATAGGTCGTGTTGGAGATACCCCAAACGGTCGATACCAAGCGGCGCGGCAAGCGGCCAAGCCTTGCATTGGTCCTCCATCAGCCTATCTAGCGGGGGGGAAGCGAACACGGTTGTCGTGCTCAAAGGTTCAGGAGATGCACTACGAAGCATCCAACCGTCGGCCCAGAACTCCTCTAGATGTGCGGCCAAGTCAGCGTCGGCAATACTACTCTCCTCAGCTTGTGACCACCGGACGAGTGAAACCTCCACACACCGCTCCATTGAAACAAATATTGGAGAAGCGAAAGCGATCAGTTCGTCATCCGGCCGCGCTGTTTTTACGCGGGCTACCAAGCCTCGCATAGATGATTCGATAGCCTCTCTATCGCCATCGAAGTCAGTTGTAGCGGGGAACCAAATCGGGCGCTCAGGCCTGAGCAGGGCCAACGTCGGATGAACTGGTAAGGCCAATAGAGCACTAGCTTCAGCCCGATCCGTTGGCATGCCCCAGAACTCTTCAGCCACCGCCAACGTGCGAAGGTAGGCAGAGATAGCACGAAGGGCTGTCCGCGAGGAGAGCTGTCCGATGAAACCATCGCCTAGGGGGCGCGAGAAGTGCCAAGGATCTCCTTGGAACGGGGCGTCCGGGTAGGCGGATCGATTCGCCGTCCATTCAAAAGCCATCTGCCGGACGAATGGAAGCCTAGTACGGTTCTCGAGCTCGCCCATGGAAGTCCGAAAGATCCGGGGCAGATCTGAACCTTGCACGCCGTCAAAGTCTTGGGGGATCTCGAACTCCTCGGGCACCTCCTCCAGTCCTTCGTCGTCGCCTTCGGCCAACATATTAAAACTTTCCAGTAGCAGGTCCGAAAGGATGGATGACCTCCGGATGCTTTCAGCCAGCTTGAGAGTGGGTGAGTAGCCGTAGGCTTTTGCCGCCATCCAGAATATGCACAGAACCTCGATCACTTCAGCCTCAAGCTCGCGCGTACTCAGCAACTGGAGCAGCGCGGACTCGGTTTCGGACATCGAACCTGGCTCATTTAGCCGAGAAGCCAGCTCCTGCATGGTCCACCACCTTGCAGACGTCGACGGCCAACCAAGTCGGGCAATAAGTATGCGAAGCTCGTCCATTAACCCTCCGATCCCCTAGAGGAATTTAACTCCGCCGCCCAGCGCGGCCTCTCCAGTGGTAGGGTGCGGGTGTCTTCAATCACGCAGTTGACCATCGTCTCGGCGAACCTCACGGCCTCCAAGATCCGCTTTTGTCGTGCATAGAAATAGACCATCAATTCCGTGGGTGCCACACGCGGAAGTTCGGGGTCGCCGAACATGCCGTAAGTTGTCGCAGCGACGAATTCGTCGCAACGTTGTGGATAATGCTTGACTACCAAATCAAGTCTGCCGCATGTCTTCTCTTCTTTCTCCATAAATCTGCCCCAGGCACCGTTATGGATTTGCGCTTGGACGAGATACTTCCACGCAGCCTTTGCGCCACTCAGCTTGCGTCTCGTTTTAAATGCCAAGTCAGACAGCTCGAAGACGCCCTGGCGCCTGCCCTCTCCCGACAGAAGCAACCCGTCGAGTGCCGCAAGAAGTCGTTTTCCTTGCCCAGCATTTTCCCAGTGTTGATACCAGGCGCGAAGAAGTCTCAATTGCTCGTTGTAGCTAGTCGATAGGCTGTCGAGCAGGTCGCCGAGTTGTTCCGGTGCAAAGGTCGTGACATCTCCCGTGTACGGCTTGCTCTCGCTATCACTACCGCCACGTTCCGTTCGCTGGAGCAGGCCGATGTCCCAACCAACGTGCTCCCGAAGTACGCGAAGTCGCTCCACAGCGCTTGAGCTGCCTTCCCGTGCAATTCGATTCAGCGCGTCATGGATCTCAGGATGCAGACCGGTTCGCATCAACGCGTCAAGAGGCCAACCATCCCTGATGCCCTGTTCCACGTATCCCCGCAGACTCTCTTCCGCCTGCGACCAGTCGCCTGCATGCGTATGCTCCTCGTACTTGATCACCAAAGCTGACGGTTTCAGCTTCGCAAGCAGCCGATCGGCGGCCGCAAGAACATGTCTGGTGCCTTTCCCATCGGTGTAGTCCAGGACGTGGTGGACCTGCGGCGCGATAAGGCCGAGCAACCGGCGAGCGTCGTTTGGTGCGACATCGACAAGGTAGCCGATGGCGTCGACCGTGTTGTTCAGCGTAGGGTCCTTGCGATGCGCATATCCTGTTGTCAGCTCCCACGTCTGCTTGCACAACTCGCGAGCACTGGTACTCAACCCATGGGATAACGCAATGGCACAGAGCTGGAGCGGCGTCTGAAGATGTACGCTGGTTTCCTGGCGGATCTCTGCATCAAGCAGGCCACGCTGGGACTGGACGAACGCCGCCGCCGCATCGTCGCTCATCCTCGTCAACACTCCGGTCACGTACTGGGTGCGGAAGGACGCACTGTCAAACCAAGCCTGCTGCCCGGCCGCCTCCATGGTTTCTTCGGTCAGTGCCACATCGTCTAAGGGGTCTAGCAGGATGCTCCCAAGACGGATGTCGCAGGCAATACGATGCAGCGCGCTCCGGAAGTCTTCGGCCGCGGAGCTCGCGTCATGGCTTTGCCTGAAACGCCTGAACTCCACCGTCTTGAGCAACTCGAACAGCTCATGGAAGTCCACGAACTCTCCCCGCCACCAATGATGCGCAACCTGTGCCGCGGCCACAGAAAGCGCGTTGAGGAAGTCAGTGATGTTCTTCCGATCTTCGTAGACGGGAGCCCGCACGAACTCAAAGGCAGTTTGACCTTCCGCAGCCATGCACAGGCTCAGTTGAACGGTGCTGAAAAACCAGTGGTGCGCAAGTGTCGCCAGATCTTCCTTGCGCTCGTAGTAGTTGCCCTTAAGCCACTCAATGGGGATAGGCCCATTCAACGGCTTCGAGGCCCGCGCATGAGCCGCCTCTACGGCAGCGACGAAGGGGGTTCGCTCAAGTTCGTTGAAGTCATCGCGCTCCGCGATGCTCACTCCAGCGGTCGCCGCCGCACGGACGCACGCATCGCTGATGATGCTCTTGCTTTCACCAGAAGCGAGCGAAGCAGCCGCCGCCATCAAGTCATCCAGGTTACCCTCTTTAACAAGCATCTGGACTCGCGGCATCCAAACAAACGGCCCGTTTTCAGAAACTAGCCTAGCCAGCGCTGCCGGGGTCGCGCCGATGGCACCAAGGCGCGCAAATGCTTCGATGAGGAATTGATATTCATCTGAGCCGGCGATCGACGAGTACCTGCTGGAGAAACGGCTCAAGCCTCTGAACCGACGAAGGGCCTCTTCACCACAAGCCTCGGCTACGATCTTGTCGCCCCGAGCACGCAGCGCCAGTCCTAGTGCGGCAAGCCGCAAGATGTCTGCCTCATGTCTAGAGGCAACAGCCTCCCGCACTACACCCTCCTCTTCAGTCAGGATCAACGTGTACGAGATCAGCCTGGCCATGTCGTCGTTCTGCATCTGGTACTGACTGCCACCGACCATCCGCGCTTTGAGGTGCTCTAGTCGAAAGGCTTCAGCGAACGCGTTGGTGTCCAGCGCTGCAACCAATGCATCGGACAGCAGCGTATCAAAGAGCGACTCTGGATATCCCTCTTCCAGGCGGAGCATGATCCAATCGCGGGTGAGGCCTGTGATGAGATTCTTGGGGTCCCCCATCCTCGCCTGAACCGTCCACAGCCAGTTCACGCGTAGCGATGTGGGCGCAGTGCTCTCCAACCAGCTTGCCACAGCAGGCATCAGTTCGTTAATGCGGTCGGAGTAGCCTGCGGTCGCACGCACAAATACCGCCAGACTTTCGTGGAAAACCTTCAGGCCTGCCGCCGATGAGTGAAGCAGATGCTCCACTTTCGCGACTTCCGGCTCCGCCGCGCCGACTTTCGCTGCGATCTCTCCGAATGCAGCCCTAGGCCAGAAAAACGAGAAGGCACATACCAGCCGCAGCGTGTCTTTGAGACTTGGAGGAAGGACTTCCCAAAGCGATGCGTAGTAAAACTTTGCATCCTTGCTTAAGTCTCCCTTCAGTTGCTCGACATCCCACTTCGACAAGCTGCGACCGGCATGCTCAAGCTCCGCGGTAGCATAGATGACGTGCAGAGGATGGCCATTGGTCTTCGTGCGAAGCGCGGTTGCAGCTTCCTGCAGTTGCGCATCCGAACCATCCTCACCCTCGAAGCCAATCGTGAGCCTGCCTTCCTGAAACGCCTTTCGCAGATAGGACAGAACTGCGTTCTCAGACATCGCCGGAAGCGTGCGCCACTCGGCCTTGGGCGCGAAGGCAAGCAGATCCGTCGGCAACTGAGCGTCGTCCACAGGCTGGGTTCCAACGAGTAGCACCATGTTGTCTGGGCATGGGATCACTTGGGAGAACACATCGTCCAGCGGCCGTTTGTCCTGAGCGTTAATGCGCCAGACGTGGTCCAATCCGTCCAGGACAAAAACGAATGGCTTGGCCTGTTTCTTGTAGTGTGAAGCACACGCTTCAAGGAGCGAGCGCAGGTCGCCCGCTGGAGCCTGAACATCGGGATGAAACCGTTTGATCTGAGCGTCGATGGACTGCTCGACAACGTAGCTGTTCACCCGATCGCTCCCCCGCTCCGTCGTCGAGAGGAAGTAGTGGTGTCGGACCGTGGGGATCTCGCGCTCGGCAAGTGTGTCGCACAACGCGCTCAGGTATGTGCTCTTCCCACGGCCCGGCGGCCCTGTGAGCACGATCGCGCTCCCCGTAGCGCCGACAGCGTCACGGACGAACTCCCGATGAAATGTTTCGTCAGGCACCTCGTAACCCGGGGGAACAACGAAGTCCTCAGGCAAAGGTGCCGGCGGCGTCGACCGGAGGATGTTGCGGACTTGCTCCAGAGTGATCCAGCCATCCGGGGGCGGGAAATTCTTCCGCGTGGCCCAGTTCAACGCAATGTTCTTGAGGGTAGCAATACCCTCAATAGTGCCATGCTTGCGAAGTCGTGCATCGACCTCTTGCTCCAGCGTATCGAACCCCTTATCGCTGTGACAAATTAGCAGCTGGCTGAAGAACGTCTGGCAGTCTTGCTCACCCCCAAGTTCGGCGATGACCTCAGAACGCCTGGGCTCGGGGATCTTGGCGAAGGAGATCTTGCCGCCATCTAGGCAAGCTTCGATATCGGCGTCCGGCCGGCGGTTGGTCGTTAACGAGAGCAGGCCAGTACGCGCCGGGTCTAGCGCCTTGAAGGCATCGAACCACTTGCGCAACATCGATCGCGATCGCGCCGTCGTACCGGTTTTCTCGAGCATCCAGCTCCAGCAAAGCGGATGCACGTGTGAGGCCGGGGTGAACTTGACCTGCTGGAGGTCGACCAGGCCGTCTGAGCGCTCAACAACAATGTCATCCAGCCCAGTCGGCGCGACAGACTCATCATCGCACTCAAACTTCACCCTGGTGTAGCGAGCTGGCGCGTCAAGCCAATCGCAGAGGATTCGGAGGCCTTGCCGGTTCTGGTAGATGTAACCTGCCGCGGTGATCGCGGTGTTCTTGATGCCTTCAGACATGGGTGAACTCACCTTCAGGAGCCGCCACGATACAGTCAGCCCGTACCACAAATTCAGTGATGCGACTAAAGACAACAACACGCGGGTTGTCCATTGCCAATGGGATACGCGAGTTAAACATGTGCCGCACAAGCCCAACTCCCATATTCATTCTCAGAAAGTGGTCCCTACCAAGACGGGGATCATTCAAGCCCCGGTGTAGTAGAGGCGACTGCTGGAGCGCCTACGACTTGTTGTGTGACCCAGGCATCTAATGCATCGATTCGGGGAACAACTGTGTGAAAAGCCGGTTTCGTTTTCACCGCATAAAGGAACATATCTGAGGTTGAATCCATGTTTTGTGAAGAAAGATCACGACTAAGGCTTGACGTGGCAGCGTGTAAAAAAGGCTCCTTCACTGCTAAAAGCAGGGCAGCCAAGAACGGCCGATATTTCAATATAATCGTCTAAACGCGTATAGCTACGAAGATTATGGCTCAGGGTATTGATACCAATCTTTACGGACGCTAGCCTGAGCAAGCTCGAATCGGCAACCACGAAGGGCTGGGTGGTTAACACGTCGATCTGTGCCGCCCCCCCACACACAAAAGGATATTGTTATGGCAACTACCATGTACTTTGAAGAAACGATCAAGGATCAAGGTAACAGAACCTCAATGGACGTAGAAATCGGTCGATCTTCTTTCTACCCAGAAGACAGCATCTACATTAATGTCGATGGAAAATTGGTAATAATGGATCGAGCAACTGCTAAACGATTTGTTGAAGCGGTCGTGTCAGTCGGTTTTTATCATGGATTTACTGAATAACCAGCGGCTAGTCTCCCTGTTCTAGCTATTAACTACGTCTACTGGGGTGAGGCATGCCTTTCTCTCGGTCACGATGCTTGAATCGCCCAGGGTCTAGACGCGCATAAACGACTGCTTCTGGCCGATTGCTTTTCCCTGTAGGGGTCAAAGCCCCTCATCTGTTTGTTCGGGCGAGCGCCTTTCGAGAAACGCCCGATACAGTTCATCGTAATCTGGAAGTAGTTCGTTGTGCCGGGCTAACCGTTCATCAGGCAGGCCAGCAATCGCACGAAACCTCTGATAAAGATTCCTCGATTGGTTTGAATCAAGCTTTTGGAGAGCCTTTTTGGCTTGTTGCGAGAGGCGTTGTGGCGACCAAACCTGACCCCGCTCGTCTATTACAACCACCAGTGAACGATAAGTGAAGGCGCTGGTGTCACCCATGCGTCCGCTAGCTTTTCCCCTATGATACTTTTGCAGCTTGAGCGCAACGACAAGACTACTGCCGGTCTGCTTGAGCAATGAAAGCAGTGCACAACGGGTTACACGCAATCGGTATCCAGTGTCACTCCAAGCATACTCACCCCGTCCACCCTCGGCCCCCCAAGCTTCGGCACAATATGCTGCTTTCCCATCGATCCCCCAGTGACGTGGTGCCTCATCACTTGCGACTGTTCCCAGCAGGTCTCGCGTCCAATCTGATGGGAAAGGCCGGCCGAGTGCGGTTGTGGATCCGTAAGGATCATGCCGATCTAGCTGCAGCTCGGGGTTTGGTGTCGTTGTGATCCATGACTGAACCGTATGACCTTCGCAGCCGAATTCACGGGTAATCTCTTCTTGATCGCCGGGTAACCACCGAAAAAATGCTTCGCCTGACAAAATCGCCATGACCACCGATCGCGCATCGCTATCATTCGCTAGGACGCTTTGAAGCGTAACAGTTGTGTCTGGCCCGATCGACCAACGGCCCGCAACTGGGACCCAATCTGCTACGACCTTGCCCTCAAACAAGCCCACTAACGGAGCTAGTAGATTGCCGTCTTCGCGGATGGTGCTGCTCTTACCACTCTCCGGCATGGGAATGTCCGCTTCCTTGGTAAGGTCGAGCGGAAACAGATCGGTAAGATCCGCAAGCCAGAGACCGTCGTCTCGTGACAACGTATATTCCTTCAGGAATGCCGCCCACGCATCGCCGCTCCAGTCCTCTCCGACAACAGTCCGTGTTGCCAATAGATCACCGGCAACAAGCATGAGGGCATGCCAGCCGAGGTATCCACCATACCGATCTCGCTCGGGAACGTATCCCGACGACCAGGATTCGTCATGACTACTGCTACGTGGGCAGTCGTGCATTGCTCGAACGTTTGTGTCCCATCGCCGCACCCATGCGTTGATTTGGTCTTTCACATCCCAGCCTGGACAGCCGAAAACACGGCACAAGCGTTCAACATGATATTTATTGAAGTCGTAGTCGAGGTGAAAGCTCTCCTCTGGTTGTGGCGATACGTCTGGCCTGGGCGCATATCGAAGCTCGCGATGGTCGGCTCTCGGAGCATATGGATAAGGCGAACGGTTTGCTGGGACAAGTTTGGCGATAAGGCTTTCCCGCTCTTCGGATGCCATTATCTGCGCAAGCTCGCGAAGTATCTCAATCGCGAAGGCGCGCATAACGACATGCGGAAACTCAGTGGAAAAGGCGACTCGCTCGAGGAAAGCGAGATGAGGGGCTAATGCGGAAGCATTGTCTTTTGCTACGCGAGCGAGAGCTATCAACAGCCAGAGCTGCGCATGCATTACATAGAAAGGGAGCTTCGCATCACCGAAAGGTAAGCTCCATACAGACTCAAAGCGCTCAATCAGTCTTTCAACCACATCAAAGCGTCCGGTTGCCACCAAGCGCCGTACCGCATGAGCAGCGCGCCAGCGCATTGCTGCAACTGGATGGCCAAGCCTCGCCCACACGAGCCCTGCTACGAATGTCGCCTCGTCGAGCGGAACCGGAAAACTAGCGTCCCACGGTCCGTCGCCAACTTCGGATGGCAGCTTTTCGCCTGTATTCGTTAGAAACCGTTCGAGACCTTCCGAAATTGCGCTGGGACTGACGTCAGGTGCCAGCCTCGCGGCGAGCGCAAGCCAGGCATTACCTCCAAGGCTATTCGCAGTGCTCCGGAGGGCGGCAACTACATTCTCGACAAGAGTTGCCCGGTTGACATGAAAATATTGCTCCAGCCCCCTCCAGTCGCCCCATGCGTCAGTACTAGAACTGGCGAGCTCGACAGCGTGCTTAGTCGCCAATCTCAGCCCTAAGCCTGGGAGCGCATCGCGCATAGCTGCCGACGAATGACTCCACGCTTCCAAGTGGCCGTCCAGCGCACGGATTTTGTCGGCAAGGGGGGCAGCCGTTGCTTCAACGACAGCGCGGACGAACCCAAGACGGTCAGCCGGAGAGTTTGCTTGCTTGGCCAAATCAATCAGTGTCCGAACCGGCCATCGTCGTCCAAATTGGTCAACCTCCTCTTTAAGTATCTGACGGTCGATATCATCTGGGTCCGTGAGATCAACCGGGAAGACGATTGACGGTTCTGTCGGAGTCGCTGGGGAGATGACCGTTTGCGATTGGAATTTGGTGCCGAGGCGAGCGAGCAACCCCTGGATTCGTATTCGCGCTGGGGAGGAGACAGAGAGACTGTGCACAGCTAGGTCATGTAGACTTTCGATCGTTTTTCTTTCGGGCGACAATTGATCATCGCGATCAAGCTCGACTAGGAGCAGATTGAAGAACCATTCCCTTAGCTCTTGCGGCAGGCGGCGAATGACCTCTGATGCGAAGTCCGAGATATGCCACGTCCAGGTTTCGATTGGAGCAGCCAAACCAAACAAAGCGACGGCGGATTCAACCGAAATCTTCGATTCACGAATGAGCAAAGTTAGCGCTGGGCCGAGTGACAGTCCGAACCGAGCTACGTCACGATCATCTAGTCGCGACAAAATTGCCAACGTGGCTCGACCGGCAGTCGGCACCATAGATTTGGCATATTCAGTCCAGGGGAATTTGCCGTCCTCGTTCAGATTCAATTCGAAAATGCGTGCTAGGGTGTGCGCCGCCGCTGGCGAAAGTTCGGCCCCGGAATAGTGGCCCGTCAGCTCAAGCAAGTGGTTGGTACGATCGAAATCATCCGATCCAATTGCTTCCGAAAGGTCGAGTGCGCGACGGAAATAGGCTGTGGCCTCTTCAGTGCTGACTCGCCAGACTGCGCGAGCAAGCCCACCGTAGGATGAAACCCTACTCCCAACATCGGTATCGAGCTGGATCTTGCGATCGATATGACCGGCAAGGACGAGCGCAGCATCGTGGCAATCGAGTATGCGTGACAGTCGAGCGACCGTATTGGTGAGTTCCGGCGTGAACAGACCCGGAGCGCTTGCTGCCCACTCGACCATTCGCTTCGCAAGCGTAGCGTTGAGTGCACCCAATGTGTCGGCGAGATCAAAAAACACTCGAAAACCGATACGTGCAAGATAGGCTTTCCCGTCACGATACGGATAGTTGGATGACTGCTCGACATCGCGAACAAGTCTGTCAAAGGCAGCGGTTACCACCTCGCTTCGCGTCTTTCCACGTGGTGGGCGAATGATGTCGGCAGCATCCTGCGCGTAGTTCAGCAGCGGTAAGATCCGGCCGCTAAGCGTACGTGAATAGCCAGATCGCTGTTCCTCATCAAGGCCATTGCGCCTCTTTCGGCGAGAGCGAGTTCCATCGAACTTCGGAGCCTCCAGCTTCTGGTTTAGCACCCGGACGAAGGTTACACCACCCCGTGCCCGCGCACTTGCCGGAACTAACTCGATAAGTTCGGTCGGCGCTATATCGATCAAGGCGGGATGTTTCCGGTTCAAGGAAGCTCGAACTCCGGCAGCCAGCACGGTCACGTGGATTATGGGGGCGATCGGATACTGACTTGAATAGTCATAGATGGTCGGCGGTGTAAGTGCAGCTGCGGCGAGGATGGTTTCTGCTTCTTTCTCCAAGCCAAGATCAATTGCCAGCGCCGACGCCAACACACTGGCCATCTCCAAACCATTGTTTTTTCCATTCTCAGGAACGACGGCCGCCAGCGCTTGGACGAGCCTGCGGGCATGGGATGGGTCGCGACCGACGAATGGAAGCGCGGCAGCATAGAGCGCTGGGGACGGCAGTCGGCAACGCAACAATCGAGTTGCAATGCGCGTTCTGGGCGGGTGCGGCGAACACTGGTGTCGATCCAGAAGGTCGAATAAGTCCTGAAATTTGGCGAAGGCATCGCCATCGGCTCGACGGGCGAAAAACTCCGCAACGCGCACGTCATTGCCCGCCAGCATTTCGACATAGGCGAAGCCAATATCATCCCATCGCCCTGAAGTGATCGAATTCTTTAAACGACCGCTGCGTTTGGCCTGCGCCGCCCAATTGTGCCAGTCGATTGATCGCCGAGCGTGCCGACGGGCCTCCTCTCGGTCGCCTAGGAAGGCATTCGCAAGTGCAAGAGCAGCGTGTTTCCCACCAGGCCAACCGACATTGGTCGCGGAAAGCCGTCGAAGGGCTTCGGGGTCACCCGCTACGGCCGCGAGATCGGGATGCTCGTATAGAAAGCGGTCGGATCGCTCATGTCCCGCAGCAACAAGCGACGCCTCCAGTAATAGGCGCATCAGATCGTCGCGCCGGTTTAGTTCTCCCGCCAGTCCTATCGCGGCTGTAATCCGCGACAAGCGGATGTCGCGTACGCTTACTTGTGAAGCACCTCGTGGAGCGCGTGGGTCATAGGCCAATTGAATGAGTTGATCGGCATCTCGTAGAGAGGTAAGTAACGCTGGCAGGGCTCGCGCTGCATAGTTTGAGGTGGCCTGGCGTTCTTGGAGGGCGGCGATAACACGATCTCGACCGGCTTGGCTAGCGCCGTAGTTTGATCGGATCAAAGTCTCGGTCGGTTCATCGCGGAACATCAAGCCGTGTGGCGTTCGCTCAAGTAAGGGAGCAAGGTCGGCTGCAAAACTTTCAACCTGCTCCGCGACCAGGCCATGTGCTGCAGCAAGCTCTTCGATAGGAACTGGGGGAGCCAGCAAGGCGACGCCTGTGAGTAGAAGATCGATGTCTGCATCGCTTGCACCGCGAGTACGTGCAGTTTCACGCGCATCGTTGAGTCGCTTGCGAAGCAGGACGTCGAGCAAATCTTGCGGCTCTTCAAGGGCGTCAGGAAAAATCACTGGATCAAAAGGCCGCCCGGTGGTGATCAGGCTATCGAGACAGCGTGGGTTGCGACCTGACCGGGTCAGCAGAGCAGCAATCTCGTCGGCTGATGAATCCGGCACGCGCCGTTCGACAAGGGCGCGTACTTCCGTGTCAGTAAACAATGGAAGTGCGAAAAGGCGATGCGAGGTATCGCCGGTTGCCAGCCTGAGCCGCTCAGTCCGGCAGGATGCAATAAGGCGAACACCATCGATAGGGTCGACGCTGATGCTGCGCATTAGAAGATGTGCGAATGACGATGTCGCGGTTTCCTGCGCGGCAAGCCCAGCATGGTCGATCGCGTCAAGCACCAGTGAAACACATGCTTCACTGCGAGTTCGCCGCGCCGCTTCTACCGACTGGGCAAGCCGTCGGCGGAATGCCCTCATCAAACCCGTCACATCCGCCACTGGCAACAGAATGTCGCACAGGCTTTGCCCAGCCATTAGATTGGCAAGATGGACGAGCGTCCTTTCCGGACGGTGCCGGCCGTCGGCTGGATCCCGCCAACGACCTGCGCCGAAACCATCAAAAAGCACCACGGGACCATCGGCTCGCAAGCGGTCGGCGAGGCCTTGCATTAATACAGTCTTACCCATGCCACCTGCAGCATGAACGACGAGGGGAAAACCTGGTTCGCGGGCGAGTATTGCAATGTGGTCAAGAACGTTGCGCTGAATGACGACCTCAACCTCGGGGAACGCATCGGGCGTTGGATACAGACGGTCCTCGTGCTCCACTTCCAGCTCAGCCAAGACCGCTACCCGATCAACACGCTTGTCCGTCTCGCTCCCGGGACCCGCCTTGATCCTGATGAGATTCCGTAACTTGAGCAGGCGCTTCTCTGCATCCGGATCGCTAGGTTCGCTCCATGCGGCCAGCACTACTGAAATTGCACGCTCCGCCTCGGCCAAACTTCCCTTGCTGCCGACCAATTCCAATCGTTGCAGCAGGTCAGCAAAGGGGTGGGGATACTCTTTCAGAGCTTGTGCGATCTGACCTGCTTGTCGGCCTACGTCACCGATTTCTTGCGTGCCCGCCACAACCGCTGAAATCGCTTTCCCTAAGTTCTCGTGGATAGGCCTGTTCGTGGCAAACTCATACCTGACCACGGCAATAACATGGTCATCGCCATGCATCGCCCGAAGCTCGGCATCGGTCGTGGCAAACTTGGCGAGAGTTGATGCAAAGTCAGCAGCTCGAACTGCGGTTTCGGCACTCGCGATCGAGTATTTGAACTGAACGACCGTAACTAGGTGCGCTCCGGCAACATTAGTGGCGCCGTGGTATCGAACAAGGTCGGCGATCTCGACTGCACCGGTTCCCAAACTCTGCTCGTCTCGCTCATCGAATCCTTCGAGCGTTATGGCAGTAAGGTCGGTTGACGGCGGCAGAAGTTCAAGGGCTGTCCTCGCGGCCCAAGCCTCATGAAAGGCATGCCCCGCCTTTGACGCGCGAACTTTGTCGATCGCAATCGTTGCTGTACCAGTTTCGTCGTCACTCATGATTGGCTTTACGCATCCCGTCTATCATCCTGATTTCATAAGCCAGCCTAGTTGTCTGCGGCATCAAAGGCCGATCTGATAGGACTGGTTCCACGTCCCTTTGGCTTGGTATCGACAATACCACGCAGTGTGGCGGTAGATCACAGGCAAGAGCTTAAGCCGTCACAGGAGTGATGAGCTTGGGTGCCCAAGGGCAGTTCATCGCGTCTGGGCAATGCGTTGCCTAAACAGCACTTTGCCTGACTGGTCCGCCTTAGGCCGGTTTTGTTGGAAAATCCGGCCATTGTTTCCGCAGGCAATCAGCCGTTCTCTGCCGATTGTGGTAACGATGCGTCCTGGGCAAATCCGATGCGAATGACGGGGCAAGTCAAACGCAAATGGGTGGGCAAGTCCGTCCGATTAACTAACGTTAGAACGCCCCTTACCACTGCTGTGGTATCAGTGTAAAAGTGATCCTGAGCCTGCGTATTCGCTGCGTTCAAGTGCTCAACTCAGCACTCAGGCTCTGACCTTACCTTATGGACGCGACGAAGCCACGGTGTCGCTGAGCTGCATTCAAGCTGTACCTATGGATTAGCAAAAGGAAGATTGCATGCACATTGAACGTCTTGAATTAGAGAATTTTCGATGCTTCGGCCCTCAAAGAAGTCAGATTACTCTTGACCCTTCTCTTGTCGCATTTGTCGGTGATAACGGAACTGGTAAGACAGCTCTGATGCAAGCCCTCCAGAGAATGTTCGGCATAGCCTCCGATCAGCGACGAATACGCAAACAAGACTTCCATGTTCCGTGCGATGAAGTTGAACGGCCTGCGGCACGTACGTTCGTGATCGAAGCTATCATCGGGTTCCCCGAACTGGATGCAGATGCTGAGAACGTTGCAGTGCCAGCGTTCTTCAGAAACATGGCTGCGGTAGAAAATGGCGAGCTTAAGGTGCGGCTCAGATTGCAGGCGAGCTGGGTGGACGACGGAACCTTGGATGGTGCAATTGAAGAGTCCTATTGCGCTATCCAGACGTTTGGCGACTTCGATGAAAACGACATGCAACAGATTCGCGGAGCAGACAGGTCTCGAATCCAACTCATCTACATTCCCGCGACAAGAGATGGGTCATCACAGGTCACAGCCTTCGTTCGCGGTCGTCTGTGGAGGGCCATCAATTGGTCGCAGGAAGTCAAAGAGTCGTTAGCCGGTGCGGGCGAGGAGGTCAATCAGGCATTCCTAGCAGAAACTGCCGTATCAAGTATTAGCACCGCAGTGACTCAGCGCTGGCAGCAGCTTCATTCGGCTGGTACGGATTCAGTCCCCGTCTTTCGTCCTGTCGACACTCGGTGGCAAGAGTTCATCCGCAGAGTTGAGGTTGTATTTCACCCCACGGAAGATGGTCATGACCGTGCACTTGGGGATCTCAGCGACGGTCAGCGCTCCTTGTTTCATATGGCGATGGCTGCCGCAACTCTAGACATTGAAGCGAGGATAGCAGGTGGTGATACTCCTCAGGGGTTTACTCAGGCAGGAGTTCCTCTTCCTGCGCTCACCATCGTTGCCTTGGAGGAGCCTGAAAACAACTTGGCACCTTTCTACCTGTCCCGCATCATCAAGCAGGTGCAGGAAATCGCATCCGGCAGGAACGCCCAAGCTATCGTTTCAAGCCATTCACCCAGCATCCTCGCCAGGGTCGATCCTTCGAGTGTCCGGCACTTTCGACTCAACCTTCAAAATCGTTGTTCGGAGGTGCGTCAAATTGATCTTCCGATAGGTGATGAAGAGGCTTCGAAGTTTATCCGAGAAGCTGTCAGGGCCTACCCAGAACTGTACTTTGCGCGCTACGTGATTCTAGGTGAAGGTGCTACGGAAGAGGTTGTACTGCCACTGCTGGCCAAAGCGATAGATTTTCCCATCGACCGATCCTTTGTGGCCGTCGTGCCGCTGGGCGGTCGACATGTCAACCACCTATGGCGGTTGCTATCAAATCTTCAAGTGCCCTATGCGACCCTCTTGGATCTCGATTGGGGGCGCAGCGGTGGTGGCTTTGGCCGTATAAAAACTGTGTGCGAGCAGTTGCTGAGCGTAGGCAAGACACCTGAGCAAATCTTTGGTACTGCTTTGTCGTCAAGTACGCCCGAAGCAATTCTCACAGGTTTTCCAAGTCGCAATCAGGCAGATATCCAGAGCCTTCGTAAATGGACAACTTGGCTAGAACGTTTCCAAATCTACTTCGCCGATCCGCTCGATCTGGACTTCACGATGCTGATGGCATACCCAACTGCGTATCGAACGCTCGAAACCGAGATGAGGGGGCCGTCGGCAAGGGGGGAGCCGAGAGAGGCCGTGCTGGGCGAAGAAGGCTACCCTGCGTTCTACGATGCAACCGCAGACGACGCACTACGTTGGTATCGATATCTCTTCCTGGGTCGCGGTAAACCAAGCACGCACGTAAGGATTCTGAGTTGCCTGCCTCAGGAGCAATTAGCTGCCGCCATTCCACAACCTTTGCAACGCATGCTGGCTAATGTCCGTGAAACTCTAGAAGGAGGTACTACGCTATGAGCTGGCAGCCTGTCTCGCCAGAGGACTGGCTGCCTCGCGGTATCACCAACCTTGAACCTAACGCTTGGGAAGCCCTGCGTCGAGAGGGGGCGACGTCGGTTGTCGCAGGTCCGGGGGCCGGCAAATCTGAGTTTCTGGCGCAACGCGCGGCGTACTTGTTGGAGACTGGGTTATGTAAGCCACCGCAGCAGATTCTTGCCATCTCTTTCAAAACCGATGCAGCGGCCAACCTCGCGGCGCGTGTGCGCAAGCGTTGCCCTCCGGAGCTAGCTGGGCGTTTTACGTCCCTTACATTTGACGCGTTCACAAAGAGCCTCGTTGACCGCTTTCATGCGTCCATTCCTCCGCATTGGCGGCCCACTCGACCCTATGATATCGACTTCCCAACTCGGCGCGTGGTCGAGGACGAGTTGCACCGGATTCGTGCTATGGGGCAGCCTGCATGGCAGGCAAGGCTAGCGGACTTTTCCCCGGGTACTTTTGAAGCCCAGTACATCGGAGGAAATCGCCTCGCCTTGGAGGTTCCACAGCAGCTCACGACAGCAGACGACTTTGCCCGCTATCATTGGCTGCATAAGCAACTGTTCGGCACCGAGCCGTCAAAGCTGACGTTCGTCACTCTCAATCGTCTCGCCGAGCTGATTGTGCGAGCAAATCCAAAGATCGCTCGCGCGCTGCGCATGACCTATCCCTATGTGTTTGTTGATGAGTTTCAGGACACTTCTTTTGCTCAATATGACTTCCTGCTCTCTACCTTTGGTCAGGGTGGAGCGGTCGTCACCGCCGTTGGTGACCATAAGCAGCGCATCATGGGATGGGCTGGCGCGCGTCAGGATGCTTTTGAGCAATTCGAAGCTGACTTCGATGCGCGGCGGATAAATCTGCTTTTTAATTACAGGTCCTCTCCGGAGTTGGTGCGCGTTCAGCACTTCGTTGCGCAAGCCCTAGATCCGCATTCGCCACAAATACAATCTCAAGCGCCAAGTCAGCTGGACAGCGATGTTGTACAGGTGTGGAACTCTAGGTCCACTGATGTGGAAGGACGACATCTTGCTCAGTGGGTCGAGACAGATATGGCAACGCGTCAGTTACAGCCACGAGACTATGTACTCCTCGTTCGTCAACGACCGGACCAGTTCGAGGAGGAGCTTCAGCCTATATTTGCTTCGGTCGGACTTAGCATACGCAATGAAAGCCGTAGCATTGGACGCACCAACGTCCAGGACTTGATGGTGGACGAGGCTTCGTGTGTAGCATTGGCAGCATTGCGTTTGGCCTCCGGGCAGCGCAGCGCATCAGCATGGTTGACACTTTCAGGGGCCGTCTATGCAATCCGTGAAATCGATGAGGAAGATGAGGTACAGCGAGGACGGGCCGATCGAGATCTTGAGGGATTCTTGGAAGAGTTGAAACTGACTGTCCGCGCTCACGCCCCCACATCCGAATCGGCCGTACAGATCGCGTACCAAATTTTTGAGTTCCTGGATGTTTCCGCGATAAAGCGCGCTTTTCCTGCTTACCTTCGCAATGACCTGCTTGAAATCATGATAGAGGGCTTCTCATTACACCTTCATAGTGCTGCGTCGGAGACTGCCACTTGGTTGGATTGTATCAACCGATATCTGGGAACGAATGACATACCGTTAATGACGGTGCACAAAAGTAAAGGATTGGAGTACGACACAGTGTTCTTCCTCGGACTTGATGATCGATCATGGTGGAGTCATACGCCACGCAATCCGGAAGGTATCGCGACGTTTTTTGTCGCCCTGTCGCGCGCCAAGCAACGCGCAATCTTTATGTTCTGTCCGCATCGAGGTGCAAGACAGAATGTCTCCGAGCTCTATCAGTTGCTGACTGACGCCGGTGTTGAGGAGACCGAAATCGGATGAAATAAAACGCTTCGCATTTCAAAATGCGGCTTCCGTTTTGAGCCAGGCTGCTGGCCATCGAAGCCGCTTTCGTTCGAGATGGCATAACGTCGGTTTCGGAGTTCGTCTCCTTAAGGAGGATCACTACCTACAGAAACACGACTTGCCATCATGGCCTAACCTCCACTTCAGACGAACGCACAAAGGAGGGGGTTGCCAAGGAATTGCAATGAGGCAAATTGGCAGTCACTCACTCGTTCCACGCGTAAAAAAACTTTAAAAAAGTTAGATTAGGTAAGTGATTGATTTATGGAAGATAAACGATATATAACAGTTAACAAGGCTCCGGAACCTATGCTGTGCTCAATGCTCAGATGGTCACCCTCGTCGATGAGTTTCAGGATTGTGGTGCGAACACCATCGGTTGGTTGCGGGGTGTCCTTGGGGAGCTTCGTCTTCGTGGTCTTAAATTCCATTCGCCGGAGGGTTTGATCTTCCCCTCTCTCATG
>Ga0302347_1001482_pt1 | contig 28116 bp, 22 predicted proteins | sample PhyWR1_FD_202178 | JGI IMG/M metagenome (GOLD analysis project Ga0302347, IMG submission 202178) | Leaf surface microbial communities from wheat plants in UC Gill Tract Community Farm, Albany, California, United States - DLSL W.R1 (v2)... | ecosystem: Host-associated > Plants > Phyllosphere >...
CGGGCTTGCTCGCGATTCAGGCACCTCGGTACATCTGATATACCGAGGTGATGCAATCGCGAGCAAGCCCGCTCCCACATGAAGGGTGGAACGCTGAATTCAGGCTGCTACCAGGGGCAGCTCCACACAAAACCGCGCCCCATGCTCGGTATTGCTGACACTCAGCCGCCCGCCCATATTGTCGATAATGCCGTAACTCACGGACAACCCCAGGCCGGTGCCCAGGCCAATGGGCTTGGTGGTGAAGAACGGTTCGAAGATCCGCTCCAGCAACCGCGGGTCGATGCCACCCGCATTGTCATCCACCCACAGGCGCACACTCTGCGCATCGGACTCAACGCTCAGGGCAATCCAGGGTACAAACTCCTGGTCGGTTTCACGCTTGCTCATCAGCGCATCACGGGCATTGACCATCAGGTTGATCAGCACTTGCTCCAACTGATCCACATGGCCGCGCACCTGCACAGCGCAAGCCTGGCCCTCACTGCGCAATTGCACACCCTTGCCCCTCAAGCCCTCACCCAGCAAGGCCACAGAGCCTTCCATGGCCTGCGCCGGGTTGAACACTTGCTGTTCGATTTCGGAACGACGGCCAAACACCCGCAAGTGGTCTACCACCCGCGCCGCACGCTGGATCTGACCGTCAATACGGGTGAGTTTGTCTTGCAAATAATCGATCTGCGCATCGCCATTACCCAGGCGTTTGAGCACGTTGACCACGGCCATGCGCATCACGTTCAGCGGCTGGTTGATTTCGTGCGCCAGCCCCGTGGCCATTTCGCCCAGGGTGGCCATTTTCGCGCTGTGGGTCAGTTGCTGTTGCGAGCGACGCACTTCGGTGTTGTCGCGGCCCACGGCCTGCACTTCAAGCAAGTTGCCCTGCTCGTCGAAAATGCCCCGGTCCGACCACACCCACCAAGCATATTCACGCCCCGGCAGTTGCAGGCTGATTTCCGCCGTGCTGACCGGTGCCTGCGGAGTCAAGCCGGCAATACGCTGCACAAAGGCCTCGCGCTGCTCAGTGGATAGCCAACTGCTCAGGTTGATGCCCGGCAGTTGCGCAGTGGTGCATTCCAGGTAGCTGGCCAGCGGCTGATTGCCGAAGGTCAGGGTCAGGTCGGGCAGGTAACGGCAGATCATCGCCGGTGAGTCCTCAACCAGTATCCGGTAACGCTCCTCGCTGTTTTTGACCCGCTCGGCCGCTTCGGTAGCCTCGGTGATATCCAGCCACAAGCCAACCACTTCTACCGGCAAACCAAGGTCGTTACGCAACAGCTTGGCCTCATCCAGCAACCAATGATAATCGCCGCGCCGATCGCGCAGGCGATAACGGTTGCGGGCGCTGCCTTCGCGCAGCAACTGCCGGGTACGGCCAAAAAACTGTTCGAGGTCATCGGGATGGACCCACTCGATCAAGGTTTCACTGGTACATTCCTCCAGCGTCCAGCCCAGTAAAGGCTTGAGGCTGTCACTGAAAAATGCCGGTACCAGCGCGCCTTCAACATAACGCTGTACATAAATCACCGCCGGGGAACTGGCGATCAGGTTGTCCAGCCGCGCATGGGCGGCGGCGACTTGTTGCTGCTGGTTTTTGATATCGCTGACATCCAGCATAAAACCTACGATGCGCCGCCGGGTGCCGCTGCCCAGCACCTGGCCCTGAATCCGGTACCAGCGGGCAGGCTCTGTGGCCTGTGGCTCATGTACCCGGGCAAACAGTAATAATTCTTTGCCATGTTCCAGCAGTTCATTGAAGCGACCGCTAAGTTCATCACGGTCAGCCGGGTGAAACAACGCCAGCCATGCCTGGCGGGTCATGGCCTGCGGCTCGGCCACAGCGTCCAGGTTGATGGCCAGTTGTGGAGCCAGTTCCAGCAGTTCGCTGGTGCTCGACCATTCCCACCAGCCGGTGCCCAGCAGGCCTTGCAGGGCTTCCATGCGCTCGCTTTGCTGCAGGTGCTGCTGCTCACGTAAACGGTCCAGCAGTGGTGCGGCCAGGGCCGCGCACACCTGCATCCAGTCGCTTTCACTCATTTGCGGGCCATGCAGGGACGCCGGGTAAAACCCCAGCATCAACCAGGCACACAAGCCTTGCTGGTCGCTGTAAGGCACCAGCACACCATCGGCATTGCCAAACAAATCGTTTAATCGCGGGTTACCGTCGCGCTCGACACGCTGGGGTGACGTTCCGCCAAGCGGATCGAGCAGGCTGCCAAGGTTTTGTTCGGGCAGCCACAGTTGCGGCGCATCAAAGGCGTGATACGTGCTGTGCATATACCAGGAAGCCTGTGGACCCTCACGCAGCGCCAGCGCCATACAGGGCACACGCCCATGCTGGGCGACGCTGCGCAGCGCTTCGTGCATGACCTCGGACAGACGCGACGCGCTGCACTGGCGCAACTGCCCGGCCAGCCCCAGGATCAGTTGCGTGCAGCGCTCGCGGCTGCGGGCCTGCTCACTGCCAAGGCGCAGGTCGCTGATATCCAGCAACTGCAAAAGCCAGCTGCCCCCCTGGGGTTGCACCCAGCCCCGGGTATGCACCACACGCAGACCCGCACACTGGAAGTCGAGATCAAGACTGTGACCAACCCAGTCTGCCGGTACGCCTTCAAGCGCCAGCGTGCTCCCCGGCACCAGATAGCTCAGGAGCAGGCGCGGTGAACCATCGTCGCTGCCCCGCGCCAGGCCGTAGCGCTGCAGGCCGTGGATTTCAATGACGTGCCCCAGCGGATCAAGCATCAGCTGGATACCCGCATGGGTGCGTGATTGCGGATCGGTGGATTCAGGCAAGCGCTCGTCGGTCCGTCCCAACAAGCGCCCGAACAGCCCTTCGCTAGGGGACAAGTTGAGCACTCGATTCGGCTTTCAAATTTGTTGGCAGGCTGGGCACTGTGATCGTTCCCAATTTGAGCACCGGCATGATGGTGGTCAACGCCGTAGCAGGCAGGGTCACACTGGCAGTCAGCACTTTGGTTGTCGGGTTATAGGTCGCGGCCGGAACCAGGCTGCCTTTAACCGCAGTGGGCACCCAGGCCAGTTTCTCGTTCAATACGCTCTTGGCCAACGTCTCCACCAGCCCGCCATAGTTGGCCGCCGTCGGATCCACCGCCATGCTGCGCCGCACCGCCTCGGCCGTCGCATTGTTGAATGACTGCACCAACAGCAGGGGCAAGCTGTAGCTGAGCACGCCATAAAGCACCGCAAAAAAAATCACAAACACCAGCGCGAACTCAATCGCCGCCGCGCCCTGCTGCTTTTTGCCAAGTCTTGTTTTCATGACTGCGTCTACCCTGACTGTCGACAGTAATATCATCATAGAATCATTGGTAAAAAACGGAGGCTCTTTACGTGATCCAGTTAGCTGTTGTGTTGCTGTGGTTTGTGGCCTGTTCCATTCAAGACCTGCTCCAACGCCATATTTCCAACTTCCTGACGTTGGGTGGCGCAGCGCTTGCGCTGCTGTATCTGCTGTGGACCGGTCACACCTGGCTGGGAGCAAGCGCAACCGAAGGAGGCTGGGCGCTGCTGATCGCGCTGGTGCTGACACTGCCCGGTTATGCCTTGAACAAGCTGGGTGCCGGCGACGTAAAGCTGTTGATCGCCCTGGCGCTGACAACCGATCGTCCGACAATTCTTGGCACCGTTATCGGTGCTGGCATCTGTAGTGGCATCTGGTGGTTTTGTGCGTCAAAAATACTGCCGTCAATAAATCAACAAGTTAAGACGCTCTCGCTTGCGAAAGGCGCCACAGTGTCAAAAAAGCTTCCCTTTGCACCCTTCCTGTTCGGTGGTTTTACCCTGACAATGGCTCTGCTTCACTAGTCATTACGAGGGATTAATACCTTGTACATAGTCGTAAAGTAGGTCTACGTTTAATTCAATCACCGCAAGTATGTGGACCAAGATGTCCCTGATTGGTTTACCAGGAAGGAGAACCACGTGAACACGCCCAACCCCCTAATAAAAGTGCTCGTAGTCGACGATCAGTCGTTGATTGTCGAAGAACTGTGCGAGTTTCTGGAAAGCAGCGGTTACCGTTGCGTGCCTTGCAATACAACCCGTGAAGCCATTGATGCGTTTGTGGCCGATCCGCAAATCGGCCTGGTGCTCTGCGACCTGCACATGCCCGACATGAACGGCATCGAACTGACCCAGCAGTTGCAAAAACTGGCCGGCAAACACCGCGCCTTTGAAAGCATCCTGTTGACCGGTCGCGCCGATAAACAGGATGTGATCAAGGCCCTGCGTATCGGCATCGCCGACTACTATCAAAAGCCGGTCGACCTCAATGAGCTGCTCGAGGGCATCCAGCGCCAGGAAGCTATTTTGCGTGAGCGCCACAAGAGCGATCAGCTCGGCCATCTGAACCAGAAATTGCAGTTCCTGGCCGAATCCATCGATGACCTGTATCAGGACATGGAGTCCGCCCGGCGCCCTCCGCAAGCTGCCACTCACCCCTTGAACAGCCAGGAACCAGGTGAAGGCCCCTGGCAACAGATCCCGACGATCTTCAAACAGCTGTCACCACGCCAGCTGGACGTCGCCAAGCTGGTCAGCAAGGGCCAGACCAACTACCAGATCGCCTGTGACCTGGGCATCACCGAAAACACGGTCAAGCTCTATGTGTCGCAAGTGCTGCGCCTGACCCATATGAACAACCGCACCCAACTGGCCCTGGCCCTGTCGCCAAACGCCGGCGCCCATCGGCAAACTGCGCACTAGCGACCTGATCACTTCACTGTAGCGGTGCGAGTTGCCCGCGATACAACTGGCGCGGCGGGTGAGTGACGCCGCACCGCTGCCATCGCGGGCAAGCCCGCTCCCACAGCTCTTGCGCCGCCTACTGCCTGTGGGGGCCCGCTATTGCAGGAAAGAACTTATTCCTGGCTGGCCTTGCCACCCTCTTTCTGCCCGTAGTACTCGGGGATTTCATGTTTATAACTGTCCAGCCAGCGCTGCAGGCTGAGCTCACGCTCCGCCGGCGTAGCCGTTTGGTGGATGGGCGACTGGACGCTGCCGCTCACTTGCAATTGCAGCCAGTTCTCGGTTTGCTGCTGGGTTCTGGGGGTGGGGCCAGGCTCGATAGCCAGCGCACCCAGCGGCATCAGGGCCAGCAGCACCCCCACACGAATAGATAAAGTCATGGCAAACCTCCAACGCGTTATTTGACGACAGCCACCTGGTTGCTGGCGGTCCTGGCTTGAGCTTTCAAAGCTTGTGCCCGGTACTGGGCATCACTTACCTGTTCGGGGGTCAGGCCCGCGCGGGTTACCAGTTCTGCGGCCTGCTTCCACTGGTCCTGATAAATCAGCAAGGTCACCAGGTTCAATGCCGCCGGAGATTCATCCTGCTTGAGCTCCAGAGCGGTCAAAAACTCGAACCGCGCTTCATCAACCCGCCGTTGATTGAGATAAACCACACCCAGGTCATTGCGGATCTTGGCATCGGTCGGCGCCATTTGTGCCGCACGCTCCAGATGGGTGATCGCCAGGGCGTTGTCACCGTGCCCGGCTGCCAGTTGGCCCAGGCCATGCTCCCCTTCGGCTGCCAGGCACGACCCCAGCAACCCTTGATACAGCGGCCCGGCCTCATCGCGGCCCAACTGGCGATAAATCCGTGCCTTGCGCAGTTGTACCTGCGCCGACCCCTGCGGCAGGTTTTGCAGGTTGGCCAGGCTGGCGTGCAGCTTGCCTTCCTTGGCCATGTCATCGGCCAGGTTCAGTGACAGCTCCTGGTCACCACTCAACTTGGTGCAACTGCCGCCCATGGCCATCCACGGCGGATTACTCTGACCTCCTGTGGCACAGCCGCCCAGCATCAGCAGCCCGCACACGACGATGACAGCTTTCATGTTCATACCCCTGGTCAAGAGAGAAAGGCTCGCGAGATAGCGACAAAACTCGGCCCGGCCAAGACGATCATCAAAGCGGGGAACAGAAACACCATCATCACTACCGACATTTTGGCGGACATCTTGGAGATATATTCCTCCATGCGGGTCAAACGACGGTCATCCAGCAGCTCCTTGAGTGCCTGCAATGACTTCATCGCGCCACCACCCTGCTGAATCAATTGCTGCAGAATCACGCAGGTGTCATTGAACTCGTCTACATCCAGCAGACTCGCGGTTTTGCTCAGTTCCTGATTCAACTCCAGCCCCGAGTCGACCCGGGCCAGAATCACCCGCAACTCACCGGTCAGTACCGGCAGCAGGTGCCGCGCTTCCTGGCTCAACACCCGCAGCGCCTGTTCGACTGCCATGCCCGACTCAAACAGAATGCGCAGCAACGGAATAAAGGTTGAAACTTCGATCGCCACTTCCTGCTGGCGCCTTTTTGCAGCATAGGCCAACAATCGCTTGGGGATCAGATAGCCCAAAGCCAGGGAGAACAGCATCACCACCAGCAGATTGCCCGAACGCGGAAAAAACAGCTCATAGCCCAAGAACACCAGCCCGGCAAAAGCTATCGGGGTGCCAACCTGAAAAGCGGCAAACAGCGAGCGCTGACTGGCGGTGCGCCAGCCGATGCGGTTGAGCAAGGTCTGGGTTTCGCTGTCCATCGACACCGAACGCTGGCCAAACTTGCTGTTGCCCACCGCCCGCATCCACAGGCTGAGCTTGCCGGGGCCGGTCTTGTCACCATCCAGGCGCTGCATGACCCGTTGCTGGCTCATGCGATCCTGAACCACGTTATTGATCAACAGCGCCATGGCGCCCAGCAGCAACACCACACAAATCAAAAAGGCCATGTCATACGCTCCGTACCATGCGCCACAGCGCCACACTGCCGATTATCTGCATGGCCATTGCGGTAAGGAGCATCTGCTGCCCTCCGCCGTCCTGCCACATCTTGAGCATGTAACTGGGGTTGGTCACCATAAAGAAACCCACCACAAACACCGGCAACGAGCCCAATACCAGCGCCGTCATCCGGGTTTCACCGGTCATGGCGCGCAACTTGCGCGCCCCCTGCTCACGCTCGCGAATCAGCACGATCAGGTTCTCCAGCAACTCACTGGCATTACCACCGTAGCGATGGTTGACCTTAAGCCCCAGGGCAAACATGCGAAATTCATCACGTTCATAAAGCTCGGCAAAGTCGTTCACTGCCTCGGGCAGGCTCACCCCCATCTGCACGTTGCGCGATACCCGGCTGATACTGCTTTTGAGCGGGTCGCTGGATGCCTCGATCGCGGTCAACACCGCATCGGCCAAGGTGCGTCCGGCCTTGAGGCTGCGCACGCAGTGATCGAGCAGCAATGGCAGTTGCTCAACCATGCGCCGAACCCGGCGGTGGTAACGCCAGCTGACAAAGAGTTTGAGCAGCACCGGCGGCAACACCAGCAACGCGAGCAAGAACAGCCAGCCACCGATCAGGCCCGCCACAATCACCGCAGCGGCCCATAGCGACAGCCACAAACCCAGACGCTCTGAAGGGCGCCCCAGGCCTGCCTGCAAAAAAGCCCGGTCCAGCCAGGCCACGCCCTGGGCTTTCTCCAGCAACTGCGGCTGGCCTTCACCCAGACGCTCCAGCACACGGCCCGTGGTCGGGTCGGTCAGGGCGCGATACACCAGATTCAGCGATAGCGCGAACATCAGGAAACTGATGGTAAAAAGCAGTAAGGCCGGGTTCATATGCAGTGCCTCAGCCGTGGGCGTTCAGGACGGGGTCACGACGCAACTTGTCGCTTGCCGGGTTCAAGGCCTCGCGCATAAAACCAAAGCCGGTGCGCTTGTCGAGACGGAACAGGGTGTTGGTCACATACACATCGTCACGCACCCCCACCACCTCCAGCACTTCACTGACGCAACGGCGGCCATCGGGCATGCGCGTCAGCTGGATAATCACGTCCAGTGCGGCGCAGATCATCTGGCGCAAGGTTTTCTCCGCCACCGTACGCCCGGTCAAACCCACCAGGGTTTCCAGTCGCAGCAGGGCATCCTGTGCGGTGTTGGCGTGGACGGTGCTCATGGAACCATCGTGACCGGTGTTCATCGCGGTCAATACATCGAGCACTTCCACACCGCGGATCTCGCCGAGAATGATGCGGTCCGGACGCATCCGCAGGGCGTTGCGGATCAGGTCGCTGGATTTCACCTCACCATGCCCTTCGGCATTGGGCGGGCGGGTTTCAAGGCGCACCACATGAGGGTGGCCCAACTGCAATTCAGCCACGTCCTCGATGGTGACCAGGCGCTCATGGGGGTTGATCAACTGGCTGAGGATGTTGAGCAGCGTGGTTTTACCGGTACCGGTACCGCCGCTGATCAGGATGTTGCAGCGCTTGCCCACCGCCTCCTGGAAGAATTCAAAGATTGCCTGGTCGATGGTCTGCATGGCCACCAGGTCGCTGCTTTGCAGCATGTCCTTGCGAAATTTCCGGATCGACAGGCACGGGCCATCCAGGGCAATGGGCGGAATGATGGCGTTGACCCGGCTGCCATCGGGCAGGCGCGCATCGACCATCGGCGAGGACTCATCCAGACGCCGCCCCAGGGGCGCCAGAATGCGCTGCATCACCCGTTCCACATGATGGTCATCGATAAAGCGCAGATCGCTCTGGCTAAGTCGACCCTCGCGTTCGACAAACACCCGATGGGGGCCGTTGACCAGAATTTCAGTCACGGCCGGGTCGCGCAGCAGCACTTCGAGGGGGCCGAATCCGGTCAGTTCGTCGACGATCTCCTCGGCCAGACGCTCCATCTCATAACGGGAAATAGCCAGATGCAGGCGCGACACATACTCGGCTACCCGCTCGGTAACAAACTGGGCCAAAGACACCCGGGAACCTTCCAGCAGGTTTTTTCCGGTCTCTTCAATGGCATCGATGATATAGCGGTGCAGCACCAGTTTCAGGCCGTCATGGTCCGCACGACCATCCTTGTACAGGCCTGAGCCAAACAGCTGTTCATTGCTCATTTGGCCCCCCACAGGCGGTTCAGGTTCAGCCAGGTACCCGATTTGGAAGTCGCTTGCTCAGGCACCTGTGAACGCAAGACCAACCGTTCACCGAGTTTTTTCAAAGCCTGGCTCAGGGCTTCGCGCGGGGCCAGGTCAAACAGGGTGGTGGCCTGATTCTTGGCATTGATGCGCAGCTCCGGGCTGGGTGGGAGTGTTGTCAGCACCGGCAGGCCAAAGCTTTTACCCAGGGCATCGGCATTGGGAGCAACGCCACTCATATAGCGGTCGATCAACAAGCCCGTATGCTCGAACTTCATGCCCTTGGCCCGCCAGCGGCTGAGTACGTCGAGATTGCGGCGGCAATCGAGCACGCTTTGGTCGGTGTACCACAGCAGGCTGTCGCAATGGGTGGCAAAGGTACGCAGCGCTTCACTGTCAGGCTGACCGGTGAGGTTGACCACAATATGCTGGAAGTGCTGACGCAAGGCACTGAGCAACATATACAGTTCGGCGGCACTGGTTTGCTCCAGCGGTTCGTCACTGTCACTGTGGGCCAACACCCGCAAGCCACTGGCAGTCTTGGTAAAGGCACTGTCAATCAAGGTGCTGTCCAGGCGCCGCAAATGACGCAGGGCATCACCGAAAAAGAACGAGCTTTCCAGGCCCAGCACGGCCAGGCCATCACCACGGGGCACGCCCAGGTCCAGAAACAGGGTTTTTTGATCGTGCTTTTGCACCACCAGCCCCAAGTGGCTGGCCAGCAATGCACCATCGGCATTGCATTGCGCACTGAACAACACGCTCAGACCACCCAACTGGGCATTCGGTGCCACAGGTGGCAGGCGCTTGCTCAGGCGCCGTACCAGCCCCGCCACTTCACTGGAGCGCGAACCGTAGGCCACAAAGTCCCTCGCCCCGGCGCGCATGGCATTGAGTACCAGCTGGTTATCCATACCGTCGCCCAGGGCAACGATGGCCAACATGGGCTTGGCTTCCAGAGCACCTTCAATCAGCGCGCACTGGTTGACTACCTTGTCCCGATCCAGGCCCACAAATATCAGGCCGGCAAACGTCACATCAACCAGGGCCAGCAGTTCATCCAGGCTACTTGTGCCTGCACCCACCACTTGACCCAACGGCGCTAATGCTCCCTGCAGCCACTCAAGATCGGTGTTGTTGCGCGTCAGCGCGAGAAATGTCTGGCTTAGGCTTTGGCTCATTGAGATAACCCGCTACGGCTATTGAATTTGCCGTTCTCCAGGAAATACAGGCGATACCAGTTAGGGTCGTAATTGCGCAATTGCTCCCCGGGCATCGTCGGCAGTGCCGCATTGGCAGCCAGTGGCTGAACCAGATGCGGGGTGACGATCATCAGCAGTTCTTTCTCTTCACGACTGATATTGGAGTCGCGGAAAAAAGCGCCAAGAATCGGAATGTCGCCCAGCCCCGGGAATTTGTTGACCTGGGAGCTGTTGCGCGAACTGATCAAGCCACTGATCACAAAGCTTTCGCCGTCGGCCAGTGAGATGCTGGTATCGGTGCGTCGAACCGTCAGGCCCGGAACCAGGGTGCCGGCGATATTCACCGCATTGGTGTAGTCCAGCTCACTGACTTCGGGGGCCACCTTGAGCATGATGCGATCACGCCCCACCACGGTCGGGGTCAGCGTGAGGCGGATACCGAACTCCTTGTACTCGATCGACACGTTATCGCTGCCGCTGCTGGGCACCGGGATTGGCACTTCACCACCGGCCAGAAAGGTTGCACTCTGCCCGCTCATGGCCACGAGGCTGGGACGCGCCAGGGTGTAGGCAAAGCCGCTGCCTTCCAGGGCATTGATCATGGCCCTGACCTTGCCGCCGCCAAAGCCGATGTTGAAATACTTGGCGTTGGCCACCGGACCACCGGTGATGATCCCTTCAGCGGTGCTGAGGAATGAGCCCGGCGAGCCGAACAGGAAGTTGCTGCCCATACCGAAGATCGAGGTACTGGCTTCCTGCAGTTTGGTGCGGCTGACTTCGACAAAGCGGATATCGGTTTGCACCTGCACCGGCAAGGTCGGGTCTTCGGAGGGCGGCAACGTCGTACCGGTCAGCCCCGAGGCGGCCTTGCCCTTGACGAAAAGCATGGTTTGGTGCGGCTCTTTCGAGCAGGCACTCCAGACCATCAGGCTGGTGGTGCCCGAGGCAATACCAGTGAGCAAAAAAGCGTTTGGCCCATTGGAGCGAATATCGGCAATGGTGGGGTCGCCCACGGCAATGCGCGAGATATTCACCGGAAAGCCCATGGCCTTCTGGGCCCCCTGGGCCACTTCCAATACCGAAGGCAATGCGTTGAATGCCGCGCAGTTTTCGCCTGCGGCCAAGGCCATCTCCAGGGGCAAGCTGCTCAGCAGCAGCGTCCAGAAAGCGCGTTTATAAAGTGGAGGGCAACGGTGGCTCATGTTGGTTTTCCTTTCAGATAAGGATTTTTATTGGGCCTACTGCTGAGCCGTTTGATTGCCGCGGATCACTTCAATACCGCGTACCCGAGGGGCGACAGCGGGATTGCTGCTGACTGGCACTCTTGCCGGACTGGCCATGGCTAACTGGTTAAATTGATAAAGACTGCGCTTGGCATTATCAAGATTAGTCGCAGATTCCTGCTCGCCCGCCCAATATTTGCTCAAACGTTGCTCGTCGGCACTGCGCACGGCCAGGCGCAGGGTGCCTGCCTGGGTCGCCAGCATCAGTTGATTGAGAAGCTGCTCGGGAACCGCCAGGACTGCGGATCGCGCATTGATGCGGCTTTGTTCTTGCTTGAGCGCTTCCTCGGCATTTTTCGGCTGGCTGGCCAACTTGCCATCGCTGGTCAAGCCCAGTTCCCCCCCCACGCTCAGCACCCGCACTGCCGGCAATACCACCTGGGCCGACTGCTGAGGGTTGCCACTGTCCTGACGCAAAAACAACAGGATATCGACGTAATCACCGGGGCTAAGCTGCCCACCCGCAGCGGACACCTCGTCAATCATGACCCCCAGTGCGCGCTCATCCGGGCGAATCATGCGAGCCAGCGGCCCGCCCACGTCAAAGCTTTGATCACTGAGCCAGGTGCCTGCACTCAGGCTGCGCCACGGGGTGCGGCCCACCGCCTGATCGATGGCAGTCAGGCTGCCAGCGGGGGCGGTACGGAGTTTTTCCAGGGTCAGGTCATCGGCCGTCAAGGCCACATTCGGGGGGACATCGCGAACCAGTACCACCACCGCCTGGCGGGTTTTGTCTTCAACGGCCGCTACACCTTGTTCTACAGACTGAGCCACCGGAACTTCGGCGACCGGCTGCTGTCGACTCAATACCAGCCCCCAGTAACCGGCGGCAATTGCCCCGACAAACAAAATGGCGGCCAATATCAGACTGCGTCGATTGTTCATGCACAAACTCCCTTTATCACTGCGCACTGCAGACTAAAAAACCCATTCACAATCAGGCAGCTACGAACCTTTAATGCGTTTGAAACCAATCGCTATTTAAAAATAGCTCAGGTAAAGCAAAATGCCATTAGCGAACTAAAAAATCTCTAATCAATTGTGAATAGTTTGATTTGACACGCATTTTTTAAATAGTCATTTGGATTAATACTTTGTGATTAGTCCAATGATACAGTTGTGGGAAAGTCATTTATTGCCAATGCTGTGACTGCAGGTGGGAATCACCCTGCACCCAAGTTACGCAGTGCCCGCCCCGGCGCACTAAGGAGAAGTCAGATGATATTAAATACTGTTCTGAAAGTGTATGTACCTGCCCAGGTATTTGTAGCGCGCCAAGCCAAGTTGTTTGCAAAACGGACCGAAGGCGCTTCGGGTATTGAATATGCAATTATTGCAGCGATGGTGGCGGTGGTGATTGCCGGGCTTTCAGGCGATGTACAGGATGCAGTAAAAGCTGTATTTGAAGAAATTAAAACAGGCTTGGCAGTTGCTTAAATAAATCATTAATTACAAAGAGTAATTAATATGCCTCTCTCCCCATCACGCCAACAGCTTCTCCTGGTGGATGACGAAGAGGACGCACTGCTGGAGTTGGCTGAGCTGCTGGAGGGCGAGGGCTTTTGTTGCTATACGGCAACTTCAGTCAAACTCGCCCTTTCGCAGTTGACCCAACATCCGGATATTGCGCTGGTCATCACCGACCTGCGCATGCCGGAAGAGAGCGGTATTGCGCTGATCAAGCGCCTGCGCGAGCACACATCGCGCCAGCATTTGCCGGTGATTGTCATTTCCGGGCACGCCGATATGGACGATGTTAGCGACCTTCTGCGCCTGCAGGTGCTGGACCTGTTTCGCAAACCCATCTACCACGTGCGCCTGCTCGACACCCTCGAAAATCTCTTTCCACAGCCCACACACTTACACCTGGCAAGAACTTGACCCCCATACTATAAAAGCCCGCCCCCCTGACTTGGGGAGGCGGGCTTTTACGGTCACACACTACAACTGATAGCTAAAACTCAATGTATATCGCGGCCGGCGATTAAAACTGTCCAGCGCTATATCCGACATGGGCTTGGCAACTTCCAGGGCAACGTTGTAATAGCGCTTGTCACCAAAACGCAAGCCCAGTGCTGCCGAAGACATATCCGAACCTTTTAACGGCAACTCGTTGTACCAGACTTTGGCCCTGTCCACGACGGCATAGGGTTGCAGCAACTTGACCCACTCACCGTCGCGATTGAAGCTGTAGTTAAGTTCGTATGCCGCCCCCCAGCCCTTGTCCCCGGATGCCTGATCGTCCGGGTAGCCGCGACCGAAGTTCTGCCCGCCAAATACCGCCCGTTCGCTGTCAGGCAGGGTATCGTCACTCCAGTAAAGAGCACCCGAAATCACCCCCTGCCAGTTGTCGAAGTAGCCGTTACTCTGCACGCCCGACAGACGCAAACGGAAGAAGTCCAGATCGTACTGCGTGCCGGTCAGGTTGGTCTCGCTCTTGGCACCCATGCCATCTATGCCCTGGTACAAGCCGGCACTGACGATGCGCAGTTGTTTGGCATCGGACTTGCGCCAGTCGCCCTCAAACGCCAGTGCCCGCACGTTGGTTTTGTCACTGATGGTCTGCCCGTAGCCGACGATCTCGTAGTCAGTCTTGTCATTGACCCCGTAGAAACGCGCGGCGGCGCTGAGCCATTGATCCGGAGCAGCAATCAGTGGATGGCTGATACCGATCGAAAAGCGGTCATTCTCGCGATGGGGCTTGAGTTCAAAACCGTCGCTGGTGACGATACTGGTACTTGGATCACTGCGATAACTGGAACCAAACAGGTTCAACTGCGTGCCTTCCGCGTTGAGGTACTGGCTGTAATCAAGGCGGTAGTAGTGCTCCTTGTCATTGCCCGGGGGAAACAACCCGCTCAGGGTCAATTGTTCGGCCATGGCCGTTTGCGAATTGCTGCTGGCCGCCAGCAGCGCCTGGGTGCTGCTGCGATTGCCTTCGACCAGGCTCATGCTGGTGGTGAAGGGCTTGCGGCTGGCACTGATACTCAGCGTCGATGCACCATCGGTGGTGCCGGGTGGTGGCACTTGCGCCTCCAGGGTGACGCCGGGGATGCGGCTCAACAGCGTGCTGTAGCGGTTGAACGTCTTGCGGGTCAGCGGGCGTTCGCCCTTGAGCTTATCGACCAGCTCATCCACAAACCCTTTGACCCGCCCGATATCGCCGTCAACCTTGTACTCGCTGATATAGCCTTCAACCAGCACCACACGCACCAGGCCCTGGTCGAAGTTCTGCTGAGGCAAAAACGCATAGGACAATAAATAGCCATCGTCCTGGTAACGCTTGGTGATCTTGCGTGTGGCCTCGATCAGTTCGGCCAGAGTGATTTCATGGCCCAGAAGCGGTTTGTACACCGCCCCCAGCTCTGGCAACGGATAGATCGTGCCACCTTCGATCTGCAACTTGCGAATGGTCAGGCGGGTACCCATTTCCAGTGGCCGGGGTTGTGCAGCCGCCGGCTTGGGTAGTTCCAGCGCAGGCGCCGCAGGGCGATAGGCATCCACCGGCAGGTTGGGCGTGGGCAGGGTTTGCATGCTGTCATTGCTGTTGAGAAAACGCGGAAGGGTCTCGGCACCCGCATACGGGGCCAGAGCCAACAACAAAAAGGGAACGCAATTACGCATAGGACACTCCATGTTCAACTACGGCGACATAACGAGGGGCTTTATTTTTAGAATGCTTTGCAAAGCGGCCCGAGCATCAGTCCTACAATCTGCACATGAAAAAAGACGAGAGACTCATCTGAATCTCTCGTCCCAACCAAGCGTAGGCGCTGTAGGTAAGGCCGTCGAACCGGCCAGGTGCAATATTCTTCAGTTATTTCTTGCCCAAGTTGCCCAGCCCGCCAACCACGCCCCCAAGTACCCCGCCCAGACCGCCTGTACCAGCGCCCGCGGCTCCTGCTGTTGTATCGACAGTGTTGTTGACTGAGTCCACTTTGACACCCAGCAAGCCGCCAAGACCACCAACTACCCCACCGACGACACCGCCAACACCACCGACTGCACCTGCACCTGCACCTGCACCTGCACTTGCACCTGTAGTGTCAGCACCAGCTCCGACACTGCCGCCAGTGCTTGCCCCCACACCCAGACCGCCCAGCAGACCGCCAACCCCGGCGCCTACACCAGCGCCTGCACCGGCCCCCGCACCTGCGCTCACACCGCCTGTACTAACCCCGGCACCGGCACCTACACCGGCCCCGGCGCTTGCGCCCACACCCAGCCCGCCCAGCAGACCACCCAGCCCTGTCCCGGTACCAGTACCGCTGCCTGTGGAGCCCGCTGCCGGATTCACGTAGCCGCCAGCCTTGTCAACCGCACCGCCTACACCGGTCAGCACACCACCCACCAGAGAAGTCACCGGGTTGTCGCCGCCGGTAGCTGTCACCTTGTCGCCGAGGCCGCTCACGGTGCCGCCTACTTTGTTCAGCAGACCGTCTACCGGTGCCCCCAGCCCTGTGGTGGTACCCACTTTGCCCGTGACGTTCTCGACCAGGGAAATCACCGGCACCAGCACCTTGTCATTTACGCCGCCGGTCAAGGCGCCCAGCTTGCCACTGCTCACATCGGTGGTCAGGGTATTGCCGATCATGGTCACCGTGGTGCCCACTTTGTTGACCAGCCCGCCCGTGGTATCAGTCACCTTGCCAACCACGCCACCCACCAGCGGAATCTGGCTGATCGGGGTGTTGTCCAGCACGGTGCTCAGACCGGTACCCACTGACGAAACGCCTTTGCCTACATCACCAACCGCGTTGGTAACACCACCGACAGTCAGGCCGAGGGAGTTCTTGTCGGTACCCAGCGAGCCCAGGCCACCAGTAATGCCATCTGTTACGGAGGTCACGGCATTGCCGGTATTGGTCACCAGGCCGCCAGCCACGGTACCGACCACAGGCACGGTGCTCAGGGTGCCACCAACCCCGCTGACCGTGGTGCCCACGCCGCCAAGGGCGCTGCCGACCTGACCTGCGACCTGACCTGTAACCAGAGGAGTTGTGCCTGTACCGCCTGTACCGCCGGTGCCGCCTGTGCCTCCGCCTGTGCCTCCGCCAGTGCCGCCACCGGTTCCACCGCCAGTTCCACCGCCTGTACCACCACCAGTACCGCCGCCTGTACCACCACCAGTACCGCCGCCTGTACCACCACCAGTTCCACCGCCAGTACCGCCGTCTGTACCACCACCAGTTCCACCGCCAGTGCCGCCGTCTGTACCACCACCGGTACCGCCGCCAGTGCCGCCGTCTGTGCCACCGCCTGTACCACCGTCAGTCCCGCCGTCTGTGCCACCGCCTGTACCACCGTCAGTCCCGCCGTCAGTGCCACCGCCAGTACCTGCGTCAGTACCGGTATCACTGCTGGCTACATAGCTCTTGTGGCCGCCACCGCCGCCGCTGCAGCCAGCCAGGCTGACAGTCATGACCAAGAGGAGCGCTGTGCTGGTTTTCAGAAAAAGTTGAGTATTCATGATTAAGTCCCTTGCACCTGTTATGCCTGAGTTCGAAGTTCCCTGCTCTGTGTCGGGGATACGTTCGTCCGTTGGGTACATAACAACGCCGCGGGCCTTATCAAACAATTCACAACTTGGTATTAACCCCTTATATAAAACACCTTGCCCCCTTCTTGATGATTAATACTTTGGTTTTAAATGCCAGTAAAAAAACCATATATATCAACGCCATTACTTCCCCGAAAAAACACTGCCACCAGCGACTCTACTTTAGGTATAAGCATAATTGACGGGTTTCAAGTTGATATTCAGTGCGTAAAACAGGCACAAAGAGGGGCTGTTACTCCACCACACTGAACTCGACACGGGCAGTCTGCCCGCTTTCATCGAGCACGCTCAGCTCATAACGCCCTGGTAGTTCCAGGCTGGTGTTGAATACCTCTGGTTGTGCACTGTCGCCCAGCGGCGCGCCATTGATAAACCACCAGCGCCGACCTTCACCGCCCAAGGCCGATAGCGCCAGGCGCAACATCGCCTGGCTGGCAGCAGGACGGCGCAGTCGGTCGCCGTCACGTACACCGACAATCGACAGCGGGGTCAGCGCACTCAAGGCCGGTGGCGGGCATTGTGTGGAAGCCGCAGGCAGCCGCGCTTCACGTCGCTCTACCCGGGGTAGCCAGGGCTCAAGGGGGGCTGGCCACAATGCCACCTCGTGTTGTTGCCCGTCGGCGCATTGCGGGCCAACACGCAAGCCTTGCGGATTGACCCGGATGATTTCGCGCAGGCCCACACCCAGAGGTTGATCCGCCGCCAGCAAGGTCGGCGGCGTGGTGTGATCCAGGGTCCAGGCAAACCGCTGGCGACGACAATTGGCATCGCTCTTGTTCATGGGCTGCCCCAATGGCCAGCAAATCGCTGCCACCCCAACACTGTCCGGCACCGCCTGTACTGGCGCGACAATGCCACGCTGGTTGTCGCGATTGCTCAATACGTCGTGGACTTGCAGCATCAAGGGAGCCGCCGACGCCAGGCCGAACTGCCCCGGCACGGGGGTTCCATCCGGGCGACCGATCCACACACCGATCAGGTAACGCGGCCCAACACCGATCGCCAGCGCATCGCGAAAGCCATAACTGGTACCGGTCTTCCAGGCCAGTTGCGGGCGCAGCACCAGGTCGGCATGGGGGTCGCGGTCAGGCCGCGCCTGCCCGCTGAGGATGCGCCGTATCACCCATGCCGCCCCCGGCGACAGCATGCGCCGCTCGCGCAGTTCGTCGTCGGGTTGCAGCCGCAGGTTGGCGCTGCGCCCTTCACGTGCAAGGGCGCTGTAACCGCTGACCAGATCTTCCAGACGGCTGCCGGCGCCGCCCAGAATCAGCGCCAGATTGGGCTCGGCCAGTGCTGGCAAACTCAAGGGCACGCCACCGTTGCGCATATCGGCGGCAAAACGCTTGGGCCCATAGGCTTCAAGCAGTTGTACAGCGGGCAAGTTGAGCGAAGTGACCAGCGCGGCACTGGCCGATACCGGCCCGCTGAAACCCATGGAGAAGTTGCCCGGACGATAGTCGCCATAACGCCGCGGCACATCCTGCAGCAGCGATTCAGAGTGAATCAGCCCAGCATCCATGGCCATGCCGTACAAAAACGGCTTGAGGGTCGAGCCCGGCGAGCGCATGGCGGTGATCATGTCGACATGGCCAAAGCGGCGTGCATCGTTGATGTCCACCGACCCCAGATAGGCGCGTACGGCCATGTTTTCGGTTTCGACCACCACAATGGCCGCCGAGGTGTGATCGGGCAAACGGGCGCGCCAGCCCAGCAGCAAGTCTTCGAGGCGACGCTGCAAACTGGCGTCGATCATGGTACGGATCAGTGGCGGGCTGCCGGGGCGGTTAAGGCGTCGCGCCAGCAAGGGTGCCAGGCTCGGTTCAAGGCGCGGTGCCAGCAGCAGCGGCTCCTCCAGGGCCTCGTCCACCGCTGGCTGTGGCCACACCCGGTACTCGGCCAGGCGACGCAGCACCTTGTCGCGCGCCACTTGTGCGCGTTGCGGGTGACGGTCGGGGCGCAAGCGGCTCGGCGCTTGTGGCAACACGGCGAGCAGGGCTGCCTCGGAACGGGTGAGCTGCTGCGGCGACTTGCCCAGATAAGCCCAACTGGCCGCAGCAACACCCTGCAGGGTACCGCCAAATGGCGCGCGATTGAGGTACAGCTCAAGAATCTGCGGCTTGCTCAGATGCCATTCCAGCTGAGCGGTGCGCCATAGCTGACGCAACTTGCCAGGCAACGTCCGCTCATGGGGATCGAGCAGGCGTGCAACCTGCATCGACAACGTGCTGCCGCCTGATAACACCCGCCCGCCGCTAAGGTTTTGCCAGGCCGCACGGCCCAGCGCCAGCGGGTTGACCCCGGGGTGTTGAAAGAACCAGCGGTCCTCGTAGGTCAGCAAGGCATCCAGGTACAGCGGCGACACGTCTTCGACATGCACCGGGTAGCGCCACACACCGTTGGCATCGGCAAAGCGCCACAGTGGCGTGCCGTCTTCGGCCAGGACAACGCGGGCCTGGTCATCCTTGGGCAACGGCAGCGGCCAGATCCTGTCAGCCAGCCACAGCAACGTACACAGCGCCAGCAGGCCGCCAGCCGTCCAACCCAGTAATTTTTTGATCCCTGGCCCCACTCAAACTCACTCGCTACGCAACTTGCACCATGAATGGATGCCTAATGTGTATATCTGGCACAGTGGCCACCTTACTCATCGGAACCTGACCATGCACGTCGAAAGTTTTATTGGAAATCTTGGCCTGTGGCTGGGCACGCTGGTGCGTTTTATCGTCGAGACCCTGAACGGCCTGTTCGGCACCATCACTGAGGCAGGCAGCAACTTTGTCGACGGCATGGCCCGGGCGTTGGGCATGGACACCTCGATCATCAGCATTGCGGTGTTGATCATCGGCCTGTTGTTTTTGTACAACGCCGTGCGCGCCTTTATCCGCGCCTCGATCATCGGCGGTGTGATCTGGCTGGTGCTGGGGCTGTGGCTCTTGAGCTGGATCATCAGTTGAGCTCTTACTCCTGTGGGAGCGATGCGCCATATCTGTTGCCGCTTTAGCGTTTTAACAGGTACACCGGGTACATATCCGGCATCTGCGGTTAACTGAAGTATCGGTTTCGCCCTTACGGCGAGTCCCTTTTTGAAGGACCAAAAAGGAACCAAAAAGTCCTCGCCCTACCATACGGCCGACTCGCCAAGGCTCCCCGGTTCCCTCTCTCCGGCACTGTTATGGGGGCACGCCGCGACGGGCCATCCATGGCCCATCGCGGCTGGCGCGGCGTCCTGCCGCGCCACCCCCATAACAGCACCTGCGTTCGGCCTTCTGTGAGGGGCATTCGCGTCACCTGCACAATCGAGTGGCCACAACAAAAGCAAAAGCAAAAGCAAAAGCAAAAGCAAAAAATTTAACCAACACCAACTCTTTTGGGAGCGGGCCTGCCCGCGATGCCAGCACTTTGTTCCTCCAGATAGAACGAGGTGCCTGCATCGCGGGCAAGCCCGGCTCCCACAGGGAAATATGTCGGTCGCAGATCCTGCATTCAAACAGGCCGGCCGGTCGGCCGCCTCGACGGCTGTTGATCTGCCCGCCCCATCGGGAGGCCGAGAGGAGGTTCTGCGCAGTGGGCCTCCCGGCATGGATGCCGGGAGAGCCGCGATGGGCCAAGGATGGCCCCTGGCGGCGTGCCCACGGAGCGGGACCGGAGCGAGGGAACCTGAGCGCAGCGAAGGCCGGACGCCAGGGGCAAGCCTTTTTGGTTACTTTTTCGGCGTCTGGAAAAAGTGACTCGCCGTAAGGGCGAAACCAATATCCCGTTCAAACGCGAATGCCGGATATGTACCCGGTGTACCTGTTAAACCCTACCGCGGCCACAGACCTAACGCCCCTTGATCACCATCTCCCCCACCGCATCCCCCACGGCCTGCCAGTTGGGCCGGTACATCGACTCCACTTGCGGCGGCGGCACCCGATAGGTACCTGGTGTCACTGCACGGGCCAGGTACAGCAGGTGCGTAGTGCCGTGGCCATCCAGTTTGACTGCCGCCACATAACGATCATCCCGATACTCCTGATGCTGCACGCTGGCGTTCTGCATCGACTCGCGCCATTGCTTCACTTGAGTACTGGCGTTTTCAAGGCTGGCCGCGCTCTGCCCCAGGTTCTGGTTTTCCAGCTCCAGGCCTGCCGGCAGCAAATCCACCACCAGCGCATCAGGCACTTGCTGCTTGGCCGTCACGGCCAGATGCACCAGCACCAGATCACCACTTTTCAGCGCCTTGAGATCCAGCGGCTCACCGTTCATACCCAGGTAGTCGCGGCGAATGCTCATGTTTTCGCCGCCCGCCGCCGGGGCGTGCTGTGGATAACCCGAAATCGTCAGCTGTTGATAAATCGGCGCGCTGCCTGCGTTACGCAGGGTCAGGGGCGAGGCTAGCAGCGGCCCGTCGAGCTTAAGCCCTGAGCGGGCGTTGTTCAGCTCGCGGGTCTCTTCGCCACTGGTGAGTTGCGCACTCCAGCTGGCCTCAGGCTTGCCCAGCAAATCGCGACCGGCGAGGAACAGTGAATTGCGTTCCTGGGTCGACAGCCACTGACTCGCCGCCAGTTGATCGGACAGGTCGAACAGCCGCTGTTCACGCTGACCGCTCATCAGGTTGTTCTCTTCCAGCAAGGCCAGAATCAACGCCTGATCGCGCAGCGGGCTGCCGTAGTCGCCCAGCCATTGATCAGCCTTGCGCTTCGCCGCCAACCCCGCCACCAACGCTTGATCGGCGCGCGGTTGATCGCCCATTTTCTGCAGGGCAATGGCCAACTGCACCAGAGGCAAACCGGAACGGGCATCGCTGCGGCGCTCAAAAATGCTGCGCAGCGCACCCAGCGGCGCCTGTTGGCTTCGGGCCAGCACCAGCGCTGCATAGGCCTGTACGGCAAAGCGGGTGTGGTCGAGGTTGTCGCTGTAGTCGGCCTCGATCAGGTTGCGTTCCTGCACATAACGCAGCAACCGCTCGCTGGCCTTTTTCAGCGCCTCGGGAGGTACCGCGTAGCCTTGATCGCGGGCGCGCAGCAGGAAGTCGGTAATATAGGCCGTGAGCCAGTACTCTTCCTGACCGTCCGCGCCCCACAGGCCAAAACTACCGTTGTAGCGCTGCATGCCCAGCAGGCGCTCGATACCCAACTCGATTTTGCGTTCGCGCTCGGTGTCCGGCTCGCCTTCAAGGCCCAGGCGTTTGAGCAGGGCTGCATCGGCATACAGAGCCGGGTACAGGCCGCTGGTGGTTTGCTCGGAACAGCCATACGGGTAAGCCTTGAGCGCACGAATCTGCTCGCCAAGATTCAGCGGCGGGCGGCTCGACAAGCTGAGCAAGGCTTCACGCCCGGCCGGTTCAAAGGCTTGCAGCTCGCCCTCGGGCAGGCTCCAGGGCTGGTCGTTGAGCACAGCACGGTAATGCTTTAGCAATGCTGGATACGCCGGGCGCACCCCCAACGTCCATTCGCGGGTGAACGGCGCCAGGGTTTCACCCGGCAGGTCCAGGCCATTGACCGTCACCTTGACCACACCGGTGCCATACCCGCCCAGCGCCTTGACCGGAACCTGCAAGGTACTGCGCTGGCCGGGGCTGAGTGTCAGGTTCTGTGTCGCGTCACCCAACAGGCTCAGTTGCCCCTCGGTGTTAAGGTTCACGTGCAGCGTTTGCGGCTTGTCGGTGAGGTTGGACAGGTCCAGCGCCAGCCGCGTCTCGTCGCCACCGGCCAGAAAGCGCGGCGCAGCCAGCTCGGCCACCAATGGTGCAGCGACCACGGTTCTGGCCTCGGCCATGCCGTAGCGATCGTCGGTCCAGGCTTGCGCCATCAAGCGCAACTCGCCGTTGAAGTCAGGGATATCCACACTGACTTCACCCTCGCCCTGCTCGTTGAGCGTCACCGGTCCACTTTGCAGCGCCACGATGGTGACACTGGTGGCAGGTCGCTTGCCGCCCTTGGCCAGTGCCGCATCGCCACCGAACGCCAGGCTGGCCAGACGGCCCTGCCCGGCCTCAATCAACTGCCCGTAAATATCCAGCTGATCCGCCCCATAGGCCTTGCGCCCGAACAGGCTGGCGAACGGGTCGGGGGTCGGGTACTCAGTGATATTGAGCACGCCCACATCCACGGCAGCCAGCAGTACATGGGCCTGTTTGGGAATGCTGCCATCGGCATTTTTAGCCGAGAGCTTCACCGTCAGAGGTTGCTTGGGACGCATTTTTTCAGGGGCATCCAGCGTAAGAGCCAACTTGCGCTGGCTGCGATCGATGGGCAGGTGCAGCACCCCTACAGCACGCTTGGGAGTGATATTGGTCTTGCGCTCACCGGGGCGGATCACCAGTGCACTGATATACAGGTCATGCCGGGCCCAGCTCGGGTCGAGTCTGATTTCGTAGGCCTTGCCCTCGGCCGGCACTTCGATTTCCTGCCACCACAACGGGCCATCGCTGCCTTCAACCAGCAAGTAGCCCTTGCCAGCCGCAGGTGGCGTGACCGTGACCTTGGCCGTATCGCCATCGGCATAAGCGGCCTTGTCCAGCGCCAGCTTGACCTGGTCGGGGCGCACGGCACCGCCTTCGGCGTTGTCCTGGGCACGATAACCGGCCCAGAAGCGCAGGCTGCTGATCAAGCCGGTTTGCGGGTCTTCAACCTCTACGCGGTAAGGGCCCCACTCCACCGGAAAGCTGACCTTGGCGGTTTCGCCCGCCTTGAGGCTGAGGGTCTCTTCGTTGAGGTTCAGAAACTTCTCGTTGTAGTGATAACTCCAGCCGTCGTTGTCCGAGTAGTTCCAGTAGTAATCGCGGCGTTCACGCACCAGACGCACCTTGAGGTTGTCGGCCGCCAATTTGTTGCCCTGGCTGTCAGCAACCAGCAGCTCGAACTCAACCGGGCCGTCGCCATCGGTTTCAGCACCGTCAAACAGGCCGCGCAGCCCCGGCAGACGGTCTGCCGGCCATACCGGCTGCACCAGGCGACGGGTAATCGGGCGCCCGCCCGACTCCTGCAAACTGGCCTGCACAATCAGTTGCAACGGCGATTTGGCATCGCTCCATTGACTGTCAATGCTGAGGGTTTGCTTGCCGTCGGCGTTGAGCACGCTTTCGTCCAGCTCCAGATCCTGGGTCAGCTCCGGTTCTGTCACCGAACCGAACTGATAGCCCGGCAAGGCACTGACCGCCTCGCGCAATGGCCGCACATAGACCTGCCCGCTCAAGCGGTTACCGGCTGCCGGAGCACCGTACAGGTAACGCCCCGCAACCTGGATTTCAGCGGTTTGCTCGGGGCTCAGCGGGGTATCGCTGCCCTTGAGTTCAAGTGCCATGCGCTCGGGTAAAAAGTCCTCGACCAAAAACTCGTACAGCTGCGGCTTGCCGTCACCAAAGTCGAACACCAGCTGCCAGCGCCCGGTCGGCGCTTCGGCGGCCAGTTGCAGCGGGTACTGATACAGACCGGAAGCATCCGGCGTCCAGACGAACTTGCGGCTCACCTGCTCGTCCGGGCGACGCACCTCGACGCTGACCGGCTGTGGCTTGACCGGGTTGCCGTCGCGGTCGCGCAGCAAGGCATTGAGCAGCACGGTTTCGCCGGGGCGATACAGATCACGGGGGCCAAATACAAAGAACTGCAACGGATGCGCCTGCGGGCCGCCGATATCGAATTCGGCCAGATCCAGCGCCGCCGTGTTCAAGCGCAACAGGCTGGTCTGGTCGCCCTGGCGCGCCAGCAGCACTTCGGCCTTGGGTGGCAAGGCCAGCTCGGCATGCCCGTCCTTGCCCGTCTTGCCCTGGCCAAGCATCTTGCCCTTGCCATCAAGCAACTCGAGATCGATGCCGCTCAGTGCACTGCCACCTTCCAGGGCCTGTGTGAACACATCCAGGCGCTTTTGGTAGCGATGCACCGAAAGGCCGATATCGCTGAGGGTAAACAAGGTGGCTGGGGTCGAATAGTTGTAACTGCCGGAGGCAGTCATCACCGCCAGATAAACTCCCGGCTGCTGCAAGGGCTTGATCCCGGCCGTGGGCAGGATCAGGGTTTCCCGGGTATTGCGCGCCGGGTTCAAGTCAAAACGGCCGCTGTAAACCAGATCGGCCATATTCAGCAGATCCCTGGCTTCGTAGCTTTGCAGGCTGCTGTTGCGCCCCCACTGGCTGAGAAACGCCGGCAGCGACTCGGGTTTGACCCGAAAGAACTCGACATCGACCTTGTCGACGTTCAGCGCAATCACCGGCAGACCTTCGGCCAGGCGCGTGGGCAGCAGGTTGCCACGGCTGGCGAAGCCGACCGTGGGTTGCAGGTCGCGGGTTTCCAGGCGACTGACGTATTCGGCGGCGAGCTTGGCATCGTTGACGGCGCGCAGGCCGGGGTCGACGGTAAGGATCAGCTTGCGCTGCGGCTCAAGGTGGCGCAGGCGCAACTCCATCAGGTTGTCCGATAGCTCCCAGGCACCATCGACCTTACCGGTTTTGGCGTCCACCAGATGCAGTTTGTCGGTGAAGTTCTGCTGCGGGTCCAGCGGCACTGAAAAGCTCACGGACAAGGTACTGGCCCCGTCCAGCTGCACTTCAGAGACGTCTACCACACTCAACTCGCGCCCGGCATAACGCCCGGCCAGCACTTTGACGTCCTGTACCGGTTTAGCCGGCTGGCTCGTGGCCACCTGTGGCGTGGCGGGTTTGTCGACGCTGGAAGAATCACAAGCGCTCAGCAGCGCCAGCGTGCAGGCCAAAAGCAGTCCTTTGTTCAGCATGGTGTACTCGTTTACCGGGCAGTTAAGGGTTGACTATATAACAGCTGGATGAAGATCAAGAGCCCCTCACCCTAGCCCTCTCCCGAAGGGAGAGGGGACAAAAGCGCAGATCAACCCCCTCGCCCTCCGGGAGAGGGTTGGGGTGAGGGCAGGCTTTGCGGCTACAATCGCGCTCCCCCAAGGAGCCTGCATGTCATCTTCCCTGTTAGCCGACTGGCGCGACCGTCCTACCCATCGCCGGGTGTGGGCGCTGGCGGCCCCCATGATCCTGTCCAATATCTCCGTGCCGCTGGTAGCGTTGGTCGACAGTACTGTCATCGGCCATTTGCCCCACGCCCATCAACTGGGCGCCGTCGCCGTGGGCGCCAGCCTGTATATCTTCCTGGCCTGGATGATGGGTTTTCTGCGCATGGGCACCACCGGCTTCGCCGCGCAGGCCGCCGGACGCGGTGATGGCGCCGCGCTGCGGCAAATCCTGCTGCAGGGCCTGTTGCTCAGCGTGCTGTTGTCGATGCTGCTGGGGGCCATTGCGATTCCTTTTAGCGGCGTGGCCCTGAGCCTGATGCAGCCCTCCACCGAACTGCACGCGCTGACTCTGGAGTTCTTCCACACACGGCTGTTTGGCCTGCCCGCCGCACTGGCCAGTTATGCACTGGTAGGCTGGTTTTTGGGCACGCAAAACGCCCGCGCACCGTTGGCGATCCTGCTGACGACCAATCTGGTGAATATCGCGCTGAACCTGTGGTTCGTCCTCGGGCTGGACTGGGGGGTGGCAGGCTCGGCCCGGGCTTCGGTGATTGCCGAATGGAGCGGCGCCCTGCTCGGTCTGTGGCTGACCCGCGGTGCCCTGCGTCGATATCCGGGCAAGGTAGTGTGGGCCGCCCTGGGCATGTGGCACAACTGGAAGCCGTTGCTGGGGGTCAATCGCGATATTTTTATCCGCAGCCTGATGCTGCAACTGGTGTTTTTCTCCATCACCCTGCAAGGCGCCCGCCTGGGCGATGCCACCGTGGCTGCCAATGCGTTATTGCTCAATGGCCTGCTGCTGGCTGCCCATGCCCTGGACGGTCTGGCCCACGCCGTCGAGGCACTGTGCGGACACGCTATCGGCGCCCGCGACCGTGAGGCGTTGCGCCGCTCGATGGTGGTGGCCTGCGGCTGGTCACTATTGGCCAGCCTGGGTTTTGCGCTGCTGTTTATGTTCGGCGGGCATCTGTTTGTGCAAATGCAGACCGATATTCCCGTTGTGCGCGAAACCGCTTTCCAGTACTTGCCCTATCTGGCCCTGCTGCCGCTGATTGCAGTGTGGAGCTACCTGCTTGACGGGCTGTTTATCGGTGCTACCCGCGCTCGTGAAATGCGCAATGCCATGGTGATCAGCGTGGTCATCGCCTTCCCCGCCGCCTGGGTCCTGCACGGCTATGGCAACCACGGGCTGTGGATAAGTTTCCTGCTGTTTATGGTGCTGCGCAGCCTGACCCTGGGCGTGTATGCATGGCAGATGCAGCGCAAGAATCAGTGGTTCGGCGCCTGACACTGAGGCGAAAAAAAACGCCGGCCCGTGCAAAGCACAGGCCGGCGTTTTTCGGTCAGCTCTGAAGCCCCTGGGGATCAGTGGCTCGACAGGTACGACGAGCGGGTCAGGCCCAGGCGCAATGCGTCGAGGTACTGGGTACGCTCCTTGGCACTGATGCTGGCGCTGGCCACTTTGTCGCGGTAGTGGTTCATCAGCTCTTCAGGCGACAAGTGCACGTAGCGCAGCATGTCTTCGATGGTGTCATGGGTCTCGATACCGGCGTGGTACACGCTGCCGTCTTCGTTCTGGTAGATGTTCACCGAGTCGGTGTCACCGAACAGGTTGTGCATGTCACCGAGGATTTCCTGGTAAGCGCCCACCAGGAAGATCCCCAGCAGGTAGTCTTCACCTTCGTTCAGCCCGTGCACCGGCAGGCTGGTTTCGATGCTCTGCTCGTCGACGTATTGCTTGATCTTGCCGTCGGAGTCACAGGTCAGGTCTTGCAGCACGGCGCGACGCAGCGGCTCTTCGTTGAGACGATGCAGCGGCAGGATCGGCAGTACCTGGCCAATCGCCCAGGTGTCCGGCAGACTCTGGAACACCGAGAAGTTGCAGATGTACTTGTCGGCCAGCTTGTCGTTGAGCTCGTCCAGCACCTGACGGTGGGAACGCTGACGCGCTTTCAGCGAGTTGTGCAGGCGACGGCACACCGCGAAGTAGCACTGCTCGGCCAGGGCCTTTTCCGCCAGGGTGATTTTGCCATCAGCGTACTGGGCAGCGATATCGCTCATGTAGTGCGTGGCGCGCCAGTAGGTTTCGGTGACCATCTCAATGTCGGTCGGCCCCAGCAGGTCCACCAGCCATTGCACGGTTTCCGGCAGGCTTTCCTTGTTTTCGATCACCG
>Ga0302347_1001484_pt1 | contig 28089 bp, 24 predicted proteins | sample PhyWR1_FD_202178 | JGI IMG/M metagenome (GOLD analysis project Ga0302347, IMG submission 202178) | Leaf surface microbial communities from wheat plants in UC Gill Tract Community Farm, Albany, California, United States - DLSL W.R1 (v2)... | ecosystem: Host-associated > Plants > Phyllosphere >...
CAGGTCCACATATTGGGGGCTCAGGTCGGTCATTGGCAGGCGCATGGTTGCACCGCACAGGCCCAGGCGGGCGACGGCCCACTTCACGGGGATGGGGTTGGCTTCGACGAACAGGTTCTTGTGCACCGGCATCAGCTGGCGCTGGATCTGCATCGCGCGCTGCACGTCGCCGGCCAGCGCCGCCTTGCACAGCTCGCTCATCAGGCGCGGCGCCACGTTGGCGGTCACGCTGATGTTGCCATGGCCGCCGCACAGCATCAAGGCCACGGCGGTCGGGTCATCGCCCGAGTACACGCCAAAGCCTTCAGGCACATCGCGGATCAGCCATTGAGCGCGTTCGATGTTGCCCGTGGCTTCCTTGATGCCGATGATGCCCGGAACCTGGGCCAGACGCAGCACGGTGTCATGCTGCATGTCGGCGACCGAACGGCCGGGCACGTTGTAGAGAACCGTGGGCAGGTCGCCCACGGCTTCGGCAATCGCCTTGAAATGCTGGTACTGGCCCTCTTGCGTGGGCTTGTTGTAGTAAGGCACGACCTGCAGCTGGCTGTCGGCGCCCACGGTCCTGGCGAACTGGGCCAGCTCGATCGCTTCGCGCGTCGAGTTGGCGCCGCAGCCGGCCATGATGGGCACGCGCTTGGCAGCCTGCTCGACGGAGACGCGAATGATCTCGCAGTGCTCTTCCACATTGACGGTGGGGGATTCGCCGGTGGTGCCTACCACGCCGATGCAGTCAGTGCCTTCGGCGATATGCCAGTCGATCAGTTTGCGCAGGCTCGGGTAGTCGACACTACCGTCTTCGTGCATGGGTGTGACGAGGGCAACAATGCTGCCAGTGAGGGCGACGGTGGAAGAGGTCATGTCCGCAGTTGAAAACGGGAAAGAGACATTCTAACGATTGCGCGCAAGCCGCAGCGTGCTCGCAGTCGTACGAAGGGAATGGGGACTGTTTCTGGACAGAAAAAGTGCAGGCATTGAAGGCCTAGAGCCTGGCGGGCGTTTCGCTGCCGGGCAGGGTTCTGACGGCCGCGATGCGCTGCACGCAGCGCGCGGGATCGTCGAGAAAACCGTCTTCGTAGGCGACCACGCGCAGTTCATTGCCGCAGACGCGCAGCAGTTCGCCGGGCTGCAGCAGGAAGTCGGGGCGCGAGGGCTTGCCGAAACGCGCATTGCCTTCGGCAAACGTTTCGTACAGCAGCACCCCGCCCGGAGCGACGCTGGCCACCAGCGTGGGCAGCAGCGCGCGCCACAGGTAGTTGGTGACCACGACGGCCGCGAACTGCGCGCCCGGCATAGGCCAGGCGCCTTGCTCGATATCGGCGCACAGCCGCTGCGCCGACGCCGGCAGCGCCGCGAGCGCCTCCTGCGAGCGGTCGATTCCAAGACAGGGATGGCCGCGCTGGGCAAACCAGTGCACGTGGCGCCCCTGGCCGCAGGCCACGTCGAGCACGCTGCCGCCCGCGGGCACGAGGTGGCTGAAGCGTTGTATCCAGGTCGAGGGCGTCATCAGAAGCAGGCCCACACTTGATCGGCCATCAACAGCATGAATTGGGGGTCGGTATAGAGGCCGAACACCGCGGCCAGCACCAGCGCGACCAGGGTCCAGCCCAGGCCCGTGAGCAGGCGCTGGCGCCAGGCGTGATGTGCGGTCATGGTTCAGGCCGCCGCGGGTGTGTGGCGCTGCAGCGCGGCTTCGCGCACCGGCAGATTGATCAGCGCCGCGAAGACGCCCAGCGCAATCGACAGGTACCAGACGATGTCATAGCTGCCGCTGCGGTCATAGAGGTAGCCGCCCAGCCAGACGCCCAGGAAGCTGCCGACCTGGTGGCTGAAGAACACGAAGCCGCCCAGCATCGACAGATGCTGGATGCCGAAGATCTGCGCCACGGTGGCGTTGGTCAGCGGCACCGTGGACAGCCACAGAAAGCCCATGGCCGCGGAAAATGCATAGACCGACGCGGGCGACAGCGGCACCAGCAGGAAGGCCACGGTGACCACCGAGCGCGTGAGGTAGATGCCCGCGAGCAGGTAGCGCTTGGGGAAATGCTGGCCCAGGTTGCCCGCAATATAAGTTCCGAAGATGTTGAACAGCCCGACCAGCGCCAGCGAATAGCTGGCGACATGCGGCGCCAGGCCGTAATCCTTGAGGTAGCTGGGCATGTGCACACCGATGAACATCACCTGGAAGCCGCAGACGAAATAGCCCGCGGTCAGCAGCAGGAAGCTGGGCGTGCGGAAGGCTTCGGCCATGGCCTGGCCCACGGTCTGCTCGCGCTGCGGCCGCGGGCTGCTGGAAGAAAAGCCGGGCTCGCGCAGGCCGAAGGCCAGCGGCACGATCATCAGCACCAGCATCGCCAGCACGATCAGCGCATTCGACCAGCCGATCTGGGCAATCAGCGCGCCTTCGACCGGCACCATGAAGAACTGGCCGAACGAGCCCGTGGCAGCGATCACGCCCATGGCCCAGGAGCGTTTCGTCGCGGATATCTGCCGGCCGAGCACGCCGAACACCACGGCATAGGTGGTGCCGGCCTGGGCCGCACCGATCAGCAGACCCGCCGTGAGCGCGAACCAGGTGGGCGTGGTCGACAGCGCCATGCCGGTGAGCCCCAGCGCATAGGCCGCGGCGCCGGCCAGCAGCACGCGGAACGCGCCGAAGCGGTCGGCGACGATGCCGACGAAAATCCCCATGATCCCCCAGGCAATGTTCTGGATGGCGATGGCCATGGCGAAGGACTCGCGCGTCCAGCCCATTTCCTGCGTGATGGGCTGCAGCCACAGGCCGAAGCCGTGGCGAATCCCCATGGACAAGGTAACGACTGCGCCCCCGCACAGCAGCACCTGCATCATGGACAGTGGTGTTGGTAATGTTTTTTGCATGATGATGCGACTGTAGCCAAATTGGCCCCGGGATGCTGCCGCGCAGGCGGCTTTGCGGGGCGGCGGCACAGCGGTCGCAAGGCCATGCTGTTTGCCCATACAGCTTTTCGGATCTCGCAGCACTACAATCCCAGCCCATGGCAGCTAAACCTTCATCCTCCTCCACGAGCGCTTACTCCGAAGGCTCTATCCGCGTGCTCAAGGGCCTAGAGCCCGTCAAGCAGCGGCCGGGCATGTACACGCGTACCGACAACCCACTGCATATCCTGCAGGAAGTGGTGGACAACGCGGCCGACGAAGCCTTGGCCGGTTACGGCAAGAAAATCAAGGTCATCCTGCATGCCGACCATTCGGTCAGCGTGGAGGACGACGGTCGCGGCATTCCCTACGGCCTGCATCCCGAAGAAAACGCCCCGGTGATCGAACTGGTGTTCACCCGCCTGCACGCGGGTGGCAAGTTCGACAAGGGCCAGGGCGGCGCCTACAGCTTTTCCGGCGGCCTGCATGGCGTGGGCGTCTCGGTGACCAATGCGCTGTCCACGCGCATGGAAGTCACGAGCTTTCGCGACGGCCACAGCGCGCGCCTGGTGTTTTCCGCGGGCGACGTGATCGAGCCGCTGCAGACCGTGCCGCTGGCCAGCGGCGAGCGCAAGCGCGGCACCACGGTGCGCGTCTGGCCCGACGCCAAGTATTTCGAGACCGCCCAGCTGCCCATGGGCGAGCTGGTCCACCTGCTGCGCAGCAAGGCCGTGCTGATGCCCGGCGTCACGGTGACGCTGGTCAACGAGAAGACGCGCGACACCCAGACCTGGCAGTACAAGGGCGGCCTGCGCGACTACCTGCAGCAGAACCTGCACGGCGAGCCCGCGATTCCTCTGTTCGAAGGCGAGGGCTTTGCCGACCGCCACCACGACAGCTTTGCCGAAGGCGAAGGCGCGGCCTGGTGCGTGGCGTTCACCGAAGACGGCGCGCCGGTGCGCGAAAGCTATGTCAACCTGATTCCCACCACGGCCGGCGGCACGCACGAAAGCGGCCTGCGCGACGGCCTGTTCCAGGCGGTGAAAAGCTTCATCGACCTTCATTCGCTGCTGCCCAAGGGCGTCAAGCTGATGCCCGACGACGTGTTCGCGCGCGCCAGCTATGTGCTCAACGCCAAGGTGCTCGATCCCCAGTTCCAGGGCCAGATCAAGGAGCGCTTGAACTCGCGCGACGCCGTGCGCCTGGTCTCGGGCTTTGTGCGCCCGGCGCTCGAGCTGTGGCTCAACCAGCATGTCGAGTGGGGCAAGAAGCTCGCCGAACTCGCGATCAAGGCCGCGCAAAGCCGCCAGAAGGCCGGCCAGAAGGTCGAGAAGCGCAAGGGCTCGGGCGTGGCCGTGCTGCCCGGAAAGCTCACCGACTGCGAAAGCCGCGACCTGCTGCACAACGAAGTCTTCCTGGTCGAAGGCGACTCCGCGGGCGGCAGCGCCAAGATGGGCCGCGACAAGGAAACCCAGGCGGTGCTGCCGCTGCGCGGCAAGGTGCTCAACACCTGGGAAGTCGACCGCGACCGGCTGTTCGCGAACAACGAAATCCACGATATTTCAGTGGCGATCGGCGTCGATCCGCACGGCCCCAACGACTCTCCCGATCTGTCGGGCCTGCGCTACGGCAAGGTCTGCATTCTTTCGGACGCCGACGTCGACGGCTCGCACATCCAGGTGCTGCTGCTGACGCTGTTCTTCCGTCACTTTCCCAAGCTGGTCGAAGCCGGCCACATCCACGTGGCGCTGCCGCCGCTGTTCCGTGTCGACGTGCCGGCGCGCGGCAAGAAGCCCGCGGCCAAGGTCTACGCGCTCGACGAGAGCGAGCTGGCCGCCATTTTCGAGAAGTGCGCCAAGGACGGCGTGCCGCGCGAGAAGTGCCAGGTCAGCCGCTTCAAGGGTCTGGGCGAAATGAATGCCGAGCAGCTCTGGGACACCACGCTCAACCCCGACACGCGCCGTCTGTTGCCGGTGCAGCTGCTGAACCTGGACTTCGCGGCCTCCGAAGGCGTGATCACCAAGCTCATGGGCAAGGGCGAGGCCGCGGCCCGGCGCGAGCTGATGGAACTGCACGGCGACGCCGTGGAAGTCGACATCTGAAGAACGCCTGAGCCATGCCCGGCATCGCCCGCTCACTGCCTGCGCTGGACCACAGCCTTGGCCACCGCCTGCTGGCGGCAGGCCTGCTGTGCCTGGCGCTGGTGACGGGCGCAGCGCGCGCCGATCTGTGGGCGTTTGTCGATGCGCGCGGCATCACGCATTTCGCGGCCGAGCAGCTCGACGAGCGCTACGAGCTGTTCTTTCGCGGGGCGAGCTTCGATTCGCAGCGCGATATCGGCGCGCAGGTCGGCGCCGCGGAGGAGAATCCGGGCACGACGCTGGCGGCCAGGGCGCGCGTGCAGTCGTATTTCGACATACTGCCGGCCTACAAGAGCGTGCGTCCGCACCTCAGGCGCGCGGCCGAGCGCAGCGGCATCGACTATGCGTTGCTCAAGGCGGTGATCGCGACCGAGTCGGGCTTCGACGCGCACGCGGTCTCGGCCAAGGGCGCGCTGGGCCTGATGCAGCTGATGCCGGCGACGGCCGAGCGCTTCGGCGTCGCCGCCGCGGGCAGCCGCACGCTGGCCCAGCAGCTGCATGATCCGGCCGTGAACGTGCCCGCGGGCGCGCGCTACCTGCGCCATCTGCTGGACCTGTTCGACGGCCGGCTCGACCTGGCCCTCGCGGCCTACAACGCGGGCGAAGGCGCGGTGCGCCGTGCGGGACAGAAGATTCCGCCGTTCAAGGAAACCCAAAACTATGTGAAGACCGTGCTGGCGCTGTACCGCCAGCTCCAGCCGCTGGCCCCGGCCGCCGGTACGCCGGCCGCCGGAACGCCGGCCGCCGGTATGCCGGCCACCGGTATGCCGGCCACACCTTCTTCACGCATCCGCATGACGCTGCCTGCGGGCAGCGCGCGGGAGTCTATTGACGAGAAACGAGAACAATGAGCGATCAAGACACTTTAGATCTGGCTGCGCCCGCCAATGGCGATGCGCTGGACCTCGGAACCTATGCGCAGCGCGCCTACCTCGAATATGCACTGTCGGTCGTCAAGGGCCGGGCCCTGCCCGATGTCTGCGACGGCCTGAAACCCGTGCAGCGGCGCATCCTCTATGCGATGGACCGCATGGGCCTGAGCTATTCGGGCAATACCGCGCCGCGGCCGGTCAAGAGCGCGCGCGTGGTCGGCGATGTGCTGGGGCGCTTTCACCCGCATGGCGACCAGTCGGCCTATGACGCGCTGGTGCGCATGGCCCAGGACTTCGCCCAGCGCTATCCGCTGGTCGACGGCCAGGGCAATTTCGGCAGCCGCGACGGCGATGGCGCGGCGGCCATGCGCTACACCGAAGCGCGACTGTCCAAGATCACCGGCCTGCTGCTCGACGAGATCGACGAGGGCACGGTCGACTTCGTGCCCAACTACGACGGCTCCACGCAGGAGCCGCGCCAGCTGCCCGCGCGCCTGCCGTTCAGCCTGCTCAACGGCGCCAGCGGCATTGCCGTCGGTCTGGCGACCGAGATACCCAGCCATAACCTGCGCGAGATCGCCGACGCCTGCGTGGCGCTGATCAAGAAGCCGCTGATGAGCGCGGCCGATCTGGCCCTGCACATTCCCGGCCCCGACTATCCCGGTGGCGGCCAGATCATCAGCAGCCCGTCCGACATCGCCGATGCCTACCGCACGGGCCGCGGCAGCCTCAAGGTGCGCGCGCGCTGGAAGATCGAGGAACTGGCGCGTGGCCAGTGGCAGATGGTGGTCACCGAGCTGCCGCCCGGCGTCTCGACGCAGAAGGTGCTCGAGGAGATCGAGGAGCTGTCCAACCCCAAGATCAAGACCGGCAAGAAGGCACTGACCCAGGACCAGCAGCTGCTCAAGGTCAACCTGCTGGCGGTGCTCGATGGCGTGCGCGACGAGTCCAGCAAGGATGCGCCGGTGCGCATCGTCATCGAGCCCAAGAGCGGCAAGGTGCGCCAGTCCGATCTGTCGCACATGCTGCTGGCGCACACCAGCCTCGAAACCTCGAGTTCGATCAACCTGACGATGATTGGTCTGGACGGCCGGCCCGTGCAGAAGTCGCTGCTGCAGATGCTGCAGGAGTGGATAGAGTTTCGCCAGGCCACGATCACGCGGCGCTCGCAGCACCGCCTGGCCAAGGTGCTGGACCGCGCCCACATCCTCGAAGGGCGGCAGATCGTGCTGCTCAACATCGACGAAGTGATTGCCATCATCCGCGAGAGCGACGAACCCAAGGCCGCGCTGATCGAGCGCTTCGCGCTGTCGGAGCGCCAGGCCGAGGACATTCTTGAAATCCGCCTGCGCCAGCTCGCGCGGCTCGAAGCCATCAAGATCGAGCAGGAGCTCGCCGCGCTGCGCGAAAGCCAGGGCAAGCTCGAAGACATCCTGGGCAATCCGGCGACGCTGCGCCGGCTGATGATCAAGGAGATCGAGGCCGACGCCAAGCAGTTCGCCGACGCGCGCCGCACGCTGATCCAGGAAGAGAAGAAGGCCACGGCCGAAGTCAAGGTCGCCGACGAACCCGTCACCGTGGTGGTCTCGGAAAAAGGCTGGGTGCGCGCGCGCCAGGGCCATGGCCATGAGGCCGCGAGCTTCAGCTTCAAGGCCGGCGACGCGCTCTACGGTACGTTCGAGTGCCGCACCGTCGACCAGTTGCTGGCGTTCGGCAGCAACGGCCGGGTCTATTCGGTTCCGGTGGCGCAATTGCCCGGCGGGCGCGGCGACGGCCAGCCCGTGACCACGCTGGTCGAACTCGAAAGCGGCACGCAGCTGCAGTACTACTTCGCGGGCCCGGCCCAGGCCTGCCTGCTGCTGGCCTGCTCGGGAGGCTACGGCTTCCTGGCGAATGTCGAAAGCCTGGTCTCGCGCAACAAGAGCGGCAAGGCCTTCGTCAATCTGGCCGAAGGCGAGACGCTGTGCGCGCCGTCGCTGGTGAGCGGCGGCTCGGGCAGCGTCGTGGTGCCCGCCGCGACCCATGTCGCCGTGGGCTCGGTCGGCGGCCGCATCCTGACCTTCGAGATCGGCGAGCTCAAGACCATGACCAGCGCCGCGCGCGGCCTGATGCTGCTGGCGCTCGAAGCCGGCGACACGCTTGCCGGCGCCGCCGCCTATACGCGCAGCATACGCCTCGAAGGCACGGGCCGCGGCGGCAAGGCACGCGACGAGACGCTGGAGATCCGCAGCCTCAACAACGCCCGCGGCAAGCGCGGCGCCAAGGGCAAGGCGGCCGACCTGGGCTTCAAGCCGGCGCGCATCACACGCGTGGAATGACGTCGCTCGCCATGCTAGGCTGAGGCCGTAAGCGCAGCCCTTCACTGAAACCCCGCCTCTGGCGGGGTTTCGTCCATGCAGGAAAGACGTCCGTTTTTTGCAAATCTTGCCAAATTTTGCCAACGTGTCTAAGCTTGTCTGCATGAGCACGATGAACATTTCCCTGCCTGAAAGTCTCAAGTCGTTTGTCGACGATCAGGTCAGCCAGCGTGGTTATGGCACCAGCAGCGAGTATGTGCGTGAGTTGATCCGCAAGGACCAGGATCGACTGCAGCTGCGCGGGCTGCTGCTTGCAGGCGCTGCCTCCCCGCCTGCGGCAATCGCCGACGGCACGTATTTCTCGGGACTGCGCGACCGCGTGCTTCGGAACGCCAAGGGAGGCGCTCCGAAATGAGCGCCAAGCCGGTGGTGCCGCGCGAGCAGGCCAACCGGGACGTTGAAGAAGCCATCGCCTATTACTTGGGCGAGCATGCGCCGAGCGCTGCCCTGGGATTCATCGACGCATTGGAGCAGGCCTATGTGCATATCGCCCAGCACCCGGGAACGGGCTCACCGCATTGGGCTTATGAGCTTCAGTTGCCGGGTCTGCGTGCCTGGCCTTTGAGCCGCTACCCGCATCTTGTGTTCTATCTCGAGCGCCCTGACCATATTGATGTCTGGCGCGTACTCCATGGGCAGCGCGATATTCCGGCGTCGATGCAGCCAGCCCAGCTGCTTTGAGCAGCATCAGGCTGGAGGCAGGCGCAGCAGTGCACGCCGCGCCTGCATGCAGGGTGTGCTCAGCCCAGTTCAGCGATCAATTCGATTTCCACGCAGGCTCCCATGGGAATCTGCGCCACGCCAAACGCGCTGCGTGCATGCTGGCCCTTGCTGCCGAAGACTTCGCCCAGCAGTTCGCTGCAGCCGTTGGTCACCAGGTGCTGCTCGGTGAAATCGCCGGTCGAGTTGACGAGGCTCATCACCTTGACGATGCGCTGCACGCGGTTGAGGTCGCCGCCGGCCGCATGCTGCAGCGTGCCCAGCAAGTCGATCGCCACCGCGCGCGCCGCGGCCTGGCCTTCTTCGGTGCTGATGTCGCGGCCCAGCTGGCCGGCCCAGACCTTGCCGTCCTTCTTGGCGATATGGCCGCTGAGGAACACCAGCGCGCCGGTCTGCACATAGGGCAGGTAGGCGGCGGCGGGCACGGCCAGCGCGGGCAGTTCGATCTGCAGTTCATTCAGCTTGTTGTAAACGCTCATCTCGGTTTCCTTTGGCAAAAAATCAGGGAAAAGGGGTCTGCGTGAGTGTGACATAGGCATAGCCAATGCTGGCCGCAGGGACAGCGTTGGCATTGCCGGATGGCGCTGGCTAGCATCTGCGCCATGCGCTGCGCGCTTCCTTCCCCGCCGACTCCAGCGGCCTTCTTCCGGCCGCTGCGACCCTGGTCTGGCTTTCAGGCGGCGCTCGTGGGTCTGGTCGCGGGCGCGGCCTGGCAGGTCACCCAGCCCGCGCTGTGGCGTGCCGAGAGCTATGCGGGCCTGTTGCTTGCGGCGCTGGCGCTGGGCGCCGCAGTCTGGATCGCCCAGCGCCGCGCGCACCGCAGCGTCGTCTGGCTGCTGTGCGCGCTGGCCGCCGGCCTTGCGATGGCCGCGGGCTGCGGCGCGCGCGCGCTCGCCTTCCAGGCGCAGGCGCTGGACATCGCACTCGAAGGCCAGGACCTGCGCCTCACCGGAATCATCGCCGCCATGCCCGAGCCCGCGCCCTGGGGCACGCGCTTTCGCTTTGCAGTGGAGCATGCCCAGCGGGCGGGAAAGAAAGAGGCGCGGCCGGGTCGGCCGGTGGTGGTGCCGCCGCTGGTCGAGCTGAGCTGGCCGGGCGCGCGTGCAGGTGATAGGGCCGTCGCACAGGCCCCGCTCAAGCCCGGTGAGCGCTGGGAGTTGAGCGCGCGCCTCAAGGCCCCGCACGGCCTGCGCAATCCCCATGGCTTTGACCAGGAACTGTGGCTCTGGGAGCAGGGCGTGCAGGCCACGGGCTATGTGCGCCTGGGCCGGGCCCAGGCCAGACCGCAGCGGCTGGCGCAGACCGGGCGCCATCCGGTCGCGCGGCTGCGCCAGCAGCTGCGCGATGCCATCGTCGCGCCGCAGGATGCGCAGCCGGCATGGCAGCGCGCGCGCGGCGTGGTCGCGGCGCTGGTGGTGGGCGATCAGAACGCGATTGCCGCCGACGACTGGGAGCTGTTTCGCGCCACCGGCGTAGCGCATCTGATGAGCATTTCGGGCCTGCACATCACGCTGTTTGCCTGGCTGGCGGCGGCGTTGTTGGCACGGGCCTGGCGCTGCTCGGCGCGCTGCTGCCTGTGGCTGCCTGCGCCCACGGCGGCGCTGGTCGGCGGCGTGCTGCTGGCGCTGGCCTATGCGCTGCTGAGCGGCTGGGGCCTGCCCGCGCAGCGCACCGTGGCGATGCTGACCGTGGTTGCGGTCCTGCGCCTTGCAGGGATACGCTGGCCCTGGCACCAGATCTGGCTGCTCGCGCTCGCGGCCGTGGTGCTGGGCTATCCCTGGGCGCTGTGGCAGCCGGGCTTCTGGCTGAGCTTTGTCGCCGTCGGTGTGCTGTTTGCCGCGTCGGCGCGCGACGAAGGCGTGGCGCAGGGCCTGCGCGCCCGGGCTCTGGCGCTGCTGCGCACCCAGGCCGTGGTCACGCTGGCGCTCACGCCGCTGGGCGTGCTGCTGTTCGGCCAGGTCTCTCTGGTCGGGGTCGTGGCCAACCTGCTGGCGATTCCCTGGGTCACACTGGTGGTCACGCCACTGGCCTTGCTGGGCATGTGCTGGCCACCGCTGTGGCAGCTGGCCGCGCTGTGCGTGCAGCCGCTGATCGCGCTGCTGTCCTGGCTGGCGCAATGGCCTGCGGCGCAGTGGTTTCCGCCCGCGGCGCCGGCCTGGGCCGCGCTCGCGGCGGTCGCCGGCGGCATCTGGCTGATATTGCGCCTGCCCTGGGCGCTGCGGCTCATGGGCCTGCCGCTGCTGCTGCCCGCGCTGTGGTGGCAGCCGGCGCGGCCGGCGCTCGGTGCTTTCACGCTGCTGGCCGCCGATGTGGGCCAGGGCAATGCGGTGCTGGTGCGCACGCACGCGCACAGCCTGCTCTACGACACCGGCCCGCGCCACGGCCCGGACAGCGACGCGGGCCGGCGCGTGCTGGTGCCGCTGCTGCATGCGCTCGGCGAGCGCCTTGATGTGCTGATGCTGAGCCACGGCGACAACGACCATATTGGCGGCGCCGGCGCGGTCTTGCGCGCCCAGCCCCAGGCCATGCTGCGCGGCGCTGTAGACCCGCAGTGGCCGGCATCCATGCAGCGTTCGGCCACGGCCTGTGTGGCCGGCCAGCGCTGGCAATGGGATGGCGTGGCTTTCGAGGTGCTGCATCCCCTGTCGATCGCATCGTCCCACGACGCCGCGCCCAATACGCAAAGCTGCGTGCTGCGCATCGTTGCCGCCAACGGCACCACAGCCCTGCTCGCGGGCGATATCGAACGCGCGCAGGAGGCCGCGCTGCTGGCCGAGGGCCTGCCACTGCGCGCCGACTGGCTGCTGGTGCCCCACCACGGCAGCAAGACTTCGTCGAGCGCCGAGTGGATTGCCGCCGTCGCGCCGCGCCATGCGCTGGTGCAGGCCGGCTACCGCAACCGCTACGGTCATCCGGCCGCGCCCGTGGTGCAGCGCTACCGTGCGCAGGGTGTGGAGGTGGTGACCAGTGCAGGCTGCGGCGCGGCGCAGTGGACTTCCGCGCGGCCGCGGCACATGGCCTGCGAACGTAGGTCAAAGCCGCGTTATTGGCAGGCGCAGCCTGTCGCCGTCAATTGACATGCAACGAGCGTAACAATCCTCTGGCGCGCTGGGTACACTGAAGCGCCAGGCAAGCGCGCAGCCGTATCGGGCCCGAAGTTTGCTTGGATGAGCTGCAGGAGGCTCCGCTGATGCAAAGATTCGACGAAATGTATGCAACCACGCCCTTTGAGGGCAGTGATGTTCGACCGCATTACAAGGACTACCGCCAATGGCTTGCACGCCAGCCGGGGGCGGCCATGGAGGCGCGCCGCGCCGAGGCGGAAATGATTTTCCGCCGGGTCGGCATCACGTTCGCCGTTTACGGCGCAAAGGACGAGGGCGGAGCCGGCCGGGAGCGGCTGATTCCTTTCGACCTGATACCGCGCATCATTCCCGCGCAGGAGTGGTCGCACATGCAGCGCGGCCTGGTGCAGCGCGCGACGGCGCTCAACCGCTTCATCCACGATGTCTACCATGACCAGGAGATCCTGCGCGCGGGCATCGTCCCCACCGATCTGGTGCTGCAGAACGCGCAGTACCGTCCCGAGATGGTGGGCGTGAATGTGCCCAATGACATCTACGCGCAGATCGCGGGCATAGACATCGTGCGCGCCGCGAATGCCGACGGCGTGGGCGAGTACTTTGTGCTCGAGGACAACCTGCGCGTGCCTTCGGGCGTGTCGTACATGCTGGAAAACCGCCGCATGATGATGCGCCTGTTTCCCGAACTGTTCGCCCAGCATTCGGTGGCACCGGTCGCGCATTACCCCGATCTGCTGCTCGACACGCTGCGCGCCGTCGCGCCCGCGAGCGCGCCCGAACCCACGGTGGTGGTGCTCACGCCGGGCATGCACAACAGCGCCTATTTCGAGCATGCCTTCCTGGCCCAGCAGATGGGCGTGGAGCTGGTCGAAGGCCAGGACCTGGTGGTCGAGCACGACACCGTGTTCATGCGCACCACGCGCGGCCTGCGCCGCGTCGATGTGATCTACCGGCGCCTGGACGACGACTTTCTCGACCCCGAAGTGTTCCGCGAAAGCTCCACGCTGGGCTGCCCCGGCCTGATGCGCGCCTACCGCGCGGGCAACGTGGCGATCTGCAATGCGGTCGGCACGGGCGTGGCCGACGACAAGTCGGTCTACCCCTATGTGCCCGACATGATCCGCTTCTACCTGGGCGAACAGCCGCTGCTGTCGAACGTGCCGACCTGGATGTGCCGCAAGAGCGACGACCTGGCCTATGTGCTGGACCACCTGCACGAGCTGGTGGTCAAGGAGGTGCATGGCGCGGGCGGCTACGGCATGCTGATCGGCCCGGCCGCGACGCGCGCCGAGATCGAGGATTTCCGCCGCGCGCTGCTGGCCAATCCCGCGGGCTATATCGCCCAGCCGACGCTGAGCCTGTCGAGCTGCCCGACCTATGTCGAAAGCGGCATTGCGCCGCGCCACATCGATCTGCGGCCGTTCGTGCTCAGCGGCAAGACCGTGAAGATGGTGGCCGGGGGCCTGACGCGCGTGGCCTTGAAGGAAGGCTCGCTGGTGGTCAATTCATCACAGGGCGGAGGCACCAAGGACACCTGGGTGCTAGAAGGCGCGGACGACGCCGGCCTCGAAGGGAGTGTTGCATGCTGAGCCGTACCGCCGACCATTTGTTCTGGATGTCGCGCTATGTCGAGCGCGCCGAAAACACCGCGCGCCTGCTGAGCGTGGCCTACGACACCTCGATGCTGCCGCAGGCGCCGGGCCAGGCGCGCAAGGCCTGGCAGGGGGTGCTGTCGATCAGCGAGCTGGTGCCCGCCTATCAGGAGCTGCATGCCGAAGTCGCGCGCGACAAGGTGCTGCATTTCCTGGTGCAGGACGAAAGCAACAGCGCGTCCATCATCTCCTGCCTGCGCGCGGCGCGCGAGAACGCGCGCGCGGTGCGCGGCGCCCTGACTACCGAAGTCTGGGAAACGCACAACCAGACCTGGCTCGAAGTGGGCAAGCAACTGGACCAGGGCGCGTTCGAGCGCGATCCCGCGCAGTTCTTCGAATGGGTCAAGGACCGCTCGCACCTGTCGCGCGGCGTGACGCAAGGCACCATGCTCAAGGACGAGGCCTATCGCTTCCTGCGCCTGGGTACGTTCCTCGAGCGCGCCGACAACACGGCGCGCCTGCTCGACGTGAAGTTCCACGCCATCGAGCGCGACTACCACGGCAGCGTGCGCGGCAATGGCGTGGTGCAGTTCGACTTCTACCACTGGAGCGCGCTGCTGCGCAGCGTCTCGGCCTTCGAGGTCTACCGCAAGGTCTACCGCGATGTCATCACGCCCGAGCGCGTGGCCGAACTGCTGATGCTGCGCGCCGACATGCCGCGCTCGCTGCTGGCCTGCCTGCAGGAGGTGGTCGATAACCTGGCGCTGGTGGCGAACGAGCAATCGGGCGAAACCCAGCGCAAGGCCGGGCGGCTGCTGGCCGACCTGCGCTATGCGCGCATCGATGAAATCCTCGCCACCGGGCTGCATGCGTATCTCACGCAGTTCCTCGAGCGCGTCAACGCGCTGGGCGCGGACATCAGCCGGGATTTTCTGGTGCCGAGTTGAACCAAGGCCGCCCTGAGCCGCTTTGGCTCAGGGCGACGTTGCGTTCCCCGTTCGTCCTGAGCTTGCCTCGCCGGCCGCGTCGAAGGATGAACGCCCGGCTCAAGAGAGCAGGGTGAATGGCGCCACATCCGCCACAGCGGTTCCTGGGGATTCTTGCCTCAGCGCTTGCCGCCTGTCCTGCGCTGCTCGCGCAGCATGAACAGATACAGGCTCTCGACCTTTTCGCGCGCCCAGGGTGTCTGGCGCAGGAACTTGAGGCTCGAATTGACGCTGGGCTGGCTCTGGAAGCAGCGTATGGGCACCAGCCGCGCCAGCTCTTCCCAGCCGTAGTGGGCGTGCAAGGCTTCGACAATGGCGGCCAGCGTCATGCCGTGCAAGGGGTTGTTGGCTTGCTTGGGGGGAGCGGGAGGCGTCTCGGGCGGATTCTGCATGGGCGCGAGCATAGCGAGATTGGCGCGCTGCGTGGCATTCAGGGACAAGCCGGCGCAAAAAAAGCGGGCCAGGCCCGCTTTCAATCTGTCTCGTGGAAGTCTTATTCCAGCTCACCCATCTGCGATTGCAGATAGTTCTGCAGGCCGACCTTGTCGATCAGGTCGATCTGGGTCTCGAGGAAGTCGATGTGCTCTTCGGTGTCGTCGAGGATCTTCTGCAGCAGGTCGCGCGAGACGTAGTCGCGCACGGACTCGCAGTGGGCAATGCCGTCCTTGATGGTCTGCTGCGCGCCCAGCTCCAGGCGCAGGTCGCAGGCCAGGCATTCGGGCACGTCTTCACCGATCTGCAGCTTGCCCAGATCCTGCAGGTTGGGCAGGCCGTCCAGCGTGAAGATGCGGTCCATGAGCCAGTCGGCGTGCTTCATTTCGCCTATCGACTCTGCATATTCCTTCTTGGCCAGCTTGTCGAAGCCCCAGTGCTTGTACATGCGGTAGTGCAGGAAGTACTGATTGATGGCCGTGAGCTCATTCTTCAGCTGCGCCTGCAGGTGCGCAATGGCTTGCAAATCGCCTTTCATGGGGAACTCCTTCGCTTTATGTGAATGCCTGATTGTCGCTGTTCGCAGCAGGGTTTAAGGGCTTGACCCTGCAAATCCGGTCTGTCTGCGTTTGATGATGACTCGCGTTCTCGTTATTGGAAAAGGGCCTGATCGAGCTATGAAACATGATATTTGATAGTCAAATTAAATTGACACAATAAAGTCAATTGATTGGATATATCCTGTGAAAGCTCTAAACTTCATACCTGTGTTCAGTCGCATTACCTAAGGAAGCAACCATGTCCGTTATCAATACCGAAATCAAACCTTTCAAGGCCAGCGCTTTCAAGGCCGGCAAGTTCATCGACATCAGCGAAAAGGACGTGCTGGGCAAGTGGGCCGTGTTTGTCTTCTACCCCGCCGACTTCACTTTCGTCTGCCCCACCGAGCTGGGCGACGTTGCTGACCACTACGCAGAATTCCAGAAGATGGGCGTGGAGATCTTCTCCGTGTCCACCGACACCCACTTCGTGCACAAGGCCTGGCACGATGCGTCGGAAACCATCGCCAAGATCCAGTACACCATGATCGGCGACCCGACCATGGCCATCTCGAACAACTTCGAGATCCTGCGCGCTGACCAGGGCCTGGCCAACCGCGGCACTTTCATCATCGACCCCCAGGGCGTGATCCAGGCCGTGGAAATCACCGCCGAAGGCATTGGCCGTGACGCCACCGAGCTGCTGCGCAAGGTCAAGGCTGCCCAGTACGTTGCCGCCCACCCCGGTGAAGTCTGCCCCGCCAAGTGGCACGAAGGCGAAGCCACGCTGGCTCCCTCGCTGGACCTGGTCGGCAAGATCTAAGTAAGTGCCCTCTGAAAAGCCCGGGGCGACCTGGGCTTTTTTTGAAGCACTTGAACAATAGCTATCAATAATAAATTTTAGTAGGATTTGACTATTATGCTTGACGCCACCCTCAAGACCCAACTCAAGGCATACCTGGAACGGGTGCAAAAGCCCATTGAAATCGTCGCCACGCTCGACGACGGCAAGGCGTCTGGCGAAGTCAAGTCCCTGCTGGCCGACCTGGTCGCGCTGAGCGACAAGATCACCGTGGTCGAGAACAATGCGGCCGATGTGCGCAAGCCCTCGTTCCTGATCACCAACCCCGGCGTCGACACCGGCCTGCGCTTTGCCGGCGTGCCCCTGGGCCATGAATTCACCTCGCTGGTGCTGGCGCTGCTCCAGGTCGGCGGCCACCCCTCCAAGGAATCGGCGGAACTGCTCGAGCAGATCCGCGCCATCGACACGCCGCTGCACTTCGAGACCTATTACTCGCTGTCGTGCCATAACTGCCCCGATGTGGTGCAGGCGCTCAACCTGATGAGCGTTCTCAATCCCAAGATCACCCACACGGCCATTGACGGCGGACTGTTCCAGAGCGAAGTCGAGTCGCGCGAAGTCATGGGCGTGCCCACGGTGTTCGTCAACGGCGAGCGCTTCGGCCAGGGCCGCATGGAGCTTGCCGAGATCGTCGCCAAGGTCGACAGCGGGGCGTCGGCGCGCGAGGCGGCGAAGATCAGCGCCAAGGACGCGTTTGACGTGCTGATCGTCGGCGGCGGCCCGGCCGGCGCGGCCGCTGCGGTCTACGCGGCGCGCAAGGGCATTCGCACCGGCATTGCCGCCGAACGCCTGGGCGGCCAGGTGCTTGACACCGTCGACATCGAGAACTTCATCTCGGTGCAGAAGACCGAAGGCCCGCAGTTTGCCGCGGCGCTCGAGCGCCATGTGCGCGACTACGAAGTCGACATCATGAACCTGCAGCGCGCCAAGGCGCTGGTGCCGGCCAGGGAAGAGGGCGGGCTGATCACCGTCGAGCTCGAGTCGGGCGCGACGCTGCAGTCCAAGACCGTGATCCTGTCGACCGGCGCGCGCTGGCGCAACATGAACGTTCCCGGCGAGGAGCAGTACCGCACCAAGGGCGTGACCTACTGCCCGCATTGCGACGGCCCGCTGTTCAAGGGCAAGCCCGTGGCCGTGATCGGCGGCGGCAACTCGGGCGTGGAAGCCGCGATCGACCTCGCCGGCCTGGTCAAGCATGTGACGCTGCTCGAGTTCGGCGCGGAGCTGCGCGCCGACGCGGTGCTGCAAAAGAAGCTGCGCAGCCTGCCCAACGTGACGATCATCGTCAACGCCGAGACCACACAGGTCAACGGCGACGGCAAGAAGGTCACGGGACTGACGTACAAGGACCGGGTCTCGGGCGAAGTCAAGGACGTGGCGCTCGAGGGCATCTTCGTGCAGATCGGCCTGCTGCCCAACACCGACTGGCTCAAGGGCACGGTGGAGCTCACGCGCTTCGGTGAAGTCATCATCGACGCCAAGGGCCACACCAATGTTCCCGGTGTGTTTGCCGCGGGCGACTGCACCGATGTGCCGTACAAGCAGATCATCATCGCAGCCGGCGCGGGCGCCACCGCGGCGCTGTCGGCCTTCGATCACCTGATCCGCCACTGAAACATGGCCCCCGCGCTTGCTCGCTGCGCGTAGCTGCGCTGGGGGGCGAAGCCCCCAGAGGGCGTCCGCCGGCTTGGGGCGGCCCGGCGCCGGCGGGCCCCAGCATCTGAAGTAAAAAGGACTGCCGCGGCAGTCCTTTTTCATTTCAGTAACCCAGGCGTTCGGGCTTCACATCCTGCAGGATGGTGGTAGCGATTTCCTCGATGGACTTGTTGGTGCTCGACAGCCAGCGGATGCCCGTGCGGCGCATCATGGCCTCGGCTTCGGCCACTTCATGGCGGCAGTTCTCCAGGCTCGCGTAGCGCGAGTTGGGTCGGCGCTCGTTGCGGATGTCGGACAGGCGCTGCGGGTCTATCGACAGGCCGAACAGCTTCTTGCGCAGCGGCATCAGCGCCGGCGGCAGCTGGCGCCGGTCGAAGTCCTCGGGAATCAGCGGGTAGTTGCCGACCTTCATGCCGAACTGCATGGCCAGGTAGAGGCTGGTGGGCGTCTTGCCGCTGCGGCTCACGCCCACCAGGATCACATCGGCGCCCGCGAGGTCGTGGTGGGTCTGGCCGTCGTCATGGGCCAGGCTGAAGTTGATGGCCTCCATGCGGTCCAGATATTCCTTGCTCTGGCTGATGTCGGAAAAACGCCCAACGCGGTGGTGGGACTTGAGTCCCAGCTCCTGCTCCAGCGGATTGACGAAGGTGCCGAACATGTCGAGCAGCATGCCCTTGCAGTTCTCGCGGATCACATCGACCACCTCCATGTCGACCAGCGTGGTGAAGACAATCGGCTTCTTGCCTTCCACTTCGCCCGTGTGGTTGATCTGGCGCACGGTCTGGTGCGCCTTGTCCACGGTGTCAACGAAGGGAATGCGAACGAAGCGCGCACTCACGTCGAACTGGGTCATCAGGGCCTTGCCGAAGGTTTCGGCGGTGATGCCCGTGCCGTCGGAGATCAGGAATACGGTGCGGGTGTGCATGGTGTGGTGCTGGATAAATGAATTAGGAGCGAGCCGCGTGGAAATGGACGCGGGCCTACAATGGCGCCCATTATTCCCAATTTCATGTCCATGCTTGTTGCCGGCCTCCAACCAGAACAGCAAAGCAGCGTGCAACGCAGCATGGACTTGTCCCCCGGCCCCTCGATCGCGAGGCGCAGGGCACAGCGGTTTTTAACTTTGGAGCTTTCCCATGTCTGCACTGTTTGAAGCGACCGCCCTGGTCGTTCCGTTCGAGAAACTGCGAATGAGCGACGTCGAGTCCGTCGGCGGCAAGAACGCCTCGCTTGGCGAAATGATCTCCCAGCTGCCCGAGGGCGTGAAGGTGCCCACGGGCTTCGCCACCACGGCGCATGCGTTCCGCGAGTTCCTGGCCTTCGAAGGCCTGGCCGACCGCATCAACGCGCGTCTTGCCGCGCTCGACATCGAAGATGTGCGTGCCCTGGCCGCGGCCGGTGCGGAAATCCGCGCCATGGTCGAGAACCAGCCTTTTCCCGCCGACCTGCAAAAAGCCATTGGCGAAGCTTTTGCCACGCTGAGCGCGGGCAATTCGCAGGCCTCGTTTGCCGTGCGTTCCTCGGCCACGGCCGAAGATCTGCCCGACGCATCGTTTGCCGGCCAGCAGGAAACCTTCCTCAACGTGGTGGGCATCGACGACGTGCTGCACAAGATGAAGGAAGTGTTTGCCTCGCTGTACAACGACCGCGCCATCTCCTACCGCGTGCACAAGGGCTTTGCGCATGACGTCGTGGCCCTGTCGGCCGGCGTGCAGCGCATGGTGCGCTCGGACACCGGCGCCGCCGGCGTGATGTTCACCATCGACACCGAATCGGGCTTTGAAGACGTGGTGTTCATCACCTCGAGCTACGGCCTGGGCGAGACCGTGGTGCAGGGCGCCGTGAACCCCGACGAGTTCTATGTGCACAAGCCCATGCTCAAGGCCGGCAAGAAGGCGCTGATCCGCCGCAACCTCGGCTCCAAGCTGGTGCAGATGGTGTTTGCCTCGCCCGAGGAAAAGGCTGCCAGCGGCAAGCTCGTCAAGACCACCGATGTCGCTCCCGAGCTGCGCAACCGCTACTCGCTGACCGACGCCGACGTCGAGCAGCTGGCGCGCTACGCGCTGGTGATCGAGGACCACTACGGCCGTCCCATGGACATCGAGTGGGGCAAGGACGGCACCGACGGCCAGATCTACATCCTGCAGGCGCGTCCCGAGACCGTGAAGAGCCAGTCCAAGGGCCAGGCCGAACTGCGCTACAAGCTGATGGGCACGGGCTCCGTGCTGGCCGAAGGCCGCGCCATCGGCCAGAAGATCGGCACCGGTCCCGTGCGTCTGGTCAGCGACATCTCGCAGATGGACCAGGTCCAGGCCGGCGACGTGCTGGTCACCGACATGACCGACCCCAACTGGGAGCCGGTGATGAAGCGTGCCTCGGCCATCGTCACCAACCGCGGCGGCCGTACCTGCCACGCGGCCATCATCGCGCGTGAACTGGGCATTCCGGCCGTGGTCGGCTGCGGCAATGCCACCGACCTGCTCAAGGCCGGCATGCTCGTGACTGTGTCCTGCGCCGAAGGCGACACCGGCAAGATCTACGATGGCCTGATCGAGACCGAAGTCACCGAAGTGCAGCGCGGCGCAATGCCCGAGATCTCGACCAAGATCATGATGAACGTCGGCAACCCCCAGCTGGCCTTTGATTTCGCCCAGCTGCCCAACGCCGGCGTGGGTCTGGCGCGCGTCGAGTTCATCATCAACAACAACATCGGCGTGCACCCCAAGGCCATCCTCGACTACCCCGCCGTCGATGCCGACCTGAAGAAGGCCGTCGAGTCCGTGGCCCGCGGCCATGCCTCGCCGCGCGCTTTCTATGTCGACAAGGTGGCCGAAGGCGTGGCAACGATTGCCGCGGCTTTCTACCCCAAGCCCGTCATCGTGCGCATGTCGGACTTCAAGTCCAACGAATACCGCAAGCTGATTGGCGGCAGCCGCTACGAGCCCGAGGAAGAGAACCCGATGCTGGGCTTCCGCGGCGCTGCGCGCTACATCAGCGCCGACTTCGGCGAAGCGTTCAAGATGGAATGCGAAGCCCTGCGCCGGGTGCGCGAGGACATGGGCCTGACCAACGTGCAGATCATGATTCCCTTCGTGCGCACGCTCAAGCAGGCCGAGCGCGTCAACCAGCTGCTGGCCGACAACGGCCTCAAGCGCGGTGACAACGGCCTGAAGCTGATCATGATGTGCGAAGTGCCTTCGAACGCCATCCTGGCCGACGAGTTCCTCGAGCATTTCGACGGCTTCTCCATCGGCTCCAACGACCTGACCCAGCTGACGCTGGGCCTGGACCGCGACTCCGGCCTGGAGCTGCTGGCCGCCGACTTCGACGAACGCGATCCCGCGGTCAAGAAGCTGCTCGAGCGCGTGATTGCCGCCTGCCTGGCCAAGGGCAAGTACGTGGGCATCTGCGGTCAGGGCCCTTCGGACCACCCCGACTTCGCGCTGTGGCTGGCCGACCTGAACATCTCGTCGATCTCGCTGAACCCCGACAGCGTCGTTGCCACCTGGCAACAACTGGCTGACCGATAAAAAGCGGTTGCCCCATGAAAAAAGCGGCCTAGGCCGCTTTTTTCATTTGCAAGCAGGTTTTAGACCGCCAGCAGTTCCACGTCGAACTTGAGCGTGGCGTTTGGCGGGATCACGCCGCCGGCGCCGCGGGCGCCGTAGCCCAGGGCTGCGGGGATGATCAGCGTGCGTGCGCCGCCGACCTTCATGCCCTGCACGCCTTCGTCCCAGCCCTTGATGACCATGCCTGCGCCCAGGGCGAAGACAAAGGGGTCCTTGCGGTCCTTGCTCGAATCGAACTTGGCGCCTTGCACGCCTTCGTTGTAAAGCCAGCCGGTGTAATGCACCGTGACGTTGCCGCCGCGCTTGGCTTCAGCGCCGTCGCCCACAACGGTGTCTTCGTATTGCAGGCCGGATGCGGTGGTGGTGAAAGCCATGAGAAATCCTTGAAATATGCGTCTGTGAAAAGTGCCCGTAGCGGACACATGACCGCGAACCGGTGCAGTCCGCGCGTCGCCATACCCTACTTTACTTCTTGGCGCGTGCCGCGACCCAGCGGTTGGCAAAAGCCTGTACATCGCTGAGTCGTTTGAGCAGATCCTGGCCCGACAGCGTGACGATGTAGCCATCGCTGCCGTGCTCGAGCAAGCCGCATTCGCGCAACTCCTTGATGCGGGTGTTGAGCGTGTTGGGCGTGATGCCCCCCACGCTGTCCTGCAGCAGGCGAAACGTCTGGGGATGGCCATCCCGGAGCGCCCACAGCACCCGCAGTGCGTAACGGCATTCGAGCCGCTCGAACAGCTGGTTGATGGCGACATTTTCCTTGGGGCTCATGGACGCTTCTCCTTGCGCGATGGGGTTGAGCGAGGCGTTGGCCAGCTTCGCCAAGTCGTGATTCACTATAGCGTGGAAACTATCTTGCTACAAGTTTAATAGCTTCTAAGCCACGCCTGTCAGGCGCAGACGCGCAAAATTCCGCAAAATCCAGCCAATTGTTGCTGCCAAGCCACGATGGCGCGCAAGCACTTATTGCGCTGCGTCTGCGGGCTGCGCGGCCGGCCCGCAGGCATGCAGATGCGCGACCAGCAGCCGCGCCGCCGGACTCAGCTGGTCCTGGCTGCGAAAGCAGATCGCGAAGCGCCGGCGCGCCCAGTCGTCGGCCAGCGGCACCAGCCGCAGTCCGTAGGCCTGGGCAAACGGCTGGGCGATTTCGGCGGGCATCACGCTGATGGCCAGGTTGGCGCGCACCACGCGCAGCGCGGCGTCGAAGTGCGAGACCTGCATGCGGTGCTGCAGCACCTTGCCCTCGACCGCGGCGGTGCGCGTGAGCAGCTGCTGCACGGCGCTGAGCGCGGGCATGCTCACGTATTCGTAGTCCAGCACATCGGCGAAATGCACTTCGCTGCGCGTCGCGATGGGGTGGCTGGCGTGGGCGCAGATCGCCAGATGGTCGCCGCGGTAGCTCTGCGTCTGCAGGCCTTCGAGGTCGGCCGCGTCCCAGCAGATGCCCACCGACGCGCTGCCGTCGCGCACGCCGCGCGCCACCTCGGGGCTCACGCGCTCCTCGAGGCTGACCTGGATGCGGCCATGGTCGGGGTGCTTGAGAAAGGCCGCCACGTCGTCGGCCAGCGACTCGGCCATGACGGATGCCGTGACCAGCAGCCGCACATGGCCGCGCGTTCCCTGGGCATAGCCGGCCATGTCGCGCGCGATCAGCTCGCTGCGCGCCAGCAGCGCACGCGCATGCTCGAGCAGGGTCTCGCCCGCAGGCGTGGGCGCGACGCCGCGGCGCTTGCGCACCAGCAGCTGCGTGCCCACCTGGTGTTCGAGCTGGGCCAGGCGCTTGCTGATCGCCGAGCCGACCATGGCCTGCTGCAGGCCCGCGGCGGTGATGCTGCGCTGCTCGCAGACGGCAATGAACAGCCGCAAGGTCGTCAGGTCCAGGTCGCGCATCTGAGGTGTTCCATTTGGGAAGGCTAGAAGTTCCAAAATTGATTATCCGTTCCGGCCAGGAATTCCTAGAATCCTCGCATTCCCTTAGAACAACGATTTGGAGACTGCATGCCGACGACTGCTTCCTACGCCTCTGGTCCGCGCCATGCGGTGATCCGTGAAGTCGGGCTGCGCGACGGCCTGCAAAGCCTGGCGCCGACCATGCCGACGGAGCACAAGATCGCCTGGATCGATGCCGCCTACGCCGCCGGCCAGCGCGAGATCGAAGTGGGCTCGTTCGTGCCCGCGCGCCTGTTGCCCCAGCTTGCCGATACGGCCGAGGTATTGGCGCATGCGAAGACGCTGGCCGGCCTGTTTGCTTCGGTGCTGGTGCCCAACCTCAAGGGCGCGCAGCGCGCGCTCGAATGCGGCGCCGATCTGCTGGTCGTGCCGCTGTCGGCCAGCCATGCGCACAGCCTCGCGAACCTGCGCAAGACGCCCGACGAAGTGGTGGCCGAAGTCGCGCGCATTCGCGCCGAGCGCGACGCGGGCGGCCATGCGACGCTGATCGAAGGCGGCGTGGGCACGGCGTTTGGCTGTACGCTGCAGGGCGAGGTGGCTGCCGGCGAAGTGCTGCGGCTCATGGTCGCGCTGCTGGACGCCGGCGCCGACCGCGTGAGCCTGGCCGACACCGTGGGTTTTGCCGACCCCGAAAGCGTGCGCCGGCTGTTTGAAAGCGCGCGCCGCGAGGTGGGCGACAAGCTGGCCTGCGCGCATTTCCACGATACGCGCGGCATGGGCCTGGCCAACGCCTACGCGGCCTGGCAGACCGGCATCGAGCGCTTCGATGCCTGCCTGGCCGGCATTGGCGGCTGCCCGCACGCGCCGGGAGCGAGCGGCAATGTGACGACTGAAGACCTGGCGTTCATGCTCGAGCGCATGGGTGTGGTCACGGGATTGGATGTCCAGGCCCTGCTGGCTTTGCGCCAGCGACTCGGGGCCTGGTTGCCGGGGGAGACCCTGCATGGTGTGCTGTGGCAGGCAGGTCTGCCACAGGTGCTCAATGGCGCGGCAGCAGTGGCTGCCTGAGCCGGTTTTGGATGGAATGCGATGACTGAGAATTCAAAGGCAGGCGCTGCGGCGCTGCCGCTGGCGGGACTGCGGGTGGTGGAGTTTTCCCATATGGTGATGGGCCCGACCTGCGGCATGGTATTGGCCGACCTGGGCGCGGAAGTGATCAAGGTCGAGCCCGTCGACGGCGACCGCACGCGCCATCTGCTGGGCGCGGGCGCGGGTTTCTTCCCGATGTTCAACCGCAACAAGAAAAGCATTGCCCTGGACCTGCGCCACCCCGACGGCCTGCAGGCGGCAATCCGCCTGGCCTCGTCGGCCGACGTGGTGGTGCAGAACTTCAAGCCCGGCGTGATGACCAAGTACGGGCTCGACTACCGTGCGCTGTCGCGCCTCAACGAGCGGCTGATCTATGTGAACCACGCGGGCTTTCTGCCCGGCCCCTATGAAAAGCGCACGGCGCTGGACGAGGTGGTGCAGATGATGGGCGGGCTGGCCTACATGACCGGCCGCCCCGGCGACCCGCTGCGCGCGGGCTCCAGCGTCAACGACATCATGGGCGGCATGTTTGGCGCGATCGGCGCGATGGCCGCGCTGATGCAGCGCGGCATCACGGGCCGGGGCCAGGAAGTCGACTCGGCGCTGTTCGAGAACAACGTGTTCCTGGTCGGCCAGCACATGATGCAGTACGCCGTCACGGGCGAAGCCGCCGCGCCCATGCCCGAGCGCATCTCGGCCTGGGCGGTCTACGATGTGTTCAGCGTCAAGGACGACGGCCAGATCTTTCTTGCGGCCGTGAGCGATGCGCAGTGGAACACGCTGTGCACGGCCATGGGCTTTGCCGATCTGCAGGCCGATCCGGCGTTCGCCACCAACAACGAGCGCGTGCGCGCCCGCCCCACGCTGCTGCCCGAGCTGCGCCGGCGCCTGGCGGCCTACAGCGCCGAGCACCTGTCCGAAGTGTTCGAGCGCAACGGCCTGCCCTATGCGCCCATCGTGCGGCCCGAGCAGCTGTTCGACGACCCGCACCTCAATGCCACGGGCGGCCTGGCCGAGATCACGCTGACCGACGGCGAGCGCGCGGGCCAGACGGCGCGCACCACGCTGCTGCCGATACGCATGGACGGCCAGCGCCCGGGCATTCGCCACAACCCGCCGACGCTGGGCGAGCACACCCGCCAGCTGCTGGAGTCGCTGGGCTACGGGCCCGACGAAGTCACCTCCATGGAAGCTGCGGGCGCCCTGGTGTAGCGCCCTTCAGGCCTGCTGCGCAGGCTTTTTGTATTCATAACAACGAACTGGAGACAAAAAAATGCAATTTCCCACGAATTCCCGCCGCGGCATTCTTGCGCTGGCCGCGGCCGGCCTGCTGGCCCCCTTGGGCGCGCTGGCCCAGGGCGACAAGCCGCTGCGCGTGATCCTGCCGCTGTCGGCAGGCTCGGGCGCCGACGGCGCGATACGCGCGATCAGCACCCAGCTGGCCAAGGCCGCGGGCCATCCCGTGGTGATAGAGAACCTGCCGGGCGCGGGCGGCATCACCGGCACGGCGCAGATCGTGCGCGGGCCCAGGGACGGCTCGATGATTGGCGTGGTCTCGAACAACCATGTGGTCAATCCCAGCGTCTATCCCTCGATCCCATTTGACGCGATCCAGGACATCGCGCCCATCACCATCATTGGCGCGACGCCGTTCGTGGTGGTTGCCAATCCTGCCGTGCCGGCGCGCAACATCCAGGAGCTGGTGGCTCTGGCCAAGGCCAAGCCCGGCACGCTCAACTACGGCTCGTCGGGCAACGGCACCATCCTGCATCTGGGCGCGGCCATGCTGGTCGACCAGGCCAGGCTGGACATCAAGCACATTCCCTACAAGGGCATGGGCATGCTGATGAACGACCTGCTCAGCGGCCAGGTCCAGTGGGGCGTGGTGGCGCTTGCGCCCGCGGCGCCGCACATCAAGAGCGGCACGCTGCGCGCGCTGGGCGTGACCACGGCGCAGCGCGTGCCGTCCATGCCCGATCTGCCCACCGTGGCCGAGCAGGGCCTGCCCAACTACGCGCTCGAAGGCTGGATCGCGGCCATAGGCCCCAAGGACCTGCCGATGGCCGAACGCAACCGCCTGCACCAGGCGTTCCAGCAGGCGCTGGCCCAGCCCGAGGCGCGCAATGCGCTGATTGCCCAGGGCTATGAGATCAAGCTGACCCCGCCCGAAGCCACGACGGTCTTCATGCGTTCGGAGCTGCAGCGCATGGCCGAAGTGGTCAAGAACGCGCGCGTGAAGGTCGACTGACGCCGGCCGCGTTCAGGCCCTCTGGCGCAGCGGCTGCGCGGCCTGCCAGCTGCGCAGCTTGCCCGGATTGAGCAGGCCCAGCGGATCGAAGCGCTGCTTGGTGCCGACCACGGCCGGGTCGAGGTTGTTCTGCTTGCCGTCCTCGACAATGTAGACATGCGGGTTGTTGATCTGCACGCCGTGGTCGCGGTAGATCTGCATGATGGCGTTGAGCCGCTCCTCGGTGGTGTAGCGGATGATCTGCAGCCCGCTGCAGTTGAACGCGCCTTCCTTGGTGCGCAGGAACTCCAGGTGCATCATCACTTCGCCGCCCAGCGCGGCTTCTAGCGCCTTGACCTGCTCTATGCGCCGCGCGGGGTTGAAGCCGCTCTGGATATAGGTCAGGCCCTTGTCGACTTTCAAGGCATGCAGCGTGGTGTGGTTCCAGGTGAATTCGACCAGCGTCTTGTTGCCGGCCTGCACTTCGTCGGCCGTCTTGCGGTAGGTGACCTGGCCGCCATGTTTGGCCACCATGTCGCGCATGCCGGCCTCGGAATGCGGCGCCACCAGCAGCAGCACCGCGTGGCAGCCCGTGGGCAGGTATTCGGCCAGGCTGGTGAAATACTCGGGAATCGGTGCGGCCAGAAAGCAGACTTCCTTCTTCTCCAGGCCCGGCGCGCTGCCAAACCGGTCGGCGAATTCCAGCGCCGCATCGAAATCCTCGAAGGTCGCAATGCACTCGGTCCAGGGCACGGCGGGCGTGAGCGCGACTTCGAGTTCCAGCACGATGCCGTTGGTGCCGTAGGTGTGGTGCAGCAGCATGGCCTCGGCGCCGCGCAGCTCGATGATCTGCGGCTCAGGTTCCACGGTCATGGCGCGCACCGCCAGCACGTTGCCGGGCGCGGCCAGCGGGCCGTGGTTGATCGAGCCTGCGCCGCCGAAGCCGCCGCCAAACAGTCCGCCCAGCGTCGCGCTGCGGTAGGTCGAGGGCAGCCAGCGCAGCTCCTGGCCCAGCGGCTTGGCCTGGGCATCGAAATCGGCCAGGCGTATGCCGGCCTGGGCCCGGCCCACGCCGCCGCGCACCCAGCCAAAGGCGTTGTAGCCCGACAGGTCGAGGATCACGCCGCCGTGCAGCGGCGTGCACTGGCCGTAGTTGCCCGTGCCGCTGCCGCGCTC
>Ga0302347_1001485_pt1 | contig 28026 bp, 23 predicted proteins | sample PhyWR1_FD_202178 | JGI IMG/M metagenome (GOLD analysis project Ga0302347, IMG submission 202178) | Leaf surface microbial communities from wheat plants in UC Gill Tract Community Farm, Albany, California, United States - DLSL W.R1 (v2)... | ecosystem: Host-associated > Plants > Phyllosphere >...
CAGTACACAGATGGACTGGGCGGGCCCAAGCAGGACATTGCCATAGGTGCAACCTATGGCGGGAACGATATGGTGACCAGCTATTTCTACGATCCGGTAACAGGGAAGCAGACCAAGCAGTACCTGCCGATCACAATGGGCAGTACGCAGGGTGCCCTGCAGACCGTGAGCGAAGCGGACATCAACAACTACCATGGTGTAGAGAACGCCTTTGCGGAGATCAGGACAGAGGATTCCCCGCTCTCCCGCCCCGTGGAGACGGCAGCACCGGGAGATCCATGGAAGATGTCGGGAGGGAAGACGAAGAAGACGGAGTACCTGTTCAACGGACTGAACGAGGTGAAGAAATATACGGCAGTATCCGAGGATAACGAGAACATATTCGAGCCTTTGGTCACAGAGTCCAGCTATGCGCCCAATGTATTGCACAAGCTGGTCTCCACGGACGAGGACGGGAACGTCTCCGTGGTCTACAGGAATTCTGCAGGTCAGACGCTGATGACCCGCCAGGACCTGGGGGCGGAGAAGCTGGACACCTACTATGTGTACAACCAGTACGGGCAGCTGGTGATGATCGTTCCCCCGAAGGCCTCTGTAGCGACCCTCACACCGACCGCGAGGGAACAGCTCTGCTACACCTACCGCTACGATGCCAAAGGACGACTGATAGAAAAGAAACTGCCCGGCAAAGGAAAGGAGGAGATGGTGTATGACAAGGCGGACCGTCTCGTCCTGTACCGCGATGCGAACATGAGGGCAGATGACAGATGGCTGATCACCAAGTATGACAAATTCGGGAGGGTGCTGTACACGGGCTTCTCCCCTGGCGGCAACAGGGAGACCCTGCAGTCCATCATCCTGGACATGCTGGTGACGGAGCATCCCGACGGGACGGGCTTTGCAAGGAACGGGATGCACGTGTACTACAGCAATGGTTACTTCTATGATATGGACACGGTACTCTCCGTGAACTATTATGACGAGTACCCGACGGGGGCACCCGCCAAACCTCTATTGATAACCGAGGCGGCACTATCCTCGGACAACCTTGCCGGCCGGAGCACCAAGACGATGCCTACGGCGACCTATGTCAAGAACATCAGCGATGACCGCTGGACGAGGACGTGGTACTGGTACGACCAGAGGGGCAGGAGCATCGGTGCGCAGGAGACCAACCACCTGGGTGGTATTACCATTACCCATACGGAGCAGGACTGGGCGGGGATCACGCAGAAGGTGGAGACACAACACCAGCGTACGGCGAATGCCCCAATGGTGACAGTGAAGGAGCGCTTCGTTTACAACACCCGCAACTATCTGGATGAGCATTACCACCAGGTGGACAACCGCCAGGAGGAACTGCTGGCCAAATATACCTACAACGAGTTGGGACAGGTGACCAATAAGGAAGTTGGCAACAATATCCAGAGCATAGACCATGCCTACAACGTGCGGGGCTGGCTCACGAACATCAATGATCTTACGACGATGGGCAGCAAGCTCTTTGCCTACAAGTTGAACTATGCCCAGAGGGATGGTCTGGAGACGCCCAATGTGGACTTCTCCAACTACAAGGTGAAGCCGAGGTACAACGGGAACATCGCCGAGACGGCCTGGAAGGCCGTAGAGACCATTGGAGAGGCTCCTGTTGCGACACCCCAGCGCCAGGGTTATGTCTATGACAAGGCCAACAGGCTGCAGGCAGGCTTTTACCAGTTGCCGGACAACCCTGCCGCCAAGGCCAATAGCGAGATCATAGAATCCTATGACCCGAATGGCAACATCATCCGGCTGAAAAGGACAGGTAACAGGCAGAAGGGACAGGTGAAAACTATTGATAACCTGACCTATGCAATGGAGGGCAACCGAATCACATCCGTAACTGATGCCGCCAATAATCTGAGCGGCTACGAGGGCGGCGGCGCCACCATACGCTATGACGCCAACGGTAACATGACCTCTATGGCAGACAAGGGCATCACGAACATCAGCTACAACTTCCTGAACCTGGCGGAGGAGATAGAGCAGACCAATGTCTCTACTTTCTACTACCGTGCGGACGGTGTGAAGCTGAGAAAGAGGTTCGTGCTGAACAACGAGGCGGGGAGCAATGTCATCAATACGGAGTATCTGGACGGCTTTGTCTATACCACACCGAGGATAGAGCCATTGAGGGAGGCGCTTGCTTTGCAGGACCCGAATACCATCGCTGTGACACATGCAGGAGAGGAGGAGATATTCACAGACCCGAATTTGGAGCTTGTTGCGCAACAGCCGTCTGATCCCGGTACGGTGAGCCTTGCCTACTTCCCGACTGCGGAGGGCTATTACGATTACCGGAATAATAGGTATATTTACCAGTACAAAGACCACTTGGGGAATGTGCGTTTAAGTTACGCCAAGAATAGCGAGACGAACCAGATTGAAATATTGGATAGGAACGATTACTATGCCTGTGGGATGAACATGTACGAGCAGAACTCTGTGTATGATGCGATGGGGACGCCGTTGAACTACAAGTACAACCAAAAGGAGCTGCAGGAAACAGGCTTTTACGACTATGGCTGGAGGCAGTATATGCCTGACCTTGGAAGATGGTTCGGGATGGACCAATTGTCGGAGAAATATAACTCTTATTCTCCTTATGCTTATGTAATGAATAATCCTGTGATGAAGTACGACCCGGACGGAAGGGTAACACAGGATTTTTATAATCAGATATGGGGTTCTGCAAGTGGAACAATCTGGACTAATAACAATGACGGCACTTTCGGTAGCAATGCTGGATTTTCTATGAACAATGATGGGTCCGGTTTTCACTTTAACAGCTCTATGAGTAATGGATTGGGAAATATGAACCTTGGTAGTCTGAATCTTAATAATGGTGGCGGTATTGCTGGTAATAGCAATGATAATCTACCTACGAGATATCTGGATGAGGTCTTTGTAAAAGGGAAAAAATCTACTTGGGGCAAACAGATACAAGACCAGTTCAATGCTATGATGGAGCAGTTGAATATGGATAATGCTAATGCTTTTGACTGGTATAGTCCTGGAGGAAAGGCAAACTGGGCTTTTGGGGCTACAGGAACGGCTATAGGTAGTTCCGGAGCGCGTTTTTATATAGGAACTGCAAGACCAGGTGCTCCTGCACGATTTTTAAGACAAAATTACTACGGTAATGGGAGAACTTTTGTTAAAGGATCACATGTTGGAGGTTTGATTGGAAAGGTCTCATTGGGGGCTGCTGTTTTATTAGATTATGAAGCACTTAAAAAGGGAGAGATTTCTGAGGAGAAATTTTATTTAAATACAGGAATAGGAATATACGGATTAAGAGCAGTTGGAACAATCCCATCTATAATATATTTTGGTGTAGACGCATTTTACCCGGGAGGTTGGACAGGAAACAAAGAACATCCAGGAGTTTTTAATGATCAAGCGAGATTAAACCAAGAAAATAGCTTTAATCCATATTGGCAACTTTGGCCAGGAGCAATGAAACAATGAAACTACTAATTATGGATACAATTAAAAAAGCCTATTATTATTTTTTTTACAAAATATATAAAATGATGTTAAGCACATCATATCCCTTTGGGAATTTTTTCAGTCAATTTAGAGCAGGTTTAGTAATTATAGTTCTTGAACTATGGATTGTGTTCACAATTCAAAATTATTATCAAATAATAAATAATATTAATCCAAAATCAGGTTCGAGTTTATCAATGTATATTATAGGAATTATTATAATAATGTTTAATTATATAGTACTTGATTATAGTAATGTTTTAGAAAAATATAAAGAAGAATTTGATAACCTGCCAAAAGGAAAAAATACACAGGGCGGTATGATTGTTTGGTCAATAGTTTTATTTATAACAATTAATTTTTTTATATCTGTTCATTATTCTCAAAGAAAGTTTTCTATTCGCTATACTCCAGAGTTCATTGCAAAAGAGAAAAAAGAAGATTCTCTAAGAAGGGCTAAGCAGATAGAAAATCTTAAAAAAATATATGGTGAGGATTAAAAAAAATAATTTATTACTTACAAAGATGTTCAATTAAAATTTAAGATAAAATTGCTATGGTAATGGGAGAACTTTTGTTAAAGGGTCGCACGTTGGAGGTTTGATTGGTAAAGCTTCTTTTGGAGTAGGAGTGGCTATGGATGGTATCGCTTGGTACAACGGTGAGATTTCGGGAGCGAAATTTGGATTAAATACAGGAGTTGGCATTTATGGATTGACAGGAGTAGGAACCATCCCTGCTATATTATATTTTGGAGTAGAATCTTTTTATCCTGGAGGTCTTTTTGGAAATGAAGAATCTCCAGGATTAATGACAGATCAGGCAAATATGCAAAAAGAGTTAAATGATTTTAATGCGGCAGGACCCTACCAATATTATATAATACCAAGAGGTCCAAAATAATGTTAATTATGGAAAAGATAAAAAAAGCATATTATTATTTATTTTATAAACTATATAAGTTTTGGGATCATGTTTCTGTCCCAAAGTTTTGGAGTGATTGGAAAGCTAGCTTTACTATTGATGTGCTAGAGATATGGTTTTATATTTCTATCTATAGCTATGTAAGTATTTTTCTTGATAGAAAGATTAGCCTATCAATTACAGAGCCTTCCGGATTTATTCCTTATATTATAATTTTTGGTTTTAATATTTATTTTTTTAATTCTCCCTCTAAATGGAAACCTTATTTTGAGGAGTTTGAAAAATGGCCGAAGCGTAGGAATCTAATAGGCGGAATAATAGTTTGGAGCCTTATAGCATTAATTATTATCAATTTCATTTTTTCAGTGAATCTAATGAAAAGCATTTTTGGGTAATGTATCAAAGTTAGTGGTGGGTATAGTATGAAATGTTAACTTATTGAAAATAAGACAAGATAATAATTAGGAAATTTAAAAACGAGGGTAGGATTATCTTGCTCTCGTTTATTTTTGACAAAAAAACATAGCCTAAATGATTGGGAATCATAATAGGTGTATCAGATTTAGTGACAGTATCCCAAAAAACATATTTTACACCGTTATTTTTGTAAAAAGGCAAAATGTCTTCGTCAACAATGGCTAAAACTTTTTGATGACATGTTCTAATTTGCTTACATTTATTGCTTTAAAAATTCAACATGCAATTCTCCGGACAAATCCTAAAAATGATTTCCCAAAACGGACAGCCCATTCAATATTATCTCAATCTTAAAGGTGATCTGATTAATATGAATCAGCTATTCGGGAAAGAGCTTCACATCAAACATATTGGTTACGAGTGTGTGAATTGTGGAAGCGATGAGAAAATCTACAGAATGGGATTCTGCAAAAAATGCTTCTTCGAAAGTCCGTATGCGAGCGACACGATCATTCGTCCGGAATTGTCCACTGCTCATCTTGGGATTTCGGAGAGAGATCTGGAAGTGGAGAAACAAATTCAGCTGGTTCCGCATATTGTTTATTTGGCTTACACGGGCGATGTCAAAGTGGGCGTTACCAGAGAAGCACAAATCCCGACAAGGTGGATTGATCAGGGCGCCACTTTCGCTTTGCCTATCGCAATTACCGAAAACCGATACGAGGCAGGAATGATTGAGGTTGAACTCAAAAAACATGTTGCCGATAAAACCAATCCAAAAAAAATGCTTCTAGATGATTATGAAGACACTTTGGATTTGATTGATTTCCGAAATAAAATTGCAGAATATTTCCCCAACGATTTCAAGAAATTTGCTGTGACAGAAGACAATATTGTGAAATTGGATTTTCCTTATGAAAAACCAGAAAAAATCAATGTTTTCACGCTGGACAAAAAACCAGAGTTCAATGGTGTTTTGAAAGGCATCAAAGGTCAATATCTTTCTTTCGAAGGCGATGATTTTATCAATGTCCGTGGGCACGAAGGTTATGTGGTAGAATTGACGGTTTAAAGTTGGAACGGTTTTTAGTAATCAATTAGTTATATAAAAATGGATGAAAAAAACTTTAAAAATAAGCGGAATAGTTCTTGGAAGTGTTTTGCTTCTTATATTGATTGTTAACATCGGATTCAGTCTCTGGCTAAAATACCAACTTCCAAATTATATCAAGAATAAAACGCCTTACGAGATAACTTACAAAACTTTGAACGTCGAAATTCTGAGTGGAAGTATCTCAGCAGATGCGATTTCTGTCAAATCTAAAAATCCAAATGACAAAAACGTCTTAGCGCTCGACGGACGTTTGGGAGCTTTGAATATCAGCCGACTAGCTATTATTGGTTTGATTAAAAACAAGCAAATCAATACCAATTCAATTAGATTGACGAGTCCCGATTTGAAAATCCGGTTGGCTCGGCCGAAGCTCAAAGATTCTGTAAAAGAACCATTGCCTTTTCTCATCAGAAACATTCATATCGTTAAAGGAAATCTTGAAATTACAAAACCGGATAATTCTAAAGTCTTCTCCGCAAAAGACTTAAATCTTGATATTAAAAATCTAAGCTTGAATGATGATCCGGATGAATTACCGTTTTCGCTGACCAGCTATAAAATCACAGCGAAAGATTTTTTTGCCAGGATCAATGATGTTTATACAATCCATTCCAGCGATGTAAAAACCAATAACGGACAATTGGAAATCAACAATTTTGAGCTGAAATCGGTTTTGGATTTTAAAGATTGGGAAAAAAGTTTTACAAAACAGAAAAGTCTTTTCAGTATCAAAAGCAAGAATCTTTCATTCAATGATTTGGTTTTTGATAAAACAAAATTGAATCTTAAAAATGCTCAATTCGCTGAACCTGAATTTATTATTCAAACCAGAAATGAGAAATTGATTAAGATAAAAAATCCGAAGAAAAAAGGGGTTGATTTGAATTTCGGAAACATTGATATTAAAAATGGGAAATTATCAATGTTAAAAGCGAATGGCGAAAAATCACTTTCACTGGCAAAATTCGATGCGAATTTTAAGGATTTTGTGATGGATGAAGAGACCTCGAAAAATAAATTACCTTTTAAATTCAAAGATTATAAAATAATTGGAAATACATTTTTTTACGATTCTGGAAAGTATTACAATATGACTTTGTCAAGCTTTAATATTGCTTCTCAAATTATAGACCTGAAAGATTTTAAATTGATTCCAAAAATGTCCCGCGCAGAATTTGTGAAGACAATTCCGATGGAAAATGACCAGTTTAATATCTCTGCCAACCGGATACTTTTGTCGGGCGTTAATTGGACTTTCAAAAACGAACTGAATCTTCATCTCAAAAATGCGAAACTTGATAATGTGGATGCGAACATCTTCCGGAGCAAAATCCCGAAAGATAATCCCAAAGAAAAGTTACTTTATTCCAAATTGCTGAGAAATATAAAATTTCCTTTGATTGTTGACAATCTGAATCTTGTGAACTCAAAATTGGTATATGAAGAAGACAAGCCAGATTCCAACGGACCCGGGAAAGTGTTTTTCACAAACTTCAATATGAATGTCAAAAATCTCAATTCAAATAAACAAAAGAGTGCTAATACAAAAGTCCCCATCGTCATCAATTGTAAATTTATGGGTGCTTCTCCAATGAAAGTGAATTGGAACTTCGACACGGCTAATTTACGGGATCAATTTACAATTGCTGGTTACATCAATGATCTGCCGGCGAATGATATCAACCCATTTATTAAACCTTATATGAATGTTACTGCGACTGGAACGATCACGAGCATCAATTATGATTTCAGAGGAAATAATGATGTGATGAGTGGGAAATTCAGAATAGCCCACAAAGATCTGAAAGTCAGCTTGATCGATAAAGATACTAAGAAGAAAAAGAAATTCCTGTCCGCAATTGCCAACTTAGTGGTCAAAAAAGATTCTCAGAAATTTCCGGAATCTGTGGATATATATGTTGAAAGAAATAAAGAGCGTTCGTTCTTCAATTTCTATTGGAAGGGCATTGAAGATGGTTTGAAAAAATCGCTTTTGGTAATTAAAATTTAATAAAAAAATAAAGCTTTTCTAATTTTAGAAAAGCTTTTTACTATCGGGATGATCGTTTAGAAATCGTATTCTTCTTTTTCCTCCGTTGGCAGAGATTTTATAAAATCATCAAATTCCCGACCTTCATAATTACTATTGGCACCGTAAGAATCGATGATCATTGCCTTGTTGCCATAGACATCTTCGACAAGATAAAGTGCAACATTGTCGTCTGGGTCACTTGCACCTTCAAATCTGTAAACACGAATGATTTTCAGGTCTTCTGCACGATGGGATTTTTCAGTTCCGCTGATGACGAATCTCTTGTCCTCCGTCATTCTCACCTCGTCTGTAATTCCTTTTTGTCGAAGCTTCTCCATAACTTCAGATAACGTTAGCATTGGTTTTGGGCTCATAACAATATTTTTTTGGATTGATGTGTAGATATAATCAAATCGTGAACCAAAAAAAGACTTCACAAATTGTAAAGTCTTAAAAAAATAAAAGTTATGAAAAATTAATTGTCCTTCTCTTCTTCACCGATCAGGAAATTATTTGTTGGCCTTGTAACGCTTGTCAGGAGTTCCGTCCTTTTTCAATGTTTTTGCGGCTTTGTATCGTTTGTCTGGTGTTCCGTCTTTTTTCAGTTTGACATCAGGCGTGTTGGCTACTTTCGCAGCCTGCGCTTCTACAGATTTTGTCGCTTTTTTTTCTGTTTTTTGAGCTTGCTTTTTTGCGACAGTTGCAGCAGCTGGTGTTGCTTGTGCTGAAGCCATTCCTAATCCGAATGTCAAAAGCAATGTTGTTAATAGATTTTTCATTGTTTGATGATGTTTTGGTTAGACAAATTTATATTATTAATTGATTTAAAATTAAGAATAAAAAACTTTAACCAGAAATTATAACAACTTAAAAATGCCTTAAAAATTATAGCGATACGTTAAACTGAAGTTGAGAAATGTTGCTTTGGAGTAATAATCGGCTATGTCTGGGTTTTGGTTTCCGATTTTAGCATTATAAAAATTGAGTTTTGTCCCGAAAACCATTTGCTGAGAACCTTCGTTATCAATGGTGTAAATAGCTTTTGCTCCGACATTGAGTCCGCCATTTCCTTCGGAAAACTTGCCAGAATTATCCAGGTAAGGACTTTTCATTCGGTAAGTGCTGTAACCTAAGATTTCTTCTAAAAAAAAGTCTTCCGTGATCTTATCTTTATGGAAAACGTACCAGTCAAAATTGTTCATTGATGGCGCGCCAAGATAACCGAATTTATCACCGTTTTTTATATTAGCCAAGAAGTAAGTGTATTCTATGCCAAGTCCAAAATTTTTATAAAGATTCAAATTTCCGCCAATCCCGAAACCATAGAAATAATCGAATGAATCTTTCAAAAAGTTATCGCCCAGCGGAAGCATCACTTTCACGTGTGGGTCTATCGAAGACCGTACATTGTCTGTCCAACTCTGTTTTCTCCGTTGTGATGAAGCTGAAATAGAAATTAATAAGATGAGAAAAAGAATCAGTTTTTTCATCATTTCAAAGTAATGTCATTGAAAATAATATAAGTCACGCCATCCGGAATTTCTATGCTAAGAGAATCTTTGGAGATGTTGCAACCCGTGGTCGCTGTAGAAAATGATTTGATCTTGAAATTTTTCAGTTGAAGTTTATAAGTTCCTTTGTCATAAGGCCCTGCAAGTACAAAGCTTCCACTTTCCTTGGGTAGTGTTTCTGCGATGATTTTCTTGTCATTTACCAGATGAATTGGGTCTTCCAAAAATTTCTCATCAGAATAAGTGATCTTTCCTTCTGCATAAGCACGGAAAATCTGCGTGTCATCATCTTTACATTGGATGAAAAGAATTGATATCAAACAGAAAATAAATAATATTTTAAATGGAAACCTCATATTTCGATTAAAGATGATAAAGGTAATACTCTAAACGTATTTTGCAAAAAAATCATATAAATTAATCAAGAAATCTAATAATAATCAAAAAAACAAAAAGTCTGAAAATAAATTTCAGACTCCAAAAATAAATTCGAAAACTATTTTTTAGGACCAGAAGGTTTGCTTCCACCGGATGTACTTGGAGGATTATTTCCTCTATTTCCACCGGATGAATTTCCTGTTTTACTTGGCCAGTTTGGATTTGATCCGTTTGAATTTCCCATTGTTTTTAAAAATGATTTTTTTGCCTACTACTTTTATTGTCGCTGTTGGGCTTGTTTTGACACCCGCAAATATTCGAATAATATACCAAAAGTTAAAGAAATGTTATTTTTTGTTAATAAAAGTTAATTAATTCTGTAAGTATTTGTTTTTCAATATTTAAAAATTTCAGATAAATTCTAGTTCTTATTATTTTTATGTCAATTGAGATGAAAAACGAATCAATCAATACACATGATTTGAATTATGATCAAGTTTTTAAAAATCTTATATTTGCATAGAATTACGATTCCGGGAACAAGCCCGGAATCGTTTTCCTGTTTACACATATTTCAGAATGGAATTAAAAAAAATCAATCAAAATCTTTTGCCTGACTTGCTTCAGAAACAATTCGGGAACGAGATTTTTTCACAAATATCAACTCATCAGCACATTTCGGTCAAAGGAAGTGCGGGTTCTGCCGTTTCAGTTTTGGCTTCGGAGCTTTTTCTGACTCAGAACAAAACGATCCTATATCTCGTTGATGACAAGGAAGGTGCGCTTTACATCAATGCAGAAATGGAAGATTTGCTGGGGAAGGACAATGTTTTATATTTTCCGGCAACACATCTTGAACCTTATCAAATCGAGAAGACCCAGAATGCCAATCTCGTTCTGAGAACTGAAGTTATCAATAAATTGAATGCCGGCAGATCCCCGAAAGTGATCGTGGCCTTTATTGGTGCGTTGTCAGAAAAAGTTTTGAAGAAAGAAGATTTCAAAGCAATTTCTCATCAGATAAAAGTCGGCGACCAACTGGATTTTGATTTTGTGGATGAATTGCTGAATCATTACCAATTCAACCAAACGGATTTTGTTTCTGAACCGGGAGAATTCTCTGTCCGGGGCGGAATTGTGGATGTTTTTTCTTTTTCTAATGAGAAACCTTTCCGTATCACATTTTTTGGAAATGAAGTTGAAAGTATCAAAACCTTCGATATAGAATCTCAACTTTCTTTGGACAAGATTGATGAGTTCCAATTGGTTTCCAATATGGATTTTTCGGTTTCCGGGAGCAAGGTTTCTTTGTTTGAGTTGTTGCCTGACGATAGTTTTGTCGTGTCAAAAAACCTTTTTCTTTCGACTAAAAGAATCAGAGATTTTTATGAGAGAGCATTAGAGAAATTCGAAACGTTAAGTAAAGATATTAAACATAGAAGCCCAGAAGAATTATTCATTTCTGAGCCTGAATTTCAGAATAAATTAATCAAATTCAAAACTATTGATTTCAGCTCACAGACATTTGATTTGCCTAAAATTAAAACCTTAGAGCTTAACCAGACGCAACAACCGAGTTTCCATAAAAATTTCGAATTGTTGATTCAGGATCTGGAAGAAAAACAAGGTCAGGGTTTTGATACCTGGATTTCATTTTCGACTGAAAAACAAAAGGAAAGATTAGAATCGATTTTTGAAGAACTGGAACACGAGATCCCATTCAGAAGTTTAAAATCAGAATTGCACGAAGGTTTTGTAGATTCTGACAATAAAATTCTGGTTTACACAGACCATCAGATTTTTGACCGTTATCAGCGTTACCAATCCAAAGACACTTTTGCGAAGTCGGAGCAATTGACGCTCAAAGATTTAATGTCTTTGAAAGTTGGCGATTACATTGCACACATCGACCACGGAATTGGGAAATTTATGGGTTTGGTAAAGGTCAATAATGATGGAAAAATCCAGGAATGTTTCAAATTGACTTACAAAAATGGGGATTTGTTGTATGTGAGTATTCATTCACTTCATAAAATTTCGAAATACAACGGACCAGATGGAAGAGAAATTGTTCTCAGCAAACTCGGTTCCCCGGCTTGGAAATCATTAAAGCAAAAAACAAAAGCCAGAGTTAAGCAGATCGCTTTTGATTTGATAAAACTTTACGCAGAAAGGAAAACCGCAAAAGGCTTCCAATATTCACCGGATTCTTATCTTCAAAATGAATTGGAAGCGAGTTTCCTTTACGAAGATACACCGGACCAGGAAAAAGCGACCATTGATGTCAAAAAAGATATGGAAGATGAGGGCGTGATGGACCGATTGATTTGTGGTGACGTTGGATTCGGGAAAACGGAAGTGGCGATTCGTGCGGCGTTCAAAGCGGCGACTGACAGCAAACAAGTGGCGATTTTGGTTCCGACCACTATTTTGGCATTCCAACATTACAGAAGTTTCCGGGAACGATTGAAAGATTTTCCAGTGAATATTTCTTACTTAAACCGATTCAGAACCGCAAAGCAGAGATCTGAAACATTGGCAGGCTTGAAAGACGGAAAAGTTGATATCGTGATTGGGACGCATCAGCTGGCTTCGGATAAAGTGAAATTCAAGAATTTAGGATTGTTGATCATCGATGAGGAACACAAATTCGGAGTTTCTGTCAAAGATAAATTGAAGACGATGAAAACCAATGTTGATACATTAACATTGACTGCGACGCCAATTCCGAGAACTTTGCAATTTTCTTTGATGGCCGCTAGAGATCTATCCGTTATAAAAACGCCACCGCCGAATCGCCAACCCGTGGATACAAGTATTGTTGGTTTCAACGAAGAGATTCTGCGTGATGCGATTTCTTATGAGCTGCAACGTGACGGACAGGTTTATTTCATCAATAACAGAATCGAAAACCTGAAAGATATTGCAGGATTGATCCAAAGACTGGTTCCTGATGCAAGAGTGATTACCGGACACGGACAAATGGACGGGAAACAAATGGAGCAGAATGTTCTGGATTTTATGGATGGGAAATATGATGTTTTGGTCGCCACTACGATCATTGAAAGTGGAGTAGACGTCCCGAATGCGAATACGATTTTCATCAATGATGCTCACAAATTTGGAATGGCTGATCTGCACCAAATGCGTGGAAGAGTCGGACGAAGCAACCGAAAAGCGTTCTGTTATATGATAACACCGCCATTTGATATGATGACGTCTGACGCAAGAAAACGTCTTGAGGCGATTGAACAATTTTCGGATTTGGGAAGTGGTTTTCAGATTGCGATGAAGGATTTGGAAATCCGAGGCGCTGGAGATTTGTTGGGTGGAGAACAAAGTGGATTTATCAACGAAATGGGATTTGAAACGTACCAGAAAATGATGCAGGAAGCTTTGGAAGAACTGAAAGACGATGAGAATTTTGAGAATCTTTTCGAAAACGAAGAAGATAGAAACAAGCTTTTCAAATCGACAAAAGAAGTGAATATCGATACGGATTTGGAATTGATGTTGCCAGATGATTACGTGAGTTCTACGGAAGAACGTTTATCTTTATATCAGAAATTAGCAGAAATTCAGAACGCTAAAGAATTACAGCAGTTTGAAAATGAATTGAAAGACCGTTTCGGAGAATTGCCGGATGAAGCGATTAATCTTCTGAAATCTGTGGAACTGAAATGGCTGGCCGCGGAAATAGGATTTGATAAATTGGTGGTGAAGAACAAAGTTTTCCTCGGTTATTTCCCAGCGAATCCTCAAGATAAATTCTACCAAAGCGAAAAATTCAAGAAAATAATTGCTTACCTCACACACAATCCGAAGGAAGCCACGTTAAAAGAAAAGAACAACCAGCTGATGATGCGGAAAGACAGCGTAACCAATGTGGATGAGGTGAATCTGGTTTTGAATCGGATTTTGGCATAAAAAGTTATTTTAGTTTTAATGAATCGATTTCCAATTAACATTATCGAAAAGAAAATTATGGTATTGATTTTTATAATAATCAATATTTTCTCCAACTCTCAAGTCTTAAAATACCATTACGACAAAGAAATGACGTTTTTTAGTGAGGCTGATAGTTTGAGCGGAACTTCGGTGCGATTTAATTCTAAAGACAAGTCGGTTCCAGTCTATTCTATTGATTTTGATTCTGATAAAAAATACATTAGAAATACGATTAATTTCTATTACGCTTATCGGAAAAATATCTATAGAATGGATGGGATCCTTCATAATAAAAAGTATGTCTCGGCCAATGGTTTCCGTACCTACAGTGCAGAATCTCCCATCAGATATTTCAAAAAAGCATCAGATGCGCTTTATGACCATCAATCTTATAAAAATCTTGAGAAAAGAATTGCTAAAGACAAAGACGGAACCAAAATAGAATTGTTTGTCGTCAATCTAAAAGATGGAATTGATTATTCTGAACCATCGCTTTTCTATCTCTCGGAACATTATGGGATTTCGCCAGGCTTGGGAATAGGAGAGATGGTGGTTTATGCTAATTATATCTTCAGCAACAATAATAGTTCCGGGGATTTTGTAAAGCTGAAAGATATTAATGAAGCTGTTTCTTTCAACAAAGAACAAATTGAAGCTTTGATTGATGATAAGTACAAAGTGTTTATGGATAAAATCGATTCTGCTAAAAAACCTGTTTACTGTTCTGTAACGACATTCAGCAAAAATGTAGATGAAAAAACAGAGGAGGAATTGCAGAGTTTTCTATCTGCAATGTGCGAATATTTTGACTTGTGGAGTAAGCAGGAAACGAATGAAAATTTCAAACAATATTACAACTCAGAACTCACAAGAAGACTGGATATTTACAAAAGAAATGGCAACCTCAACGAAAAGCAATTGAAAACTTTTGTTGAAGAACTGAATCAGCTTAAAGACAAAAATTCAGAACAATATTTTGACTATAAATGAGAAATATCAAATTCAAAAAAATAGTAAAGACATTTATTTTAAAAAATTAACTTTGCAAACAGAAAAAGAAATAATGAAAAACATATTATTCTATATTACAATTGTCTTCGGGATCTTTACATTGTCTTCCTGTGAGCCAAGTCAGGATACAGACGGCGATTTTTTGAACGGTGTAACATATGATAATACCGGCACGGGCGGAACAGGTACAACGCCTGCAAAATTATTGAAAAAAGTAACAATTGATGATGATGGCGATGTTTTAATATACACCTACACTTACAATTCGAGTAAAAGACTGACTGGCGTTACAACTGACGATGGAAGTATTAAAATAAATATTACTTATGCATCATCAGGAAATATTTCAAAAATTGTAAGAACAGAAAACAGTATGGGAACGATCAGTACAGAAGAAATAGTTCCTGTATATACGAGCAACCAAATAACGAAGCTAAATGTAACGCATAACGAAGCTAGTAAGTCCATAAAAAGTGTAGCTAATTTGACTTATGCTCCTAATGGATGGCCTGCAACAATTAAAGAAGAAATCTATGGTGAAGATAACACAAGTGTTGTTGCTAATTTTGTTTCCAGTCTTTCTTATTCTGGAAATAATATTTCAAAGTGGAATTTCAAATCAAGCTTTAAAACAGGATTGCCAGTGCCAGTATTTGATTTTTTACAGGAAATGGAATTAACGGTTACGCTTTCTGATTATGACAATAAAATCAATCCTTATAACCTACTTCCAAAAGATTTTTTGATCTCAACCGTTCACGCAGAGGCAGATGCAAGCAGTATTACAGGTTTTGCAAAAAATAACTCGAAAAAAGCAAATGTTGTATTTGTTTTCAACGGGACACCTTTAACAGATAGTCAAACAATGTCTTATACTTACGATAAAGACGGCTATCCTACTTCTGTAGGATCAGCAGATATTTTGACCAAATTTGAATATCAGTAATAATGAAATATCTTATTGTCGGCATCGGCAACAAAGGGGATGAGTATGCAGAAACCCGACATAATATCGGTTTCAAGGTTGCGGAAAAGATTGCGGAAAAGATCGAAGCACCTTTCAAATCTTCCAACTTCGGACTTCTTGCCGAAGGAAAATATAAAGGCAGAAAAGTCTTTATTCTAAAGCCTGATACTTACGTGAATCTTTCCGGGAATGCAGTAAAATTCTGGATGCAGAAAGAAAATATTCCACTGGAGAATATTCTGATCATTACAGATGATTTGGCTTTGCCGTTTGGCTCATTGAGAATGAAAATGAAAGGCTCAGATGCGGGACATAACGGATTGAAAAGCATTCAGGCACAACTGAATACTCAAAATTACCCAAGATTAAGATTCGGGATTTCAGCAGATTTTTCAGAAGGAAAACAGGCCGATTATGTTCTTGGACAATGGAACGAAATGGAAAAAGAAACACTCTCAGAAAGAATAGAAAAATTTTCTCATGCTGCTCTATCTTTTGTATTTGCAGGTGTGCAGAATACAATGACTGCTTTTAATGGGAAATGATCTAATGAAAATCTGTTCTCCAGGACTGATTTAGGAAACTGTCTTTTTTTGAATAAAAATCTGGCCTCTGCCGGAAGTAATGTCCATAATACCGGCGTCAAAGTATTTTGATTAATCAGGTTTCCTAAGATTTTTCTTGCTTCTGATAACTTCATTCCTTTCTTGATTTGTGTCAATTTATATTTGTGATCAGACTCACAAATGCGAAATCCCAGAATAAAAAAGCAAGAATGCAGATCAGACTTAAAACCGATATGATGATTGATTTCATTTTACAGGATTAATTAGGCTAGAACTGCTTAAGAATCCAATATATTAATAAAAGTAAGCCGGATAATAAATTACCCGGCCTACCACCCTAATTGTATGAAGAAAAAATATTTCCTATAACCAATTTACAACGCCAGTTTCGACGTCATAATTTGCACCCACGATCTTGATTTTACCTTCGTCTTCCATTTGCTTTAAAGTAGCACTTTGTTTACGAATGTCTTCTATCGCGTGTTTTACATTGTGATGGTTTAATCTCTCAAGAAGATCTTCATTTTTAGAAGAACGTTCTTCGCCATCTTTTATAATGTTTTTGATGATCGGGTCAAAATGTCCGATCAAATGATTCAGATTATCCATTCCAAGAACTTCGATCGCTGCTGCGTCCAGACCGCCTTTCAGTGCGCCACATTTGGTGTGTCCAAGAACTACAACCAGTTTGGAACCCGCAACATTACAACCAAATTCCATCGATCCAAGAATGTCCTGATTCACGAAGTTGCCTGCGATTCTTACGCTGAAAACATCGCCAAGACCCTGATCAAAAATCAGCTCTGCAGATGTACGGCTGTCAATACAGCTTAATATTACAGCGAATGGCCATTGACCGGCACGGGTTGCGTTTACTTGTTCCAAAAGGTCTCTGTTGGCCTTTAAATTATTTACGAATCTTGCATTCCCTTCTTGCAGAATTTCTAAAGCTTTTTGTGGGGTAATGGTCGATTGTGTTTCTGAAGTATGTGCTTTCATATTTTAAATGTTTAAATATGTGTTTTTTTGTTGTTAAAATTTAATAATAAAATAATTGATCTACATTGCTCTCTTGTGATTGATCACCACATGGGAGTCTTGATCATTTGCATAGTCTCTGTAAGATGTTTTGAATCCTACCAGCTCTACATCAATATCTTCTTCTTTTGCTCTTACATTGGCAAAATCCTGTATCATTTCCAGTACATCGGTTGTTATATAAGAAGTGGTTTTGGCATCAATAATTACCTTTGAACCAGACTTGATGTTCTTTAGTGTTTTCTTGATGGCCGCCTTATTAAGGAAAGAAACTTCTTCTGCTAGTTTGATGGTGATCTCATCGGCATCATTCAGTGTTTCTCTGCTCAGATAATAAGCACGCTTCATATTTCCCTGTAAGATATAGATAATAGAGATCAATAATCCAATTCCCACACCTTTCAGAAGATCTGTTGCTACAACAGCTACAACTGTTGCCACAAACGGAATGAACTGGTATTTCCCATTGTGCCAGAAATGTTTGAAGGTTGCCGGTTTTGCCAATTTATAACCCACCAAAATCAAAACAGCGGCTAATGTTGCCAATGGAATCAAATTCAATATAACAGGAATTGTTAAAACACATATCAATAACAAAACACCGTGAATAATGGCTGAAACTTTTGAAGTTGCACCAGCATTGGCGTTTGCAGAGCTTCTTACCACGACTGATGTCATTGGTAATCCACCGATAAGTGAACTGATCAAGTTCCCGATTCCTTGTGCTTTGAGCTCCAGGTTGGTGTCTGTTATTCTTCTTTTGACATCCAGCCTGTCAGAGGCCTCTATACAAAGCAAAGTCTCGATAGATGCTACGATAGCAATGGTAGCTCCCGTAACCCAAACTTTAGGATTGGTAAATCCATTAAAGTCAGGAAAAGTTACCAGGTTCTTGAATTCATCCAAAGTTGTAGGTACAGGAAGGTTCACTAAATGTTCTGGAGAGATCGCCAAAGAACTTCCGGAGATCTTGAAAAACTCATTAATCAAAATGCCGGCAATCACTGCAACCAAGGCTCCTGGCAGTAACTTCAGTCTTTTAAGTATTGTAATGTTATCCCACGCCAACAAAATTCCCATTGATATCAATGTTACAATGATGGCTCCCGGATGTATCGCCCCGAATAATTCTGTGAAATAACTGATATTGAATCCATTATCAAACAAGGACTGATGACCTTCATAATCCTTATCAAATCCCACAGCGTGTGAAAGCTGTTTAAGGATGATAATGATTCCAATACCCGCCAGCATTCCTTCGATGACGTTATTAGGGAAATAATTCGAGATACTTCCGGCTCGGATAAAACCCAGAATCAGTTGGATAACACCTGCAATGATACCTGCGCAAAGAAATAGCTCAAATGCACCAATATCCGTGATTGCAACCAAAACGATAGCGGTAAGTCCTGCAGCGGGACCGGAAACAGAGATACTAGAATTACTGATCAATCCAACTATGATTCCTCCCACAATTCCTGCAATAACACCGGATAATGGTGGTGCTCCAGAGGCCAATGCAATACCGAGACATAGCGGTAATGCAACAAGAAATACTACAAGACCAGATGGAAAGTTTTCTTTGATTCCTCCAAACAAAGATGTTTTCTTTTTCATAAGAAATAGATATAATATTATTCGGCACGTGTCAAAATATTGATCAATAGATTAATTGACACAACACAAATAAACGATAAGTTGAAAAAAGCAACCTATCCGATGAAATTAAAAATGATTAAATTAGAATTTCGCCAGCTATAGAAAATAGCCAGCGCAAAAGATGTTATTTCTGACAAAACAGAAATAATGATTCTCTAAGCTTCTGGAGGAGGGGAGAATATACTGAGAGAAGGTGGGAAATATAGTTTGGATTCCCAGTTCACAGTGATTTTTTTGTGAGTATCTGCTTCGTGAAACTTCAGGAAATCGTGGATATCCATCGTTTTAGGAATTGTTTTTTCGTAGATAACGATTGTATTATTGGAATGAGAATGTTCTTCCTCACTGATCACAACATTGGTTCTCGGCAGATCCCAACCGAACATTGCAGCAATCCCAGGGAGCACCGTAAAGTTGAGAAAAATCGTTAATGTTATGACACTTAAATACTTCATTTCAATTTTTAATGAGCTTATTTTTTTCTGCTCATCACCCAGTCAGAGTCTGTTAAATTATAGATTTTCTGAATGTCCTTTAATATTTTTTCGAAATCGATTTCCTGATCGATTATGGTCCCTGTTCTAAGGTCGAAAACCCAACCGTGAACTACCGGATATTCTTCCAAAATATAACGTTCCTGTACACACGCCATTTTTATCACATTGATGCATTGCTCCTGTACATTTAGCTCTACAAGGCGGTCGTATCTTTTGGCTTCATCATCGATAGCATCTAGTTCTGCCTGATGCAGTCTGTATACATCGCGGATGTTTCTGAGCCAAGGATTCATAAGACCAAGGTCTTGGGATGTCATTGCTGCTTTTACACCGCCACAATTATAATGTCCGCAAACGATAATATGCTTCACCTTCAGATGTTCTACAGCGTACTGTATCACAGCAGTTGAACTCATATCCAAAGTATTGATGACATTCGCCACATTTCTATGGACAAACACGTCTCCCGGTTTTGCTCCCATCATTTCTTCGGCCGTTACACGACTGTCAGAACATCCGATGTAGAGAAATTCTGGGTTTTGAGTCTTGGCCAAATCGTGGAAATATTCCGGATTATCAGCAATTTTTGACTCTACCCACTTTTTATTATTCTCTAAAATAGCTTTATATGAATTTCCCATTACGATAAAATTAAACGCTATCAAGATTATTCATTTCGCTGAAATCATTTTCGAAATCAATAGACCGAATCAATAATCATACAAAAATATAATTTAAATTCTAAACTGGCGAAGATTTAACAAAGTTTAATATTGGAAAATATTTTTTCATCTATTTTTATACAAATAAACCCCAAACATTATTTGTTTGGGGCTATTTCTTGATATAGATATTAGAAAGATAATTTAATTCGTTGCCATATTCTGTTTCGGAGAATCGAGAATAGAGTCATTTTTATCACTATTCTTCAACCATTGAGAGCTTGCCAGATAATTCTGGTCCGGAAAATAAATAAAAAGACACGTTCTGTTTTTTATTGTATTGATGATTGGTTTTGTAAGATTTGTCGGAATCGCTGGACAACCCCAGCTTCTCCCTAATCTCTTCTCTGATTTGATGAAATCTTCGCTCACATATTTTGCGCCATGCATTACGATACATCTTTCCAGAGCCGCGTCGTTATAACCTCTATCCATTCCGAATAACCGCAAAGAATAGCCGTTGTCTCCATTATAGGTCTGTTCTGTGACGTAAAAACCCATACTCGACTGATGCGAATCTTCTGTGTTGGAAAAGTTGGTCGCGAACTCTTCGCCTGTTCCTTTTCCGTGTGCTACCAATGTGTTGAACAACACTCTTTTCTCACCCAAATCTATGACCCAAAGTCGTTTTCTATTAGAAGATAAGCTAAAATCACAAACCGAAAGCAATTTTGCTGACGATTCCAGTTTTCCGGAACTTTTCAAATTTTGGAATCCTAAAAATGCTTTTTCGAAGACCTCAAAATTCAATGTTTCATCCGTAAACTGCAGTTCTTTGTAGATTTCTTCTGCTGGATTTTGTGATGAGAAATTCTTTTTTGGACTTAGTTTGATGTCTTTTACTATCGTTTTGGAGTGAGAATGATTCTCAGAACTCGCAGGATAAAACGAAGTGGTTACCAAATAAACTAAGCATAACAATAATGGGAATTTCTTCATTAATTATAATATTAGGTTTTTATTTTTAGTGGTGCAAAATTATATATAAATCATTTTCAGACAATTACAATCCGTTTTTTTTAACGAATTTTTAGGAGACTTTAACTTAAAACAATCCATTTTGAACGATTTTTATTAAGACTTTATTATGATTAAGATTTTTAAAATGATAAATTGCATTAAACTTTTGAAGTATGTCAACACTTAAAGTCGCAGGACTGAACCTGGATATTTCCTGGAAAAATAAAGAAGAAAATTTTAAACAAATTGAAAAAGAATTCGCCTCTACAGAAGCAGATTTGTTTCTTTTGCCAGAGATGTTTTCTACCGGATTTTGTATGGAAGCTGATGAGGCTGCAGATCGAAATGAAGAATCTTTAACGTGGATGAAAACCTTTGCCAGAAGCAAAAATTCGGCAATGGCAGGAAGTGTTTCTGTGGAAGACAACGGGAAATTCTATAACCGCTTTTATTTTGTTTTTCCCGATGGAAGTTTTGAATATTACGACAAAAGACATTTGTTTTCCTATTCCGGAGAAGACAAAATCTATACAGCTGGAACAGAGCGAAAAATAATTGATTATAAAGGGTTTAAGATTCTTTTACAGGTTTGTTTTGATCTGCGTTTTCCTGTTTTTTCGAGAAATCAGAATGATTATGATGCGGTTTTGTACGTTGCCAATTGGCCAAAATCCAGAGTGGAAGCCTGGAAATCACTTTTAAAAGCACGTTCAATTGAAAATCAGGCTTTTCTTTTTGGATTAAATCGAATCGGAACAGACGGTTATAATCTTGAATATGAAGAAAGCTCATTGGTTTATTTTCCAGATGGGCGAGAAATCTCTGAAAGAGAAAACAATCTTATAAAAACTGAATGGAATTTGGAAGAATTAAAGGAATTCAGAGCTAAGTTCCCTTTTTTGAATGAGAGAGATGAGTTTGAGTTGCAATGAATTTTCATCTATTTATCTTTTAGATTTTCAATCAATTCCATATAAGAAAGTTTTAAAATATCATATGTAGAATTATTTTTATGATAGATTAAGGATGTATAATAAGTTGTCTCATCATCAACTTTCAACTCATTCTTAAGTTTTATAAGATTACTACTGAAATCTGAATCTTCGAACCAAAAATTAAATTTTCTATATCTTGCTAACTCTTGACTGTCAGAATTATCACAAACATAAGTAATGCAATTTTCTTTATTTTTAAAAAACTCTTTAAGAATTTCTTGAACGGTTTCTTTGACTTTTATGTCTAATGGAGTGAAAGAATCTCCAATGTTTTCAATTGAGAGACTATAAATATTATTTATCTTAGCCTCTCCCGAAATACCAGTAAATAGATGGTTGGAATCACTAAAAGCCAATTGATAGAAAACGTTATTTACTGTTGTAAATGAATAGACTAAATCAGAATCATCAATATAAACTTTATACGGGCTGTTTAAGTTTAATTCCGTTTTCATCTAATGTTTTCTTATTTATTTTACCTTGTAAGTATAAACGCAACAATCTCTGCTGCTCCAAGAAATGTGTAGCGGATTTTTTTATTGTTGTTTTTTTATTTGGTATCATAACACTACAAATATAATAACAATCTATTAATTGTGCAATAATTGATTTCCAGTTGAAAAATAATTTCTAATATGAGTAATCCATTAACAACCCCACCAAAGAATTCACATCGTGAACACCGCTTTCTTTCCAAAGCAATTCTCCGTTTTTAAAAATTGCTAAAGTCGGAACTCCACGAACGCCATTATCAGCGGCGATTGAAGGAAATTGGTCAACATCTATTTTTACGATTCTCGCTTTTTCTCCAACCTGTTCTTTTACAGAATTCAAAACTGAAGACTGAACTTTGCAAGGCTGACACCAAGTGGCGAAAAAATCAACAAGAACAGGGCGTTCGGATTGTATCAATTCTTGAAATTTCTGAGACATGATAATAGGTTTTAGAAGTTAGGTTTTAGATATGAGGCTCTCGAAGCCTTTTTAATTCTACAAAGTTTTACTTTGGCAAACAAAATTGCTCAATGGAAACTTTTCTGTTTTCTTGATCGCATTGAAGCCGCCATCAATCTCCGTGAAATTCCTATAACCTCTTGATTGTAAAATGCTTGCTGCGATCATGCTTCTGTAACCGCCTGCGCAATGGATGTAAAAATGCTCAGAATTATCTAAAGAATTCACCCAGTCATTGATATATGCCAAAGGTTTGCTGTAAGCTTCATCTATATGTTCTGCTTCATATTCCGTTTCTTTTCTCACATCAATAACTTTCACATTTTCAGAATATTCATTGGCAAATTCTTCCACTGAGATTCTTCTGATCTCGTCCGTTTCTTTCCCGGACTTTTTCCAAGCCTCAAAACTTCCGTCCAAAAAGCCTAAGACATTATCAAAACCTACTCTGCTCAATCTCGTAATCGCTTCTTCTTCGGTTCCTTCGTCAGAAACCAAAAGAATCGGTTGCTGCACATCTACGATCATCGCTCCAACCCAAGGTGCAAAATCACCTTTGATTCCGATATTGATAGAATTTGGCACAAAACCTTTATGGAAAGCCGCAGCGCTTCTTGTATCCAGGATCAAGGCTCCGGTTTCTTCCGCAGCCGTTTCAAAATCTTCTACTGATAAGGGATTGTTTCCTTTTTTCAGAACTTGGTCAAAACTTTCGTAACCGCCTTTGTTCATCGCGACATTCATCCCAAAATATTTTGGTGGCGCTGTTAATCCGTCCAGAACCTCATTGATAAAAGACTCTTTATCGGGTTGATTCAGTGCGTAATTGGTTTTTTTTTGATTTCCTAAAGTATCCACAGTCTCCTTCTGCATATTTTTTCCGCAGGCAGAACCAGCACCGTGAGCGGGGTAGACCGTAATGGAATCGTCCAAGGGTAAAATCTTGGTTTGAAGACTTTCATATAACATTCCGGCCAAATCTTTTTCCGTGATTTCGCCAGCTTTCTGAGCCAGATCAGGTCTTCCGACATCGCCTAAAAATAAAGTGTCGCCAGAGAAAATGGCCGTTTCTTTTCCGTCCTCATCTATCAATAGAAAAGTTGAACTTTCCAGGGTGTGTCCCGGCGTGTGAAGAACTTTTATCTTGATTTTCCCTATCTCAAAAACCTGATTGTCTTCTGCGGTAATCACTTCGAATTCTGGTTTTGCCGTTGGTCCGAAAACAATTGGAGCATCGGTTTTCTTTGATAAATCCAAATGTCCCGAAACAAAATCGGCGTGAAAATGCGTTTCAAAAATATATTTCAGTTTTACTTTATCTTTCGCCAAACGTTCCAGATAAGGTTTCACTTCTCTTAGCGGGTCAATAATTGCGGCTTCGTTTTCAGAAGTAATGTAGTAAGCGCCTTGAGCCAGACAACCGGTATATATTTGTTCGATTTTCATTGTGAATCAATAGATTATATTCAAAAACTTAGGATTTAAATTATTTGAACTTTTTACAGATACAAATATGAGGTTATTTGGATTAACTATAAATAATTTTTAACTGATATTATTTATGATTCCGATTTAAAATTAAACAAATGCTTGATTTGAGTAATCAAATTCTTGATTATTTGACTAATGTCCAAATTCCTACCCCAATCGCAGTGTAGGCGCCAACCGTGATAATATCTGCTACAGGCTGAGAAAAACGTCTTTCCGCAATCGTGGATTGATTGATTTGATTTTTATGAAATTTCAGAATCTTTTTTGGTTTATGGATAACGTGTGCAACCAGTGTGTCACTTTCCCATTTGTCAACCTGTATTTTGTAACTTCTGTCTGCTACATCGATTTTGAAAAATTTACCCACCTCCAGTTTGTCTGTGATATTGGTCGGTTTTGGCTTTTTATCTTTACTGATTTTGGAACTTCGCTGGCTTTTAGAATTCACAGCTGCAAGATTGGCTTGGCTGTCATCAGCAATTGTGTTTAGTGCAAGTTGCTGTTCGTTAGATTTTATTTGTGGCTCAAGTTTTCTTTTTGGTTCGCTTTTGCTTTGGGTTTCTTCATCGGTTTTTTCTGCACTAACTTTGTAAGTGTAACAATTGGTTAGAGAAAATGATATAAAAAAGAGGTAAAAATATTTTTTCATTAGCTAAATTTAAACATTAAACGGATTATTTCTAGTTTTCTTTTGAAATTTAATCATATAAATCGAATTTTCGAAATATCGGTATAAATTCTGAGCCGCAAAGATAAATTCTATTCCTTTACAACCAAGCAATTCACTTTATTTGAGCTCAATTCTCTGAATTAATTTTGTAATTTAGCGCTTCTAAAATTCAGACAATTGGCTAAGAAAGAAACTCCGTTAATGACGCAATATAATACCATCAAAGGGAAATATCCTGATGCATTATTGTTGTTTCGTGTGGGAGATTTCTACGAGACTTTTGGGCAAGATGCGATAAAAACGTCGCAAATTCTCGGAATTGTTTTGACCAAAAGAGCCAACGGTGATGGCCATATCGAGCTCGCAGGTTTTCCACATCATTCTGTGGATTCTTACTTACCAAAATTAGTTAGAGCTGGAATGCGTGTTGCCATTTGTGATCAGTTAGAAGATCCGAAAACCGTCAAAGGAATTGTGAAACGGGGTGTGACAGAATTGATTACCCCGGGTGTCACTTTCAATGACCAGGTTCTGTCATCCAAGAAAAATAACTTCCTGCTTTCTCTTCATAAGGAAAAAGAGAAATTCGGAATGGCTTTGGTGGATGTTTCTACCGGAGAATTTTTGGTAAGTGAGGGAAATTTAGAAAAACTACTTCACATCGTTCATAAATTTGACCCGAGCGAAATTATTTACCAAAGAACTTCGGAAATCCCGAATCAGTTGAAAAATAAAAATGTTTTCAAGCTGGAAGATTGGGCGTTTCGATATCCTTATGCTTACGAAAAACTAACCACACATTTCAAAACACAATCTTTGAAAGGTTTCGGAATCGAAGAACATAAACTGGGAGTTACAGCAGCGGGAGCCATTTTCGCTTATTTGGTCGAGGACACGCATCATGCATTGTTGCAGCACATTACGAAGATTCAGGTCATTCCTCAGGATGATTATTTGATGATGGATGGTTTCACGTTGCGAAATCTTGAAATCGTTTATTCTGCCAATCAGCAAGGAAAATCACTGCTTGATATCATCGATAAAACCTGTACGCCGATGGGCGGAAGATTGTTGAGAAGGAGGCTGATCCTTCCTTTGAAAAATATTGGCGATATCAATAGGAGATTGAATCTGATTGAGTTTTTAAACCATGAAGATTCGCTGAAATATGACATCAAAGATTTGCTGAAAGGCATCTCGGATTTGGATAGATTAATTGGAAAATTAGCTGCCGAAAAGATTTCACCGAAAGAATTAGGTTATCTCCGTCAAAGTATCATTAACATTAATGAAATCAGAAAAAGCCTTTTGGGTTTTCCTGATGTTTTGGCTTGGATTGACCCTTTCATCAATCTTGAAGAATTGATTAATTTGATTAATGACCACTTGAATGACGAGCTTCCTGTCAACATCAACAAAGGAAACGTCATCCGAGAAGGAATTTCGGAAGAATTGGACCATCTGAGAAACCTTCAAAATAAAGGACGTGGTTTTCTGGACGAAATGTGCCAACGTGAAATCGAACGGACCGGAATCACAAGTTTGAAAATCGATTTCAATGGTGTGTTTGGTTATTTTATTGAAGTCCGAAATACGCATAAAGACAAAGTTCCAGCAGAATGGATTCGTAAACAAACTTTGGTGAATGCCGAACGCTACATTACCGAAGAACTGAAAGAATATGAGACTCAGATTCTTGGCGCTACCGATAAAATCAGCGCGCTTGAACTTAAGCTCTACAGAAATGTTTGTGAAAATGTTCTGATTTACATTGATCAATTGCAGGAAAATTCGAAATTAATTGGAGAATTGGATTGCGCTGTAGGTTTGTCAGAGTTATCCGTGGAAGATAATTATACAAAACCTGTTCTTAACGAATCTTTCTCCATCGATATCCAGGAAGGACGACATCCGATCATTGAAAAATCTCTTCCTCTTGGCGAATCTTACATTCCAAATGATGTTTTTCTCGACAGAGATTCTCAACAGATCATAATGGTTACCGGGCCGAATATGGCCGGTAAATCTGCGATTTTGAGACAAACTGCGATTATTTCTTTATTGGCTCAAATCGGAAGTTTTGTTCCTGCGAAACACGCTGAGATTGGAACTCTGGACAAAATTTTCACGAGAGTTGGTGCAACAGATAATTTGTCTGCCGGTGAATCCACTTTTATGGTGGAAATGAATGAAGCGGCGAATATCCTGAATAATATCTCTGACAGAAGTTTGATTTTGTTGGACGAAATTGGCCGTGGAACTTCCACTTACGACGGGGTTTCCATTGCTTGGGCTATTGCGGAGTATCTTCATCAGCATCCGACACAGCCAAAGACTTTATTCGCAACGCACTATCATGAATTGAACGAAATGTCTGTCAATTTCGAAAGAATCAAGAATTTCCACGTTTCCATTCAGGAAGCGAAAGACAATATTATTTTCCTGAGAAAATTGATTTCCGGAGGAAGCGAACACAGTTTCGGTATTCACGTAGCAAAGCTGGCAGGGATGCCCTCTAAAGTTGTGAATCGGGCCAATGAAATTCTTAAAACTTTGGAATCTACCAGAACAACTCAAGATTCCGGAGAGAAAATAAAACGGGTGACCGAAGAAAATCTCCAACTTTCTTTCTTCCAATTAG